>Ga0208075_1001054_pt1 | contig 9813 bp, 9 predicted proteins | sample HotLakmasection5_FD_184728 | JGI IMG/M metagenome (GOLD analysis project Ga0208075, IMG submission 184728) | Hypersaline microbial mat communities from Hot Lake, Washington, USA - Section #5 (SPAdes) | ecosystem: Environmental > Aquatic > Non-marine Saline and Alkaline > Hypersaline > Microbial... | reverse complement strand
CTGATCGTCCTCATCATGTTCTCGTATTATCCTACGTTCGAGACGTTCCGCCTTTCGACGCAGCTCGTCCGGCTGGGTGCACCGCGTACCGCCCCGATCTGCCTGGATAACTTCGCCACGCTGATCTCTGGCACACGCGGTCAGGCGGTATATCATATCTTCAGCGACGGGCACATCTTCAAATCAACTGCCAGCTACATGTCGAGCTTCGGTGTCAGCTTTTTCATGGCGTTCTTTATCGTCATTTTTGCCCTCAGCTTCTCGCTGATTATCGCCACGATGGCTCAGATGCCCATCAAAGGTGCGCGCATCTATCGCACGCTGCTCATCTGGCCATATGCGATATCGCCGGTTGTGGCAGGCATTATCTTCTCGATGATGTTCAATCCGATCACCGGGCTTATCAACTACTCACTGGAAACAGTGGGCCTGCCCCGCGTGGACTGGCTGCGTGACCCAAACATTGCACCCTGGGCGGTTATCGCCGCCAGCGTGTGGAATATCATGGGCTTTAACATCCTGTTTTACATCGCTGGGCTGCAGAACGTGCCCGACGACCTGCTGGAAGCAGCATCCATTGACGGCGCGAACGCCTTCCAGCGCTTTATGAAGATCACGGTGCCGCTGTTGTCGCCGATTACATTCTTCCTCATCATCACCAACATGACTTACGCTTTTTTCGACACCTTCGGCCTCATCGACTATCTGACGGCGGGTGGTCCGGTAAACTCGACCACCAACCTGATCTACGGTATCTACGAAATCGGTGTCCAGAACCGTGACCTGGGCAAAGCCGCTGCCCAGTCAATCATTCTGCTGATGATTGTCATCGGTCTGACTATCGTTCAGTTCAGAACCGCCGGGCGGCGGGTCAATTACGGAGCATAAGCGCTATGACGACCGTCTCTCAGGAACAAGTACGGGATCGGGCAAACTCGCTGTCGCGCCATCAAAGCCTGACGCTGACGGGTATCCGTCAACGCATCATTCCAAAACGCTGGTACGCCCACATGATTCTGTGGATTGCCTGCTTCTTGCTGGGTGTGCCATTGCTCTATGCAGCACTGGTGGGCACGCAGACCAACGCGCAGGTGTACGACTACCAATTCTATCCCGGCGAGTCGCTAATGCAGAATCTTCGCGTGGTAATGGAAACGCGCCAGATGGGCGACTATATGCTCAACAGTGTGTTCATCGCGGTCGCGGTGACGACCGGCAAAACGATCCTGTCGCTGCTGGCTGGGCTGGCGTTCGTCTATTTTCGCTTTCCGGGCAAATGGATTGTTTTCGGCTTTGTGCTTATCACACTGATGATGCCCATCGAGACGATGGTCATCGCGCTGTTTCGTATTGTCTCGAACCTGGGCTGGGGCAACACCTACACCGCACTCATTGTGCCACTGATGGCGAGCGCTACCGGCACATTCCTGTTCCGCCAGCATTTCGCCAGCATTCCGGCGGAGCTGTCGGAGGCGGCCCAACTGGATGGCGCGAGCCCACTGCAATTCCTGCTGCGTGTTCTGGTTCCCATCAGCTGGAACACCATCGGCGCGCTGGCGGTGATTCAGTTCCTGTATGCCTGGAATCTGTATCTGTGGCCCCGTATGATCATCAACAATCAGGAAAACCAGGTCATTCAGGTGGGGTTGCGGACGCTGATCGCTGGCGCGGAGACGGGCGAGACATTCGGCCCGCTGATGCTGGGCGCGGTCATCGCCAGCATTCCGCCGGTGATCGTCTTCTTACTGCTACAGAAGCAATTCATGAGCGGCTTCGCCCTGACCCGTGACAAGTAACGAGCGCGGGTAGCCGTAAACTCACAGATCAGAGAGGAACTACCCCTGTCTCAGATGGCAGACCCTCGTAGGGTAATATGCCACTGGCTTACGCCAGCGCATGAACAACCCGACCATCCGCCATGGGTTAATCCATAACCCCTGCCTGTTCATCAGTTATAGGGAGATCAAGCGTCACCACGGTCCCATATTCGATTGCGGTCTGGATGTCCAGCTTGCCACCCACCATGGCCGCACGCTCGCGCATCCCCGCCAACCCGAAATGACCTTGAGCCACAAACTCTGCTGAACCGATATTCCTGGCGATACCTCGACCATCATCTGTCACCGTAAGCCGCAGCCGATCCGGGTACCGAGACAGGCGCACGGCGATCTCCGAGGCGTCCGCGTGCACAATGGCATTGTTCAACGCTTCCTGTGTGATGCGGAAGACGGCCAGCGCCATGTCATCCTCAAGGTGGAGATGGTCAATCTGCGTGTCGAGATGCACCGGCGCACTGGAACGAGCGTCGAGGTCCTGTACCAGTGTTTTCAGCGCCGCGATGAGATCATGGGAGAGCAGAGGCGGTCGCAGGTTATTGCAGATCGCGCGCAGGGCCTTGATCACTTCGCCCGAATGATCGACCAAAACGGCGTAGGGGAGGTCGTCCGCGCTGGTCTGCAAAGCCTTCAGGTCACGACTGACGGCGCACAGGTCCTGCAAAACACCGTCGTGCAGTTCCCGGCTCAGATGGCTGCGTTCGTCTTCACGAGCTGTCACCACCTGGCGATAGAGTGCACGGAGTTCGCGAGCCGCCTGGCGATCCTGCTCGGCGAAGGTCATGGCTTCGAGTACAGCGGCGGCTTCGCGCGCGATCAACGTCAAACAGCGCAAGTCTTCCTGTGAATAGCGCGCTTGGCTATCGCGTTCGCCCAACAGCCACAGACCGCGCAGCCGGGTGCCGCGCATCAACGGAATCCACACGCAGGTCCAGGTGAGATCGGTACGTGATTGCTGGATGATCTGGAACAAACGCCCCTGGTGTGTCTGCTGTGCTTCTCCGCCGGAAGCCACCCAACGCACCGCAGCATGGCTGATCGGCAAACGCAGGGCATCGCCACTTACCGACACAAGTTGGTGCCCGTCAGGGAGCAGCAGGGCCGCAGACTGAATCTCCAATTGGGAAGTGAATTCACGAACAAGCAATGTATCCAGGTCATGAACATACTGGATGCTCGTGAGCTTCTTCCCGTACTCGGTCAGTATCAGCGTATGATTCATAGGACGGCCATAGCGGCGTTGGTGCCACCAGCGTCGCACATGTCCATAGAGTAGGATTCCAACTATCAGCGTCATCCATCCCAGACCAACACCGAGCACAAGCATGACGTAATCCATCATCGTCAACCGAGTAGCTGGCGCTCTTCGGCGGCTTGCAGCGCTTCATAGCGACTGTGTACATCCAGTTTGCGGTAAATCGCGCTCAGGTGATTACGCACAGTGCCCGGCGAGATGTGCAGTGCCTGGGCGATCTGCAGGTTCTGCAAACCACGCTTTGCCAGCCGTAGAATTTCAAGTTCCCGATCGGAGAGTACCTGCTCCCTTCCATCGACACGTGTCGCTTTCACCAGCGCGGCATAAACCTGTGGACTCAGATAAATTTCGCCGCTGAAGATGTCGCGGATAATACACTGGATTTGTGAAACGTAGTCATCATCCTTCAGAATATAGCCATGTACACCTGCTTGCAGGTGGTCACGCACCAGAGATGATTGGATGAACGCACTGAGCAGGCAGATTTTGAGATCAGGGAAGTCTGCTCGCAGCACACGCACGACCGAAAGCGCATCAAACTCCGGCTCAATAAACACATCAAGCAACAAGACATGAGGTTGCGCCTGCCGGACAAGCGCAAAAACTTCCTTACCCTGTCGGGATTCTGCTACCAGCCGGATGTCTGGCGTCTCATTGAGCAGACTGCGCAGCGCAATCGCTACATGAGGATGGTCGTCTACGACGGCTACGCGGATCATGACGGGACTCCCTTTCTGACTTAACTTAATCGTATTGGAGGTGTGAGTATTGTCAATATCTGTGCGTCACCCTTTGAATATGACAGTGTCATGGTGGTCTATGCATATCGCACAGTGCTCGTGTGACGCGCGCCTACAGACATAGGCGAGTGTGTCAGCTTATGATGAAGCTATCAGATTGATAGGCGAGACTACCCTCAGCAAAGGAGAACACTATGCTGCAAGCTGAAAACCTGTACCTGAGTTATCAGGATGGTGACTCAGTCATACATGCTGTCGAAGATATGTCCGTCACCGTAGAAGATCATCAGTTCATCGGCATTCTGGGTCCGTCTGGTTCCGGCAAGAGTTCACTGCTGTATCTGCTCAGCGGACTGCGCCGTCCAACACAAGGCGAAATCTATCTGGATGACCGCGCCTACAGCAAGATTCCTGCTGCCGAACGCGCCGCCCTGCGCCGTACCGAATTTGGCTTTGTCTTCCAGCAGCACTTTTTGATTGATTACCTCACCGCTCTGGAAAATGTCATGGTCGCTGCCCCGGTACAGGATAAGGCACATGCAGATCAGGCGAGAGCCCTGCTGGCGGATCTCGGACTGGGGGATAAGCTGCATCGGTTCCCCTACGAACTTTCCGGCGGTGAGCGCCAGCGTGTGGCGATCGCGCGCGCCATGATCCACCGTCCGCGCGTATTGTTCGCCGATGAGCCGACCGGACTGCTCGACCGGCGCACCGGCTTGCAGGTAATGGCGCTTTTGCGCAGCTACCGGGATCAGGGCAGCCTGGTCGTGGTGACTCACAATCCCGAAATCCTCACCGAAGCCAATCTCATCATCCGCATGCGTGACGGGCAGCTAGAAGATGTCGAAGATCGCCTGACACGCCGGGTCAAGGAGCCGGTCCTATGAAGCCGCTGTCGCCTTTTACCTATACACGCCGTCACAAGCGCCGGACACTGATGCTGATGACGCTCATCGCACTCGCCGTGATGGGCGTCTACCTGCTGGTCGGTTTGATGCGCAGTTCGTATATAATGCCGGACTACACGATCGGTCGCTATCTGAGTAAGTTCAGCGTGGTGCAGCCAGACAGACCGGATGACGCATTGTTCGCGCGAATCCGCGCGCACCCGGACGTGGCGCAGGTACTACCATACAAAAATATCAGCCTCATGGTACCCAACATCGGCGGACTGGTGTTTGAGTTCTCTCTCTTTGGTGTTCAGGCTGAAGACATAGAGACTGTACTGGAACGGAGCAATGTCAGGCTGTCAGCCGGCAATCTGCCGCAGCCCGGCACTAATGGCGTCGCCATCTCTGAGGAGATTGCGGCGGCGCTCAATCTCGAGCTGGGCGACAACTTCGATGAGAGCACAGATGATGATTACGTCTTCCCGTACTTCGAGGGCATCATCAGCCCGCTGGAAGTGGTTGGCATCCTCGCCGGTGACGTGCGGCTGGGTCTGATGTCTCATGAATTCCTGGCTCAGAGCCAAACCTACGCCGGTATTGCACAGAATGGGTGGCTGGTGATCCCACAGCCTGGGCGCATGTCATCCGTAGACGCCTTCCTGCGCGACGAGATCAGTACCATCCGGGTCGAGGTGGCAACCTATTCACTGCTTAAGGAGATCATAGCGGATCGTCATAGCGGATTGCATGCACTGTTTGTGCCGATCATACTGCTGGTGACAGCGGGCGTCACGCTTGTCATCGGGGCCATCAATCAGTTGGCGTTTATAAAGCGCTTACCGGAGATCGGTACACTCAATGCCCTGGGCTACAACACAGGTTGGCTGGTGCGTCGCCTCACACTCGAAACAACCATCGTGGCGGTGGCTGGCTGGCTGCTGGGACTCGGCGCATCACTGGCGGGTATGGCCGCGCTCAACGCCGCGATTTATACACCGGCGGGTTTTCCGCTCGAAGTTTTTCAGTCTATGGGTATTGTGCTGGTTCTGCCCATTCCGCTGGCTGTGGTTGGCTTTACTGTCTATACCAGCCTGCGTGCCCTGGGACGCATGGACGCCGTGGCCATTGTGGAGCGCGGCCAACTAACACTGGAAGGGCAGCAGTTCAAGCGCGCTGTGCGTTCACAGATGAACGCAATGCCGCGTCCGCTGGCTGCGACGACCTTCTACCGTCGGCATCTGCGCAGGGCGATTACGCTCATCGGGGCGATGGCGCTGATGATTGTCGGGACTGCGCTACTCATTTTCTTCTTCCAGGCGATCATGAACTCCGGACGTCCGACAGTCAACATCCTGAGAGAGGTCAGTCTGATCACACCAAACGATACTCCGCTGACCACACAGGAAACTGACGAGATTCGCCAGCACCCGACGGTGGAACGAGTGATCCCTGCCATGCGTATAGTGCCATTCTGGCTCCTCATACCGTTCATCCGTGATAATTCGCCCCTGGATACTTTTGCCGTTTCACATGAAGACATGAACTATCTGATCACGTTGTATGGCCTGGAACTACAGGAGGGGCGCTTACCAGAGCCGAACAGCAGCGAAATCGTCATCCCGTGGACGGCAGCGAAGAACCGTGGTCTTCAGGTCGGCGACACGATCGGCGATGCGGACCATCCCGTTTACGACGGCGCACCCGTACTACCGGCGGTGCTGACGGTGTCGGGCATCTTCGCACCCGGACAGAATCTGACAGACGAGGCGTGGTTGGGCTTTATGTCCCTGGAATTTGTGAGCGCCCAGCAGGACGAATGGAATGTCATGCCTTCCTTACTCATTGCACCTGTACCGGGACAGCGTGCGGCGCTCGATGCCTGGTTGGCGACAGAAATTGCCAGTGAACAGCGCACCGTCGAGACCCACAACAGCCAGCAGGAATGGTTTCAGGAGGCCTCCAAGGTTGGTCTGCTTGCACTCACACTGATGGAAAGCATCATCGCACTGGTTGCGGCCCTGGCACTGGCCGGACTGAACTATGTCTTTATCATGCAGCGACAGATCGAGTTCGGTGTCCTGAGTGCCCTGGGCTTCAACCGGAGGCAGTTGGTATGGCGTGCAACTCGCGAAACCGTGCTCATTACCACATTTGCGTGGGCGGTCGGGCTGGTGGGATGCACAGGCGTCCTGCTTCACCTGAATTACAACGTATATGCGCCTGTCGGCTTCCGGCTCGACTTCCTCGACCCGACGCCCTGGTTATATACACTGCCCATACCAATCGCTGTACTCGGCGTCAGCGCCGGAGCCGTGGCATGGATTCTGACACGGCTTGATCCGGTCGCGGTTATCGAGAGACAGTGACGATTGATAGCTTGTATGCATCGGGTGTTTCCAAACCAACCTGTGATCGATTTGAGTTTGTCCACATGGAGGGTTCACTACCGGACAGACTTTGAGCGCAAGCGTTCAGGCTAAAGAGATTGACTCTTCCTCGATTTCGATTTACACTACTGGAAACTGATAATACCGATTGGGTTTCTATGGTAGACATTAACCAACGAATCGACGAAGCCGCCTGGACGTTGTTCACGCAGCGCGGTTACACATAGGTCACAATGGACGACATCGCCGCCGAACTGGGGATGAGTAAGAAAACGCTATATGCCGCCATCTGGTGATTATGCCGTCGGTGTTCTTCTCCGGCATGATCCTGTCCATCGACCAGTTACCAGGATGGATCGCTCCGCTCAGCTACACCACGTCCATGTTCTACGCCAACGAAGTGATCCAGGACATCATCGGTGGAGATGAAAATGCCGCCTTGCTGGTCGGGCTGGTTGCTTATGGCGTGGCGATTCTGATCTTAGCCGTTACAACCTTGAAGGAGTGAGTCATCAGGGCGATTGCAAAGTCAGAAACTTGAATTGCGAGGGCTGCGCCTTTCGGCGCTTTGCGCCGAAAAAGGCAAAGTTTTGTACACTTTTCCAGAAGTGGCGGGGTTTGGGGCGGCGCCCCAACAGTCAAACGACGACTTTGCAAAAGCCCTGGAGTGATTGTGTTTAACGCTTGTTTGACTGATCACACGCCGACAACTTAGATTCTCCCTTCGCACAACGCCGGCGTTGTGCGAAGGGTAGGTATCGGGTCGTCCAATGCGACGTGAAAATCGGCTGTTCTGAGCGCTTTGCAGGGAAAACTGATGACATCAGGGATATTGCGGCTCCGCAAAAAAGACCTGATGATAACCCTGTCCAAGATTGTCTCTCAAGACGTTGTGGTAGCAGTTGTCACCGCCGCCAAATGGCAGCACTTCCAGCGATTCGTCAAGTTCGACACGAGTTAATGTCCAACCGTCGGGGATAGCCGCGTTAAGGTCTGGTGTGCCAGTATCCGTTGCGTGCATCACGTAACGGTTACCAGCGGGGTCAGCCAATTCGTAGATTTCGTCTGTGAAGATGATCTGATGGCATTTGCTCGTGACGGTGATGGAAATTGCCCCCGGTTCAACGGAGTCAGCGGAACATCCGGCATCCTGGGTCGGGAGGCAGTCCTGCGCTTCGATGGCAGACAGTTCAAGCCACGTATAACCGTCCAGCTCACGCACGATGGTACATTCATCACCTGCACAATCCACCGGGACACCGGGCGAACGGTAGAAGCAGTGGTCATCGAAGAGTGTGTTGCGATTGATGTTCTTCTGCCACGGAAATCTCGGATTGTAATCCTCCCAGACATCGTCCGGCATGAGGTTTGTTCCTGCGCCAACGACAACGACCCGCTCGCGCAAATTGACCAGTTCTTTTGCAAGCCCTGCTCCTCCCGCTTCATTCAGGCAAGTGCTGCCTGCTGGACGGGTAGAAGCGATTGTCTCAAAGCTGATGCCAGCCTCTTCTGATGTTGGGAAAGATGTTAAATCCCGCAGGGTGAGCAGAACGACAACCGCGATCACTACAACTGCCACCGCCAGAATACTTCCACCCAGGATGAGCGTTTTTCTCGACACAGACTATTCCTTACTCCACGTTGAAGTTATCGCATCGGGTATAATATGATACAGATGTCTCATATATTGAGGAAAACAACCCCTGATGTCAAGCAAAACCGAAGTAGTGAAACAAAGCGAGGCGAAATGTATCACATCAAGAACGATCAGCGATCTATTCGGTCCAGTGAGATGCTTTATGATGCGCTGGTGCGACTGGTGCAGCACAAGCCATTCCACACGATCACAGTCACCGAATTAGTCGAAGAAGCACAGATCGGGCGAGCGACGTTCTACCGCAATTTCGATGCGATTGAGGACATCCTGCACATGCGCTGTGACCGGACTTTCGCGGACCTGATCGTTTACATGAGGGGGTATCTGGCCGAACATCAGGACGAAGTGGGCAGGCTGCCACTCAGGCCGGTGCTGCATTACTTTTACCATAATTCGGAGATCATCGAAATCCTGATGTCCATCAAGCGGTTCGACATAATCCAGGATGCGTTCCGGCAGGTGATGGAACCGTTCAAGTCTCGCCTGGTGGCTTTACACGGTGTTTCTGAAGCGTATGTCGAATATGGCCTTGTGGTGCGAATAGGGATCATGACCAACATTCTGACACAGTGGATCACCAGTGGTAAGCAACCCCCACCAGACGAATTGGCACATACGCTGGGGCACATGATGGCGAAAATGATCACTGCTGATGAGGTGCTGTAAAACAGAGGAATGATTGATCTAATTCGCCGTTAACCCCACTGCAAGAACATATGTGCTACAATATGACCATCGGACCCGTCCTTACGCACACCAGAAAATCTCATGGCCCAGCGCTATACCGACCAGCAGAAAACAGACATCCTCAACCAGCTCAGCGCCAGTTTCGGCATGCCGCCCTCGCTGCCCGCCAGACCGGCGACCAGGCACTGCAGCACCAAAAAAGTTTACTGCTGCAGCACTATACTGCCGAAAGGTGAGGTTGGTGATGTAGATGAAATCGGGCATGGGCATCCTGTAGCTTGAAGTCAGCCTATGCCGCATGCTATCCAGTATGTCGCTGGGTTCAAGTCCGTATTATCAACGGCTTATGGAAGGAGTGCCTC
>Ga0208075_1001053_pt1 | contig 9827 bp, 9 predicted proteins | sample HotLakmasection5_FD_184728 | JGI IMG/M metagenome (GOLD analysis project Ga0208075, IMG submission 184728) | Hypersaline microbial mat communities from Hot Lake, Washington, USA - Section #5 (SPAdes) | ecosystem: Environmental > Aquatic > Non-marine Saline and Alkaline > Hypersaline > Microbial... | reverse complement strand
AGGAAAACTTAAAGGCGTGTAGTGCCGTGCTTTCCAACAAGGGTGTTAAAGTTGTTGTCAGAGGATTTAAAGAGATTACAAAAAACGCTAAAAGGGGTGATTTTGTTTATTTTGATCCGCCGTATGCTCCGTTAAGCGCAACTTCCTCATTTACTGACTATGCAAAAGATAAATTCGGCTCGGAGATGCAAGAGCAGTTAAAAGAGAGCGTGGATTCCCTGACTGATAAGGGGGTCAAGGTTATGCTTTCTAACTCTACTGCTCCGCTAATACTAGATCTTTACGCCAACTACTTTATTGAGGAGGTAAAAGCGTCGAGGGCCGTAAACTCTGATACTCAAAAGAGGGGAAAAATAGATGAGATCATAGTAAGAAACTATGATTAAGCGCTGAACAGAGCTAACCGACCCTTTTCCCCAGGATTTACAATAAGACATACGAACGACCATAGACCTCTTTGCCGTCCGTATGCCTTAGATAAAAGCGAGTTACGACTTGGTGTAAGTTACAATAATCTCTCCCGAGTCGTTATTCTCTACAATAACAAGAAAAGTCTCTCCTTCACCCTCTACAATCTCAAACTCCCATGCCAGGCCACGAAGAGTATCAATGTCTAGTAGAAGAATTCTATCCTCGGTAACCCCCCAACGGACACTACCAACACCATCATCCTCTAATACTAGTACCTCTTCATCATTTTCAATGACCTCTCCATTTAGCGCCTTTGAAATAGGAGTCCAGGTACCTAGTAGTTCCTCTGGATGATTCTCAAGAAATCGATAGTAGACCTCAGTGATGACAACACCATCACCAAGATCGGAGGTTGTGCTCAGTACATTACGGCTGGGGCTAAGGGAGTACTGAGATTCAACAGTGAGATCAAAATCTGGTATAGTTGTAATAATGCTATTTCCCATGGTCTCCCAGAGGATGTCGATCATGAGCTCGTCTTCAAGTACACGACCGGTTCCATCAGCCTCATAAAAGAGAGTTGCAATATCCTCATCTGGATCTGTATCACCAAGAATTCGATCTACAACCCACTTACCGATAAGGCGGTTATCACGATCGGTTCCACTTGAACTACAATTTGCAAAAAAGACTAAAAGCATCGAGGCACAAAGAAGCCGGATTCCGAAGGTACGAATATTCATCTTTATTTTATCTCCATTAAAGAATCGAATTTATCCTAATCACACAAAACGCCAGAAACACTATCGATCTGGCCGATTTACCAGATAAATCTAAGCACTGAAATGAGATCTTTACTACCTGTTTTCAATGAGTCCGAATGGTGTTTTTGCTCTCAATCAATATGGGAGACTCTCGATAATATAAAACCGTTTTTCTGGCTGAGGAAGTATTAGATCGGTAGACTTTAATGTTTGTTTCTTTGACGGCTTAATTTAGACCGGTGTGGTCGAAAATCGCCAATATCCTTCACTTAAAAAGAGATTAATAGTTATGACGATCAGGTATCAAGATACTCACTCTACCCTAATGGGCTACCTTCTTTGGCTCTTTGGATTCTTTGGGGCCCACCGCTTCTACTATGGACGAAGAGTATCTGGCGTCATCTACTTTTTCACTCTCGGGATACTTTTTATCGGTTGGTTGATTGACCTCTTTTTGATTCCTTCTCTTGCTCGCTCTGCCGACTTCCGCTTCCCACAAAGTAGATACAGCTACAATGTTGCATGGATACTCCTTACCTTTGGCGGAGTGCTAGGACTTCACCGCTTTTACATGCAGAAGTGGATTACTGGTCTTCTTTATTTACTGACAGGCGGGTTGTTTCTAATTGGATATGTTTATGATTTCCTTACCCTGAATCAGCAACTAGAGGAGTTGGCGGCAGAGGAATCAGGAGTACCGGCTTAAAGAAAATATTTCTGGTCTCCCGTTGCGTTCACGTAGAGAAGTCGGCGGTGAGATTCTGCCCACTGAAGTACAACGAGATATCTTCTTTTTCTATTCTCTATCAGCTTTTTCTCAGCCGATCTAACCCGGCAAGCAATTCCCGCTTTCGCTCCTCTAAGCTTCTAGACTGCATTTCAAACTCGATACTGTCCTTATAGAGAATTATCAGTGCTGCCTTATAACATAAGAAATAGTCCTCTATTATCTTCCTATTAGTTTCTAATGACTCCCTGAGTGTTCCACCTGTTTTAAACTCCATCGCTCTGATCTGGTGAACTACATTATCGATCTGCTTAATGTCATGCTCGGCTCCCATTGAAACGACTCGTTCCAACAGATCATCAGAGGTAGTGCCAGCCATTCTTGCAAGGCTTTCATTCTCTGTTATCTTTCGAGCCAGATACTCCCTATAGGTAGGAAAGTTATGAAGTGAAGCTGCAAACTCCTGGGCTAAGATAATTCCTGCTTCAACAGAGGGATTTAACTCGTTAATGAGACTTCTATCCATCTTAGCCAGCATTCTAGAAAATGCGTTCTTAAAGTCTTGAGAAATTCCAAAGGTATTTAACTGAAAAATCTCACGTAAGGAACTATCGACGTCCGAGCGAGGGAGCGACAAGCTATCATCAGGTCGAATGGGGGGCTCCGTGTTTAACATAAGCTACCTGTACCTCCTCCTATGTACTCCGCGCCTTTTCCTTTCTACTGCCTCACCCTCCTCTCACCAAGGTCCGTAAAGAACCGCAACAGAAAGCCGTCAGGGTCGGAAACTACAAATTGGCGGTTACCCAATTCACGCTCACCGGAGCGATACCAGCGTTCTTCTAATGGAATCAAAATGATAGCCTCGGCAGCCATCAACCGGTCGTAGACAGCGCTCACATCAGAAACCTGTATTTGAAAGTTAACACCACGACCATGCGGTTTTTCTAAGGGGGCTGTTCGGAACCGACGCCCCGGACCTGATGCTTCCTCAAGCATTAGATATGCACCCTCAAATTCAAGCATAGCAAAGCGCTCTTCCGGGCGATCGTATTTAAGTTTAAAGCCAATACTCCTACAATAAAAATGCAATGACTCACTCAGGTCACTGACATCGAGCTCGGGAATTAATCGGGGCTGCATAGTGTACCCTCTAGTCAGGCTTTTTTCGCTTTTAAGTTTTTCGCCATAATATCGGCAACCGAGGCCTCCATAGAGTCACTTGAGTCACGCAAGGCCTCGACAACTCCCGCCTGGTCCTCAATTGATAGGTTCTGGTTAAACTTCATCTTTCCTTCTATCCGTTCTATCTGAATCTCAATCCCTACCACCGCTTTTAGGTGAGAGTCCATTACTGTAGCAGCTTTAGAAATAGGCCAGGCCTTTTCTCGCTTTGACTCATATTGGCTGACGAGATTTTCAAGAAGTGGGCGGAGCCGCTCGGGGTCTTCAAAGAACTCTACGGCCCCATACACATGGACCGCGGCATAATTCCAGGTCGGCACAGTCTCTTGCTCTTGATACCAGGCAGGAGAGATATAACAGTGAGGTCCCTGAAAAACCACCATAACCTCACCCCGGTTGGAAATAGTTTTCCAATGTGGATTGGCCCGTGCAAGGTGCGAGATAAGAGTTCCGTTTTTTCCTCTGTCAGGGTCAACCTGAAAGGGTAAATGTGTAGCCATCAACCCACTTTCGGTCTGCGAGATAAAGAGCCCAAATCCGTTCTCGCAAATCAACCGATGCAAAACATCGAGCCGTTCTTCTTTAAAGGATCTCGGGGTGTACATCAGCAAAACTCAAAAAAATTACCGTCAAAGCGTGTGGAGCTTACGCCAGCACGGCAGCAGGTCAGGTAAGCCGTCGGTGCTTTTTATGAGATCTTATCACTCAGCTCGCGTCAGGCAAGAAACTTTCGGGGGTATTTGGGAATGGTATAGACACTCCCCCTCTGCGTACCTTGGCGTTAACGCAGAGAGAGCCACTTCTTGCTAGGCAAAAAGTGGCTCTCTCGATGAGGTTTGTAGATACTGGCTAGATATTTTCCACTCTTCTTGGTCCCTCATCTGACCAAATGGGTTCTGCTTGCCCTCGAGTGCCAGCAGCAGTACGTTCCCGAGCTTCTTGCTCAATCTGACGCTCTCTATTCTGCTGAAATCCACCAAGACCTGCAAGACCAACCAAGATCATGGCAACTACTAGCCAACTCATAGCACTGGTTGACGCTACCTCTCCAGTTGTCTCAACCGCTTCGTTAGCAAACTCGCCAACTCGATTCTCTAAATCAATTAAGCCTTGTTGCAGAGAGTCCAACGCTTGTCCCGCCTCACGTTGCATCTGGTTGATACGTTGAGCAATTACAGTGGTTACCTCTTGAGCCTGAGACGTGGTTAAACCCTGATTCTCAAGCCGTGTAACGAACTGCTCACCTGTAAGCTGGTTGGTGACACGTTGCCATTCACTCCGAATGTTTTCAGGGAGCTGTCTGACATCTTGAACACTTCCAATATTCTGCGCGATGTTTTGTTGTGCGCCGTCTAAGACGTTTAACACCTCATCAACGGTTGCAGAAACCTGGGTTTGATTGAGCTCAGGAGAGGCTTCAGCTATTGCCTGCTCAAGATCTGCTCTGTCGAACTCTCCCGCAGTAATAGAGTTGTACTCTTCAGCAAGCCCTACCTCACGCAAAGCCCCTTCAACCTCTAAATTCTCAAAATTAATTTGATCTAACCGAGAAGCACCCGCTTGAGCTGCACTTCCTGCTGCTGAAGCAGCACTGCCAACTACAGAGGCTGTGCCACTTGCAATGCTGGCAGTTGTCTGTACAGCGGACGAAATCAAGTTATAACTCACCATGCTTAGCACCAGCACTAGAACACATCCAGCCGTAATCCCACTGAGCGTTGCTGCTGTTTTGGTGGTCAGACCAGGGGCTCCGATCCCCGCAACAATGCCGGTAACGTAACCAGAAGCAGCAAGACAGAGAACCATCCAGATAAGGCTTCCCCAGCCAACAGCACTTAAGGAGTCATATGAGAGAGTCGCACCCGCAACAGCCATTCCCAATGCTGAAAGGGCGGTAAATAGAATCAATCCAATAAGAGCGCCAGCAATAGCGCCGCTCCAGCTCACACCAGTTATAATAGGCCTACGATTAGTAATCATTTCTCCTCCGAATAAGTCCACTGGGATTAAACGAGCCAAGCCGGGCTTAGCTTTCTCCAGGCACTTGTTGTTTTAGGTTTGTTAACTTGCCGGGGATTCTAGCTTTGCCGTACATGAGAGAGACATGATCCTTATCACGATGACCGCAGGCAGATGGTGCCATATGACGCCCGTCATACAAACAAGGACCCAACTGGGTGCCACCTTACCTCTTAAGGGAATAAACTGGACACGCAGCGATAGCATCAACCTGAGAGTTCTCCCAGATTGCACATAAACTTCACTGTGATTGCTACCACTGCATGTCAGTAATCTGGGGGTTTAAACCTACTTGAACGGGCAGTTTTGTGGATCAGATCCCGGATTATCCCGCATCTACTTCTTCCGCCGCTTGTTCGTCTCGTCCTTCGCTCGTGCTTCTGTCCTACTGCCTTTCCTCTTTCGAGGTTTGCTGTTCGTCTTGTGTGACATACAGACTCCTTTCCGGCCTTGCCGGCTCTTGGATGAGAACGGTTTAGAATACTACGGGCATTCAAAACCGTCCCATTACAGGAATGGGGCAAAATAAAGAGTGAGATGAAGTAAAAAAAACCGCTGAAAAGTTCCTTAATTGCTATCGCTACCGTCCGGCTTAGGTCCCCAAAAAAGGGAAAATCAGCCGGACAGTACCAACGGATACTTCTACAGGTCTAAGATCACCGCAGGGATGAACAGGAAAATGAGCAACTTGCTAACCAGACTATAACGATTTTATAGCTCAAGCAATTCTGATTAGGCTTTGGAGGAGTAGTTCGGGTTCGAAAAACTCTCGATTACTGAAACTACTTGTTACTCTATTAGGGTGATTGGGGGATACCTTTTCAACTTATGCAAGGTGGCTCAGACTCAAACTGAGAAATATTTGCAATAAACAGCATGACTCTTTACAATTGAGGTCTTAATAAGTTATGCAACCATACTTTAGGCTAAGGTCATAGGGGAACGGTGAAACGGGGCTCTTACCGCTAGAGTAAATGCTACCGAGATCATGGAGTTATTGGAATGAGAATCTTCTTAGTTATTTTATGCCTTATCCTGAGTTTACTATTTGGCACAACAGCATCTGCTGGACCACTGAAAAACTACCACTGTACTTTCTCCCTTTCACTCGATCATTTACCGCCCTTGTCCTGCCCAACAGCAACATTTGATGGAGATTTAGTTTTTGAAGAGGTGCTTACCCGTACGAAAAAGAGGCGAAGAATCTCATACTCGCGTCAGGCAAGCACTACCCGACCGGCGATGGATTGCGAGGGAGATGTGAGACCAGCTATTTATACACCATTCTCTAGTGAGCAAATCCGTGTTACCAGGCGACCTAAAAGGGTTGTCAGACGACGTAGAGCCTTGGTTGTTCGAGATAGAGAAGTTCGTAATAGACGGCGTGGCCTATACTTGAAGATTTTGCGGCCTCGCCGGGAACGTTCTCGTGCTCTACGCTTTATCCCGGTTGCGACTCTCGGCTTTTCAGGCGGGTGTGCTTCCTGTGTCATGCCTATTGAGGGAGAGTGTGTAAAGTCTGACTAAGGGTTTCGGGCAGATCTTCCTAAGCAGCTCTGACTATTCTCGATCTGAGACGAGACTCTAACTAGCAATACATCGATATATTTAAATATATAGATGTATTGCTAGTTTTACCCCTAAAACCCGAAAAAGACATAATAATCTTCCCACTGCAGATTGACTCCTTTTAGATTACATGTAGACTTGTTGCTCTATATGCCAAAGTAGGTCTTGCTATATAGATATCGTCCAATTTCATCTTTTAAAAAGTGAGCTGAGCTAACACGAGAAAACAGTCTAACGTATGTACATTCTAAAAAAATCGCTTATCTCTCTAACTCTGGGTATAGCGCTGGTGCTCTTTTGTGCTGGCCAATTTGGCTCAGACAGTTCTCTTAGCACTATTCAAGACGCGCAGGCTGAAGATCCAGATCAGTTAGTCTTTATCTTTCAAAAGCAAAAAGACCCCGCTCGGATGAGGGCTGAGGCAGACGAGCTTGCAAAGGATCTCTCAGAGATTCTCGGTATTTCAGTTAAGGCCCAGGTACCAGGTGACTACGCAGCCTCTGTTCAAGCTTTAGTTAGTGGCACTGCTGACATTGCCTATGTTGATAGCATTGCTTTTATCCTTGCTAATAGAGATGGCGGCGCTAACATTTTATTAGCTGAGGAACGGGTTGACTCTACAGGTAAAGCCAGAACCGATTACGACTCTGTTTTTGTGGTGCGAAAAGATAGCCCACTAAACTCATTTGAAGATTTAAAGAGTAAAGCTGGAGAGCTCTCTATTGCATTTACAAGCCCTACTAGTACTTCCGGTTATGTAATGCCTTATAGACGGTTTGTTTCTGAAGGTGTTTTAAACTCTGGCCAGGATGTTCGCGAGGTATTTAATAAAGTTAGCTTTGCCGGAAGTTATGCTCAGGCCTTAGAGCAGGTTGTGCTCGGAAGAGCAGACGTCTGCGCAGTTAGTCACTACACCGTTGAGGGTAGCGGCGCTGCTAACCACATATCAGCAGAGAGCCTGGAGCAACTCCGTATACTGGATCGCACTCCGGGTGTACCAACTCACGTTATTGCCAGTCGCAAAGGTTTAAGTGTTAAGCTGCAGGAGCGAATCCAGAATGCGCTCTTAGAGCTGGCCACCAAAAAACCAGATCTTCTCTCTGATGTCTATGGTGCAGCTCGCTTTGTTAAAGTAGATCAGCGACAACACATTGCGGCTTCCGTTGAGGCGCTGGCATACCTTCAATTACCAGCAGATAGATTTGTAAAAGCAAGAGCAAAGTAGAATGTCGACCTCAGCTGTAAATCAACAAAGTGTTCAACCGATAACCAAATTAGCCTTACTCAAAGCTGAAGGGGTTACGGTCTGTTTTCAGGACAAAGTTCAAGCGCTATCGTCAGCCTCGATTAGTGTAAATAAGGGTGAAGTAGTAGCGATTGTTGGTCCTTCCGGTAGTGGTAAAACAACCTTACTTGGATGCTTAGCCGGAAGAATTAAACCGTGTGATGGTTGTGTCAGAGGTAGCGCCCAGATTGCAAGTATTCATCAAGATCTAAAACTCGTACACTCTCTTACTGCAAAAGAGAACGTACTACACGGCTCTCTTGGTCGATCTTCATTTTTAAAGTCGCTCCTTAATTTTTCTAATGATGAGCGTGCCAATGCAGATCAACTTTTGCGCATAGTAGGCTTAGACAACCGGGCCAACACCAAGGTTCAAGATTTAAGTGGTGGAGAAAAACAGCGAATTGCAATCGCTAGAGCTCTGATGCAAAAGCCAGATGTTTTATTGGCAGACGAAGCAGTGGCCTCGCTTGATGATATCAATGCTCATTCTCTCCTTAGACTTTTTCGCGATCTAGCTAAGAAAGAAGATTTGGCTGTGGTGCTTGTACTTCACGACTACCGTTTAGCAGAAACCTATGCCGATAGAACCGTTTCACTTGAAGGGGGATCGATTCTATTTAACGGCACAAGTGAGGCTGATCCCTGGCCACAACAAAAGCAAGCTTCAAGTCCCGCGAATACAGATCAGATCGACGAAAGCAAAGAGCTTAGTCCGTACCTGTGGTGGGGGCTGGCTTTGATCTTACTTGGCTGGGCTTTGGCTGGAATAGGTGGGGAGTTAGACAACATTTCTGGTTCGGCTGGAAGATTGTTTAGTTTTCTCTCACTTCTCTTTCCTGCTTCACTGCAAGAGTTAACTGCAATTCCGTGGGCTACTTTGCTTGGGGCATTAGTTGAGACCCTTCAGATGGCTGTAATAGGAACCGCTGGTGGAATCGTTGTTGCTCTACCCCTTGCCGCTCTTTCTGCTAGAAACACAGGCCCTAAGTGGGTGCGAGAGCCAACACGGGTGCTTCTAAATGCAATCCGTACCGTCCCATCTTTAATCTGGGCCTTACTATTTGTAGCAGCAGTTGGACTGGGCCCCTTTGCTGGTATACTGGCACTGACACTTTACTCTGTAGGTTATCTATCCAAATTTTTCTACGAAGCTTTTGAGGCGATTGACCCCGGCCCTCAGATGGCACTACACGAGCTTGGCGCCAGTAAATTGCAACAGTTTCAACACGCAGTCTGGCCCGCTGCAAAAGCCGCGGCACTCTCAAGTTGTATCTTTATACTCGAGTACAACGTGCGTGCTGCCACTGTGCTTGGAATTGTAGATGCAGGTGGCATTGGCTTTTATATGAAAGAATATATTGATTTTCGTTTTTTTCCGGCAGTCACAGCTTCGCTGATTATGGTGCTGGTAGTGGTTTTGGCTCTCGACACATTCTCAAGAAAAATCCGCAAGAAACTAATCGGCAAAGTAAGGTAGTTATGAATTTTTTCGAAGTAATCTCGCAGGGTGGCCCTGTAATGGTGGTGCTTTTGGGTTTCTCTGTCACCGCTCTGGCCATTATTCTATTAAAGGTTTATCAGTTCTGGTCGCTTGGTATTCACAAGGTGAAATTTGTTGATCAAGTAATCGACCTGCTAGAAGAGGGTGACACTCACTCAGCCCATAAACTATTAGAAACTAAAAAGCATCCTGTAGCTGAAGTACTACTAACTACTCTTTGCATGGCTTTACGCCACGATATGGATGGAAAAGATCGCGAGTCAGAGATCCAAAGAGTAGGCTCTAGAATTATTAGGGAGCTTGAATCGTGGCTACGTGGACTTTCCTCAATTGCACATTTAAGTCCACTTCTTGGTTTACTTG
>Ga0208075_1001048_pt1 | contig 9886 bp, 8 predicted proteins | sample HotLakmasection5_FD_184728 | JGI IMG/M metagenome (GOLD analysis project Ga0208075, IMG submission 184728) | Hypersaline microbial mat communities from Hot Lake, Washington, USA - Section #5 (SPAdes) | ecosystem: Environmental > Aquatic > Non-marine Saline and Alkaline > Hypersaline > Microbial... | reverse complement strand
GGTAATACCCGACATGGAGTTCAAACAAAAATAATGTTAAAAACTGTCAACAAGGTGTTGTCCTCAAAGTGTCAATGGGCGCCGCGCTACGCGTGAGGCTGAGACGAAGTATAAGGCGGAGACCAAGATAAAGGCAGGGGTTGATGGCGTAATCGTCAACGCAAAACCTGAACTAAAGCGCAAAGCTATCCCCAAGATAGTATCTCCTTGCGCGCTCACTTTGGGCAATCTCTGCTGGCGCTCCCTCTTCCATTACCTGTCCATCTACCATTATATAGGCTCGCTGACAGATGCCAAGAGTCTCTCTAACGTTATGATCGGTAATTAAGATTCCAATTCCTTTTGATGAGAGATTAGAGATGATTGCCTGAATATCATTAACTGCAATCGGATCAATTCCAGCGAACGGTTCATCTAGAAGAATAAAATGTGGAGACCGTGCAAGTGCTCGACTAATTTCAACTCTCCGTCTCTCTCCACCTGAGAGCGATCCAGCGATATTATTCTGCAGTTCATCAATTCCCAGCTCTTGAAGTAATTCCTGCAATCGATCTTCGCGGGCCTCTTTAGATGGGAAGGCTAGAGTTTCAAGAATAGAGAGCACGTTATCTCGAACAGTGAGCTTGCGGAAAACAGAGGGCTCTTGAGGTAAATAACCCACTCCACGTCGTGCTCGCATGTACATGGGCTCCTTAGTAATCTCCTCTCCATCAAGTAGAACACGACCTGCACTTGGAGCAATTAAACCAACACACATATAGAAGCTGGTGGTTTTGCCGGCACCGTTTGGCCCCAAAAGCCCCACAACCTCACCAGAGCTGAGACTAAGCGAGACTGAGTCTACTACCCGTCTGCCAGAGTAGGTTTTTGAGATATTCTCTGCAGCTAGTAGGTGTTCTTGCACTAAAATTGCTCCTAGAGGTATTGGCCCAGTTTGATTTATGCAGCCGATTTGCCGTAGAGCTCCAACTCGACCTCTATTTCATCATAGATAAGTTTATCACCAAGTCGGGCAGCATCAAAAAATCTTCCAGAATTATACTTTACATTAAAATCAGCTCTATCGATGGTTGTTTTTGCTTTGGCTGTATAAACACCATCCTCTTCGGTAATTTCTGCTGGGAAAGATATCTGTTTGGTAATATCTTTTAAAGTAAGATTCCCGGAGATCTCATAAGAGCCGTCTTCTTTTTGACTAATCTCAGTTAGATAGAAACTCCCCTTAGGAAATTTCTCTACATCAAAAAAATCATCAGACTTTAGGTGATTTTCTAACTTCTTTTTGTATGACTCACTTTCGATATCGAGATTCTCAATAGAGGCCATATCTAAAACAAACTCGCCGCCACGAAACGAATCCTTGTTTCTCCACAACTTGCCTGACTCTAATTTTAGTAATCCATTGTGTTGCCCGGTGACCTTTTTACCAACCCATTTGATCTGGCTTTGTTCTAGGTCCAAATGCACCTCAGTATCTTCGGCGCTCAGGCTTGAAGCGAAACTAAGCGAGGTTAAAACAACGGTGGCTACCAGGGTGAGAATAGAGTTTGAGAAAAAATTGGCTATCATATCTAGTGCTCCTTGAAAGTAGTGCTGAAGTAAAGTTATATCGGGTAGTTGGGATATGAACAAGTCTCACTGCAAAAAAACGATGACGACGACGATTACGGTAAAAACGTAAACCGATAGCCGTCGACGGCTCCCGTCTTACCGTCCAACTTCGGCGTAATCGTAATCGATTCCACTTCGAAATCGTTTCAAAGTGGGCGCTGGGCTTATCAATCAGGCAAACCTCGCTAAATTGGAACTGCTGAACCAGTTACCTCTATCCCGCCAGTGGAGGGAAGTGAAACTTCTATAGTGCTGGGTCTTCCCATCGCTTCGCCCTGAAAGAGAGTTATCGCGCACGGGGTTGCTAGCAATTTGGCATCCCGGAGGTAACCTCCAAAGGCGGCCGCTGCCGCCCCAGTGGCGGGATCCTCGATGACGCCGCCCACCGGGAATGGATTTCGCGAGTGAAAAATCTTATCCGATTCTCTCCACACAAGCTGAAGGGTCGTTAGTTCCTCACGTAGCATTAATTCTTTCATACCCTCGAAGTCATATTTGAGCTTATCGAGAGTAGTAGACGATTTTAGAGCTATAACAAGATGCCACGCCCCAGCGTAAGCTTTAATCGGAGGAATAGAACTATCGAGATCGTCACAAGTCCAACTAAGCAGGCTTAATGCCTCAGAAAGCACCTCGTCGGTGACTGGAGTTTGCGCCGGGGTGACAGAGGTAAGAGTGGCTGTAATCGTTTTATTACCAGTCTTGACCTCAACAGGCACCGCGCCAACCGCAGTAGCAAATGAGTACGTACCTGCTCCGTATTGACTGCCAAGAACAACCCCACTTGCAATTGTGGCGTGACCACAAAAAGAGACTTCCGCTTCAGGGCTGTAGTAGCGAACTATTTTTTCAAGACCTTTTGTAGGAGTAATAAAAGCTGTCTCTGAATAGCCGACCTCATTAGCAATTTTCTGCATAATCTCCGGTTGGGGAAGGTGCTCTCCCAGCCAGACTCCTGCTGGGTTTCCCCCCTTTGGATCGGAGCTAAAGGCCGCAAGTCGGTACAATTGGCCGGAGTGAGAACTTTCAGACTTCATTATTTAGGCCCCATAAGTATGAGTGATAGATATATTCTAACATCATTTATGTAAGAGAGTAGCCGGAACTACTGAATTATCTCCTGTGATATATCCCCCGCAAAAGTTGCTCTAGCAGCTGAGGATTGAGCTGGATCACCCTGGCTCGGTGAAGATAAAACACGTGAGAGCACACTGCTTAGCGCTTCAATCTTATAAGGTTTTTGAATAAAATCCTCGATACCGATGTCCAGGATGTTTTGTACCTCATAGTTATTGACATAACCAGTAGACAACACTGCTCGTACCTTTGGATTAATTTCTCTTAGCGCAATAAAGCAGTCTCTCGCACCCATTTTAGGCATAATCATATCGAGAATGACGAGATCTATCTCCTTATAGAATTTCGAATAGTATGCTACCGCTTCAACACCATCTGGAAAGGTCTTAACCTGGTACCCAAGCGATTGAAGCATCCTTGATGTTACATTCCTGATAACTTCGTGATCATCTACCAACATTATAGTTGCTGTTTGTTTAGAGGTTGTCACAGCCTCACGTTTTACCTGAGCTTGAAGCGGAAGATTTGTAGCAGGAAGGTAAACTCTAAATGTTGTACCCAGGCCCGATTCACTTTCCATCTCAATTAGGCCCCCGTGGTTTTGCACTATTCCATAAACCATAGAGAGGCCCATGCCGGTTCCGCGACCCTGCTCTTTTGTGGTAAAAAACGGTTCAAAGATTTTTTGATGTAAATTTTCAGGGATACCGCAGCCAGAGTCACGAATTGAAACCACTGTATAATTTCCTATTCGTAGCCCAGTGCTTTCGCTTTTACTGTTATGATCAACCAAAAGTGAGTGGGTTTCAATAGTTAAAACCCCACCATCGGTGCCTCCTGTGCCAGGGTTCATCGCATCACGTGCGTTTATAGCCAGATTTAATAATATCTGTTGGATCTGTACCGGATCTCCTAGAACCTTCAATGGAGTTTTATTAAATTGAGTAACAATTTGAATGTTGCTCTCGATAGTGCGATCTAAGAGCGAGAGTACTTCCTCTATTGAGTCATGTAGATCAATTGGGACGTTTTGGTGTTTTCCTTTGCGGGCAAACCCAAGTAGTTTTTGAGTCAGTTGAGCTGCTCTTTCGGCAGTGGTCTCAATTTGGCCAGTTAATTCGTTTATTTGTAAAGGGCTACAGTCAGAGGAGCGCAATAAAGTTGCACACCCTAAAATCCCGGTTAGCAGGTTGTTAAAGTCATGAGCAACTCCACCCGCTAATTGTCCAAGAGCTTCTAGCTTTTGTGATTGTCTTAACTGTTCTTCAAGCTCGCGCCGGTCAGTAATGTCGGTTGCAACACCAAGAACGTATTCGGTGTTATCGCTGTCACCCATACGGAGTGGACGCTTAATTGTCTGAAGTACATGCTGCTTTCCTTGACTATCGGTTATGATCTCTTCAGAGATAGATTTATCTCTTTGAGCCAGGATTACCTCCAGATCATCCTCTCTAAACTTCTCAGCCTCTTTGGGGTCTTGGACAAAGTCACTGTCTTTTTTCCCAATAATATTATCAACCGAGGTGCCATATATTTCAGCAACTGCTTGGTTTACCAGGGAAAAGCTTCCTGACTTATCTTTTACAAAGATTAGATTGGGGTTTGCATCTATCACCTGGCGCAGGAAGTTCTCTTTAGACTTTAATTGGTCCTGAATGGTCACTAGATCTGTTATGTCGGTGCCATAAAGATGTCCAACTCCTAGATGATTTACTCCACGGAGAACTATCTGGAAAAAACGACCTTTAAACTCAGCTGTACGGTATAAAATATCGCTCTGAGAGATGCACTGACTGAGATCTATCGGTTTTAAACTTGGAACGATCTCTTGTAGAAATTGCTCGCCATTTTTTTGGAGCCCCATAATTTCAATCGCCGCTGGATTGGCCATCAGAATTCTGCCATCGATGCCAAAGCGAACAATTGGTGCGGGGCTTAGAGTTGCAAAAAGAGCCATCTGTTCAGCACGCCTCTCTACATGCTTTCTTACAGTAGTATCTCTGGTGACCCAGATAAATCCACCGTTATCAATGGTGGTCAGTGAGACTTCTTGGGGAAAGAGTGATCCGTCTTTTCGTAAACCTTCTGCCTCTACCGTTATATGCCCACTTTTGCGGAAAGCTGGCATGTGGGAATTCTCAAAGTTTATACGCTCTTCTCTTGCATAGAGGGATTTCCAACTCTTTCCCAATAACTCAGAAGCAGTGGCAAATCCGTGCAAGCTTAACAGTGCTCTATTGGCAAATATTACTCGCTCTCTGTTATCAAAAATAGCTATTCCTTCCTGGGCAAAGTCAATCGCCGAGGATTTCAACTTTAATTCTCTCTCTATATTTTTTCGCTCTTGTAAGTTTATTGCCACCGAGAAGAGGTGAGCCAAAGAACAGACAAAATCTTGCTCGTCTTGTGACCAACATCTACGGTGCTGCTCTGAATAATTTTGGAGGATACCTACTAGCTTTCCATCAGAAAGAATTGGAGCATCCAGTACTCCACCAGCTTTTGCATTAGGGTGAAAAGCTTCCAAGTAGGGCAGCATCAATGCGGAGGGGTTTGTCGCATTATTGAGAGCAATGATCTTTCTGGATCTGAGCAATCCCAGGATATTGGAGTTGGATTTAACACCGATTACGGGATGTTGCTCCTGGGAGGGAGACGCAATTGGGGAGAAAACCTGGCTCCTTTCGTCAAAGGTAAGAATGATTGATCTTTCGAGGTGCAGGGTTCTACGACAAGCTTCAGTTAGTAGTGCCGCGCTTTTAGCGAGGTTACCACTATAAAAATCGGGTTGAGAGGCTATATCAAGCAGTGCTTGCTGTTGGTTTTGCAACCGTCGTTTTGCACGAACAAGGCGTATCGATCCCATTACGTTGATCTCCAGGCACGGCTAAGAGACTCCATGAGTGCTCTTGGATTAGTGGTGAAAAGTAAATTTTAGTAGATGGGTGAGGTTAGGAGTCTATCATTTTGGTAGTGCTAGACTCAAACAAAATCGATTGGTGGACTCTAAATAATAGAGCTAATTATTTCGGGCTTTTGGACCGGTCTCATCTTTATTGAGTAGCTTAACCCGGACTTCCCCCTCAGCTACACTCCGGTCTTCAGCTAGAAAGATTCGAATGAGATCTGCTGTTAAAACACTTCCGTCTTGTTGCAGTTCGGGATTCTCGGTCAGAGTAAGTGTCTCCTCAGTTTCCTCATATACAGCTTTTTCTCCTCTAGCACGGATATTAGGGCCTTTGGTAATAAACACATTCTTTAAAGCTATCAGCTCTTCAATTTTATTATTCTCGTCATATACGACCTGGAGAACATCGCATTTAAGGTTTAGGTCTCCGTGAATTACCTCAACCGCACCTTGATACTCCAGCAACCTTGCTTGGCTCTGGAGAACCAGGGAGTCTGAACTAATAAAGGTTGGAGCTCCCCCAAAATCAGCGGTTAATAGTCCCGATGCCTCTTTTTCAGAGGGCACCTCACCCTCCACAGGTGGTTGATCTTGCGCCGCGAGGTTAGCAATAAAAAGCACCAGGCTGGTAACAATGCAAACTACCAATGACTTCATCTCTTAGCCCCTGCTTTATTTTTGGTTGGATCAATATGAGTCCGTACATCCCTGGATAGCTGAAACTCCTCTCTGTTTAAATACGCCTTCATTTTATGCCCTTCGGTGCGAAATCCCTCACCAATAATATCCACCTTTCCTGGCGAAGTAACAAGGTTGTCCTTACTGGTATAGATTGCGCGCTCGGTCTTAATCGTTATCTTATTGTCATACCGTAGCTCTACAGAGCCCTTAGCTTGTACTTTGGTGGGCTGATTGTCCTTTAATACAAGGCGAGCTGTATCCGATTGTAACTCAATTTTCTTTTGGTCCTCAGTGAAAAAAAGTAAAAAACAGTCGCTGATGACGATTGAATTTGTTTCAGTAAAATATTCAGCTTCGCTTCCTGATAATTCCCACAAGATCTCTCCATCTTTAGTTTCGCTCCGGTGAAAATTTTGCAAAGTAAACTTAGAGTCAATTGGCTCGGGTACACTCTCCCCGTCTTTCTTCTTAACATTCTTAGAGACTGCTTGCTCCGAACTGTTGGGACTGGCTGGCTCTGAATCTTTGAGCTTGCTCTGATCATTTTGCGGAATGCTTGATTGCCAAAGCACTATGCCAAGAAAGACAAACCCAACAAGTGCTACCACCGAGAAGATCTTACTCTGTCTTTTAGTAATGTGCATTAGGTTCGGTCTCTTGGGAGTAAATTGCAGACCTCTCTTAGTAAAGAGGGAAGCTCTGATAACTCTAGCATGCTGGCCGCATCTGATGGTGCTGAGTCTGGTTTTTCATGAACCTCAATGAATAATCCATCCACCCCTACTGCTACAGCGGCTCTGGCAAGGGGTGCTATATAATTTCTAGAGCCAAGTGAGTGGCCGTGTTCTGAGCCAAGTTGTTGAACGCTGTGCGTAGCGTCAAAAACAACAGGGAAGCCTAAATTTTTCATCATTACAAGGCTACGCATATCTACTATGAGATCTCTATATCCGAAGGAAGTTCCACGCTCACAAAGAATCACCTGCTTGTTACCTGTTGCACACAATTTCTGCGCGACAAATTTCATATCGTTTGGATGGAGGAACTGACCCTTTTTAACCTGAACAGGGAGTCCGGTCTCACCCGCGGCAGTAAGCAGGTCGGTCTGACGACAGAGAAAAGCGGGAATCTGCAATATATCAACGACTTTTGAAGCGGGTAAGGCCTGCTCGGGTAGATGAATATCTGTAACCACAGGCAGGTTAAACTTGTTCTTTACGGTAGCAAGAATTTCAAGACCCTGATCTATTCCAACACCCCTGGTACTTTTTAAGCTGGTGCGGTTTGCTTTATCAAAAGAGGATTTAAATATCAGATCGATTGGCAGATCGCTAACTATCTCTTTTAGCTTCTCTGCAATAAAAAGGCAGTGCTCTTCGGATTCAATCTGGCAGGGGCCTGCTAGTAAGAGTAGTCGTTTGCCGTAATTTTCGCCGGAAAATAATTTGCTAAAGATCGGTTTAAAATTATCCATATCACTTTCTTAGATGTTCTGAGTTACGTAGAACTTCAATTATGGAAGTAAATTAACTTGTGAGGAGTTTTGTGAACCAGTAGATTTGCCGTTTTTACCGGGAGCTGTGGATTCGACCTTTTGCCCAGACCTCGGTTTTTTAACTTCCTTTACTAGTTTCTGATCAGTACCCTTTTGATGTTTTCGCCTATCTCTATATTCCCTTGCAGCTCTTACAAAGCTTGCAAATAGAGGGTGGGGGGTGCCTGGTCTTGATTTGAACTCAGGGTGAAACTGTACTCCGATAAACCACGGATGTTCTGTGATTTCGATTACCTCAACTAACTTATTATCTGGGGAGGTACCAGCTACTGTTAGCCCACTATCTTTTAGCGCATCTCTATACTGGTTATTTAGCTCAAATCGGTGACGGTGTCTTTCGCTGATATGCTCTTGCTTATAGATCGACCAGGTCTTGCTGTTTTTCTGTAATGTGCAGGGATAAGCCCCGAGCCGCATAGAGCCGCCCTTTTCTTTGATCTTTAGCTGTTCGGGCATAAGATCGATGACAGCGTGACTGCTCTTTTCGTCAAATTCGCGGCTGGTAGCCTGGCTAATGCCGGTAACGTTACGGGCATACTCAATAACGGCCATTTGCATACCCAGGCAGATGCCAAAAAATGGAATATGATTTTCTCTGGCGTATCTAGTTGCTAGAATCTTTCCTTCGCTTCCTCTGGATCCAAAGCCGCCTGGAATTAGGATAGCATCCACCCCTGCGCCATCAGTGGCATTTAAGAAAGCTTTCTCTGAGCCGAGCTCTTCAATCTGCTCACTATCGACATAAACTACTTTAACTTCACAGTTGTTGGCAAAACCACCGTGATAAAGTGCTTCTGTGAGGCTTTTATAACTCTCGGTTAGATCGACATACTTGCCCACCATAGCGGGTGTTACTCTCCCACGCTCAGGATGATTGATCACTTCTATGATTCTCTGCCAGTGGCGGAGATCCGGTGCACCAGTCCAAATATTTAACTTCTCAACTATCTTCTGATCTAGTCCTTCTCTGTGAAGTTCAAGTGGTAGATCATATATTGTTGAAACATCTACTGCGTTAATTACACAGTCGACATCCACGTTACAAAAAAGGCTAATTTTTTTCTTTAGATGTTGATCTAATGCCCTTTCAGAGCGGCAGACTATAATGCTGGGGATGACTCCAAATCCGGTCAGCTCTTTGACCGAGTGCTGGGTTGGTTTGGTCTTAAACTCGTTGGCCGCCGCAATAAATGGTACGAGTGTAACATGCAGGTATATTACATTGTCAGAACCGACATCCGCTCTCATCTGCCTGATTGCTTCAAGGAACGGAAGGCTTTCTATGTCTCCAACTGTTCCACCTATCTCTACAATGCAGATGTCGTATCCCTGTGCTGCAAGAAATACCCTTCGCTTAATCTCGTCAGTGATGTGAGGAATAACTTGAACAGTTCCCCCTAAGTAGTCGCCCCTACGTTCATTGGCGATTACCGTTTCGTAAACTTTACCTGATGTAAAATTATTCAATTTAGACATCTCGGTTCCGATAAAGCGTGCATAGTGCCCGAGATCTAAATCAGTTTCTGCTCCATCGTCAGTTACAAATACCTCTCCATGCTGAAAGGGACTCATAGTCCCGGGATCAACGTTAATATATGGATCTAGTTTTACGGCTGTTACCTTAAGCCCTCGACCTTCTAATAAAGCCCCCAGGCTGGCGGTGGTTAGGCCTTTACCAATAGAGGAGACTACTCCCCCGGTTATAAAGATAAACTTAGTAGTTCTTGACTGCATAAATGGAACCTCGGGAGAGACTTCTAAATGATCAACTTATAAAGCCGTGATGATACCCTATTTTGAATTCTTAATATAGAGATTGATTGGGGCGAGTTACCGAGGAACACTACAGTGTTCCACAGCAGGGATTACCACCCTGAGGGCCGGCGTCCTGCCTCAAGGGCTTTGAAAAGCTCAGCCCGAAAGAGCATAAACCAACTTGCTACAATCAGGGCAAAAATAGTGGCCAATATCCCATACAGCTCGCCCAGCCCGGCCCATCCCTGAACTATAAAGAGGGGAGGTAGCAGCTCGTGAGAGTTGGCAAGAAGCAGCAC
>Ga0208075_1001047_pt1 | contig 9887 bp, 8 predicted proteins | sample HotLakmasection5_FD_184728 | JGI IMG/M metagenome (GOLD analysis project Ga0208075, IMG submission 184728) | Hypersaline microbial mat communities from Hot Lake, Washington, USA - Section #5 (SPAdes) | ecosystem: Environmental > Aquatic > Non-marine Saline and Alkaline > Hypersaline > Microbial... | reverse complement strand
ATCATTATTATTATGAAAAAGATAGCTGTAATTTCAAATACTTTCCCGCCTTTTTCCGGAGGCGGAGTTGCTACAGCACAGTTTAATCTTTTCAAAAAACTTCAGGAAAAAGGGTGTGAAGTAAAAGGTTTCACTTTTTATGATCATGGCAAAATCAAGCTAAAAGAAGAAAATATTATTCGTTGCGGTTCTCCGAAGCTGATTTTTAGAACTATAAATACTCTTACTAAAAACTATTTTGCTAAATCCCAAAAGAAAAACTGTGAAACTTCTATTGAATACGCATGGCAGTGGAATTTCACCCTAAATTCCGCAATAGGCTGCTGGAAAATCAACCGGGAACTCAAAAAATTCAAGCCTGATGTAATAATACTCCCTGATCTGGGAACTTCAAATTATTACATCAAAAAGCCTCATAAAGACTGCAAAATCGTTATGATCTCTCACCATAACGCATTGAGGTTTATCAATAATCCTTTAATCGACAAACATTCAGAATTAGACGCAAAGCTGGTCAATAACCTTGAAAACAAGGGAATGAAAAACACTGATAAGGTAATATGTCCTTCAAGTTATATGAAAAAAGTTTTCGAAGAAACGCATAACTTCACAGGGGAAGTGGAAGTTATACCGAATCTGGTTAATGAGGAACTTATTAAGAATGCTCCTGCTGTTGACATAAGATCAGAACTTGGGTTAACGGAAGATGCGCCGCTTATTTACATGCCTGCGGCAAACACTCCGGTAAAAGGTCCCCGCTATATGTTCGAGATAATCAGGCGACTGGCAACTTTTTATAAAAAACCTATGGGATTTTACCTGTCCGCAGGAACTACAGAAGAATTAAGTTTTGAGCTGAATTATTTGCCTAAAAACGCAAAAATATACTGCCCCGGCTTTTTAGAATATGAAAAAAATATCGGGGTAATTAAATCCTGCGATTTCGGGATAACGCCCGCTCTTCTAGAAAGTTTTGGAATGGCAGTCTTAGAAGGACATCTATGCGGGATTCCGTTTGTTAGCTTTGATTGCGGTGGAAATGCAGATATTATAAACAACGAAGAAGGCGGGTTTTTGGTTAATTATTTAGACGTTGAAAATCTTATAGAAAAAGCCCAATTATTATTGTCAGATAAGGATCTAAGACAAAACATGGGACAAAAAGCAAAACAAAACGCTTTTGATAACTATAATTTTGATAAAATAGTGAAAAAGTTACTCAAGGAAATTATTAATGTCTGAAAAAAAAGAACTGGCCATAGTTTTTGGAATAACAGCAAATTGGAGCTTTGCTCTTGCAAACGTATTAATGGGGATAAAAAACCATTCACCTGATTTGAACTCTGATTTTATCGTTTATCATGACAACCTTTCACTAAAAGACCAGCAGTTATTAAATTCAATTTTACCCTGTATTTTTATTAACTATAAGTTTCCTGTAGAAACAAATGATAAAAAAAACTTATACTTACAACAATTCAGCTTGCTATCATTTTCAATATATGAGTGTTTTAATCATCTGGACAGTTATAACAAAGTTGTTTGGCTGGATGTGGATATTTTGATACAAAAAGATATAAATGAGCTTATAAAACTGGTTAATGCTGATATAGGCTTAATCCAAGACACTAAAAAATTGATTACTAATTTTACTGAAATTAATGAAAAGATTAGAAAATATAATCTGGAATCTAATTTTTACTGCTCAGGAACAGTTATTTTTAACGATAATTTGCCAGAGCGTAAAAAACTTACCGATTGGTGCTATAAAAAAACATTAGATTTATTTGAAATATTAAAATATCCTGATCAAGCAATTTTAAATTTAATAATTCAGGACTTCAAACTAAATGTTACAGAAATTAATTTTCGTAAATTTTGCTGTTTTCCTATGGACAAAAAAGTTAAGGATGCTGTGATAGTTCATCCGGCAGGGCAGGAAAAATTTTGGAATTACTGGGATTTTAAGGATTGGAATCAGAATTATAAAAATTGGCTTAAAATGGGTGGGACGCCTTATAATGGAAAGAAAATTCATTATATAACCAGACAAATCAGGAAATTTTTTCCATATTGTCCTGATCCAATTAGGCAGACAAGGAAATTTTTTAAATTTTTATTTTTAGTATCAACAGGAAGACAAAATGTTTAAAACGCCGATATTATTTTTAATATTCAACCGTCCTGATGAAACTTTTAGGGTATTTGAGGAGGTTAAAAAGTAAAAACCTAGGTATCTTTATATTGCGGCGGATGGCGCAAGAGCAGACAAGCAAGGCGAATCTGAGTTATGCAAATTAATTATAAAACACAAAAATGTAGGATGCCATAGGAGCGCATTTGTATTAAGCAGATATTTTGATTATCCTGTTTATATTATTAGAGAATATATAAGGATATTATAAGGATTATAGAAAGATAATAATGAAAACGAATTTTAAAAAACGTATTATTAAATTAATTTACAGATGGATAGTATTAATTCTAGAATATTTATTAAAAAAAGAAATTATATTATCAAAATATTTCTATAAATACAACTTTAAACTTTTTCAAATAGCATTACGAGGTATTGGAGTTGGCAACTGTGATAATGAGGGATTTTACAGCGGAGAAATAAATTTTTTAAAATCAGTTTCACAAAAGTTTAATCCAAATTCAGAAATGATAATTTTTGACGTAGGCGCTAATGTTGGAAAATACGTTGAAGATGTCTATGCAATATTCCAAAATCCTACAGTATATGCATTTGAACCTCATCCGCAAAATTTTCATATTTTATCTGAAAAATCCCTAAATAAAAAAGTAAAAATATATAATCTCGGGTTAGGAGAGATAAAAGAAAATTCTATTTTATATGATATGCAGGAATATAATGGAGGATCACTTGCCTCTATATACAAGGACGTTATCACCCAGACTCATTCTCAAAAAGAAGCAATTCAATATCCGATTTCAATAACTACGCTTGATGATTTTTGCCAAGAAAATGATATTGAAAAAATACATCTCTTAAAAATTGATACTGAAGGCAATGAGCTTAGAGTGCTTAAGGGTGCAGAAAGACTAATAAGAGAAAACAAACTGGATATCATACAATTTGAATTTATTTCTATGAATACAGTTAGCAGAACATTTTTAAAAGATTTCCTAGAAATCCTACCTAATTATAAATTTTATAGACTATTAACAGATGGAATGGTAGAAATAGAATATAATGATTTTAACCCGGTTATGGGAGAACTATTTTTCTACCAGAATATAGTTGTTATAAATAAAAATACGGAATTTTTTCAAAATCTATTTTTAGAATAATTATTAAAAAGATAAAAATATGCTGAAAGCACCAATTCTATTCTTAATATTTAATCGTCCTGAGGAAACTTTCAGGGTTTTTGAGGCGATTAAGAAACAGAGACCACAGTATTTATACATAGCAGCTGACGGAGCAAGAGCAGACAAGCCGGGCGAAGCTGAGTTATGTGAACAAACCCGCTCAGTCACAGAAAAAATCGACTGGGATTGCGAAGTTAAAACGCTTTTCAGAGAAAACAACCTGGGCTGTAAAAAAGCTGTTTCAGAAGGGATAACGTGGTTTTTTGATAATGTAGAAGAAGGGATAATCCTTGAAGATGACTGCCTACCGTCTGAGAGTTTCTTCAGATTTTGTGAAGCTAATCTTGAAAAATACCGGCATGATGCAAGAATTATGCACATATCAGGCGAAAACCCGCTTGATATGGAATTTGGAGATGCAAGTTATTATTTTTCAAAAATCCCTCACATCTGGGGCTGGGCAAGCTGGCGAAGAGCGTGGAATTTATATGATGTAGAGTTCCAGAATTTTGATCATTTTATTGAAAACAATATTATTGAAAATATTTTTGAGCAAAAAGAAGCCCAAAAGTACTGGAATAAGATTTTTACAAGAGTAAAAAACGGTGAAATTAATACGTGGGACTATCAATGGACATATGCATTGTTTGTAAACAACGGACTGAGCATAGTCCCTAATAAAAATATGGTATCAAATATAGGTTTTGGGCACGCAGAAGCAGCACATACCAGCGAAAACGCAAAATGCGCCAACAGAAAAGCTTATGAAATAGAAGAAATAATACATCCTGAGTTTATAATTCCTGAAAAACAGGCGGTTGATGCCATACTTAAAGAACGGTACGATATCCATAAAAAAACTATTTCCTTTATAATAAACCGTGAATTATCAAGGTCCTTGAGGAAACTAACCCAAAAACAAAACCAGTAACAGAAAAGATAAGTGAAATAAAAATGATCCCTAATCCGCAGGAAAATATTCATCAAAACTTTATTGAACGCAATTTTAAGACAAGAAAAATTGCCCAGAAAATCTATGAAGGATATGTGTTGCTACATCTGAAAAAATACCTAAAAGCAAAACTCCATAAAAATAATCTGGAAAATATTTTACATATTAATACAGCTGTAGGCAAAGGCGGGGCTGCCAAAGTTGCCTATGAATTTTTATGCCAGAACCTGAATCAAAAAGGTTATAACTCTGCAATCCTTACAGGAACAAATTTTGGCGAACCAGCTGATAACATAACAGAAATAAAAACAAAAAATTTAAAATTACATAAACTGCTACATAGATACCAAAAAAATGCAGGTATACTTGATTTTTACAATCTGGAAAGCTTTAATATTCCGCAAATGGAAGACTTTAAAAAAGCTGATTTAATACATTTACATAACTTACACGGGGCATATTTTTCTCCGTTTATTTTGCCCTTGCTGACCTCTTTAAAGCCAACAATCTGGACTTTACACGATGAGCAGGCTTTTACAGGACACTGTGCATATTCTTTTGACTGCAATAAGTGGCTCACAGGATGCGGAAACTGCCCGGATTTAGACTTTTATCCAAAAATCAAAAAAGATACGACAGATTTTTTATTGCAAACCAAAAAGAAAATTTATGATTTTTCGGATTTTACCGTTGTATGTCCATCTCATTGGCTTGCTGACAGGGCGAAAAATAGCATTTTAAGGAACAAAGACATAAGGGTAATCTATAACGGCATTGATGAAAACTTTTTTACCCCTACGGCAAAGGCTTATGCAAGGAAAAGGCTTGACCTGCCGCTTGATAAGAAAATCCTCCTTTTCAACGCAAGCGGAAGCATAAAGAACCCGCAAAAAGGCGGGAAATATATTATAGAGGCATATAATAGGCTTAAAAATAATGATAATTATCTATTCATAAACCTTGGAACGGAAAAACCGCAAAATAAAGGCAATTGGGTTGATGTTCCCTATATTAACGATGACCAAACGCTTGCGCTGTATTATTCCGCAGCGGATTTATTTATTTATCCAAGCCAGGCAGAAGTTTTTGGGTTGGTAATCGCGGAAGCCATGGCGTGTGAAACTCCTGTGGTTGCTTTCAGAAATACCGCCATTCCTGAGCTTATCGACCATATGCACACCGGATATTTAGCTGAAAACAGGGATATCGATGATTTTATAAACGGCATAAAAACGTTTTTAGATAATGATAACCTGCGAAAAATGGCGGGAATCAGGGGGCGTGAAAAAGTTCTGCGAAAATTTACACTGGACAGAATGGTTGATAATTATATAGACTTATATGGTGAAGTAATGGGAAGAAGAGGAGCAAATGGGATTATCAGTAGTAATACACACATATAATTCAGAAAAATACCTGGAAAAGTGTCTGGAGTCAGTAAAAATGGCAGATGAAATTTTAATCTGCGATATGTACAGTAATGACAGGACAATAGAAATAGCTGAAAAGTACGGCTGTAAAATAATTTATCACGAAAACATAGGCTATGCCGACCCTGCAAGGAACTGGGCAATGAACCAGGCGGCAAATGACTGGATATTTGTGCTGGATTCTGATGAAATCGCTCCAAAACCCCTGATGGACTTTTTAATGGAATGGTCAAATAATGAAGAACTACAGGCGCATTATAAAGGAATGTATATTCCAAGGAAAAATATAAATATAGGAAGGTTTTTAAGAGCATGGTATCCGAACACGTTAATCAGACTGTTTAAAAAAGGTTATTTTAGCTGGCCTGCAGAAGTGCATTGTTCTCCTACGATACACGGCGGAATCTATTCAATAAACCCTGCTGAGCATGAAAAAGCTATAATCCATTTCAGCCACCAGTCAATAGAATCATATATCACGAGAATGAATATTTATACAACACTTGAGCTGGAGAAATTCAAGCAAAGAGGTGTTAAATTCTCTGTATGGTATTTGCTCCTACGTCCTGTGGGCGAATTTATTAAAAGATATTTCCTTAAAAAAGGTTATAAAGATGGAATGCAGGGTTTTATGTTCCCCATATTTGTCGGCATTTACAAATTCTTCGCCATAGCCAAACTCTGGGAGTATGAGTATAAACAAAAAACCAACTTTGATGATTCCGATTTCCCTATGGAATATCCTATGTAAAACATATTAATTTTAAAAATTCAGGCTTTTGTTTTAATATCTTTTTATGAAATGTAAAATTTGCCAAAACGCAGAAAATAATACCGTTCACACCGCAAAGGAAATGTTCTTTGGTCTTGGGGATGAGTTTGAATATTTTCAGTGTTCAAACTGCGGATGCCTGCAAATAAAAGACATTCCCGAAAACCTGTCTAAATACTATCCTGAAAATTATTATAGCTATAATTTCCATCCCGGCAAAAAACTCGATGGGATAGCCTGGCAATTTAAGCTGTATGACCTTGTGAGAAAAGACAAAATCAAACTCCCATTATTTTTATACAAAAACGCATTTAAAAGGCTTAACGTAAACATATTAAATTCTATTCCTGAAGGCACAAAAAGTATACTGGATGTCGGATGCGGGAATGGTTTCCTGCTCTATTGCCTAAAACTTATGGGATATGAAAAACTTGTCGGTGTTGATCTTTTTATAGAAAAAGATATTCACTATAAAAACGGGGTTACGGTCTTCAAGAAAAACCTTCTAGAACTGGACGGGAAATTTGACTTTATTATGCTGCACCATTCGTTTGAGCATATGAAAGAGCAAACAGAAATTATGGCAAAAATCCACGACCTGCTCAATGATACCGGGACCTGCCTGCTAAGGATTCCCATTGCAGGATATGCATGGGAAAAATACGGCACTGACTGGGTGCAGTTAGACGCCCCGAGGCATTTTTTCCTGCATTCGCAAAAAAGTATTGAGATTCTGGCAGAAAAAGCCGGTTTATCTATTGAAAAAGTAGTATATGATTCAACTGCGTTTCAGTTTACGGGAAGCGAGCAGTATAAAGCAGGAATCCCTCTGATAAAGCAGAAAAAGTCCTCTTTTTTCTCAAAAAATGAGCGGAAAGAGTTTGAGCAAAAAGCTACGGAACTTAACAGGTCAAAAACCGCCGACCAGGCTTGTTTTTATTTAAAGAAATTATAAATATTGAGGATTTTTTAAACTTTCAATTCCAGGGCTGTTTTTAGCCGGGCAAAAGCTTTAGGCGTGAAGAACCTTAATACCAGATATCTTAGATAATAAATAATATAATACATTTTGGCCTTTTTAGCCGCATCCTCGCCGTAAGCCAGTTTAAAAAATAATATATTCCCGTTAAGGAGCATTTTTTCAACTGATAGGGGAGTATTTTTATTATATGCAGAAGCTCCTCCGTAATGTAATATATGAGAATCCGGCACAAACCTGACCTTATAGCCCTGTTTTTTCAGCCTGAAGCAAAGCTCGGCTTCCTCGCTGAACATAAAAAACCTCTCGTCAAAAGCGCCGACTTCATTAAGGGCAGATTTTCTGAGCATCATATCAGCGCCGATTATGTAATCAACTTCCTGAGAGGATGAATGTACATATCTTTTTTCTTTTAATACCCTGCTTTTAAAGATATCCTTTAATCTGTATTTTATCTGGTGATAATTTATTCCAATACTTTTTCTGTATAATTTATCAAGGCTGTTAAACTCTCCTGTTGACCACTGATAAGTCATGTCAGGATTAAATAACTGCCCGCCACATACGCCTACCCCTGAGTTTTTAGGATTTTCCATAAAGTCAAACAGGATTTTTACGGCGTTGTTTAGTAAAACAGTATCAGTGTTTAAAAGAAAACAATATTTTGCGTTGGATTCTTTTATGGCAAGGTTATTAGCCCTGCCAAATCCTAAATTCTTATCGCTTTCAATCAGCTTAACCTCAGGAAACTCTTCCCGGATCATTTCTACTGATCCATCAGATGAAGCATTATCTACAACCCAAATGTCATAGGAAACGCCTTCTGTTTTTTCATATATCGACTTAATACAGTCCCTTGTTAAATCTTTCGTGTTATAGCTGACAAGTATTATCGAAACGTCCATTTCCTGCCCCGGAACATATTTATAATCATAAATAAATTTTATCATGATAAAACTTTTGCTCATAAATATTTCAAAATAAATTCCCTGTTTTTTACAGGGAATTTACTGCGATTTTCTTCTTAAGATGAGTACTCTCTTTCAGTTTAAATTTTTAATTCACGATAATTGTTTTGGTAACATCAACTTTAACCGGCTCTGTAAGTTTTACGTACACTGTTTCCTGTTTTTCAAGGTTTACTTTCCTGCCCTTAATTATATACCTGAGCATTCTCATAAACCAGTTTTCTTTCCTTATTTCATGGTTAATGTTCCCCGGAAAATCAGAAGCAACTTCATTAATGCGGGCTCTCTCGGATTCCATATCCAGTTTGCCATTCCTGATAAAATATTTTGCCTTTTTTATATTATCAATTTTACCGATAACATTGGTTCCCTGAGGTAATAACAGGTACCCTTCAGAAGTTATGTATGTTTCTGCGGTTTTTATTAGGAAAACCTCGCCTTCTTTTGCTTTTTGGTTATAAATAGACTCTTGCAGATAACCCTCTATAATTGTACCGGCAGGAATATATGCTATAATTCCGTTTTCATCCATATAAACTCCGGGAATCACCTTTCCATCAGCCATTTTTGGTTTTAAGGCCTCTTCAAGCTTTTCAGACGGATGCAGTAATGCCTGTTCCCTCATGTTTTTTAAAATTACCGCTATTTCCGCTCTGGTAATATCTTTTTGCGCATGGACAAGATCTTTCTCATCCGGTTTAGTGACAATAAGTCCAAACTTGTCAGCTTTAGCTACAGGAATCAGGACTTTTTCAGGTATTTGATCGTAATCTTCGTATCTTTCCAGAAGGTTTACAGCCTCTTCCTGTGTCATATCTCCTGCATCAACCGCAGATATGACTATTGAAATAGCTTCTGTCCTGTTTATATTGTCTTCAGGCCTGAACATTTCACCATTTCCTTTTAAAAGGTCAAAATCAGCAGCTTTTTGTATCATATCGTAAGCCCAATGATCCTCCGGAACATCTTTGTAATAGTGAATTTCTACAGGCTCTGCATGCTCCTGCCAGAGAGCTTTGATTGCCATAGTGACAAATTCTGATCTGGTTGCAGGCTGGTCAGGCCTGAATGTGTCGTCAGGATAGCCCACAACTACTTCATCATTAGCTAACTCCTGAATTTCTTGTTTTGCCCAGTGATCATCAGCCAGGTCAGAAAAGTCTTTAGCCATAACATTTCCGTTGAATAATCCGGCAAAAACCATGACCGCAATAACTTTACCCAGTATTTTCATTATCCAATCCTCCTATATTTTTCTATTTTATTCACGAACTATAATTTTATAACTAACTATAATTTTATAACTATTATGAAAAAATTTTAAACTATAAATACTATTTTGCCCATTTTAATTTACTCTATTCTCAAAAAAATTTGCCTGTTTCTTGCGGGACTATGATATTTTTCTCAAACTTCTGATATTTTTTCTCAATCTGGGCGATAATTTATA
>Ga0208075_1001045_pt1 | contig 9904 bp, 10 predicted proteins | sample HotLakmasection5_FD_184728 | JGI IMG/M metagenome (GOLD analysis project Ga0208075, IMG submission 184728) | Hypersaline microbial mat communities from Hot Lake, Washington, USA - Section #5 (SPAdes) | ecosystem: Environmental > Aquatic > Non-marine Saline and Alkaline > Hypersaline > Microbial... | reverse complement strand
CGAAAAGTCGTTATAGCTGCCTGCGCTCCGAATATGCAGCGTAAAATGTTTAAACAGGCTTTTCTGGATGAAGGTTTAGACGTGGAAAAAGATGCTGTAATGCTTGATATTCGGGATATGACAAATGAAAAAGCTATTGAAAAAGTAACAACTGCTTTAACAGAGCTAGGTTTAGAAGTGGAGGAATATTAATGAATGAAAATAAAATGATGCAAAGCGGTGATACTTTTATGGGCGTACCCAGGGATAAAATCGACTGGTGTCCCGGAATTGACCCTGAAAAATGCGACGATTGCATGGAATGTTTAGAATTTTGTCCGCATAATGTTTTTGGTGTGGATGAGAATGCAAAACCAAAGCTGGTTGTAAAAAACCCGCAAAATTGCGTTGTATTTTGCCGTGCCTGTAGTAAAACCTGCGGTCCGGACGCAATAACATTCCCCTGCAAGGCTGAAACAACAAAAGAAATCAAAAAATTAAGGAAGGAACTATGAGTAATAAATATGCAATCTTAAACTGTAATGGACTGGACAAGTCCGCAGGTTGCGTAGCAAGGGAAACTGCTCTTGAAATAAGCGAACAAACAGGCAGTGAAATTATTTGTCCTGTTTTGTACCAGATTGCGGATGCTCGTTATAAAAAAATTGCGGAAGAAAATCCTGTCCTGGTTATTGATGGCTGTCAAACCCGCTGCGCAAGCAAACTTGCCGCACAAAAAGGTTTGAAGGTTGCCAATAAAATTACAGTGACTGATTATGCTAAAAATAACGGGATTGAGCTATGCGACTCGTTAAGACTTGACAGTCCGGCAATTAATCTGGCAAAAACGCTTGCTGTTGAGGTATTAAAAGAAAAATCAACCGAGTCAGAAGATGAAACGTTTGAATTCCCTGAAAATATTGAATATTCTATTTATCAAAAAGATAAATTTATCTTCAGAACACCAACAGAAGGTTTTTTATTTAATGAAAATGACTGTTGGGTATATGTAGCAGGTAATACAGCAAGAGTTGGAGTTGGTGATTATGTTCAGCAAAGTCTTTCAGATATCATCTTTTTCACCCCGCCTGCTGTAGGTTCAGAAGTTGAGCAGTTCGGGGAATTAGGAGAAGTAGAGTCCGGCAAAGCCGTGTTTGAAGTAGTTTCTCCTGTAACCGGCAGGGTTATAAAGGTTAATGATGCGCTTACGACTGAACCGGAATTAATAAACCAGAACCCTTATGAAAAAGGATGGATTGCGGATATAGAGCTTACAAATTTTGAAGAAGATAAAGAGTTTCTTTTGGATTATGAAGAATATTTTAAGGTACTAAAAAGAAAGGTGGATGAATATGAAATCTAAAAAAACAAAAGTAATCCCATGCAGCGGAATGGGGAAAGCATTTGGATTAATTGCCAGGGAAAGCGCTCTGCAGGCAATTAAAAAGAACGGTGAGGACGCTGAAACCGTCTGCCTGGCATATATTGTTACAGGCGACGAAGAGGCAAAACAATTAATTGAAGGTGAAAAATGCATAACAATTGACGGCTGCCCGGCTATGTGCGCAGCGAAAAATTCCGAACTTGCGGGAGGAATCGTTGATGAAAAAGTGCGGGTAGTAGATGTTTTCCGAAATTATAAAGGAGCTAAGCCCGGAAGCGCAACAGAATTAACAGAAGAAGGCTGGCAAATTGTGGATGAAATCGTTGAAAATGTTACAAAAAAAATAAAGGAGGTTAAATAATGACTCAGGATAAATCAAAAATCGGTGTAGTTTCCTGCAGCGGTGAAGATTGTTTAGGCGGGACAATATCAAGACTGGCAACCAGGAAAATGCTTGAATTAAGACCTGATGAAACTGTTACGGTCTGTCTTCCGCTATATCTTGCAGGTGGTGAGCAGGAAAGAAATTTTGCCAATAATTACCCGACAATTTCAGTTGACGGGTGTTCTAAATATTGCGCAAAAAGAGCGACAGAAAAATACAGCGGAAAAGTAAGCGCAGCTATAAATGTCGGCGACATCATCGGTGCTGAAATTGCGGAATCAGAGGCTCTTTCCGGCAGGGATTTAACAGATGCTCATAAAGATATGGCTAAGCAGGTATCAGACATTATTCAAAAAAAATATGATGAAATCCCGAACCGGAAATTATCGGCTAAACCTGCAAGCGGCGGCGGATGTTGCTGTAAAGGGAGTTGTAACAGTTAATTTCATATAAAATCCCCCTCTTCTCCACTCCTCACAAAAAGGGAGTGGGGTTTTAGGGAGGTAAAATTATGCTTTTTATACAAAACAATAATATTAACCCATATTTTAATCTTGCACTGGAAGAATATTTTTTAAAGGAATTTCAGGAAGATTGTTTTATGCTCTGGCAAAATGAGCCCTGCGTTGTTGTGGGGAAACATCAGTGTGCGCTTGCTGAAATCAATGAAGAATATGTTAAACAAAAAAATATAAAAGTGGCACGCAGGCTCTCAGGAGGCGGAGCTGTTTTCCATGATATGGGCAATTTAAATTTCACTTTTATAATCAATGATTATCAGAAAAGTTTGTGCGATTATCGTAAATTCACAACTTCTATTGTGGAGGTTCTGGCAAAACTTGACGTTAAAGCAGATTTTTCCGAGCGAAATGATTTAATCATTGATGGGCTTAAATTTTCAGGAAATGCGCAGTACAAACATAAAAACCGATTACTGCACCATGGCACTATTCTTTTTTCATCGTCTTTGAAGGATGTGAAACACGCATTGACTCCTGATAACAATAAAAGCGGGAGATGGATCAGGTCTGTATCCAGTCCTGTAACCAATGTGCAAGATTACCTTTCCGGGGTTATAACTATCGAAAAATTAAAAACAATAATTCAAACTCATATTGCATCAAAACGCAAAGACTGCGTTATTTATGAGCTTAGTTCAACAGATATTGAAAAAATAACTAAACTTTCTCAGGAAAAATATGCCTCCAATGAATGGATTTATAAAATTTAAAAAGATACTTTGTTGATCATGCGCATGAAAAAATACTGGACAATCTAAATTAATTAGTTATACTGTAGTATATGTAAATATTTAAATATATGGATATTCAATATGAAAATAAATTTTGATGAAATTGCAGAAATTTTTAGAGCTCTCTCACATCCTGTCAGGGTAAAAATTATTACCGGTTTAATTGAAAAGGATGAATGCAATGTTTCTACAATGGTTGAAAAACTTGGTTTACCCCAGCCTGCTGTTTCTCATCACCTTAATATACTTAAACATGCAGGTATTGTTGCAGGAATAAGGGAGGGAAACCAGATTTGCTACAGGGTTATAAATGAAACTGTAAAAGGTATATTTAAACAGTTATGAAAAAAATAATTTTAACATTAATTATATTTTTTTTATTACCAGGCATTACTGCAGCTGAGGAAATTTTAAAAGCAAATGTGGATTCATCAGACAAGGTTTTGTATCTTAGTTTTTATGAAGCTGTAAATATGGCTATCAGGGAAAATAAAAAATTACAAGCCTTTAAAAACAGGGTTAATGCCCGGGAAGGCTTCATTAGTGTACAAAGAGGCGATTTTTTACCTTCAGTTAATTTTAACCAGGGATTTGTGTGGACAAACAACCCTGCTGAAGTTTTTGCATTAAAACTTAATCAGAGAAACCTTACCGCAGGTGAGTTTGCTGGTGCGCCAGCCTCATTTAATAATCCTGACCCTTTCACGAATTTTCTTTCAGAGATTACCCTTGAGCAATCTGTATATAATAAGGAAAACTCTGTTAATCTGAAAATAGCAAAAAACCGATACAGCGCAAAAGAAAATGAATATTTAAGGACCAGGGAAAAAGTTGTTCTGGAAGTCGCAAGAGCATATTTAAACGTAAAAAATGCCGTAAATTTCGTTAAAGTTGCCCAACAGTCCATTGAAGCGGCAAAAGAGCATAAAAGAATCGCAAATGTGCGTTATGAAAACGAAACAGGGTTATATTCCGATGTCCTGCGGACAAATACTTTTCTTAAAAAAGCAGAACAAAGGTTTGTCAGCGTACAGAAAAATTATGAAATTGCTAAAAAAGCGCTTGGGCTTGCAATAGGGGTAACAAATTCAGTAGAAACAGTCGATACCGTCCCTGAATTGCAACCATTAAGCCTGAAAGCCCATAAGAATAATGCGTTAAACAGAAGCGATATTAAGGCAATGGAAATTAATTATGAAAAGGCAAAAAACAAGATAAAGCTGCAGCAGGCTTTGTATTACCCGAAAGTTACAGCAGGAGGGAACTACAGGGTTTACTCCGAATATGCGCCTTTTGGTTTTGAAGGAGAGAATTTTACGTTGTTTGGAGCATTGAAGTGGAACCTTTTTAATGGTCGAAAAAAGCCTAATCTGGTTAAAATAGCTGAATATGAGCTTAAAGAAACGAAAAATATGCTTGAGGATGCCAGAAACCTTGCTGAATTTGAAGTGTTTGACGCTTATCAGACGGTCATGGAAAAGCAGAAGAACTTTGAACTGGCTATATCTACCCTGGAATCAGCAGAAGAAGGGATGAAACTGGTGGAAATCCGTTATAAAAATTCGCTCTCTCCAATAATTGACGTGCTTGATGCGCAGCTAAACCTTGACCAGGCAAGGGCAGATGTGGCTAAAAGCAGGAATGAGTATCTATTTTCACTGATAAACCTTAGATACGCAAGCGGTATGATTCTGAATGACTTTAATTTAAACTAATAAGGGTTAAAAAAATGAATAAATTATTATTATTACTTATTTTTACATTGTGCTTAACTGGCTGTAGTTCAAAAAAAACTGATTTACAGGATTCTGCTTATGAAAAACAGGACAAAAATATAATAAAAGCCGAAAAATCAATTATAGGTGATTATTATGAAACTTCCGGCAGCGTAAAAGCAATAAATTCCTCTAATATAGCAAGCAGAATTCTTGCAGGAGTTAATATGGTTGTTGTTGAGGATGGGGATTCCGTACAAAAAGGCGATTTGCTTGTTGTTTTAGATAACAATGATATACTCGCAAAAGCTCAATCAGCGGAAGCAGCATATAATGAAGCTGTAAGAAACCGGGAAATTGCGGAAGCAGAAAAAAACCTTGCTGAAATAACTTATAAACGATACAAAAACATCTATGAGGCAAGGGCTTTAACAAAGCAGGAACTGGATGAAGCCGCTGCAAAATACAATATCGCTTGGTTTAACCATAAAAGGGCAATTGAAACAGAAAACAGGGCAAAAGCATCTCTTGATGAAGCTGGCTTCGTTCTTGGCTACTCGAAGATTTATGCGCCGATATCCGGCATTGTTACGGATAAAAACATTGACGCAGGTGATACAGCCTCTCCAGGGCAGGTATTGTTGACAATAAAAGATGTAAACAACCTTGAGATAATCAGCGAAGTAGATGAAAGTTATCTGGATATGGTCAAAAAGGGCGATATGGTGAAGATTGATAATAAATTCGACGCTGAAATATCAGATGTTGTTTCTTCTGTTGACCCGATATCAAGAACTTTTAAAATCAGGATTAAACTTGCCGAACCCGGGTTTAAGGACGGGCAGTATGTAAAAGTTGCAATTCCTGTCGGACAGCGGGAAGCCATAATGATACCCGTTTCTGCTGTGGTTAAAAAGGGTCAGCTTGAGGGGGTTTATGACGCTGAGGGCAAATTCAGGCTCATAAAAACCGGCAGGAGGCAAGGCGATATGATAGAGGTGCTGTCAGGGCTTGAGGCAGGGGACTCGGTGTCATTGCGAGGTGGCGTGAATGAGTAACATAACACGTCATCCCGCACACAACACGTCATCCCGCACTTGATGCGGGATCGCATTAATACGAATAATAAGCCGAATACTGATAATCCTGCGACCCCTGATCAACTCAGGGGTGACGATCCTCACGTCATCCCGCACACAACACGTCATCCCGCACTTGATGCGGGATCGCATTAACCCCGCTAGCAAGAGGTAAATATAATGAAAAAACAAGGATATATTTATATATTAAGCAACAAGTATAATACTACTTTGTATATTGGCGTAACAAGCGATTTAATAAAAAGAATTTATAAGCACAAGAATAAATTTTTCGATGGGTTTTCCAAAACATATAACACTACAAAACTTGTTTATTTTGAAGTAAGTGACGATATGAACAGCGCAATTGCAAGAGAAAAAGTTTTGAAGAGATGGAAAAGGAAATGGAAGGATGACTTGATTAAGTCTTTTAATCCAACATATAAGGATTTATATGAAGAAATTTGTGGGGCAGGCGAGGACCCTGCGACCCCTGATCAAATCAGGGGTGACGATCCCCACGTCATCCCGCACTTGATGCGGGATCGCATTAATACGAATAATAAGCCGAATACTGATAATCCTGCGACCCCTGATCAAATCAGGGGTGACGATTTACACTGTCATTTCAAGGAGAAAAGTTAATGGACAAAACAGGCGTAGCCGGGAAAATAGCAAAAGCCTTTATAACAAACAAACTTACCCCAATTATAATAATTACTTCCCTTTTGCTTGGGCTGTTTGCTTTGATACTTACTCCACGGGAAGAAGAGCCGCAAATTGTCGTCCCGATGATTGACGTAATGGTGGAATACCCAGGGGCTTCGGTTGAAGAAGTCCAGCAGCGAATTACAAAACCCACAGAAGAATTCCTGTGGGAAATTAAAGGCGTGGAATATATATATTCCACGGCAAAGCCCGGTTATAACCTTACTACTTTGCGTTTTTACCCGGGTGAAGATGTCGAGAAAAGCATAGTTAAAGTCTATAACAAGCTGATGTCGAATTATGACAAAATCCCGCCGGGGGTATCAGAGCCGATTATCAGGCCAAAGTCAATTGATGATGTACCCGTTGCGAGTTTTACCTTATGGAGCAAAAACCCGGCATATTCAGGCTATGAGCTGCGGCGTATAGCGCAGGAACTTTCTGATGAATTAAAAAGAGATCAGGATGTGTCCGAAATATCCATAATAGGCGGTCAGAAAAGACAAATCAGGGTTGATCTTGACCCCGCTAAAATGAAAAGTTATTTTGTAACGTTCTTTGATTTAACGAATAAAATTCGTGAAGCAAATTTTGCCCTGCCCTCAGGGACTTTTAAGTCTGAAAACAAAGAGTATATCGTTGAAACAGGCAGTTTTATCAAAGATATAAATGATGTTAAAAATATTGTTGTCAGAGTAAAAGACAATAAACCTGTTTATCTTAAAAATATTGCCAATATCAGGGACACGGCAGAAGAGGCTGATAATTACGTATTTATGGCGACTAAAGGCGACCCGGAGCAGTATGAAGCTGTAACAATTGCCCTGTCAAAGAAAAAAGGCTCAAATGCAACTGATACAGCAAACAGGGCAATTAAAAAAATCAAAAAACTTAAAGGAAATCTTTTCCCTGAAGATGTAGAAGTTACAGTAACAAGAAATTACGGAAAAACAGCTCAGGACAAAGGTAATGAATTATTAGCCAGCATGATGATGGCAACAATGGTAGTGGTTATAGTAATAATGGCGGCGCTTGGCAAAAGAGAGGCTGTTGTAGTGGCTGTTGCAATTCCTGTAACCATAGCATTGACAATGTTTACTACTTATTTTTTGGGATATACGATCAACCGTGTGGTGATGTTTGCCCTGATTTTTTCAATAGGCATACTTGTTGACGATGCAATAGTTGTAGTTGAAAGCATACACAGAAATTTTAAGCAGTACGGAATAAGTATAAATAACGCCATAAAAGCAGTTGATGAGGTGGGGAATCCTAATATTCTTTCTACTTTTACCATTATAGCTGCGCTTTTACCCATGGCTTTTATTTCAGGGCTTATGGGTCCATATATGCGTCCGGTTCCTATCGGAGCATCAACAGCCATAATTTTTTCAACCTTTGTGGCTTTCATAATAACACCATGGCTTTCATACTTACTTTTGAAAAACGATAAACCCCAGAAAAAACAGGAAAATATCCCTAAAAGTGGTAGAATATTCAAAATTTATGAAAAAATATTAACACCATTTATTAAATCCGGGAAAAAACGCCTGATGCTTTTAATCTCTGTGGTTGTACTGCTAATGTTGTCGTTTGTTTTAATATTAAGTAAGGCTGTGGTGTTAAAAATGCTGCCTTTTGACAATAAGAACGAGTTTCAGGTGATAATAGATATGCCGGAAGGCTCACCGCTTGAAAAAACAGCAGCAGTAACAAGGGAGTTATCTGATGAAATAGGCAAAATACCTGAAGTGGTTAATTACCAGAGTTATATAGGCACATCTGCGCCGTATAACTTTAATGGGCTTGTAAGACAGTATTATTTGCGTAAAGGTAGTAATGTCGCAGATATTCAGGTTAACTTTGTTGACAAAAATAAAAGGTTTAAGCAAAGTCATGATTTAGCAAAGCTTACACGGAAAAAGTTAAAACCTGTAGCTGATAAATACGACGCAAGGATAAAAATAGTTGAAATCCCTCCCGGACCACCTGTTTTAAGCCCTCTTGTCATAGAAGTTTACGGTCCTGATGCTGAAAAGCGCAGGGAAATAGCCCTTGGTATAAAAAACAGGCTTGAAAAGACAGACGGTATTGTTGATGTGGATTGGTTTGCAGAGGATGACCAGAAAAAATACCTGTTTAAAATCGATAAGGAAAAAGCCCGCATTAATAATATCTCAACACAGGAAATTTCAAGAGCTGTAAATATTGCGTTAAGCGGATATTCAGCCGGGCTTGCGCATTTTGAAAAAGAAAAAGAACCTGTGGAAATATTTCTCAGGCTTCCGCAGGATAACCGCACCAGCCTGCGTGATTTAGAAACAATTAAAGTTAAATCCAATATTTCATTGTCGGAACTTGGCAGCATACAGGAGGAAATTGCGGACAAGGCAATTTACCACAAGAATTTGCGCCCGGTAACTTATGTTACAGCAGGTGTTGCAGGATCGGAAGAAAGTCCTGTATATGCTATGCTTGATATTCAGAAAAAGCTCGGCAATATCAAACAGTATTATACACATCAACCTGTTATTACAGACGATTATTCTATAAAATGGGATGGTGAATGGCATATCACATATGAAATCTTCAGGGATATGGGTATAGCTTTTGCAATAGTCCTGATACTTATATATATCCTTGTAGTTGGCTGGTTTAAAGATTTTATTGTTCCGTTGATTATAATGACACCAATACCGCTTACCCTTATAGGAATTATACCCGGCCACCTGGTTTTTGGCGCATTTTTTACCGCAACTTCAATGATTGGTTTTATTACCCTGGCGGGAATTATTGTCAGAAACTCAATTTTGCTTATTGATTTTATACAGGCTAAAATCCAGGAAACAGGCAACCTGGAACAGGCAGTTATAGAGGCAAGTTCTGTCAGATTCCTGCCAATATTCCTCACGGCAGTTACGATTGTGGCTGGTTCATTTGTAATGCTGTTTGACCCGATGTTTCAGGGGCTGGCAATTTCACTGATGTTTGGGACTGTTGTGTCAACGGTTTTAACCTTAATTACAATCCCGGTTTTATATTATGAAATTTTCAGTAAAAAGTCTGCAAAACTTTAACATAATGGAAATTTTAGAATGGAGATTATCCATAAGTAAAATATTGTGCCCTTAAAAAGAAATCAAGACTATTGCATAACCCCATTTTTTCAAAATGTGCTTATGCAAAGTCTTTTATCGGCTAGTTTCAAAATGCCCGGATTTCCTAAAATAACTCATTTCACTATACTTTTGCCTTGAACGAGAAGTTAATGATTTTTTCTTCTACCTGTTTTTTTTGAACAAAACTCCACTAAGGGGGCAACAAAAAATTCTTACTCAAAATTTTCAAAATAATCCCCACCCACAACCACCCTATAGGTGGCGCAGGCTACGCCTGCGCACT
>Ga0208075_1001042_pt1 | contig 9920 bp, 7 predicted proteins | sample HotLakmasection5_FD_184728 | JGI IMG/M metagenome (GOLD analysis project Ga0208075, IMG submission 184728) | Hypersaline microbial mat communities from Hot Lake, Washington, USA - Section #5 (SPAdes) | ecosystem: Environmental > Aquatic > Non-marine Saline and Alkaline > Hypersaline > Microbial... | reverse complement strand
CCCGCCGCGGGACCGACAACGACGCGGTCGGCTCGTCGAGCACGAGCAGGTCGGGATCGCCGAGCATGGCGCGCGCGAGTGCGACCTCCTGCTGCTGACCTCGAGACAGCCCGGCCACCTCGGTGCGCAGATCGGGCAGGTGGGCGCCGATCCGCTCCAGGGCCGTGCCAGCGGCCTCCGCCATGCGCGCCTCCGCCAGCACGCCGCGACCGAGCTCCTGACCGAGGAAGATGTTGGCGACGACGTCGAGGTCGCCGCACAGCCCGAGGTCCTGCCACACCACCGCGACCCGCGGCGTGCCGGTCGGTGGATCGCCCCGGCCACGGCGCGATCGACGCACCGTGGCCCGGGCCGGGTACGGCGCCCCGTCGACGGTGATGCTGCCCTGGTCCGGCGTCAGCTCACCGGCGATGCAGCGGATCAGGGTGCTCTTGCCGGCCCCGTTCTCACCGACGACCGCGACGAGTTCGCCGGGCAGGACCCGCAGCGACACGGCTTCCAGGGCGGCGACACGCCCGAAGCGCCGGGTCAGACCCTCGATCCGGAGGCCTGGCCCCGATCCAACGGTCACGCCCGCCACCTGGTGCTCCGACCTGGCCATCCGCGTCGCGCGCTGCCCACCACCGCGCAGGATAGGAGGCCACGGGGCAAGCGGGCGTCGCCGCCCGGCGCAGCGCCGTTCAGCCCTTGACCGCGCCTGCCATCAACCCGCGCACGAAGAACCGCCCGAGCAGGATGTAGACCAGCAGGGTCGGGATCGCCGCCAGCAGTGCCCCGGCCATCTGCACGTTCCACTCGACGATCTGGCTGCCGGCGAGGTTGTTCAGGGCGACCGTGACCGGCCACGACTCGGGTCTGGTGAGCACGACCGCGAAGAGGAACTCGTTCCAGACGTTGGTGAACTGCCAGATCAGGACCACCGCGAAGGCGGGCAGCGACAGGGGCAGCATGATGTGGCGGAAGATGCCGAACAGGTTCGCCCCGTCGATGCGGGCCGCCTCGACCAGCTCGTTCGGGACCGCCGCGAAGTAGTTGCGGAAGATCAGCGTCGTGATGGGGATGCCGAACACGATGTGCACGAAGATCAGGCCCGGGACCCCGCCGTAGAGGCCGGCCTGCTGCATGAACTGCACCAACGGGATCAGGATCGCCTGGTACGGGATGAACATCCCGAACAGCAGCAGGGTGAACAGGATCTCGGAGCCGCGGAACCGCCACTTCGAGAGCACGTAGCCGTTGAAGGCACCGAGGACGGCGGAGCCGATCGCCGCCGGGATCGTCAGCTGCAGGCTGTTGATCAGGTTGGGTCGCAGCGCGGTGAAGGCCGCCTGGAAGTTGTCGAGGTGGATCCCGGACGGCAGCTGCCACATGGTGGCGAGGCTGACCTCCTGGAAGGACTTCAGCCCCGTGACCAGCATCACGTAGATCGGCAGGAGGTAGAAGAGCGAGGCCGTGACCAGCAGCGCCACGCCCAGCGCTCGCAGCACGCGCGCCCGCGGGGAGCGTCGGGTCCTCGCGCGGGCGGCGACCTCGGGGGTGACCTTGGCGGGGGCGGCGACCTGGGCGCTCACAGCTCCGTCTCCTGCTTGTGGGAGTACCACAGGTAGGGCACCACGAGCAGCGCGACCGAGACCAGCAGCAGGATCCCGATGGCGGCGCCGCGGTTGAAGTTGTTCGCGTCGAAGGTGGTCGTCCACATGTAGATCGCCGGGACGTCGAGGGCCAGCGACCGCCCGCTCAGCGCGATGATGAGGTCGAAGATCTTGAGCGAGATGTGCCCGAGGATGATCACCACCGACAGCACCGCCGGCCGCAGCAGCGGGAGGATGACGCGGCGGTACAGCTGGAGCTCCGAGGCACCGTCCACCCGGGCCGCCTCACGCAGGTCGTCGGGGATCGAGCGCAACCCGGCGAGGAAGAGCGCCATGGCGAACCCCGACATCTGCCACAGGGCCGGGATGCCGACGAAGGCGATGCCCCAGGGAGGTGGGTTCGTGTGCCAGGCGCTGACCAGGAAGTCGAGACCGACGCTGTCGAACAGCAGGTTCAGGCCGCTGGTCCGGCTGCCGGTCGCGGGGTTCATCAACCAACGCCAGGCGACACCGGTGACGATGAACGACACCGCCATGGGGAACAGGAACACGCTGCGGAACAGGTTCTCACCTGGCAGCTTGCGATCGAGCATGATGGCCAGCGCCAGGCCGATGACGATGGCACCACCGAGGAAGACCGCGGAGAACACCAGCGTGTTGCGCACCCCGATGTGGAAGCGGCGGTCGTTGAGGATCAGCTCGGCGTAGTTCTCGAGCCCGACGAAGTCGTAGCTCGGGATGAGGCCCTGCCAGTCGCTCATCGAGACCCTGAGCGACCACGCGATGAAGCCGTAGACGAAGACCGCGATCAGGATGACCGATGGGGCAAGCATCGCTGCTGCGACGTACCGATCGCGCTTCACGGGGCTCCCTTCACCGCTGGCGGATCGTGTGACGGGCCGGCCGGACGACCCGGGGGGTGGCCACCCGGCCGGCCGTCATGGCGGTCGGGTGGAGACGACGTGGTCGCCTCCACCCGACGGGTCGTGGTCAGCAGGGGCCCGCGGAGGCGCAGGCCTCAGCCAGCGCCGCCTGGAACGCGGCCCCGTCCTGATCGGTCAGGTACAGGCCCATGGCCGATTCGATCTCGGCCTTGAAGGTGTCGCTCGCGACCGTGCCGTGGGTGAGGCTGCCGGTCACCTCGTCGGACTCCCAGTCGTCCATCGCGGACAGCAGGTAGTCGTCGTAGAGGCTGCGGTCACCGTCGGTGCGGGCCGGGATCGAGCCCTTGACCGGGTTGAAGGCGTCCTGGCCCTCACGGGAGCCGGCGACGGTCAGGAAGGCGATGGCGCCGTCCCGGTTCGCGGCGTCCTTCGGGAGGACGAAGCTGTCGGACAACCACTGGAAGACCCCGTCGGTACCCGGCACCGCTGCCCAGCCGTAGCCGTCGTCGGCGCCCGGCTCGAGGCCCTGTGCCGTGAAGAACCCGGCGGCCCAGTCGCCCATGATCGTGAAGGCGGCGTCACCGTCGATCACCAGCTGCGCGGCCTGGTCCCAGGACAGGGTCGAGGAGTCGGTGTTGGTGTACTCCAGCGCGCGGCCGAACACCTCGATCGCCTCGGCGACCTCCGGCCCGGCCCAGTCGGTGGTTCCGTCCCAGAGCCCGTCGTAGGTCTCCAGGTCCATGGTGCCCAGCAGCACCGTCTCGAACAGGTGCAGGGCCGTCCACTGCTCGCCCATCGCCAGCGGCGTCACGCCCTGGGCCTCCAGCTCCTCGGCGACGGTGAAGAACTCGTCCCAGGTGGTCGGGACGTCGACGCCGAAGCCCTCGAGCTGTTCGGGCACGTACCACATCACGTTGGAACGGTGGATGTTGACCGGCACCGAGTAGATGTTGTCGTCCGAGGAGATCTGCGGGATGATCGCGTCGGGCAGGACCTCGAGCCAGCCCTGCTCCTCGAACAGGAAGTTCAGCGGCTCGAGCTGGTCGGCGACGACGTAGGTCCCGATCAGCTCCTGGCCGGCGTGACCCTGCCAGGACGACGGGGCGTCACCGGCCGACAGGCGGCTGGCGAGCACCGCCCGGGCGTTGGTGCCGGCGCCACCGGCCACCGCGGCGTTCACGAACTCGTACTGGTCACCGTACTGCTCGTTGAAGACCTCGACCAGGGCGTCGAGGCCCTCGGCCTCGCCGCCCGCGGTCCACCAGCTGAAGACCTCGACGGCGTCGTCACCGACCGCTTCGCCGTCGCCCTCGTCGGTGGCGTCCTCGCCTTCCGCGTCCTCGCCTTCCGCGTCGTCCTCGGTGGCCTCCTCGCCGGTGTCGTCACCGACCGGCTCCATGGGTTCGCTCTCGCCGCCGCACGCCGCCGCCATCAGCGCCAGTGCCATGACCGACGCCAGTACACGTCTGATCCTCATGTCCGTTCCCTCTCCTCGTCGGGCCACACCCCATGCCACGCCGGACGGCGTCGAGGGTTCCCGACCTCAACTACGACGGTAGGAACGGGGTCGCGAACGAGGTGTCAACGTCCGGCCCGGGTCGTGAACGAAACGTCAACACCCGGACCCGATCGCTCGGGAGCGGACCTCGTGCCGCAGCGGCAGGGGTTCGCCGCCGGCCGGACACCGTCGAGACGTCGGCGATACCGCCGTTGCCGACCGGGTCTATGGGCTACCTTCGCCAGCGTCGGACGCGCCGTCCGGCCCGTCCCAGCCGCCGGTCGTCCGCGGCCTTTCCTCCCCCGTTGGAGCCGCACCGTGTCCGTCGTGTCCGCGGAAGCTGCTCGCCGCCGGACCTTCGCGATCATCTCGCACCCGGATGCGGGCAAGACCACCCTCACCGAGAAGTTCCTCCTGTACGCCGGCGCGATCCAGCAGGCCGGGGCGGTCCAGAGCCGCAAGGCCGACCGTGCCACCACCTCCGACTGGCTCGAGCTCGAGCAGAAGCGCGGGATCTCGGTCACCTCGGCGGTGGCACGCTTCGAACACGCCGGCACCGTGCTGAACCTGCTCGACACCCCGGGGCACCGCGACTTCTCCGAGGACACCTACCGCGTGCTGTCCGGCGTGGACGCTGCGGTCATGGTCATCGACGCGGCGCGCGGGGTCGAGCCGCAGACCGAGAAGCTGTACGCGGTCTGCAGGGCGCGGGGGACCCCGATCATCACCTTCGTCAACAAGATGGACCGGCCGACGCCCGAGCCGCTGGAGATCCTCGACGACCTCGAGGCCACGCTCGGCATCGTCGGACAGCCCGTGACGTGGCCGATCAAGCCCGAGGGACGCTTCCTCGGGGTCGTCGACCGCCGCACCCGCCACAGCTACCGCTTCCAGGCCAACACCCCGGGTGGGGCCCGCATGGCCCAGGAGGACGAGGGCGGGGTCGACGAGGTCGCCGAGGTCGTCCGCGAGGAGCTGGAGCTGCTCGAGGCGGTCGGTGCCGACATCGACCTCGACGCGTTCCTGGCGGGTCGGGCGACCCCGGTGTTCTTCGGCTCCGCGTTGTCCAACTTCGGGGTGCGGTTGCTGCTGGACGCGGTGGTCGCCTACGCCCCGTCGCCGACCCCCCGGCCCGACGTGCGCGAGCAGCCCCACCCGGTGGACGGGCCCTTCAGCGGACTGGTCTTCAAGGTCCAGGCGAACCTCGACCCGCGCCACCGTGACCGGCTCGCCTTCGTGCGGGTGTGCTCGGGTCGTTTCGAGCGTGGTGCCACCCTGATCAACGCGCGCACGGGCCGCCGGACGGTGGCCAAGTACGCGCACGCGGTGTTCGGCCGTGACCGTGAGACCGTGGACGAAGCCTTCCCGGGCGACGTCATCGGACTGGTCAACGCCACCGACCTGCGGGCGGGTGACACCCTGCACGCGGAAGACACCGAGGTCGTGTTCCCGCCGTTGCCCACGTTCACGCCCGAGCACTTCGCCACCGCACACCCCGCCGACCGCAGCCGGATCAAGCAGTTCCGCCGCGGTGTGCAGCAGCTCGACGAGGAGGGCGTCGTGCAGGTGCTGCGGCACGACGATCTCGGCGACCAGGCCCCGATCTGGGCGGCGGTCGGGCAGCTGCAGTTCGAGGTCGCCGCCTGGCGCATGGAGCACGAGTTCGGTGCCCCCGTGCGGCTCGAGGGCACCCGCTTCGAGGTGGCACGCGCCACCGACGACCAGGGGGCCGCCGCGCTCGAGGGCATGCGGGACGTGGACGTGTACCGGCGCGAGAACGGGGCGCCGCTGGCGCTGTTCCGTAGCCGCTACGTGGCCGAGCGCATCGGCCGTGACCACCCCGACCTCGCGCTCGACACCCTGATCCTCGGATGACCCTCGATTGAACGTGCTCACCTCCCTGCTCCCCGACCCGCGGCCACCGCGAGCGACCGCCCGGTTCTCCGGGTGGCGCATCGTCGCGGTCGCCGCGATCGCCCTCGGCATGACCGGGCCGGGGCAGACACCGGGTGTCAGCGTCTTCGTCGACCCGATGATCGAGACGCTGGTACTGAGCCGCTCCGAGGTCTCCACCGCCTACCTCATCGGGACCCTGGCTGGCGCCTTCGCGCTGCCGTCCGCGGGCCGGTTCCTGGACGCCCGCGGCGCCCGGCTGACGATGGCCGTCGTCGGCGGGATGTTCGGCGTGGTGCTGATGGCGATGGCCGGCGTCGCCGGCATCATCACGCTGACGCTCGGGTTCACCGGGATCCGCATGTTCGGGCAGGGTGCGCTCGGGCTGACCGCCACGACCGCACCCGCCCCCTGGTTCGACCGTCGCCGCGGGCTGGCGATCGGGGTCACCACCGCCGTGGGTTCGGCCGTGCTGTCGCTGTTCCCCCTGCTCGCGGCCGCCATCATCCCCGCGCTCGGGTGGCGGGTGGCGTGGATCGTCACGGGGCTGACCATCTGGCTGGTGGTCGTCCCCCTCGCGGTGCGGGTGATGATCGATCACCCGCACGACGTCGGGCAGGAACCCGACGGTGCCGCCGCCCGCGACGACGCCGATGAGGTCGCCCGCGCCGCGGCGGCCGACTCCCACACCCGGGCCGAGGCGCTCAGGACGCCCATGTTCTGGGCGGTCGCGGGCGCGACCGCGGCGACAGGCATGATCGTGACCGGGCTCGCGTTCCACCAGATCGACCTGCTGGGGGAGCAGGGGCTCACGCCGGTCGAGGCGGCCGCGAACTTCCTGCCCCAGACCGTCGCCTCGCTGCTGGCCACGTTGGGGGTCGGCTCGATGCTCGACCGGTTCGCCGCGCGCTGGGTCCTCACCATCTCGATGCTGCTGCTGATGGCGGCGATGGTCGGCGTCGTGCTCGTCGGACCCGACTGGACGGCGATCGCCTACGGCATGACGGTCGGTGCCGCCGGTGCGTCGGCACGGGCGCTGGAGGCGGCGTCCTTCCCGAAGCTGTTCGGGCTCGCCCACATCGGCTCGATCCGAGGGGTGGTCACGGCCATCGCCGTCGGCTCGACCGCGTTCGGGCCGCTGGCACTGGCGCTCGGCCGGGACCTGACCGGGTCCTACGAGCTCGTGCTGCGGCTGCTGCTGGTGTTCCCTGCCGCCGTGATCGTGCTCGGCCTGTTCGCGCCGACGCCGATCCGTGACCGCCGGACTCCGGCCCACTGACGTCACCGCACGGTGCTCCCCGGAGGTCGCCGCATGCTCGAGGGGCTGTTCCCGCTGACCGATCCCGGCGCGGTGTTCGCCGTCCTGTTCCTGCTGGTGCTGCTCGGCCCGCTCGTCGCCGAGCGGCTCCGACTGCCCGGTCTCGTCGGGCTCGTCGTGGCCGGGATGCTCGTCGGACCGAACGTCTCGGGGATCCTCGACCAGAACACCTTCATCGAGACGATCGGCTACATCGGTCTGCTGTTCCTGATGTTCCAGGCGGGCCTGGACCTGGACCTGAACGGCCTCCTGCGCCGTCGCCGCGACTCGGTCGTCTTCGGCGTCATGACCTTCGTGGTGCCGATGGTGCTCATCACGGCGGTCGCGCTGGCGCTCGGACTCGGCTGGGCCGCCGCGATCATCGTCGCCTCGGCGTTCACGAGCCACACGCTGCTCAGCTACCCGACCATCACGCGCTTCGATCTGACCAGGAACCGCGCGGTCACCGCCACCCTCGGCGCCACGCTGCTGGTCAACCTCGGGTCCCTGCTCGTCCTGGCCGTCGTCGCGGCGGGGGTCCGCGGCGACAGCACGGTGGGCTTCTGGCTGCGGTTCGGCCTCGGCCTGTTGCTGTACCTCGCGTTGCTGCTGTCGTGGGTCCCCCGCATCACCCGCTGGTTCTTCAGCGGTCTCGGGCAGGACCGCCAGATCCGGTTGACCTACCTGCTGTCGGGCATGGGGGTCGCCGCGGTCCTCGCCGGGCTGATCGGGATCGAGCCGATCGTGGGCGCCTTCCTCGCCGGTCTGGCGTTCAACCAGTTCGTGCCCGCCGGCACGATCATCGACGACCGGGTGCGGGTGCTCGGCGAGAGCGTGTTCATCCCGGCCTTCCTGATCTCCACCGGGATGCTGCTGGACCCCGTGGCGCTGGTCACGGACCCGCGCACGCTCGCGCTCGGCGCGGCCTTCACCGCCACCGCGGTGGCCGCGAAGTGGTTGGCGGCCGAGGGCTCCGGGTGGCTCATGGGCGTCTCCGGGCCCGAGCGCGGCATGATGTTCTCCCTGTCGGTCGGTCAGGCGGCCGGCGCCCTGGCGGCGGTGATCGTGGCCGAGGACCTCGGCCTCATCGGCCCGGCGGTCGTGAACGCCACCGTGCTCGTGATCCTCGCGACCGCGGTGGTGGCCGGCGTCACCGCGGATCGCTACGCCCCCCAGATCGAGACCCGTGAGCGGGCGGAGGTCCCGCTCGGCACGCGCGTCGTCGTGCCGGTGTCCAACCCCCGCAGCCTGCCCCAGCTGGTCCGGGTCGGGGGACAGATCGCCGCCGCCGACAGCGGGGCGGTGGTGGCCGTCAACGTGCTGCCGTTCGAGGCTCGTCCGGACCAGCTGCGGGCCCACCACCAGCTCGCTGACCGTGCCGAGGAGACGGCGCTGCAGGCGGGCTCCGAGGTCACCACCTCCGTCCGCATCGACGCGACCACGGTCGACGGCGTCCTGCACACCGTGGTGGAGCAGTCGGGGACCTGCCTGGTCATGGGATGGAAGGGGTACGCGAACCGTCGCGAGAGCCTGTTCGGCGCCACCATCGACCAGATCGTCTCCCGCAGCCCCGTGCCCGTGATGGTGTGCCGGCCCGGTGAGGACGATGCCACCCGTCGGGTCGTGGTGGTGGTCACGGCAGAGGACCTGGAGCCGACCGGTCATCGCGGTGCGGCGCTGGCGTTCGAGATCGGGCGGCGCCTGGCCCGGCAGGCGCAGGTCGAGCAGCTCGTGGTCACCGAGGCGAGCGATGAGCAGCTCGCCCCCCAGCTCACGGCCTGGGGGGTGGCACCCGACGTCGAGGTGGTCCAGCTGGCGGGGGTGATCGGCCGTCTCAACCGGCTGCTGGCGCCCGGTGACGTCGTGCTCACGGGTGTGCCCCCGGTTCGCAGCCGGCTCGGGAAGGGGGCAGGCCGGCTGGCCCGGGCCGCCGCCGGGCGGACCGTGATCGTCGTCGTCCCGCACTGAGGGTTCAGCGACCCTCGCGGCGACACTGGGCGCACCGGCCGGTCACCGTCAGCTCGACGGCCTCGACGGCGAAGCCGTGCCCGGCGTCCAGGTGGTGGCGGATCTGCGCGACCAGCGAGCCCACGTGGTGGTCGATGTCGCCGCAGCTGGTGCACACCAGGTGGAAGTGCTCGTCGGGGTGGGCGACCTCCCACCGGCTGGCCTCGGCGTCCCCGAGCCGACTCGACCGGGCCAGGCCGAGGTGCTCGAGCAGGTCGAGGCTGCGGTAGACCGAGGCCAGATCCAGGTCGTGGCCGAGCGCCCTGGCAGCGGCCGCCACCTGCTCGACGGTGAGGTGGCCTTTCGCGGTCCGGAGCACCTCCCAGACCGCGCGGCGGGGCCGCGTGACCCGGTAGCCCTGGGTCCGCAGGAGCTGTTCGAGATCGGCTTCCGCCACAACGTCCACAACGCGAGGGTAGGGGCCCAGCAGGTTCGTGGCTCCGGACCGCCAGCCGCCGCGTCCGGTCACCGGGGCACGAGCAGGACGCCGGAGCGCAGCTTGGGCACCAGGTAGGTGCTCTTCTGCGGCAGCACGTGTCCGCCGGCGGTGACGGTGAGCAGCTCCTCCATCGTGGCCGGCAACAGCACGATCCCGACGGCGCCCGCACGGTCGAGGGCGCCGAGCCCGACCGGACCGGGTACCGGGGTGACCGGCGCCGGTTCGGGGCCGGGTGCCAGGGTGCCGAGCGGTCCCAGCACCTCGCGCTCCACGATCGCGGCGTCCAGCCAGCCGCCCGGCCCGGTGCTGA
>Ga0208075_1001041_pt1 | contig 9923 bp, 9 predicted proteins | sample HotLakmasection5_FD_184728 | JGI IMG/M metagenome (GOLD analysis project Ga0208075, IMG submission 184728) | Hypersaline microbial mat communities from Hot Lake, Washington, USA - Section #5 (SPAdes) | ecosystem: Environmental > Aquatic > Non-marine Saline and Alkaline > Hypersaline > Microbial... | reverse complement strand
GAATCCAAAATATTTACATTCTCTTGGAGATAACTTGCACGTTCACGGGGTGAGGGATTGCGCGCGTTTTTAAGATTTTCACTCTGAATATAAACTTTTGCTCCAGGATAACTTGACATAAGTGTTCCATCACTCTCATAGTGACTGATCCCACCTGCATGATCAAAATGGAGATGAGTTAGAATTAGATCTGTAACCTCACTTTTTTTAAAGCCAAGCTCCTGCTCGGGGGTATTTTCTATCGCAAAGATTGCTCTTAGCTTATCATTCCACTTATCACCATTTCCGACATCAATGAGAATCACTCTTTCCTGATCTCGTAAGAGCAAAGAACGGGTGGCAAGCGGGATACAGTTTTCTTTGTCTACTTCAATTATCCGGGACCAGAGATTTTTAGGGACTGAGCCAAACATCGATCCACCATCAAGTCTAAACATTCCGTGGTTATGAACTGATATCCCATATCTACCAAATTGCATGACTACTTCTCCTGAATTCGTTGAATATTAAGCATCGATGACGAATAAGTTCTACGATTACGTTAAAACGTAAACCGATAGCCGTGGACGGTTCCCGTGGTACGTCCAACTTCTTCGTCAGCGCCTGTCAGCCGTAGCCTTCGGCGTAGGTTGGTCAGCTACCCCTAATTATCCAGTTTCTAGGGACCTATTCCGTTCCCCTAGGAGGGTCTATCTCATAGATGCACGAATTCAGCAAATAATACCCGCTGCGTGTCTCTGCGTTTAAATGATTTGAAATAACGCAGAGTAACGCAGAGGTACTTATTTATGAGATAGACTCCTAGATGCAATAGAACCTCCTTGCTGTCTCAGTTGTCACTTTCGCTACTTCCTCAAATGAGATCTCTTTGATCTTTGCTATAGCTTTCGCAGTTTCCACTACATAGGCGCTCTCACACCGTTTGCCTCTATACGGGACAGGTGCAAGATAGGGGGCATCGGTCTCTACCATCATGCGCTCTAACGGGACATCTCTTACCATCTGATGGATATTGGTAGCCTTTGGAAAGGTTACTACTCCCGTGACTGATACTAAAAAATTAATCTCAAAGAGCCTCTCTGCAAAGGCTGCATCCTGGTCAAAACAGTGAAACACTCCACCAACTTGATCTGCTCCTTTTTCTTTGAGTAATGCAAAACACTCCTCTGCTGCAGCGCGCGAGTGAATTATCAAAGGCTTACCAAGCTCAATCGCCAACTCGATTTGCCCTTCAAACCAGGAGTATTGGGCTTCTCTTGGACTCCAGTCTCGATAAAAGTCGAGTCCAGTCTCTCCAATTGCCACAACCTTTGGATCTGCTGCTAGTTCTCTAAGCCTTTCTATCTCAAGAGGACGATCTGCATCATGAGGATGAAGCCCAATGGTGGCATAGATAAAGGGGTAAGCTTTGCTTAATGCAAGAGAACGGCTGGCCCCTTCAAAACCATCAGTTGCTCCAATGTTTATAATGGTGCTAACTCCACTCTCGTAGGCACGCTTAATTATTTGATCCCTATCAGAATCGAAATCACTTGCATCTAGATGTGTGTGTGAATCTACTAGATCAAACTCTTTCATGTTCAACTCAAATATTGCGATAACCCATCCGGCACTTCCCAGAGAGGATCGCGAGAGTGGTTAGCTAGCTCTGATAACACGAGCTGCAAGGTATAAGTTGGATTTAAATTACGCTCCCTTACAAGCCGATCAGCCTCTAAGGTGTTGATAATCGCCACTGAACAGATAGCCCTGGTGGTGTCATTACTGATCTCCTTTAGGGTGCGTCGGCAAGCAAGCACTAATAGTTCAAAGATTATCGAGGGTGACTGCTTCTCTTTATCGCCTAACTCACGAGCCAAAACTATAGCATCCGCTGCAATTCCCAGTTTTTGTTCCATGCATGCGGTGATAAAGGCTCTTATCTGCTTCCATAGATTCAACTTATCTCGCAGATGGAGAAATCTATCAAGAGAACCATCTGAGAGCTCCACTAATAACCGTCGCTCTTCAGGTGTAGATTCGCCTAATAGATCGGAGAACTGCTCCTCTATTATACTACTAAGATCCAGATCCTCTAAGGCCGAAAATGTATAAAGCTGGCACCGACTAACAATAGTTGGCAGCAGTCGTGATCTGTTACTGGTTGTAAGCACAAAGAAGGTCCCAGAGTGAGGCTCCTCAATTGCTTTTAGTAATACGTTTAATGCCTGATTCGGTAGATAATCGGCACTTTCAAGAACTACAGTCCTGCTACTACCGGTATAAGGCTTTAAGTGAAGCACATGTAATAACTCTCTGACCGCCTCTGTATTAGACGTCTTCTCGGTACAATCAATTCGCAAAAAATCTGGATGATTACCGGAACGAAACATTCTGCAATTTTCACACTCTCCACATGCCCGGTACATTAGCTTATCTTCTTTTTGCTGCGCTTCACATAGCTGCGCCCTTGCAAGCAGGGTAGCTAAAGTTACTTTCCCGACACCTGCCGGGCCCGAAAAGAGTAAAGCATGTGGTAGTGTGCCGCTATCTAACTGACGGATAATCAGATTCTGTATATTTTTATGACCAAAAAATTGAGTAGGAACTTTCGCCTGAGTCATTTTTTGACCCCCAGCAACCAACTATCTATAAAGGGGGCTACCTTGGTCCAAACTTGGTCTTCCGTGCATTGCGCATCAATTACCGCTACTGGCTCTGCACACTGATCAGCGACCTCAAGAAACCCCTTCCGAATCTTTTCATGAAAGCAAAGCTCCTCACTTTCAAAAGAGTCTACGTCGGAGTTGGTACGAGCCCTGGTGCGCTTTAATCCCTCTTCAGGGTCTAGGTCTAGAAGGATCACCAGATCTGGAAGAAGGTCCTGAATCGCAATTTGATTTACCTGCTTTACCTGTTTAAGCGGCAAGCCCCGGCCATAACCTTGAAAAGCAATAGTCGAGTAATAGTAACGATCACACAGCACGATTTGACCTTGATCAAGCGCTGGCACCAAGACCGCCGAGACGTGCTCGGCTCTATCAGCAGCAAAGAGAAAGAGTTCGCTTAGTAATTCTCGTTTTTGCTCCCCAAGCACGATTGTTCTTATTTTTTCACCAAGCGGCGTACCGCCAGGTTGTAAGGTTTCAAATACTAAATGGTCTTGGGCTGACAAATAAGATGCGATCTTTTTTAGCAGGGTAGACTTTCCGGCACCATTAACACCTTCTAGAACGAGGAATCCTCGACAACTATCAAATCGGTAGTCTGCATCTATTATCAAGACAAAACCTATAAGTTAAAAGCAGCTATATAAAAAGCTTTATTCCGTATTCTATCTGCTTAGAGGTAAACGGTTTGGTAATGTAGTAGTCTGCTCCGGACTGATATCCTTCGAGAATTTCACTATCAGCATCCTTGGCCGTCACCATGATTACTGGAAGATCTTTGAACTCTTCAATCTCTTTCATCTTTTCAAGAAACTGATAGCCATTCATCTCAGGCATCATAATATCGAGTAGAGCTAGATCGATCTCCTGACCAACGATTCCTTCAAGTGCCTCACGACCAGAAGAGAATGCTAATGGATTGTAACCTAAAGACTCCAGAATTGCGCAAAGAGCCGCCAGGCTATCGGTATCATCTTCTACTACCAATATTGTCGCTTTCTTTTCCTGATTATCCATCGCCTTCCTTTATTCTAGACTAACAACCATTTAATTTTTCAGAAACTTTAAGAACTGTATCTATGTAAGCATCACTGCGATTGTAGTTCCAAATCGCCTGCCGTTTTGTATCATGATCAACCCCCGGCTTCCATCCAAAGTGACTAATATAATTGGCAACGGAGTAGATTGCATCATGCGTATCAAATAACGAGACTGAGCCACTCTTACTCCCATCTACTCCAAAACGGAGATAACTACCGGGAAGAAACTGAGGAATTCCCATAGCGCCAGCTCTTGAACCGCGAAAATCAAAGACATCTTGCTCGCTCTTACGACTTATCTCGATTAGGGCTACTACTTCAGGTAAGAAAGTGTCCTCAAGGTATTGGGCGCGATCTTGTACCTGTTCGAGAGTGGTTGTGGGATCATCTTTCTGTAGAACCTTAAGGTTATCCTTTAAATTATCAGGGTCACGCACACCAGCTAACCTTGAAAGTCGATTTACCACCAACTCACGCCCGGTAATCCTGCCAAATTGAGTTTCTACAAGCAGAATTGATGTAATTACACACCGGGAGACTCCATAATTAAGCTCTGCTGCTCTTAATACCGAGTCTTGCTCAACAAGAAACTTCTGTGCCAGCCGTATACGATCGGGCTTATAAAATCCCTGGTAAATGTCCTGAGGCTCACGAGGTTTTAGACGAAAATGCACCGGGGTAAATTTCGGCATTCGTGGATCTTGATAAATACTTTTTAAGGTTGCCTCATCAACTCCTGATTGGTGCAGTAGTCCTACAAGAAAGTTCCAACCCCGAAAATCTTCATGCAAAAAGGTGGCGTACGATACTTCATCTGCTCTAAGGTCACTCATAAAAAAACCAAAGGCAGCAACAAGACATAATAAAAAGCTTTTTGTCCTCAGAAAGATTAAGTCTACTACTGTCATTACGGATGTAGCCTCCATAGCATATCTCCTAAAAACTCTTGTGGCTCAACCGAGGTACTTTTTAATCTGCAATCACTTGCAACTATTAGCTCTAAAACTTGCTCCAACTTCCAAATTGGAATTCCCCGTGTAGCCTCTATTGCTTTTTGGACTGCCCAGGGTTTCATGCCGAGCCTATCTGCGACTGCTATTTTTCTCTCACCTATAGCAAGCAACCGCCGCACTGCCAGGTAGTTACTTAGCACCTTCGAGATTAGAGCAAGTAACAAAAAGGCATTCTTGCCACTTTGAAATATCTCCTCAAGGGTTTTCTCAATACCGACCATATCGCCCTTTCGGATCAGATCAAAAAGCATAAACTCATTAGGATCTGGATACCCTGAAAAAAGGGTCAAAATATCACTAGCGGTACACCTTTCATCATCAACATAGACCGCTAACTGCTCAATCATTCGCTGTAGACGCTCTGGTGAGCTATCAGAAAAATCAACTAGCATTTTAATATTCTCGGCGTCGATCTCATTTATCCCATGGGTGTGCAATTCACGAGTGGCCCATTTAATGAGCTCTTCTCCCTTTAGCTCTTTCAACTCCACTAAAGCACCAGACTTCTCAAAATATTTCCGGATAGAGCTGCGAGCTGCAAGCTTGGTGGCATAGAAAAGGATAAAGTCGCGCTCTGAGCAGCGTGACAGAAGATTAGCGAATGGGTCTGCTTTTAGTGTAGAGGCGCGCTCTGGGAGTGAGACCAAGAATAGACGTGGTTGCTGGAAAAGATTCTGGGTAGAGAGAGAAACTAAGATCTCTTCGAATGTAGACTGATCTTTATACTCAATTTTAAAATTTTCCAGGGTGCCCTTTTTCCAACCAAGCACTTTTGGCACCAGTGAGTAAACCTGTTGAAGCTGAGTTGGATCTGGAGCGATGATCAGAGCTCCGCCAGTTGATAACGAGATATTTTTTTTAAGGGTTGTTTCTAGTTGAGATTGAGCCATCCATCCTGCCTGATCTATCGAGCTTCAACCTCTATTAGAACCCATTGTCCGGATGGCTGCAAATACTCTCTTGGTTTGGTTCTAGGGCACCCACAATTGTCCTCAGAGTAATTAGTTAAGTAGGCTTTGCACCATGGGCTCGGAGGCTTATTGTCGACTCGCTGACGATTACGCAGAAGTCGGACGGTAAAACGAAAACCGTCTACGGCTACCGGCCTGACACGAGCTAAGTCGAGTGGTTTACGTACTTATCGTAAGCGTGATCCGTCATCGTCATCGATACAAGCCGGAGGAACTGATTGCGTCCATTTAATTGCTTAAAAGGGCTTGACCCTTAATGTAACTGCTTGGTGGCCCCTTCGGGAGCTTCGGGGGACAGGCAGGTCACCGACACTTTGAAGGGGTAAGGCTCTCCACTCGTAGCCTTGGCGGAGTGTGGTGCCCAGGGACGGACTTGAATCCCCCTTCGCTGAAGCTACGGGGGACAGGCCGCCGACACGAGGCCGAATTTCTGCTTTGCAGAAATTCTATAACCACAGGGCAGTCCGTGGACTGAAAATCCGAACGAATTCCCACTAAACTGGTTGATTGCCCAGGGACGGACTTGAACCGCCGACACGAGGATTTTCAGTCCTCTGCTCTACCGACTGAGCTACCTGGGCATAAAGGGATAAAAGCTCCAAATGATTAACACAGTTAAATCAACAATGACAAGTTCCACAGATTTAACCAGCTAGCCCGGCTAAAAGGCCTCTTATTCGAGCTCTTTTACCAGAGAAACGCCGGCTAGCCTTTCATGTAGTGATGGTCTGCCGAATAAAACCGGTAGGTAGCCAAAGAAAATTAACGAGAAGGGATAGGCAGCTGAAAGAACAATATGGCTCCAGAGCGATGCTGGTTCGTCTCGGTCTGAGCAATAGTGCTCTATCCCAAGCAGTAAGGCTCCCGGAGTCTGTCCCAGAATTAGGGTACTGAACAAGGAGAAAGTAAATGCAAGGAGAAATGAACTTAAAAGGAGATAACCTACAAAAAGTACCATTTGGTAAGAGTGACCCGAAGAACCGAGACCTATCTGAGCTTGCAGCTCTGGATGAAGTAGCTGCAAACACAAAATAGCAATACCGATTGCCACTGTCGCAAAGACAACAAGATCAACTGCGAAGCTTAACAGTCGCCTAAATACTCCGGCTGGTTTAAGTTGAACTGGCGCTACAACCTCAGCCCCCTCGGCAGGAACGGCAGCGCGCTTCTTTCTTCTCTTTGCCTTTAGTCCAAAAACAGGCGCATCTAAAGTCCGCTCAGCACGCTCGAGCGCTCTCTGCAACATAGAGTCTCTAATTTGATGGGATCGAGTGGTGGTTGGATCTTCCTTATAGAGCTCTTCAACTTCTGGTGAATCAATTGATTCGCGGGCCATCTGGAAAAGTAACTCTATATCTTCCCGATTTGAAAAATCCGCCAGTTGATTAAACTCAATGTTAAAGCCCGTTTCTTCAAAATCACGCAACTCGTCAAAGCAATCTTGGAAAAGAGCTGCAACCTCTAATTTCTCTAAAGATGTAGGCTCAGGTAGGGAGGAAGAGACCTCTTGAGAGCCGTCACTGCCAGCCAGCCGAATCTGGCCAGCTGGTGTTTCAACAAGAAGAGCTGCACTACCTGGCTCATAGTCGTCAGAAGTAATACTCTGATTGCTATCTGGTTGTGTCTCAATCTCAGAATATGGCCACTCTTGTGTTGGCTCTAAAACAGACTCATCGGCTTCACCCTGCTCAAAATCCTCAGTTGGATCCGATTGCTCGTCAATCTCCTCGAAGGTTGCATCATCTAGCGCATCAGAGGTGGTGTCTGAGGATCTGTCGCTTGATTCTGCCGGAGCACTAAAACTTGCAGGGTTTGAGATAAGCCCCGTTAGTCGCGAAAGAAAACTCTCTGTCTCACCTCCACTTTGCTCTTGAAATTTCAAACTGTGCTTTTCTACCAGTTGTTGGTACGTAGCATGGGGTTGAGTTACCTGCATGCCACGTTCTCTCTTAAATTCACGGAGATCTATGCAACATTTTGGACAGATATCGCGCAAATCAGAAAAAACATATTCACAATCTGGACATTTCATTCGCAATGCTCCCAGTGCGCTTGTGCCATTGAGAGGGCACAAATCACAGCAGTGTCCGATCTTAAGATATAGGGGGAGAGCTGCACAAGCTTAAACCCCTGTGATTCAAACTCTTGCTCCTCATGCGGGGTAAAGTCTCCCTCTGGGCCAATTGCCATAGCCAGTGGCGCGTTGGTAGTTTCAAAACACTCTCTTAGTGGAACAGCAAGCTCGTTTAACGAACAGATCAGACGAGAACTGCTATTAATTGAAAGTATATCCAGACGCTTAAAAAGCTCGCTAGTGGATGTTATTAATTCAACTTCCGGCAGGAAAAGTTTTCTTGATTGCGCTGCTGCTGACTCTACGATTGAGCGGAATCGAGCTAGCTTGTCTTTGCCACCTTTTAAACCTGAAACCTTAACAACACTCCGCTCGGCCTCAAAGAGTAGAATTCGCCTGACTCCAAGCTCGGTTGCCTTTTCTATGGCGTAGTCAGTTCTCTTACCTTTTAGTAGTGCAAGTATCAGACATTGAACTGGATGAAAGGGTGAGGCCAATCCAGTGTCACCAATTGGTGAAATAACCAGGCTCTTTGAGGATTTATCAATCTCTTTTATCTCAGCCAGATACCCTCGACGAGACTCGGTAGACACTGCCACTAGCTTTTGGCCTGGTCTGGAGCGGAGTACTTTTACTATATGGTTATAATGCTCGGAATCTAGCTCTAGTTGGTCACTACTATCTAGGTCGCAAGCATCTAAGCTGGAATCTAAATAGATCCAAGGGAGATTACTAAAACGGTTGTTCATCTCCGACAAGTAGATCTACTTCTTGCTACCCTGCTTTTCAAGCCTACTACACAGGTACTGAACCTTGTCGAAACCAGCAAACCGTTCCTTGTCAATCACAAGGGTTGGGGTGTCGAATATACCAAGGTTTCTACCTCTTTTGTATATTCCCTTAACACGCTCTCTTGTATCTGAGTTAGATATCTTGCTTAGGAACTCGCCAAGGTCGATATCCAGCTCTTCACACAACTCACTTAAAAACTCATCATCATTCGGATCGCCACCAAGCCCCCACCACCTGTGAAACACTTTTACGTTGTATTCCATTAGAAAGCCGAGATCGTTAGCTACGATCGCACCCCTTATAACTCTGCTTGGATCAAACTCTTCTTGTGGCCAGTTCTCTGGAAACTCAAGCGGCACATTAAGATCAGCTGCATGCCTTTTAGCATCTTCGAAAAGGTATGAGAGCTTATCGGGATTAACCGTTGAGGGTGGAAGAGTGTGTCCAGAAGCCTTGGCTGAGTACGGCTGCCACAAAAGCTCCACATCATACTTCTTCTCCATCTCATAGATTGAATCTAATGCAAGGTACGAGTACGGACTCTGAAACGAATAAAATACTTCAATGCTAACTGTCATAACCCCTTTCTAGAATTCAAACTTTTAAATACTACCCGATCGCTCCAAGAAGCTGATCACTCCGAGAAAAATAAAGCCCCTCTTAGACCCTTGAATCTTCTAGGTCTCAAAACTTCAGCGGAACTATAGCCCTAAGTTACCTTTCAATCCAGCACTTTCCCCGGTAGCGGCTTCAAGGTAATAAGTATTACTTGAATTTGCAAGACTTTGCGCAGATTGGGGTGAATTTGCCAGATATCGTCGGATCGGCAAAATACTAGGTCCTTAGCCCTATTTTCATCCCGACCCCTTGCATGGAATCGACTGCTTGGACTTATAATAGTGGTAGCCTTATTTAAAATAATTGGTTTTAAGCGAGTTAGGTAATATGAAGCGACGCGAAGAGATGACTCTACTAGAGCGCATCTATATCATAGAGATAGTCAAAGGGATCTGGATTACCTTTGGAAGGCTTATCAGAAACTTCTCCTTGCACCTACTGCATTCCATCGGAATCGGAAAGAGCATGGCGGCTTCCGCCTCTATTCAGTACCCCAACGATCGTCGGCCATATCCACCTCGCTATCGGGGTCGTCACAGATTAACCCTAAAAGATAACGGCGATATAAAGTGCACATCGTGCTTCTTGTGTTCTACTGCCTGTCCAGCAGAGTGTATCTACATTGAACCTGCTGAGCACGATGATCCCTCAATTGAAAAATTCCCACACCGGTATGAAATAGACACTCTACTTTGCATTTATTGCGGTTATTGCGTTGAGGCATGCCCCGTTGATGCCATTAGAATGGACACTGGCATTCACCCCGA
>Ga0208075_1001040_pt1 | contig 9931 bp, 6 predicted proteins | sample HotLakmasection5_FD_184728 | JGI IMG/M metagenome (GOLD analysis project Ga0208075, IMG submission 184728) | Hypersaline microbial mat communities from Hot Lake, Washington, USA - Section #5 (SPAdes) | ecosystem: Environmental > Aquatic > Non-marine Saline and Alkaline > Hypersaline > Microbial... | reverse complement strand
TGCCAATGTGTGCGTGCCCATCCACCGGGTAAGTGGTGTACATCGTGGCAGCATCCCACGAGATGCCGTAGGTGAAATCGTAGTTGCGTCCGACCAAAAGCTTACCGTCTGCGCTGCGTTCCGGCATGACGGCGACCACGCTGCACGAAGGTACATTCTGCTGTACGGGCATCGCCAGCATCATGCTTTGCAATGCATCGTAAGGCAACTGTGCTGCGTCGGCAAAAGCACGCATTTCCTCAACGATGGCCGGCGTATACTGAAGGACGAGTTTCTCACACGCTTCAGCAAAGGCCATCATCTGCGGGGTTGTCGGTGGCAGTTGTGGTTCGACCTTTGCCATGATCGCGCCGTGCTGCTCCCCCATCTGGGTGGGTGTACCGCGTAACGTCAATTGGTGCATGATAATCCTCACTTGTTTATGCTCAATCTAATCCCACGATACGCCCTCCTCGTAGGGGAGAGTCAAGCCACCCTGATGCAGTTTCATCACGAAAAACTGACCACAACCCACCATAATTCCAGCGGAAGCCCCGACGTTAACGTGGGTGCACTTCAAGTTAGTGCGGAAATGAGATAGTCTAAAGTGATCCGAGATGACAGATAGAGTTTATGGATCAACGGACTAGAACATGCCTAATCCAAGCGGCGTTAGGTGGGGTTGAAAGTGGCATCAAATAGTTCAGACAGCGTCTCTGTGAGACCGGGAATGCGCTGGTCTCGTTCAGGTGCTCAACGGATGACGCTCATTCGCAACGCTGCCATGACCGACACGCTGGACGATGTGTGGCAGTCCGCTGCTTAACTCAACCCTGTATCCGAATGCGCCCGGCGCACCGGGAATTGACCCCGGTGCGCCGGACATTCCGGCATCGGTTGAATCACACCTCGCTCACGTGCCGGACCGTGCGAAGTCGATCACGTCGGACATGGGGGCCGTCGCCAGCCCGACCAGACGGTCTGCCCCGCCATAGTAGAAGTACAGCTCGTCACCGACCACGTTATTCGAGCAGCTAAAAATGACGTTGGGTACATCGCCCCTGATCTCCCAGGTTTCCATCGGCTCCATGAAACAGGTTGTCGGGCGATGGATAACTTTGGTCGGGTCAGTCAGATCAAGCAGGGCGACCGACTGCCGGTAGATGTGTTCCTCGCCATAGGCGTGATAAAACAGCAGCCAGCCGTGTTCGGTCCTGACCGGTACGCCGTTGGAGCCGATGCTTTTAGCGTCCCACTCATTGCCTTCACGCGGTGTCATGATGATCTGGTGATCGACCCAGGTTCGCAGATCGTCGCTGAAGGCAATCCAGATATTCGGGGACCGGCGGTGCAGGATAACGTAGCGCCCGTTGATCTTCTCCGGGAACAGGACATGATCCTTATTCTGAGCCTTTTCCAGCGGGCCGACATCTTCCCAGGTAATGAGATTATCCGACTGGGCGATCATCGGGAAGAAACTGTTGACGCCATAAGCGGTGTAGGTCATGTAGAAGCGGCCATCCAGCGGCGTAACGCGGGGGTCTTCTACGCCGCGATAATCCTCACGTCCGTTGTGCGGCGAAACTACCGGGTCATTCATGCGATTCCAGTGCAGGCCATCGGTACTGACGGCATAGCCGATATGCGAGATGAAATCGACGCCCTGCGCCCGATAGTGCATATGAAACAGACCGTTATGCCAGGTCACGGCGCAGTTAAAGACATTCATCGCTTCCCAGCGGTGCAAGGGATTGGGATAGAGTACGGGACTCAGCGGGTGGCGTACCAATTCGAGTTGCATTGGATTATTGTCCTTCATCGGTTGGTATTTCGTTCCAGGTGGTCAGGCCGGTGCGAGTGTCATAAGTCAGGGTGATGCGCTGGCCGTCGGGGTGGGCATAGACACGGCGGGCGACAACAGGCTGCAAGATGAAGGCATCGACCTTCGCCAGGCCGGGGTTTTCGCCGCTTTCACCGGCGTAGGCGTAGCGCAGCATGTGTTCGCCGGCGTCCAGATACACCGGCTCCGGTGTCACCAGATCAAGCCAGAAGTGATCCGAATCTGGCGAGACGGTTTGCGGCAGGCGGTGGGTATCGCCGTCATCCAGGCGCACGCTCAGATAGACCTGCGGTGGTGGGGGTGCGGCCACATCACCAGCGGCATCTACCAGCGTAACCGATAAGAGATTGCTGGCGACATCCGGGTCGCGCCCGGTCAGGTTCATGAACGCACTGCCGCCGATACCGCGCCCAATTTCCAGCCCGATCTGCTGGCCCGCTGCCGGCGCTTCCACATTCAGCGATGACCAGGGAACCGCCGCCTCGTAGATGTAGCCGGTTTCGGTCAGGCGGAAGGCCAGCGCCGCGCCGGGCAGGAATCCGGTTCCCACCCAGTCCCACACCTGCGGGCCGTCGGGCGTCTGTGCCAGCGTGAACTTGGCAGAAAGCCGCCGTGCATCGGGCGTATCCGTCACATAGAACCACAGAGTGTCGCCCTGCCACACGGTGCTGAGGGTATAGGGCTGTTCGTGTGCCGGGTCATTGACTTCGGCGTAGATGTAAAGCTGTTCGGCATCCCACAGCAGGCGGACGCGGTGGCTGTCCACATCCGGGCCGCGCCACACCCCGGCCCCGCGCAGGAACTGCCGTTCGGTATCAGAAGCCAGCACCGGCAGATCAGCGGGCCAATCGGCGGCGTCAGCATCAATCGTGGGCGGTGACTGCGTGCGGCGGATTACGGCGTTGTTGCGGCTGGTGGACTGGCGCATATGGGCGGCATAGAGCCAGTATGTACCGGCGTCGTGCGCCCCAAGCTCGAAGGGCAGGCGCATCCGCTGGCCCTCACCGATGCCGACATAGCGCCCGGCGCTGACATAACCCTGGCCATTCCAGTTGGCCGCGTAGTAAACCGGTGTGCCGACAACACGCTGACCGTCTTCCGCTTCCAGGATGTGATAGCGGTTGCGTTCCAGCGGCGTGACGTACAGCAGATCGCGGGCGAGGGGAAGATCGGCAATGGCAATCATGCTCATCAGGCCCTCGATGGTCGATTCTGCGCCGGCATTGCGGTTGACACGCCAGGCGACTGGCCCGTTGATGCCATCCAGCACGCGCCCGGTAGCCGGGTCATACATAGGCATGCCGGCCATGTTATTGCCGAAGTACCAGCTTGCCGCCAACCCCGCGTAGTGTGCGTAACGTTCGTCACCGGTTGCCCGGTACAGGCTGGCATAGGTCAGCACAATCTGGTTTGTGCCATAGGCGATCTGGTTCAGGCGGTCCGGCACGACGCCGATATGGCGGAAGCGTTCGAAGGCAATCTGCCGCAGCAGGAATGAATCCGCCGATGCCGCCGCCGAGTCGATCCAGTCCTGCCGGTCGAGCGCGACCCCGGCTTCCACCAGAGCGTGAGTCATGTGCGCCCCCCAGGCATGCCAGAACCCCGGCGCATTGATACGGGCCGGGTGCATACCAAAGGGGTAGGTTGTATGATCGCCCAGGCGGTACGCGGCGACACCATCAGCGATGCGGGTCAGGATGCCGGCGGTGATGTCGTTGGGCCGGGCCTCATAGTAGGCCGCCAGCCCTAACATGCCGATGCTGGCGACGGTGGATTCACCGCCGGGTATCCAGGCGGGCACATCGAAGCCGTGAATGGTGGTCATCTGGCCGTAGCTGCGGACGGTTTCGCCCAGGGCGGACTCGGTGCGCCGGTAAGCGGCGGCCAGTTCGTCAGCATAGGCCGGGTCCACGCGGTCGAAGATGCGCACACCTTCGGCCAGTGCCCACATACCACGCATGGCCCACCATGTGAGGCTTTTGTAACTGGTGCTGCCGGTGCGATTAATGGTCAGGTCGCGGTCGAAGACGAAGTTGTAGAACTCGCCGTCGTCAGCCTGCATGTACAGCACGAAGTTCAGGCAGGCGCGGGCCAGTGCGAGCAGCGATTCGTCGCCGCTGCGCTCGTACTGCCACAGGTAGACAATCGCGGCCCGTGCCACGTCATCCACCGCGCTGATGCCTTCCCCGGCGGCGTCCACCCATTCGTATTCGGGATACTCCGAATAGATGTGGACGATGGCGACCGGCTCACCATCGTTGGCGACAGCTTCGGTCAAAAAGCGCAGGTGATCCAGATTAACCAGCGGCGGCGCTTCTTGTGATGCAAGCGTGGGCGCGGACATGAGCAGCAGCAGCAGAACAATCAGCAGGCATAATGGTCGCACGTGCCTTATCCTTTCACCGCGCCGATGTTGATACCCTCGATGAACTGCCTCTGTGCCAGGAAGTAGATCGCCAGCACGGGCGCGGCCATCATTGTCGTCATCGCCATCATGAGATGCCACTGGGGGGCTTCCTTCGATAGCGACTGGTCAAAGAAGCGCATCGCCAGCGCCAGCGGGAATTTCTCCGTCGTGCTGAGGTAGATCAACGGACTCTGGAAGTTGTTCCAGTTGCCCTGGAAGGACAGCACAGCAATCGCCAGCAGGATGGGCTTAATCAGTGGCAGCATGATATACCAGTAAACCTGCGCCACACTGGCCCCATCCATGATGGCGGCTTCTTCCACCTCGCGCGGTACGGACAGGAAGAACTGCCGCATCAGGAAGACGTACAGCGGTCCCCAGGCAAAGAGCGATGGCCAGGTCAGCGGGTCGTAGGTATCCAGCAGGCCAAGCTCTTTCCAGATGAGAAAGGCCGGGACGCGCGTCACAATATGCGGAATCATCACGGTGGCAAGCATCACGGCGAACAGCGTATCCCGCCCCCACCAGCGAAAGCGCGAAAAACCATAGGCCACGATGGACGCGCTGATAATCTCACCGAACATGGCCAGTGTGGTGATAAACAGCGTGTTTGTCATGATGCGCCAGAAGGTCATCTGCGGCTTGATCGACGCCAGATTCTCCCAGACTTGCAGATAATTGGTCCACTGGATTGGGTCCGGCACGAAGTTGACGTAGGTCACAAAAAGCTGGTCCTGCGACTTGAGCGATGTGGAGATCATCCAGAGGAAGGGGATCAACACCATTGCTGCGCCGACCAGCAGCAGCCCGTAAATAATCATCTGGCGCATCCAGTAGGCGCGCTGCGAAGGGCCTTCCTGGGCGATAATGATGTCCTGTGATGGCGCTACCGTATGCTCACTCATGCCGGTTTGGTCTCCTCATCGCGTGCGCCCTGGTAGAACACCCAGGCATCGGATGAACGGAAGATTAGGGCTGTCAGTGCCAGGATAATCAGCAGCATGATCCAGGCCATCGCCGAGGCCATGCCCATGTTGCGGAAGTCGAAGGCTTCGCGGTAGATCAGCCAGTTGAGGAATGTGCCGACCTCGTCCGAAGTCTGGATAAAGGCGGCCACTTCGAAGATCTGAAGTGCGGCGATGGTGGAGACGACCAGATTATAAAACAGGGCTGGACTCAGCATCGGGATGGTGACATAGCGGAATTTCGACCAGTCGCCTGCGCCGTCGATGGATGCGGCCTCGTATAACTCCTGCGGGATACCTTTCAGGCCGGCCAGCAGAATCACGGAATTCGCGCCGAAGACGCCCCACAGGCTGATGATGATGAAGGCGGGCAGAGCCAGTGACGGATCGATAAACCAGCTTGGCCGGCCCACACCGAGCAGGTTGTACAACGGGGCGAGTGCGGTGTTGAGCAGGCCAGAGCCGGAGAAAATCCAGCGCCACAGCAGGGCAGTAGCCACCGCCGGCAGCACCGCCGGTGCATAGTACAGCACACGCCAGAAGCCCAACCCGCGCACATTCTGATTAAGCAGCATGGCCACAGCCAGCGCGCCGATCAGCCCCAGCGGCACGCTCAGGACAGCGTACAGCAGTGTCAACCGCATGGAGCGCCAGAATTCTTCCTCAAGCGCGCCAAAAACGAAGCCGCCATCGCCGATCTCCAACCGTATGATCTCTTTGTGGCGTGGTGCCAGCGCCTCTGAACTGCGCTGATCCGCCGATTCCAGCGGCGCGAGGTCCAGGCTGAACAGGTCGGCGTAGTTCTCCAGGCCGACCCACTCCGGTGCGCGGAACAGGTTGTACTCGGTGAAGCTGAGGTAGAGCGATGAGCCGATAGTGAAGACGTTGAAGATCAGGAAGCCGATCACCCAGGGCATAACCAGGGCGCGTCCGGCGGCGGCCTCATGCCGGATGCCGAACCACCGCTGCAGACGATACGTCCCGTACATCACGGCGCAGACGCCGATAGCGACCGCAATATAGCGTGCCAGGGTGGGCAGATAGGTACTTAATGCACCATCCATAAAATAATGCCTCGAGTAATAAATCCTAAGTTTTCGTGTGCATATCTATTTCAGTGTGGTGCAGGGGAAGCCGAAGCCACCCCCACACCCGCAATCACTGTTAGCGGCGGTTTGCCGCTGTCCGTCTGTTATTCGAGCGTGGCCTCAAGTTCGGGGCGCACTTCTTCCGCCAGTTCCGCCGGGGTCAGATCGGTTTCGTCATTCATCAGCGGCCCCCAGAACTCCGACCAGAAGATCGAGTCGAACTCGGCGTAATTGCCGAAGATCGGCAGGGCGCGCATTTCCGGCACGGCCTCAATGATGGCCTCGGCGCTGCTCGCCTTACGCGGCTCAGAAGCGACGAGATGCTCAACGGTGGCCTGTGAGATGCGCGGCGAAACGATCTTCCAGCGGTGGATGCCTTCGGTCACGGCGATCAGCGCGTCACAGGCGACTTCGGGGTTCTCGGTATTGGCGTTGATAACCGTGCTGGCATTCCAGGCGAAGGTCGCATGGCTGCCCGTTTCGGGATGGCCGGGCACGCGCACGACGCCAACCGGCAGGTTCTCAATACGGTCAAGGTCATCGGCAGCGCCGCCCATGAACATAGCGATCCGACCGGCCTTGAACATCTCGGCAAAGCCCTGTTCGGCGATGGTTTCGCGGCTGGGCGAGACTTCAGGATTGTAGGTGAAGTCCAGGAAGAACTGGAAGCCTTCCAGGAATTCCGGCGTGTCGATGGGCGCGGCGGTGAAGTCTTGGTTAATCAGCTCGCCACCGGCCTGCCAGATGAAGATGAAGGGTGGCGGCCAGCCGTTGCTGATGAAGCCCCACTGATCGGTTGCACCATCGCCGTCTGTGTCCTGGGTCAGCGTGCGGGCGATGTCCACGAAGTCGGTCCAGGTCCAGTCGGGATCGGGGTAATCCAGCTCGGCGGCATCGAACAGATCCATGTTGTAGTAGGTGACGACCGGCGCAGCGATCCAGGGCAGGCCGTAAACTTCGCCGTCGAAGGTGGCTGTATTAAGGATACTGGGGAAGTAGTCGTCCAGGTCACCGGCGGAGCCTGCGGACGCATCGGCCAGGCAGTCATTCAGGCTCAGGAAGACGCCTTCGGACGCCAGGGCCATGTTGTTCTGGTCCATCCAGTACAGGTCAGCGCCGGTCCCGCCGGCAAGCTGAGTCTGGACCTGGGTGTAGTAGTCCGCCGGGATGGGTTCGTGGACGATCTGGAAGGCGTCGGTTTCGGCGTTGATTTCGTCAAGAATTTCCTGAAGCTCGGCAGCTTCATCGACACCGGCCCATGTAGACATGGTGATGATCACCGGTTCGTCCTGGGCGAGAATGGGGGTGATACCCAGCAGCGCAATCAGCGCCACGAGGGACAGAAAGAAGTAACGTTTCATTTCAATACCTCCAATTATTCAAGTAAAGTTCAGATTGTGCGTGAAAACGCAAAAGCCAAAAATAGACTATTGTTCGTATATTGAAGCTCCTTTCCCAAACAGGTGATAATCGTTCTGATCTATCTATTTCTTCATACCACTCGATGCACGCACGATCAGTTCGACGCCAATGGTCACTTCGACTGGCGCGGCATCCGGGTCGGATATCAGATTTAGCAGGCGTCTGGCTGCCTCCTGGCCTAGCTGTTTCCTGGAAACGCGAATAGTGGTCAGCGGCGGATCATTGATCTGCGCCCAAGTAATATCATCAAAGCCGACGATGGCGACATCATCGGGCGTGCGGCGGCCATTACGCAACGCCTCATGGATTGCGCCAATGGCCATCGAGTCATTCACCGCACAGATAGCGGTCAGATCGGGGTGTTGTGCGAAAAGCTGGTGATAAGCCACCTTGCCGGAGTCAATGGTCGTACAGTCCATGTGGACGATTGGTGCGGCGCTGCCATTCTCCAGGGCACGGCGATACCCACGTATCCGTCGGGCGTTGCTGGGCCAGCTTTCCGGGCCGGAAATGATGCCGACGCGGTAATGCCCCTGTTCAAGCAGATGCTGGGCGGCAAGATACGCGCCGTTTTCGTCATCACTGTTGATACAGTTGATCCGCGAGTGTGCCAGGCAGTTGTCCACCAGCACGACCGGGATGCCGGTCTGGCGCATGGCCAGGATGAAATCCGATGAGATATCCGGCCCGGCCAGAATCATGCCATCAATGCGGCCTTCACGAACGAAGCGGAACTGCTGCGGCACGCTGAGAATCTCGTCCGTCAGCGTGCCGATGCTGACATGATAATCGGTCTGCGCGCTGATCTGCTCGACACCATGCAGGACTTCACCGTAAAAGGGGTCATTGTAGGTAGAGAGGCCGGGTTTTTCGCGCACAAAAAAGCCCAGGCTGAATGTCTGGGATGTGGCCAGGCCACGGGCGATGATGTTTGAGGTGTAATTCAGTTCGTGGGCGCGTTCGAGAATACGTGCACGCAGTGCCTCACTCACCCCTGGGCGGTCATTTAATGCCCGCGATACGGATGCACTGGAGATATTCAAGTCATCGGCAATCTGCTGGATGATCGACGGCATAGATCGATTGGCCTCATTGAACACATATTGTACGCAAGCATAACGCAAGCGGTTGCGTAATCTTAGCGTAGCATAGTATCCGGGCACTGTCAAGCACACCCCTTTTCTTTTTCGCCCCCAAATCCGGACGCGGCCATTTTACCCTTTGTTTACACAACGACTACGCCTGCCTAACACTTTCGCCTTAATCTGGCAGGTATAGGATCGCCAGAGTTGAAAGGCATTTTTGCGATGAAACCGTTTTTCCTGTTATTCAGCGTTCTCCTGCTGACTGGCTTCGCCGCCAACCCGCAGCCCACGGTGGCGCAGGCCGATAATCGCGTAGTGACGATTAGCCCTGCCGGTCAGAGCTACGTCGATCCCGAAATTCTGCCCGGCGGCAGCCTGATGACCTATCAGGCCGCTGGCAGTATCTATCTGGCGCCGCTGAACCCCGAAACGGGCCTGATTGCCAACGCCAACAGCGCGGGCCTGCTGATCGACAGCGGCGCGGCTCGCGTGCTGACCACGTTTAACGGGCCTGAATTCGGTATTGATGCCAACGGATGGGCGCTGTTCTACGCTAAAGACGATGGCGGTACGATCCAGACGTGGCGCGCGACTGTGGATCGCGCGAACGGCGTCACCAGCGAGCGCATCAGCGATGGCGGGCCATATCTGTCGCAGCTTGCCAGCCGCAACCCGAGCGCGGCGACCACGCGCATTGCTGCGATTCGAGGTACCTGGCAGGACGGTACAGCGGTCTGGTTCGATGAGAGCGCCCCGGAGAACGTGAGGGAGATTGCAACAATTGAAAATGGCGTCAGTTCGGTGCGCTGGGTCGATAACAGCAGTCTCATCACCTACAGCGAACGCGACGGTGCCGATCGCGGGCAGGTGGCCTTGCTGGATACCACCACAGGCCTGCGGCAGGTGATCACTGATGACGCGGGCGACAAGACCGACCCCTACGGCTGGTTCGCGCCGGAATACGACAATGATCTGCTGGTGCTGGCAATTGTCGATAACGCCGCTGTTGCCGTCTACCGCGATACGGGCGGTGCGGCATGGGAACGGATCGCAACGCTGACACCCCCGGCAGAATCGCGCTTTGATTTCGTGTCGTCGGCAGAACCGTTCACGCTGAATGGGCGCTCGTACATGAGTCTGATTGT
>Ga0208075_1001038_pt1 | contig 9947 bp, 7 predicted proteins | sample HotLakmasection5_FD_184728 | JGI IMG/M metagenome (GOLD analysis project Ga0208075, IMG submission 184728) | Hypersaline microbial mat communities from Hot Lake, Washington, USA - Section #5 (SPAdes) | ecosystem: Environmental > Aquatic > Non-marine Saline and Alkaline > Hypersaline > Microbial... | reverse complement strand
CGGCTCCAGCTCGGGCTTGATCTCCACGCAGGGACGTCCCTCGGCGTCGGTCAGGTCGACCAGCACGTCGGGGAAGAACCCGTCCTCGTCGGCGGCGGTGGGGGGCTCGGCGAACTCGTAGCCCTCCGGACACGCGGTCTCGTCCGGCTCCCCGCCCTCCAACTCCACCGACGGTGCCGTGAAGCCCTGGACCTCGAGCCCCTCGGTGGCGCGCGCCATGTAGGTGCGCCACACGGGAGCCGCCAACCCGCCGCCGGTGACCCCCTCACCCTCGATCGGGGTGTTGTCGAGGTTGCCGAGCCACACGGTCGTGGCCAACTGGGGCACGTAGCCGGCGAACCACACGTCGCGGCCCTCGTTGGTGGTCCCGGTCTTGCCGGCGATCGGTCGATCCTCCAACGCGGCGGCGGCGCCGCTGCCGGTGGCGACGGCGTCGGCGAGCACGTCGGTGACGGTGCGCGCCACCTGGGTGTCCATCGCCTGCTCCTCGACCTCATCGGCGGTGAAGATCGCCCGGCCGTCGACGTCCTCCACCCGTAGGACGAGCCGAGGGCGGATCTGGAAGCCCTCCCCGGCGTAGGTGGCGTAGGCCGAGGTCAGCTCCAGCGGGCTGAACGCGTCCTGGCCGAGCGTCAGCCCGGCGAAGGGCAGCAGGACGGCACCCTCGCCCCGCTCGGTCGGGAACACCTCGTCGTCCTTGGCCTGGGGCAGGCCGGCACGGCGGGCGGCGTCGATGACCCGCTCGCGACCGACCTCCTCCTGCATCTGGACGTAGACGGTGTTGGTGGACGAGGCCGTCGCCTGGCGCACGGTCTGCTCACCGAAGCTCGACCCGCCGAAGTTCGAGATGGGACGGTCGCTGCCCTCGACCTCGAGCTCGGCAGGGGCGCTGAAGCGGCTCTCGGGCGAGCGGCCGCTCTCGATGAACGCCTGCAGGGTGAACGCCTTGAAGGTCGAGCCGACCTGCCGAACGGCACGTACCGCGGCGTTGAACGGCTGCTCGGCGACGTCGGGACCGCCCACCAGAGCCCGGACGCCACCGGTCAGCGGGTCGATCGAGACGATCGCGCCGGTGTCGGTGGGCCCGTCCGCGATCGCCGCGGTCAGCGTCTCCTGGGCGGCGGCTTGCATCGACTGGTCCAGCTCGGTGTAGATCCGCAGGCCCCGGAACAGCTCGCCCTGCGCGAACTCCTCCCGCGACGACAGCTCGCGTCGGACGGCCTCGAGGTAGTAGGCGTTGGGGCCGCGATCCGTCCCGCGCTGCTCACTGACCGCCGGCAGACCCGCCGCCAGCAGCTCGTCCGCCTCCGCCCGGCTGAGGGCGCCGGTCTCGACCATGCCCTCGAGGACGAACCGGCGCCGCTGGTCGGCGCCGGCGGGGTTGTCCAGCGGGTCGAGGTTCTCCGGCGAGGCGACGAGGCCGGCCAGGGTGGCGGCCTGGTTGACGTCGAGCTCGGACGCCGGCAGGTCGAAGTAGGCCTGAGCGCTGGCCTCGATCCCGTACGCCCCACGTCCCCAGTAGATCGTGTTGAGGTAGAAGCCGAGGATCTCGTCCTTGCTGTAGGTCCGTTCGAGCTTGATCGCCAGCGCGGCCTCCTCGACCTTGCGCCGGTAGGTCACCTCGGGGCTCAGCGCGGCGTTCTTGATGTACTGCTGGGTGATGGTGGAGCCGCCCTGCTGGACCTCGCCGGCCCGGACGTTGGTGAACAGCGCCCGGGCGATGCCCGTCACCGAGATGCCCCGGTGCTCGTAGAACCCGCGGTCCTCAGCGGCGATCACCGCGGCCGGGACGTGCTCGGGCAGCGAGCCGATCGGCACGTCCTCCCGGGTCAGCTCGCTGGCCAGCGTGCCGACCTCCTCGCCGTCGACGTCGAAGACCAGGGAGGAGCGGGCGTCGATGTCATCGGGCAGCGGCACGCTCGAGAAGACCAGGTAGAAGGCGAGCAGTCCGAACGCCGCGCCGAGGAGCACGACGACGGCCAGGATCGCCAGCAGCCAGCGGCGGCCGCGCCGCCATCCCGTCGGGCGTCCCTGGGCATCGCGACCCCGGGATCTGGACGAGCTCGCCATCGTGCGCTCCCTCGACAGGGCGACGGGATCAGGCGTCGCCGCAGGTCAGCTCCGGCTCGGCGCCGCGGTGGTCGAGCGGCGGCGGCCGACCGGCCAAGATACCGCTCACGGGCCCACGCCCGACGAAGGGGCCGGTGTCCGAACGTCATGCCACCACGCCCCTGCACATCGGGCCGACACGCCGATGGGCCCGCCATCAGGGCGGGCCCACCGACAGGGGAGGGGAAAGGTTCGGTTCAGAACGCCTCGGCCGGCACGGCCATCAGCGCACCGTCCTCCTCGCTGGCGATCTGGGCGCGCAGACCGGTCTTCGGCAGGACCGCCTTCGCGAAGTAGCGAGCGGCGGCGATCTTGCCGGTGTAGAAGTCGCGGTCCTTGTCGCCACCGACCTCCAGGGCGTCGTGGGCGACCTCCGCCTGCCGCAGCAGCAGCCAGCCGATCATCACCTCGGCCAGCGAGGCCAGGAACGCGGTGCTCTGCAGCCCGGTCTTGTACAGCTCCGTGCGCTTCGACTCGTCCATGGACGCCATGGCGTGCTGGAGCAGCACCCCGAGGTGCGACTGGGTCGCGTCCAGCGCCGTGCCGAGACGTTCCCGCTCGTCGGCGAAGGGATCGCCGTCGACGCCGGCTTTCAGGAAGGTCCGGATCTGGTCCGCATACCAGGTCAGCGTCGCGCCCTGGTCACGCACGATCTTGCGGAACAGCAGGTCCAGCGCCTGGATCGCCGTGGTGCCCTCGTAGAGGGTGTCGATCTTCGCGTCACGGATGTACTGCTCGATGGGGTAGTCCTGGGTGAACCCGGAGCCGCCGAAGGTCTGCAGGCTCATGGAGCCGAGCAGCTCGTAGGCCTTCTCCGAGCAGTAGCCCTTGACCAGGGGCAGCAGCAGGTCCTCGCGCGCGATCCAGCGGTCGTGCTCGTCGTCATCGGCCCCGCCCCCGGTGTCGGGGTGCGCGGCGAGCTGGGCCTGGTCCTGCACCCAGCCGGCGTACATCACCAGCGCCCGCATCCCCTCGGCGTGGGCCTTCTGCTCCATCAGCATCCGGCGCACGTCCGGATGCTTGATGATCTCCACCTTGGGCGCGGTCTTGTCGGCCATCTGGGTCATGTCCGGGCCCTGGACACGGATCTTGGCGTAGTCGAGCGCGTTCAGGTAGCCGGTCGACAGCGTCGCCATGGCCTTGGTGCCGACCATCATGCGCGCGTACTCGATCACGAGGAACATCTGCTTGATGCCCTCGTGGACGTTGCCGGCGAGGTAGCCGACGCACGGCTCGCCGTCCTGGCCGAGGGACAGCTCGCAGGTCGCGGAGCCCTTGATCCCCATCTTCTTCTCGAGGTTGGAGACCCGCACGCCGTTGCGCTCACCGATCGAGCCGTCGGGGTTGACGTGCCGCTTGGGCACCAGGAACAGGCTCAGGCCCTTGGTCCCTGGCCCCGCGCCCTCGGGGCGGGCCAGCACCAGGTGCAGGGTGTTCGGGTGCGTCTGGGCGTCGGCGGAGGTGATGAACCGCTTGATCCCCTCGAGGTGGTAGACGTCGCCGAGGTCGTCCTCGCCCGCGGCTTCGACGAAGGTCGCCTTCGTCACCCCGGCGCCGACGTCGGAGCCGGCGTCCGGCTCGGTCAGCACCATCGTGCCGCCCCAACGGTCCTCGACCAGCGGCCGGCCGAAGGTCTCCTTCTGTCCCTCCGTGCCGATCTTGTCCAGGATGGAGGCCATCAGGGCCCCGATCGGCCACAGGCTGGCCGTGGCGTGCCCGCCAGCGAGCAGCTCGGTCCCGGCCCAGCGGATCGTCGGCGGGGCGCCGAAGCCTCCGAGGTGGGTCGGCAGGGGCATCAGGTGCCAGCCAGCGTCGTAGAAGGCCTCGAGCGCCCGGTTGAGCTCCTCGGGGATCGTGACGTCGCCCTCGGGGGAGAGCTGGAGCGGCTCCCGGTCGGTCGGGACGAACGATTCCGCCCAGATCGACTCGCGGGTGAAGCGGTCGAGCTCACTGAGCAGCATCCTCGCCTGCTCGCCGTCCACCGCCTCGAAGGGGCCGGTCCCGAAGTAGCTGTCCGCTCCGAGCACCTCGAAGAGGTTGAACTCGATGTCACGGAGGTTGCTCTTGTAGTGGCTCATCGCGTCTCCCTCGGTCGGCCGGCCTCGTCGCGGGGCGGGCTCCCAGCGCGTCCTGCCGCGACCATCGTCCAGCTCCAGTGGCGAGCACTCGAACCTGGAGCAGGCGTTCCATCTTAGAACGTATGCTACATCTTGGAGTGTCCGCTCCATTTCTGCAAGCTGACGCCGCACGGCCCGGGTCCCGCTGCCGCTAGGTTCCGCGCCCCGTCGATCCGACACCAGGGGACAACGACCGCAGCAGATGGGTCCCGACGACCGCACACCCCAGGAGGAGGTGGCCGATGGCCAGGTACCGCGTCGGGCTCGAGACCCGCGAGCGGATCCTGTCGGCCACGCGCCGCCTGCTCGCCGAGGTCGGCATCGAGGGCGTCACCCTCAAGGCGATCACGGCGCACGCCCGCGTCGGGGCGGGCAGCTTCTACAACCTCTTCGCCTCCAAGGACGACGCGGTCTTCGAGGTCATCCGCGAGGCGATCGAGGCGGTCGACCCGGATCCCGCCGGGGCCGGCACGGACACCCTCGACGACCTGGTCGACGCCTTCGTGGCCTTCATGACCGGGTCGTCGCCGATCGCCCGGATCTACCTGCAGCTCGCCGGCCGCGGGCTCACCGACCCGGCCATCGCGGCGCGGGTCCTGCGCAGCCACCGGCGTCGGGTCGAGCGGTTCGCGGATGCGTGGCAACGCGAGGATCCCGGCCTGAGCGAGGCCGAGGCCATCGCGCGCGCGGAGGTGATGCTCGGTGCGTTGACGGGGCTCGGCATGACCGCCCTGGTCGATCCGGGCTTCGACATGCGCGCCCACGCCCGCCAGCTGCTGCCCTCGCAGCGGGCGGTCGGGCACCCACCGGTGGCCTGAGCCAGGGGAGGCTGCGAGGTGCGTGAGAGCGACCCAGTCGCCGGGTCTGCAGAGGCGCCGGAGCCGCTACCGGCGCGGGAGGCGGCCGCCGCGGCGGTCCGTCGACTCGGGCACGCGCTGCTGGCCCACGATGTGGACGAGGCCGACCTGCGACACATCGCCGAGCACGTCCAGACGCTGGCGGACACCGCAGAGCGAGCCCGGAGCCGACAGCGCGATCTGGAGCAGCTGGCGCGTCGCATGTTCGGGGGAGACGTCGCCGACGGCGCCGCCTTCGTGCACTTCGACGAGTGCTTCGTCTCCGGCCCCTGGAACCCGCTCGGGGTCGGGATCAGGGTGCAACGCGACGGTGAGGGGGTCCTCGCCCGGATCAGGCTCGGTGCGGCCTTCGAGGGCGCTCCGAACATGGCGCACGGCGGTATCGTGGCCGCGTTGTTCGACGATGTCCTCGGGTACCTGCTGACCCTGCACCACGTGCCCGCGTTCACCGGCGAACTGACGGTGCGCTACCACCGTCCGACCCCGGTGGGCACCCCGCTCGAGCTACACGGCTGGGTCGTCGAGCGCGAGGGACGTCATCTCCGCGCGGCGGGACGGCTGCGGTCGGGCGAGCAACTCGTCGCCAGCGCCACCGCGGTGTTCATCGAGATCGACAGGGCGCACCTGCTCGGGCCAGGTGTGTGACAGCGTCACCAGCCCGCGCGGATCCGCAGGCACGGCCCGACCTGCGCCCGCCGGCCGATCGGTGACGAGGGGCTCTGGCCGTCGCGCCGGTCCGGCGTCACTCGATGAGGGGGAGATGCCCACCCGGTCCGGCCCGCTTCGGGTCGACGGCGGCGAACACGTCACCGGCCGCCGGGAGGGCGTCCACAGCGTGCTGGAGCGGATGCAGGAAGGGCAGCGCCGTGGGATCCAGCTCCTCGGCGACCGCGAAGGCTTCGAGTCCACCCTCCGGGGCGAAGAAGGACCCGGTCAGGTGCGGCGCGTGGCGCCGTGCACCGAAGACCACGACCACGGCGTCGCGGCCATCGACCTCCGCCTCGGCGACGAAGCCCCAGCAGGGGACCCCACCGCCCGTGATGTGGTCGGCGGCGAGGCGGGCGAGCACGGCGTGGCGCGACTCGTCCTCGGCCGGCAGCTCGGGCAGCGTGAGCAGCCGGGTCCGTTCGGGCCCCGGGAGCACCACGGTGGGTGGCAGTGGCCGGCCCCGGGTCCGCACCAGGTCGATCGCCGCCTCCTGGCAGACGAACCGCAGCTCCTCGAACTGCACGGTGACCTCGCGGTGGACGACGGCGCCCCCGTGAGGCTACCGGTGACCTCACACCGCGGTGGTCGCGCCCAGGCTGGCCGACTCGACGGTCCGGGCGTACTTGGCCAGCACGCCCCTGGTGTAGCGCGCAGGCAGGGGCGTCCAGCCCTCACGGCGTGCCGCGAGCTCGGCGTCGTCGACCAGCAGGTCCATCGTGCGCTCGGCGACGTCGATCCTGATCCGGTCGCCCTCCCGGACGAAGGCGATCGGGCCGCCGTCGGTGGCCTCGGGAGCGACGTGGCCGATCGAGAAGCCGTGGGTCGCCCCGGAGAAGCGCCCGTCGGTGAGCAGGGCGACGGTGCCGCCGAGCCCAGCCCCCTTGACCGCCGAGGTGACCGCGAGCATCTCGCGCATCCCGGGGCCGCCCTTGGGGCCCTCGTAGCGGATCACGATCACGTCCCCGTCCACGATCCGTCCGGTCAGCACGGCCTCCATCGCGCCCTGTTCACCGTCGAAGACGCGGGCCGGGCCCTCGAAGGCCATCTGGTCGGCGGTCAGCCCGGCGATCTTCACGACCGCGCCGTCCGGTGCCAGCGACCCGCGCAGGATCGCGAGGCCACCGGCCCGGTGGATGGGCTGATCGAGGGGGTGGACCACCTCGCCGTCGGGCGCGGGCACGTCCATGTCCGCCAGCTCCTCGGCCATCGTGCGCCCCGTGATGGTGAGGGCGTCACCGTGCAGCAACCCGGCCTCGAGGAGCTCCTTGAGGACCACCGGGACCCCGCCGATGCGATCGAGGTCGGTCATCACGAAGCGTCCACCTGGCTTGGTGTCGGCGATGTGGGGGACACGGCGACCGATGCGGTCGAAGTCGTCGAGGTGCAGCTCCACCTCGGCCTCGCGCGCGATCGCCACGAGGTGCAGGACGGCGTTGGTGGAGCCGCCGACGGCCATCACGACCGCGATCGCGTTCTCCAGCGCCTCACGGGTCACGATGTCGCGGGCGGTGAGTCCGAGCTCCAGCAGGCGGACGACCGCGGCGCCCGAACGGCGGGCGTAGTCGTCGCGGCGTGCGTCGGTGGCCGGAGGGCTCGAGGAGCCGGGCAGCGCCATGCCCATGGCCTCGATCGCCGACGCCATGGTGTTGGCGGTGAACATGCCACCACAGGAACCCTCGGTCGGGCAGGCCGCCCGCTCGATCGCGAGCAGCTCCTCGTCGTCGATCGCCCCGCGGCCCCGCGCCCCGACCGCCTCGAAGACCTCCTGGATCGTGATGTCCCTGCCGTCGTGATGACCGGGCAGGATCGAGCCCCCGTACAGGAACGTGCTGGCGACGTCCAGGCGCACGGCCGCCATGATCATCCCGGGCAGCGACTTGTCGCAGCCGGCGAAGGTGACCATGCCGTCGAGCCGTTCGGCGTGCATCATCGTCTCGACCGAGTCGGCGATGACCTCGCGCGACACCAGCGAGGCCCGCATGCCCTCGTGCCCCATCGCGATGCCGTCCGACACCGCGATCGTGTTGAACTCGATCGGGAAGCCGCCCGCCTCCCGGATGCCCTGCTTCGCCTGCTTGGCGAGCCGGTCGAGCGGGAGGTTGCAGGGGGTGACCTCGTTCCAGGACGACGCGACGCCGATCTGCGGCTTGGACCAGTCGTCCTCGCCCATGCCGATCGCCCGCAGCATCGCGCGGGCAGGGGCGCGTTCGTAGCCGTCGGTGACGTCCCGACTGCGCGGCTTGATGTCAGGCGTGCTCTCGGCCATCGCGGGCTCCTGCGGTGGTGACGGGGGCTGCGGACGTCATCTGACCACACCACCACCGTCCCCGTCGAGCCAGGGTGCGTCGCCTGTCGCCGCCGATGCCGGGGCCGCGGTGCAGCGATGCCCGCAGCAGCCGGACGGGACGACAGGCGCGCTAGCGTCCCGGTCGTGCTGCAGGCCACCGACGCCGGCGGCGACCGCGTGGAGGGGAGCGGGATGAGCCAGATGCCGGGGGACCGGGACGGGTCCATGGCGGAGGTGCTCGCACGCCTCGAGGCGGGGGCATCGGTCGAGGCCGAGGAGCTCGAGGGCCTGTTCGTCTTCGAGCACGACGGCTTCGGCACCCGCACCCTCGGTCTGGTGTGGGACCGCATCAGCCTCGAGGCGGTGCACGCCCACCTCGAGGTCGACGAGCGCCACCACCAGCCGTACGGCATCGTCCACGGCGGGGTGTGGTGCGCGGTCGTCGAGTCCATGGCTTCGATCGCGGCCGCGCTCCAGGTGGCCGCCAGCGGGCGGTTCGTGGTCGGGGTGAGCAACAGCACCGACTTCCTGCGCAGCCACCGCCAGGGGCGGATCGATGCCGTCGCCACCCCGATCCACGTCGGACGCAGCCAGCAGCTGTGGCAGGCGGTGCTGTCCCGCGCCAGCGACGGTGCGGCCGTCGCCCGTGGCCAGGTCCGACTGGCCAACGTCGATCCCCAGCAGGTCGGGTCCGCGTGACCCGAGCGAGGAGTGGGAAGTGAAGCTCGATGAGATGAGCTACGGACATCCGCTGGGCAGGACCGCCGAGGTCGTGACCACGGCGCGCGACCGGGGGTTCGACGGCTGGTTCGTGTCCGAGACCGTCCACGATCCCTTCCTGGCGGCGGCCATCGCCGGCACGGTCTCCGGGGACATGCAGGTCGGAACGGCCATCGCGGTGGCCTTCCCCCGCAGTCCGATGCACGTCGCCTACGCCTCCCACGACCTCCAGGCGCTGACCGGAGGCCGGTTCGTGCTCGGCCTCGGCTCCCAGATCAAGCCCCACATCGAGAAGCGGTTCTCGGCCGAGTGGTCGAAGCCCGCCGCCAGGATGCGCGAGTACGTGCTCGCCCTGCGTGCCATCTGGCACGCCTGGCGGACCGGCGAGCGGCTCAACTTCCGGGGGGAGTTCACCTCGCACACCCTCATGACGCCGTTCTTCACCCCCGAGGACCATGGGCACGGCGATCCAGCGGTGTGGTTGGCCGCCGTGGGACCGTTGATGACCCGCGTGACCGGCGAGGTGGCCGACGGGCTGCTCGCCCACGCGTTCACCACCGCTCGCTACCTCACCGAGGTCACCCTGCCCAACCTGGAGCAGGGCGCGACGGCGGCGGGCCGGCGACGCGACGACCTCGAGGTGGTACTGCCGGTCTTCGTCGTCTCGGGGCGCACCGAGGAGGAACGGGCCGCCAGCGAGGCGATGGTGCGCGGGCAGCTGTCGTTCTACGGCTCCACCCCGGCCTACAAGGCGGTCCTCGAGCTCCACGGGTGGGACGAGCTCCACGCCCGCCTGCACAACGCCTCGCTGGAGCAGCGCTGGGAGGAGATGCCGGCGATGATCCCCGACGAGGTCCTCGAGACCTTCGCCATCATCGCCGAGCCCGACGAGGTCGGCGCGGCCGTGCGGGAGCGCTACCACGGTCTGGCCGACCGGGTCAGCCTGTCCAGCGCCCAGCTCGACGATGCAGCGTTGGCCCGGGCACGGTCGGCCCTCGGTGCCGGCTGAGGGTGGCAGCTGCGAGCGCGGTCGTGACCGGCCCGCCCCCGGTCGGCGCGGGGCGACCTGGGCGGTCCTCGGCGCGGCGACGCTGTGGGGCACCATCGGCACCGCGCAGGAGCTCGGCGCGCCGGACGCCGCGCCGGCCG
>Ga0208075_1001037_pt1 | contig 9948 bp, 8 predicted proteins | sample HotLakmasection5_FD_184728 | JGI IMG/M metagenome (GOLD analysis project Ga0208075, IMG submission 184728) | Hypersaline microbial mat communities from Hot Lake, Washington, USA - Section #5 (SPAdes) | ecosystem: Environmental > Aquatic > Non-marine Saline and Alkaline > Hypersaline > Microbial... | reverse complement strand
TGTCGTCTGTTATTTTTAGGTCATCATCGATCGGCACGTTAAGGTCCGCACGGATAAGGATTTTTTTATTATTTAAATCTATCTCAGTAAGGTTTTTCATGGCAGTCCTAAGTCTTCAATCGGGGTGGGAGTCTACTTCAGAAATCTTTTCAGGTCAAAGGAGTGAGACAGTGAAAAGCTCTATTTAAATTCCGGTTGGCTGATCGATAAAAAAAGTTTCTATAGAGAATTTGTTTTCAAGTAGAGTAGCCAGGCTTTTAACTCCAAGGGTCTCTGAGGCATAATGCCCGACAAATAGCGCGTTAATTTTTAACTCTTGTGCTGTGTGGTAGCATTCCTGCTTAGGCTCTCCAGAGATAAGCAGCTCTATTCCATTTTCTGCACCTTCTTTTAGTGCAGCAGAGCCCGATCCCGTTACGATACCAACCTCGGTCAGCTTGCTCTTTCCGAAAGGGAGAGCAAGGCAGTAATCGTTACCTATCTGATCGACGAGGATAGCTCTAATCTCTTCAGTCGAGAGTGCGGTTGGCAGCACTCCTCTAATGCCAACGTTCATTCCCTGATAGTCAAAGAACCCTTGAACCTTTTTCAAATTCAAAAGGGCTGCCATCTGAGCCGCATTACCATATTTGATGTGTCCATCTAGAGGAAGGTGAGAGGCAAAAAGCCCACACTCTGCATCGGCCAATAATTTGATCTTCTTCCCAAGTACACCGGTAATTGGTTCAAGTGCTCCCCAGAACAGTCCGTGGTGTACGAGGAGTAGATCTGCCTCTGATTGCACTGCTTCTTCTATGATTGAGAGACCGCTATCGACAGCCACTGCCACTTTTTTTACTGGGTGATCGCTAAACCCAACTTGAAGACCATTCATGGCAAGGTCGGTATATTGCTCATGTTTAAGTGTATTTTCTAAAAAGGTGGTTAATTGAGAGATGCTAGTCATAAAAGTTCCAAAGATTTATTTTAGTAAAAACAAATGGTTGCAGCCTGGTGGTCAGGAATGGTGCCGTCCCCGGTCGCGCATACTTGCCTCAAGGGTGACACCTACTGCAAAGTATCGTACAACCGAGTTTCTATAGGAACAATAGAGTAGTAACATGAGTTGGTTTTCCAGACGTAAAGCGCCTAAACCTCAGGCAGAGACAATTGACCGGATGCAGCTGCCAGACGATATCTGGACTAAGTGCCCGGGCTGTGGTGCAATTCTATATTCAAAAGAGCTCCGCAGAACGATCGGAGTATGCCCAAAGTGCGACCACCACTTCCGTTTAACTGCCAAGCAGAGAATACCAGTGCTCTCTGACAGGCACTCTTTTGTCGAGATTGACGCGAATCTTCGAACTACCGATCCACTCAATTTCAAGGATAGCAAGAAGTACAAGGAACGGGTTAAACGCGCAGAAAAAAAATCTGATTATACAGAGGCCGTGGTTACTGGGCGCGCCAGAATGAATAATATCCCTGTAATGTTAGGGGTATTTGATTTTGGTTATATGGGTGGAAGCATGGGGTCGGTAGTTGGTGAAAAACTAACTCGATTGGTTGAGTGCGGTAAAGATGAGCGACGGCCGGTAATAATAGTCTCTGCTTCGGGCGGTGCCCGGATGCAAGAGGGGATATTCTCTTTGATGCAAATGGCCAAAGTCAGCGCTGCCTTAGGTAGGTTGGGGCAGGCACATATTCCCTATATCTCCGTGCTGACCGATCCGACTACGGGAGGGGTAGCAGCGTCGTTTGCTATGCTTGGAGATGTAATTATTGCTGAACCGAAAGCACTTATAGGGTTTGCAGGACCCCGGGTAATAGAACAAACTATCAGACAGAAACTACCAGTGGGATTTCAGCGGGCCGAGTTTTTACTTGAACATGGAATGCTTGATCGAATAGTTGCTCGGGCTGAGATGAAAGATGAAATCTCTTTGATCTTAAAGAACTTCGGTTTTGGTGATTAGAGTATGATAAAGTCGCTATTGACTCAAGATGATAGCTGTCTCCAGCCTACTTGTTTTTTGTCGCTACTTTTAATTGTTGCGCTTTTAATTGTTCCCTTCGTGTCTCTTGCCCAGGTTCAATCTCCAACGGATGAATTCCTTTTTCGCGAGGATTCTAAACAAGCAGAACGTATCCGGTCCCGGGAGATAGATCGAATAACACAGGTAGATCCAGCACCGAGGCAAGATGTTCAGTTTGAAGCTGGTGAGGTTACGTACCTGCAGGAAGAGTCTATTATTCGAGGCACCAAGGGAGTTGTGGTTTCTGCAGAAGGTACTCAGCTGCAGGGAGATAGGGGGCAGGTCAATCTTGATACAAACGATGCGTCCTTTGAGGGCAATGTCTTGATGAGCTCTCCCCAGGGAGTAGTCAGCGCTGAAAAGATAGATTTTAACTTTGATACTGAACTTGGTGAATTTGAGGATTCTGAGTTTACGCTTGAGGATGGAGCATATAAAGTCAGCGCTCAGCGGGCAGAGAAATTTTCAGAGACAAGTTATAGTTTGGAGGATTGCTACCTCACTACCTGCTACTGTAGTGATGGCTCGCTTCCGTGGAGGATTTCAAGTAGTCGGGTAAACGTTACCGAAGAAGGTTATGCTCATGCTTATGGGACTACCTTCAAGATTCACGGGGTCCCTATTTTTTACTCTCCCTGGTTTGCATTTCCGGTTAAACAGGAACGTCAGTCTGGCCTTTTAATCCCTAGTTTTGGTTATAGTAGCGAAGATGGAGCTCTAACGGAGCTGCCAACATATTTAGTGATCGATGATTATAGCGACCTGACAATATCCCCATTTATAGAATCGAATACCAGGCAGGGAGTAAAGTTTGACTATAGAAAAGTGTTTTCTCAGAGAGGGATGCTGGATGGTGGACTTGTATATTCAAATGAGAGACCAAGGGACGGAGAGCTCAGGGGAACAAACACAACAGATCTCTTCGACCCGGAGATAGATGATGACCGCTTGGGAGGGTATCTTACTCAACGGTGGAGAACGGATCGGGGGGCGATCGTACCACTCCAGTATCAAGCAAATATAAAATTAATCAGCGATAACTTGATGCTTCGGGAGCTTGATCTCCCTGATATTGGGAGTGCTCAGGATCGCTATACCAGATCTAACGTCTCGTTAAGTTCATCATTTGGCAGTTATGTCACAGCTTCAGTTGCTGGTGAGTACAATCAGTCACTGCTGACCGACCAGGATCGAGTATTTCAACGGCTCCCTACGGTCACAATTAATGGTCTGAGGAGTTTTCGCCCATTTGGAACTAATCCCTACGGACTGAGAGTAGCCTCAAGAGTAAAGCTCGAAAGCACAGACTTTGTACGTAGCGATGGTTACGATGGTCGCCGGATAGATTTAAATCCGAGTATTCGTATCCCATTTTATTATAAAAACTACCTGAACAACGAACTCTCATTTGGCCTTAATCATACAGTTTATGATTTAAGAGATACTGCGATTCCTGGTAGCGAAGGAGACAGGCTTGACTCTTCCCTTGATCGTACCATTGGTAATGTCGGCTATGAAGTAAGCACGGCACTGGAGAGAGTTTACGAGTTACCTGAGAACAGTTGGCTTCGCTCTATTACCAGCCTCGGATCTCGCAACCAGGCATATAGGCTGCAACGGATAAAACACACTCTTGAGCCGTTAGTGCGGTACAATTTTGTGCCTGGAGTTTCCCAGGATGATCTTCCACTATTTGACTCGTTTGATCGGATGAGAGAGAGGAGTCTAGTAACTTACGAGCTTAGAAGTCGATTACTTGGGAGTTTTCGTCCGGCAACAGGAATGTCTGATTCAATCGAAGAGCTTACTCCCGAAATAGAAGAGCTTCCTACTCTCAACCCTTTTTCTGCTCTCTCCGATCTTGATGGAGCATTTGGGCAATTAGGTACTATGTTCTCGCCTTCGGTAAGAAGAGCCAGAACTGGACGCTCTCAGATAAGGGAACTTGCCACTATCCGCTTATTGCAAAGCTACGATATTGCAGAGGATCGTAATGATAACGATCTGGAAAGAGATCCACTCTCTGATCTTTCAATGGATTTAGGAATTTATCCAACGCCTGACTTTGGACTCCGTTTTATAAACACCTATAACGTTGAGGAGACCAACTTTTCCTCATGGGGCGTCCAGTCCCACTTTCAAGATGATCGTGGTGATGCCCTGCGAGTAAGGTACAGCTATGTTGAAGATCGAGTAAGCCAGGTTGAGGGTAATTTGGAGATCGTTCTGACCGACCGGGTTAAGTTTGGCTATTACGCCAGGTTTGATGATAGAGATCATGAGTTTGTTGAGCAGAGGGGAGCTTTTAGGTTCTCAAGTCAGTGTGACTGTTGGCACATAGATGTGGGAATGAGCGACCAGATTAACCCAGATAAGAAGAAATTTCTTGTAAACTTTAGTCTCGAAGGGTTAGGAGACATAGTCCAAGATTTTGGTGTTCGGCGCGATCGAGATGAGGAAAGTGACACACTTTAGGTTTGGAGAAGGGATAAGTAGGTAATGGGCAAGAAAGTTTTAGTTACTGGTGGGGCTGGATTTATAGGTAGTAACCTTGTTCACCTGATCTGCGAGCAACGGCCGGACTGGGAAGTAACAGTGATAGATATTCTAAGTTACGCCGGGAATATCAAAAACCTCGACAATCAGATTAACAGTGGGCAGATTCAGTTTATTCGTGCGGACATCCGCGATCTTGATCAGATTTGTCGGATCTTTGAGCAGGAGAAATTCGACCTAGTCTTCCATCTGGCTGCTGAGAGTCATGTCGATCGTTCAATTCACAGTGCTGCAGATTTTGTTACAACTAATGTTTTGGGTACGCAGGTATTATTGGATGCAGCGCGCACAGTTGAAGGGTGTCGCTTTGTACACATATCCACCGATGAGGTCTACGGTTCACTTGGCCCAGAAGGTTTCTTTGAAGAGACAACTCCTCTAGATCCCACTAGCCCATATGCAGCTTCAAAGGCTGCAAGTGATTTATTAGTTCTTGCGGCTGTAAAAACGCATGGGTTAGACGGTGTTATTACCCGGTGTACTAATAACTACGGACCTTATCAATTTCCCGAAAAGTTTATTCCCCTTTTTATTACCAATGTTATGGAGGATAAAACCTTACCTCTCTACGGAGATGGTATGAATGTGAGGAGTTGGATCCATGTCTCTGACCACAACCGTGCCTTGTTGCTGGTAGCAGAGAAAGGGAGAGCAGGAGAAGTCTATAATATTGGTTCGGAAGTTGATGGTGAAAAGACTAATAAGGAAGTAGCAGAGAGTATCGTTAAGTTACTTGGAGCTAGCACTGATCTAATTCAGTATGTAACTGACCGTTTGGCCCATGATCGGCGCTATGCTGTCACTACTCAGAAATTGTCAGACGAGCTGGGCTGGACTCCAACCATTGAGTTCAACGACGGCATCAAGGAGACCTTGCAGTGGTATGTTGAGAATGAGAATTGGTGGCGCGAGATAAAGTCCGGACAATACAAGGACTTCTATGACAAAAATTACTCTCAACGTCTATCGGCCTCTTAGTAAAAAATGAAGATTCTTTTATTCGGTGGTAGCGGTCAACTAGGCCGTGAGTTAAAAAAGCGATTTGCCTCTCTGAGATTTGAGGTCGTCTCGCCCGTGGCTTCAGAAGTTAGCATTGAAGATAAAGAACAGGTCGAATTCTTAGTAGAAAAGATTAAGCCAGATATTGCTGTCAACTGTGCTGCCTACACTAGGGTGGATGATGCTGAGAGTCATAGAGAGAGAGCTTTTAAGGTTAATGCTGAGGGCCCAGCTCATTTGGCACAGTCTTTGGCAAAGATTAAGGCGCGCTTAATTCATATCTCTACTGATTATGTTTTCGATGGCACGCTTGGTAGAGCTCTAAAGGAGAGCGATCCTACGTATCCTTTAAATGTTTATGGCGAATCAAAGTTAGCAGGAGAGAAGGCAGTGTTAGAGACACTACCGGATTCGGCCTTAGTTGTAAGAACTTCCTCTTTACATGGACAATTTGGCCAAAACTTTGTTCATACTATGTTGAGTTTATTTGAATCTAGAGATGAAGTTCTTGTTGTTGAGGACCAACTTATGTCTCCCACCTGGGCCGGATGGTTGGCAGAGGTCCTAATTGATCTCTGTCGGGTTAATTCAACCGGTGTACTGCATGCCAGTGGGGGTGGAATGGTCAGCTGGTATGATTTTGCAAGAGAGATTTATCAGATTAGTGGTGGAGCTGAGACTTATACAAATTTAAGGGTACGGCCTACATCTGAGAGTGAGTTTAAGCGCCCGGCAAAACGACCTAAGAATTCAGCTCTGGATAGCAGTAATTTAGAAAAAGTAATTGGTAGAAGCGTAATCTCTTGGCAAGAAGGTTTGAGATTTCACCTCAACGATATTGGTAAGTGCGTCGCTTAGGGATAATTCAAAGGAACAATTCATGGCAACAGATATAGCGTCAACAATGGTAATTCTGGCTGGTGGGCACGGCAGCAGATTTTGGCCGATAAGTCGTTCAGCTCATCCTAAGCAGTTTCTATCAATTAGTCCCTCAGGGGAAAGTCTGATTAGAATGACGGCAGAGCGGGTCAAGCCTCTTACCTCAAACGAGCGAGTTCTAATCGTTACAAATCACCTTCATGAACAGCTGGTGCGAGAACACGTGCCCTATGCCGATCTTATCTGTGAGCCACGTCCCCGGAATACAGCGGCAGCGATTGCGTTAGCAGCTACTGTCTTACAAAAGAAAGATCCTGAATCGGTAATGGTTTGTTTACCGGCGGATCATGCCGTTACTAATCCTGAGAATCTTAGGCGCACATTGAGCGAAGCGATAGAGCTAGCCGCTAGTGGAGATAATCTTGTTACCATTGGAATTGAGCCCACTCGCCCGGATACTGCTTATGGTTATATTCAACGCGGAGAGACAATAGGGGATTGCTCTTTTAAAGTTCATAGATTTTTTGAAAAGCCTAGTGCAGAGCGGGCATTGCAGTATCTGGAGGCTGGAGACTTCTACTGGAATAGTGGAATGTTTGCCTGGAAGGTCTCGACTATTTTAAAAGCTATTGCAGAGCATATGCCAGAGTTGGACAAGAGCTGTCAGCGGATGTCTAAAGCACTTGGGACTACCAGCGAGAGTGAAGTAATAGATCAAGAGTTTAATCTGTTGGAGTCAATTTCAATTGATTTTGGTATTATGGAGCATGCAAGAAACTGCCTGATGGTGGCAGCCCACCCATACGGCTGGAGTGATGTAGGATCCTGGGATGCCTGGGCTGAGCATTTCCCAACAGACGCCAACTCCAATGTTCTAAATGGTGATGTGATCTCTATTGATAATGAGGGTTCTCTACTGTACTCGTCAGGTAGACTTGTGGCTGCTCTGGGAGTGAAGGATTTAGTTGTAATTGACTCGGGAGATGCCGTGATGGTCTGTCCAAGGCAGAGAGTTCAAGAGGTCCGAAAGTTGGTCGATCGGCTTAAAGCTCAAAAGAGAGAAGATTTACTCTAATCAAGAAGTTAACCTTGCTCACAATTTTTAGGTACCAAGTGCCCCTTTTTAAAGGGGACTTGTCTTTTAGTTGGCTCACTGGTTAGTATAGGGCCGTCTTTCGAGTAAAGGAGAAAGTATGTCTAAAAAAGTTGCACTTATAACCGGTGTTACCGGGCAAGATGGGTCTTATCTTGCGGAATTTTTACTGGAGCAGGGTTACAAGGTTTACGGAATGGTTCGTCGGTCCTCTGAAGAGAAGGCAGAGAGGATTGCTCACCTTAGAGGTAAAATCGAATTGCTTCAGGGAGATCTACTTGATCAATTCTCCTTAATTTCAGTTCTAAAAGAAGCACAGCCAGAAGAGGTATATAATCTTGCAGCTCAGAGTTTTGTTCCGACAAGTTGGGCACAACCTGTTCTTACCTCAGAATTTACCGCACTTGGAGTAACCAAGCTGCTCGAATCAATTCGATTGGTCAATCGCGATATTCGATTTTATCAAGCCTCAAGCTCTGAGATGTTTGGTAAGGTGCGTGAAACTCCTCAGACTGAGATGACTCCTTTTTATCCCCGTTCACCATACGGAGTGTCAAAGGTATATGGACATTACATAACGATAAATTACAGAGAGAGTTATGGTATGTTCGCAGTCTCTGGGATTTTATTTAATCACGAGTCTCCGAGACGGGGGATGGAGTTCGTAACCCGTAAAGTAACAGATGGCGTAGCAAAAATTAAGTTGGGACTATCCGATGAGATTCGGCTTGGTAATCTAGATGCTAAAAGGGACTGGGGATTTGCCGGGGATTACGTAAGGGCTATGTGGTTAATGCTTCAACAAGCTAAGCCTGATGATTTTGTCATCTCTACCGGGTCAACTCACTCAGTACGAGATCTGGTCAGAGTCGCCTTTGAGGCGGTTGATCTTGATTGGGAGAAGTATGTCAAAGTTGACAAGGCTTTTTTAAGGCCTGCAGAGGTCGATTTACTGGTAGGAGACGCAAGTAAGGCCAAGAATGAGCTTGGTTGGGAGCCGAAGGTCACATTCGAAGAAATGATAAAACTAATGGTAGAGTCCGATCTTAAGAGACTCGAATCCCGGGCTTAGTAGTGAAGATCCTCTTGACCGGTGCTTGCGGTTTTGTTGGACCCTATCTCTCTAAGGCTCTCCTAGCGGCGGGTCATCAGGTTTACGGAACAGTTTTTGGGTCTGAGTCTTCTGACGATCAGCTGATTTCAGAGGCAAATCTGTTCTCGTGTGACTTACAAGATTCAAAATCTATTAAGGGTGTTGTAGAGAAGTGTCAACCAGAGGGTGTGTTTCATCTTGCCGGTATCTCTTTTGTACCAGAGGCAAATAGCGATTTCCAAAAGACTCTCTCTGTAAATGTAGGGGGTACCTTTAACTTACTAAACGCTCTTAAAGAGCTTAATAAAGAGATAAAGGTAATAGTTGTCAGCTCTGGTGATGTATACGGTAAGGTAAGGCCCAGCGATCTTCCAATTAGTGAGCAGTGTCAGGCAAAACCGGCTAATAACTATAGTTTGACTAAGGTACTGGTAGAGGAGCTTGTAGGTTTTTTTAACTCTGACTCTAAATTGAGAATCTCAATAGCCCGTCCATTTAATCATATCGGTCCCGGTCAGGATTCTAGATTCGTAGTTGCAAGTTTTGCCGAGCAGGTAGCCAGAATCAAGTTAGGTAAACAGAAGCCTGTGTTAAGGGTGGGTAATCTGTCGGCCCGGCGCGATTTTACCGATGTTAGAGATATTGTGCGGGGGTATCTTTCTATGCTTAAAACAGACCCCGGGTTGTATAATCTCTGTTCTGGTACCTCGGTCTCGATCCAATCAATTCTAGATCAATTGATTCAGCTTGGAGGGGTAGAGGTTGAAGTTAAAACCGATCCGGAAAGACTCCGTCCCTCTGATGTGCCAGAGATAAAAGGTGATTTTTCACTTATAAACAGTAAAACTGGTTGGAAGCCCACAATCTCTTTGAATCAATCACTAGGGGATATCTTAGAGCAAATCATAACCAGAGAGTCGAGCTAACCTTTTTAAGGCCCGGCAATCGCCATCTGTTCGGCAAAGCTACTTAACGCCGTGCTAGTTGGTTTGGCTTTAGTTTTTATCAGGTAAGCTGGGATCACAACCTCAGTGGTTGGATCAAGCGGTATGTCTGACCTTAACTGATTTAATCGGGCGATTCTAGCAGCGTTTGTTGAATCATGTGTGTACCAGAGTGCTATTAATTGAGTAGACTCACCGTGTTGAGTTACCTGATGAACTACGTCACCTCGTGCATCTTGGTCTACTGGTTCTAGTTTGTATTGATTGACTAGTCGCAAAGTAAGATCGCCAACTTGACTGTTTGGCAGGGACGCTGAGTTTTGCTTGTCGACAGGGATTGTTACTTTTGTGTCCTGCTGAGCTGGTTTG
>Ga0208075_1001033_pt1 | contig 9974 bp, 4 predicted proteins | sample HotLakmasection5_FD_184728 | JGI IMG/M metagenome (GOLD analysis project Ga0208075, IMG submission 184728) | Hypersaline microbial mat communities from Hot Lake, Washington, USA - Section #5 (SPAdes) | ecosystem: Environmental > Aquatic > Non-marine Saline and Alkaline > Hypersaline > Microbial... | reverse complement strand
CCCAGTTAGAAGAATACGAACCGTTCTCGGCGAGACTTTTGCCACCTGTCGGAGAAATTCTATCCCATCCATATTCGGCATTCTTAAGTCTGAAATTACCAGAGCATAGGGCCCTTGTTCTTTTAGTTTCTTCAGCCCTGATATTCCACTGGTAGCGGTATCAATTAGATATTCATCTTCCAGACGACGACTAAGCGCAGTAAGAATCCGCAGCTCATCATCCACTAATAGAATACGTTCCTGATTCGACATATGGTCGCTCCTCTTCTGTTAACTGGTTACGATCGGTTGGCAAGGTAATCTCAAAAGTTGTTCCCTTGCCTGGAGTACTTTCAATATTAATCTTTCCCCCATGCTCATTTACCAAGATCTTATGTGCCACGGACAGGCCATAGCCGGCTCCATCTCCTACATCTTTTGTAGTAAAGAAGGGATCGAAGATGCGTTCTTGAAGTTCAGGAGAGATCCCAATCCCGTCGTCATGAATGGTAGCACGGATCAAATGATCAGAGAGTGGGTAGGCTTTGATCGTTAGATGCCCTAACTGGCCAGTATGAGCCCTCTTTACCTTTATGGCTTCAATCGCATTTACTAAGATATTTAAAAATGCTTGATTTAATAGATTATCATTTGCATACACTAGAGGTAGCGGAGTAGAAAATTCTTGCTCAACTACTGCCACCGATCGCCAGATGCTACTTGTAATATCAACAGCAGCTTGAATTACCTTTTGGGTGCAGACAAGACTCTTCTCGGTATCGTTTTCCGAATAGCTAAAGAGCTTTATTGCTTTGACAATTTGTGAGACCTGCTCTATCCCTTCAACAGACTCCCGTAATGCCGCCTCAATTTTTCGGCACTTCTTAATATCGCGATCATTTTGTGTGTCCGTATCAGCTTTACTGTCTGATTTTGAGGGTACTAGCTCCGCTAAGAGGTAGCTCAGATTATCTGCAATAAACTGAACCGGAGTATTAATCTCGTGTGATATACCAGCAGCAAGGTGTCCTATAGCCTGGAGCCTGTTGTGACGGCGGAGCTCATCCTCCATCAATTTTCTCTCTTCTAAGCTTCGCGCAATCCCGATTAACATCTCTGGCTTTCCATCTTCTCCCCTAATAGGAGACTTCTTAGTCTCAAAAGGAATTACCTTGCCGTCTGGCCGCTTAACCGGTTCCTCCTGGATATGCATCGGGACGTTATTTTCAAAAATCTGTCGATCGCCTTCTAGATAGTATTTCTGGAAACTCTCTTCGATCTTGTCGATAGCAAGAAGACCATCAGGCTTTGTTTCGAAGCCGTCGAAGAATTGTTGAAAGGCTTGATTTGCCCAGACTACCTGGTTGCTTCTATCTTTTAAAAAGATAAGGTCAGGTACAGCATCTAACATCTGTTGAAACAGGTGTAGTCGCTTAGAGCACTCGTCTCTTGTAGAGTTGCGTGCGATTGCTCGATGGATAACTCGCACGGCACTACCGGATGAAATGAACCAATCTTCATCCGCAACCTCGTTTACACCGGTCCTCAGTAAATCTAATTCACATACCTTTCCTTCTAGGTTATGTAATGCCACGCATGCAATTGATCGGTCTCTTTGTAAGAAGGATTTTACGACGGGAAGTGTGACTTTGTTAAGATACGCTGCCGACAACACCACAATCTGACATGGGTTGCGATCTAAAAATTGACTTGCGGACTGCAAGTCGTGTTCACTACTTACCTTCCAGTTCTCTGGTGCTACTATCTCGTCTAGCGAACTAGATACGGGGTTATCCCCTGCAGGTTCAATTACGAGTATATGAATATCATCCACCATGGAGTGATGTCCGGCTTAAAACGTTAATATACGGAGTGGCCTCCAAAGCTCTCTGACTCCGGGTCATCTAGTAAATTCGACTAAAGAGCGAGAAAGGTTTAGAAACTTTGCAAATTCCCTAAGGGTACAAGTGGGATTCAAGGGTAGCCGGATTGCAATTTGAGAAACCTCAATGAATTAAGCGAGTTAGTATTCCCCTCTGTGCGCCTCTTCCTCACCTGCGGTTTGCTCTGTAGAAAACACTCATTTTCGAGAATTTGAGAGAGCGAAGCGAACGGCTCGGTGGTTTTATTTCAATCGACGACTTCAATCTTTTCTACAGAGCACTGGGGTGTGCTCAGTCGGATTGAGGTGCTTTGACGGGAAGGGTAATAGTTAGGGTCGTGCCGCGGTTGACTGCACTATCGATAAAGATCTGGCCCCCGTGTTTTTCAACCACACTATGGACAAAGGGTAGCCCCTGGCCAGTTCCTTTCCCGGGCTCCTTGGTCGTAAAAAATGGGTCAAAGAGCTTTTTGTAAACTTCGGAGCTAATACCAGCGCCGTTGTCACTGATGCTGATCTTGATCTCATCTTTAACATGTTGGGCCTCAACTACAATTTTCCCTCGAAACCCTCTGGAAGACTTTTCAGCTCGCTCCTGAATTGCTTCGATAGAGTTGTTCAAAATATTGGTTAAAGCTTGTACAAGGAGTCCAGGAGTACACCAGATCTGAGGGAGATTATCAGGGATCTTTAGTTCCGGTACCGCTATATTCTTCCATTCACTTTTGGTCAGTGTTACAGCGCTAAAGATCAGAGGAGTCAGATCGCTTTTTTTGAGATTCTCTGAGCCTATAAAGCTTGCAAAACGCATCGATTGGACGATCTCTCTTATCTGATCGACTCCCTCAAGAGACTCTGCAATAGCAGTCAAGGATTTAGCTGTGATCATTTGAAGCTGGGATTGGGTATCCTTCCCACAACAGCCAATCGCCCCCTCTGTCTTGCCATGGATGGCTTGTTCAATAATTGCTTGAACCCGCTCAAAGCTCTTTTTTAGATAGAGTATATTGTCACCAATAAACTGCATCGGTGAGTTTATCTCATGGGCGACCCCTGCAGCAAGTTGACCTAGCGATTCAAGCTTTTCGGCTTGTTGTAAACGCAGTTCATTTTGTAATTCCTTGGTTACATCCCGGGCTAGACCCAGTACTCCGACTATCTCACCTTGCTCGTACAGCGGCGCTTCATGGATCTCAAAGGTAATGCGGGATCCATCTTTATGAAAGAGTTCAACATTATAAGGTGGAGGTGCTTTGCCTGAACGCAACATCTCTTCGGTATAAATAGCTACTTCATCATTTATCTCAGCACTTGTCATAAAGGTAGAATAATGGGTCGACCATTCTTCTATCTCATAGCCCGTGATATCGGTCACTGAGGGAGAGATATAGGTTATTCGCCCGGATCGATCATGAGTATAAAAGATTGCATTTATGTGGCTGAGCAAAAAATCAAAGCGATCAACCAGTTCGAACGTTTGTGTGGCCTGATCTTCAAAGCGTAAGTTCTCTGGCGGAGCAGTTGAAGCTGTTTGTCGCCACATAGAGAGATAATGGGCAATCTCCCCCGATTCATTTTTTACCGGTAATATCGTCTGGGGATGCACGTATAGGGATCCATCCTTTTTTGCATTACAAAAAGTCCCTCGCCAAACCTCTCCCCGCGCCAGGGTATCGTGGAGATCCTTATAAAATTCCGGTCGGTGTTGGCCCGACTGGAGGATGGAGATATTTTTACCTAAAACTTCATCTTCAGAGTAGCCGGTAATGGTCGCAAACTCAGGGCTAAAGTATTCGATATTACCTCTAAGGTCGGTGACGAGAAAAACGTCACCAGCACTTTCAAGTGCTTGTAGAAATAGTTTAGAAGACTTTAGGCTCACGGGAAACATTTGCGGGTCCAACTACAACAATTAATCTAGGCACATTAAGACAGCTGGGAGGCGAGCCTATATCATCCAATCACAACTAGTTTATGGGTACAAGGTGCCAGATTCTTCTGCCCCAAAAATTTCTCTATTCTTGCCACGACAGCAATACCTTTAAATTCCTGGCAAGAAGCGCGTACTTTACTGGGACATGCATTCCGATGCGATGAAATTGATGTAGCACACGTTCAGGCGAGCGAATAAACGCGGAATCTTGAAAGAGCTTAATAAGAGCACTCTTTAGTCTATCTCGATCATCGGAATCCATCTTGAGATCGTGATTGTCGGGATGTCCTTCGATAATCTTAATTAGTCGTTCCGCTTTATCAGAAGGATCGCCCTCCATAAAAACTTCCGTGAAATTCGATACCTCATCTGGATCAAATCGAAGGAAGTTCCCCCTATCAAGGATCACAGCTCTTCCATCTTCTTCCACCAGAAAGTTTCCGGTTGTTACATCAGAATGGACAACGATCGGTTGGGTAGGAATACCGGGAAGGGGGGTTCTAAGCTGTTGCAAGTAATTAGCGGCAATAGTCCCTACCACACCTTTAGCCCGATTAGGATCTGTTGCTCGAACATCACCAAGGGAACGTGCATCCACGAATTGCTCTCTTCGAACCCCCACAGTTCCAGTTGGAAAGATTTTTGGCACATACAGATCCTCTCCTGACCACTGCTCGCGGAATACGGGATCGAGTTGCTCAAAATCACTATCGGCTAACTCTATCTCAATCCATCGACCTACGAGATCAACCAGCCCGTCGCTTTGTTGATAATCAGTCGACATGCGGGTAAGAGCGGTGGAGGCCTTTCGAAGTGCTTCCACGGTTCTTCGCGAGCGATAGGCGGCATTTGGATTTAGGACACGTACTGCCTCTTCAGAGCCATCTTGAAGTCTGGCCTTAAAAACCGTGTATAGCGATCCCCCGCCAAGCCTTTCGTGCCCGAATAGTTCAAGTTGATCGCTATACTCTGGAAGATACCGTTTAACAGTTTTCCAGGCAGCAAGCTTGGACTGTCCCCGTACCCCATCATAGACCGTTTCAAACTCAGTGATATATTCTGGGGGAAGATCAAAAAACTGCCCAAACAGTTGCAACATTCTTACTCCCGGTGCTCCCATGCTCTTGCCACTCTCTACGGCTAGAGTTACCGGTGGGAGTGCCCTGACAGGTGCTTGTTGGCTAAGAGGGATTAGCTTTGTAAGAGGTGACTCAACCTCTCGGCTCGCTTGGGTCGCCTCTTTTTGCTCTCCCTGAAGAAACCAAAGGACTGTATGGTGTGCGATATATGCTGTACAAATCCTATCAAGCCATTCCCAAAGATCTTGATTGTCGTCTTCAGAGAGCATGCCTCCTAAGAAATCAGGTACTAATCCCCTTATTAGAGTATTCGTGTCATCATCTGCGAGTGCAGCTCCCCAACGTTCGATAAATCGGTCCGGGTCTTTAACTGCCGGTAGTATTTCTTCATCAAAGAATGAGCCGTATCGCAATCTAAGTTCATCCACCCGCCACCTCGGATTTCCTGTTTTGCTCGCATTCCGGAGTTTCTCTCGTAAAGTCTCAAACTCTGAGCACCACCTAGCCACCGGCAAAGTTTCGGAAGTTAGATCAATCGCAATATTACGAGCTACCTTACCCCAATCTGGCGCCTCTTTTGGTGGTCTTAAAAAATGTGGCTCTAATACCCTACACAGAAGTAGGGAGAGGTCTTCTGCCGGGACTGTCTGACAGAGCACATTTGTTATATCTCCGAATACTTTCCGAGTCCCAGAATCAGTGTCATCAAGTGCTACCTTGAGTAAGGTCTCAGCCAGCGCTCCTCGTCCAGTCGTAGAGTGCAGTAACCCCTGTGATCCAGTCAGTAGTTCGCGTATCACTGCCATTCTCATCTCCGCCTCAGCTCCATAGATAGAGCTAAGAATATGCGTTGTATGAAAAAGTTTACCCCCATAGATCATAAAGACTGCACTAGATACACTTTCATCGAAATTTTTGGCTTGTATTACAGCACTGTCTACCGAATCTATACTGAGAACTCTCCTTACTTCCTGTTTAATCAAATCCTGATATAATGCAAAGGTAGAGTTGCTCAGATGGTGAACAAGTTTACTATCATCAGTGCGAGTACCTAATCCAGTACTCAGAGCTTCTTCCGGAGAGAGTTCTTTTCTTCCAAAGCATGCTTCAAGTGCAACAAGCGATCCTACGCTTCTGGCGAGCGGATGTTCTTCCCCTTTCCACCACCTCTGAACTAACTGCTCCAGTGCGGCAAGCTCCAGGGGGCTCCGAGCTGCACTGTCAAGATAACCTAAGAGGTTGGCTGACAACTTATTTGCAGCGAGCTCAGACAGCTGTTTAAAAGCATTCCTGTCCTTCATTGTCTCTTCGTAGAGTGATCTCTGCAGTCGATCTTGTACCATCGGATCAGGCTCTAAAAAGGTTAGGGTCCAGAGATCCACAAGCTCCCGCTTATCTGGTGGCTGATTCATCAGAAGATCAACCCCCATATCGCGAACTTTGATGAATTGAGAATCTGATGCAAAAAACTCTAAGTCGTCTGATTTGCCAGGTCTTATCGCTTCCACACCGAATCTGCTTCTTATTTGCTGAAGACGAGCAAAGAAAAGCTCTGGGGGATTATTGGCAGGTTCAAAATCTTTACTTAAGGAACCTATAAGCTCTTCAATAATCACCGTTCTATAGGAACTTTTCAGCTTGGAGTTGCTCTTAAAGTTTAAGAAACGGGCGGGCTCCAGTTCTTCGACTACCCTCCAGTCTTTATCCCTGCCTCCCGACTCCAAAGAGGGGAGAATTAGTTGTAGAACATCTCCGCTCCTTTCCCTGAGCAACATTTCGTATTCCACAGCGCTGAGAATAGTTCGCTGAAGTATAAGAATTGCGCGCTGCGCATCTTCGACAGTTTTTGCCTTTATATATAAGGTTAAAGCATTGCTATGAATAGTACTTTGAGCTGTCGGCTGATCTTCAAGTGATCGGAGGGCTTCCTTGAATTCTTTGGAGGTAAGCTCAGAGTTAAAAAGAGCGTTTTTAACTGTCTGCGCTTCTGTCTCTGACCTAGAGCCAAGTCGCTCTGACAGTACTTTAGCTGTAGTTTTAATGAATTTAAGCTCCTTACGTCCTGACTCTTCGGTTGATGCAAATACGACTGAGAGCCCAAGATGAAGTTTACCTTCATGTTGAGTTCGAAAATCTAATATGGAAGTCCACCCTTTGACAGGGGCCTGGGCGCCACAGTTCCGGAAGCACTCTAGAATACTCTCTTGCTCAAACCCGCAATCCTCAAGCCCAACCATCATTCCGGTAGCGAGCGCCAGAGAGGCTGTTTGTACGGAGTTTTTCTTTGCTGAGAAAGCTGCTTTGATACGATCATTTATAAGTTCTCCTTCGGAATCAAAAAATGCCTCTGAAGCGGCAAGTTTATGTCCGAACCAAACTAGCTCCACAAGAGAAGCCGGGCTTCTTTGTTCATAGTTTTCCAAGATCGATCCAATTAGATTTGGCTCGCTCGTTATCGAAGTCATAGTCTTTTGCCAGAGATTGCCTATAGCACTGGGTACCTCAAAGGTTTCCCCCTCTGACATTTCAGGAATTCCAATTGATGAAGTAAGACAGAGAGCAATATTGCCAACTGTTTGCTCTTCCTTTGACAGCTTGGTGGTTAGCTCTTCATACCTGTCAATAGCTGTGGAGATTACCCTTTGAATTGCATCAATCTGAAGCTTTGCGACAGATGTGCCCCTTTTATTCTGCAATTGGGCTGTTCCTTGATAGCGTTGAAGTTCTCTACACAGCTTTGGTAAAACCACCTCAATTACTCTCAGAGGAGCACTCTGAAGCATCTTTTTACTTTGACTGGTCCATTCGGGGCTGAGCTCTCTTCTTTGAGTAAGGGGGGTGAGAAATTTTGTGTACTTACCCTTTGTCTTGGGTAGTTCGCTTGCCGCCTCTTTGATCGCGCTAGGTAGTGCGCGCTGCTCCTTAAAAAGAATGTGATCTACTGGATTACTACTTGGATTTACTTCGACTGCAACAAGCATTCCACTAATTAGCTGTAACCGATTGAGTATCGTTCCGTGATCAACGTCCCAGTCAGAACCCGTATTCTCACCTATCAACTGCAATAGGGAGATTGTCCCCTGAGGAGAACTATCCCGCCTTGGATCACACTGTGCATGAAAGGCCCAAAGATCAGCCTCGTGCTCGCCTAGTCGCCGAAGACCATAGTACTCTGCTACCGAGTCCACACTGGATAGAGGAATATTTTGTCGTTCGACATGTTGGGCAGCAAGATGACGGTATTCATGTAGAAGAACAGCATCTAACTGCTCGACGGTTTTAAGCTCTGCTAAAAGCTCAGGAGAAATAACAATAGCGCCGGATGGGCCAACCGGGATTGCTAAGGCGTTTATCCCCATGCCGCGGTGAGCTAAAACATGGATCTCCGGAATCTCCTTTCTATCGCAATCATAAAGCAGTGTAGTTAATCGATCTCGAGCGAATGATACAAGCGCAGCCTGTTCGGGCAGAAAATCATACTCTAGTTTAATTAATTCAAGTGCATCTGTGCTTGTAAGGCTCTCTTGATGCTGTTCGTTTCGATTGCCCCTTGCAATTACAGCATGCGAGTGAGGACGAGTAGTACTGTTTAATTGGGCATCCATATTTAACAACTTTTCATCATTTTAGCGGCACTGATTACCAACACGTAGACAGCATAAATCAAATCTATGACAGTAAGGGTTATGGGTCTGGGATAGGGCAAGGCCACTTATCTCAAAGAGTAAAAAAATTTCAGTTCAAAAATAAAAGATAGCTATTTTAGGGCATTATAGCAATTATGAGCTAGATTAGGTGATTTTATAGATTTGATTAACTATTGTCGTTAACTTGATTAGGTCCCGTGATTCTCCTGATTTAATTCAGTACAGGAGAGGAGGGAGTATCATACGATCCGCCTGAGGGGCGATCTTCGACCGGCATTTCAATTCTAAAGCATGCTCCACCAAGGTGCGAGTTTTCAACCTCTAGTTTTGCGCCATGCATTTCTACACAAGCTTTTACAGAGATAAGGCCTAGTCCAACTCCTTGCGGCTTGGTGGAATAAAAGGGGGTGAAGATCTGTTCTTGCTCTTCTGCTGAAATTCCTTTTCCACAATCATGAACTTCAATTAGGAGTAAGGTATCCTCTCGGCGTCCAATTACTTCAATAGACTCTCCTGATTGTGTTTCATCAGCTGCGTTTAAGATGAGGTTGAGAAGCATCTGTTGGAATACTGCTGGACGGAGCTGTGCCGCGCCGAGGTTTTCAGCAAATAATTTAATTTTACACTCTTTTAATCGGTGGTGTACTCGAGCAAACTGAATTACTTCCTCCAACATCTGTTGGACAGGAGTCTCGACCATAGTATCTGGGTGTGTATCACGCCCAAGAGTCATCATATGTTTAACTAGATCAGAGAGGCTCTTGTGTGATTGTTCAAGGTACTCAATGGACCACTCTGCAACTGACTCACTTTTTCCGGATTTTGATTTGATACTATTTAAAGAGGTCTCCGCCACCATTAATAAGTTGTTAATATCGTGAGCAACTGATGAGGCAAAGAGACCTGCAAGCGCACGTTGTTCAGAAGCACGGAGGGCTTCTCGTTGTTGATTCATCTGATGTTCATGTCGAGAAATCTTTTTCATTAGGGTCCATGCAAAGAAAAAGAAGACGGTTCCCGATACAACCATAAAGGATATCCCCTTAATGGTTTCGATTAACATGAAGTGCTCTACGCTGACAGAGATCCGAGCGGCGATTGCTCCAGAGATGATGATGTATAGACTGCAAAAGGTCACATACAAGGCCGACAAGAGTAGCGCAATTTTTAATGCACTTTTCTCGTCAATAAAGTCACGTTTGGGGAGTAGTCTCTTTCCGTTTGCACGTGAGCTAGTCTCGCCATCTAATTTAGGTGAAATGGGAAATGGGGGTATGGCTGAGCCGGTGCCTATATTCATAGTCCATTCATACCGGAAACCCGTACGTAGGTAAAAGCATTTTCTGATCCCCTAAAGAGTGACCACGCAAGTTTAAAAATCAAACTGTGAATTGATCAATATTCCAGATTGCTTATGCCGAAAGCACTCAATATAAAGCCACCGAACAGGAACC
>Ga0208075_1001032_pt1 | contig 9979 bp, 10 predicted proteins | sample HotLakmasection5_FD_184728 | JGI IMG/M metagenome (GOLD analysis project Ga0208075, IMG submission 184728) | Hypersaline microbial mat communities from Hot Lake, Washington, USA - Section #5 (SPAdes) | ecosystem: Environmental > Aquatic > Non-marine Saline and Alkaline > Hypersaline > Microbial... | reverse complement strand
TGACCTCTCAGTTAAACCGCGGCTGGATCTGAGAGGAAAACGCGGGGATGAAGCGATCAAAGAACTTACAATTTATCTCGATAAGGCCATCGCCCGAAACCTTCAGCAGGTTGAAATTGTGCATGGCAAAGGTGAAGGTATTCTGCACAAACTGGTTCACGAGTATCTCGAGAAAAGAGACGGAGTTAAATCATTCGATATCGCACCCTGGGAGAGCGGCGGCAGCGGGTGTACGATTGTGGAATTGGGGTAGCTCCAGATATCTAACCACTCCTGTCTGCCTTGATCACATATAAGTTCACATTACAGATGTATAGTTGGTATTTGTAGAGTCCCCTCCTTATGAATAAGGGGCTGGGGGTGGTTGGACCGGTATAATTTCATTTAAAAATATAAAAATGAACCTGAATTGATTGAACCACCCCTTAATCCCCTCCTTGGAAAGGAGGGGAAATTGGACAACCATATTTATCGAATTTAATAAGGACTGGTGAACCGGTCTACATCATCGCTGCGCAGCTTGCGGTGTTTTGTTGATCGTCCACTCACCCGTTTTCTCCACATCTTGAAACTGGACGCTTTCATCTCCTTTCTCATCAATTCAATCACCTCTTTTTCACTGAGACCAAATTGAAATTCAATAGCATCAAACGGGGTACGATCCTCCCAAGCCATTTCAATAATTCTGCTGATTTTGTCTTTTGATAGGTCCATGTGAGCTTTTCCGGATAGTAATGCTTTTCCGGCCTAAATCATTTCAAAAGATCAACAAAAATCCCCTCTCGAGAGGGGACCTAGGGGTGTGTAAACCATAAAGACTTATACCAGATTATAAGTAGAAGATAGCCACGGCTCATCTTTTGACGCGAAGCGAAACACGGAAGGCACTGAATAATCTCTGCTTTTTTCCGTGTTTCTGTGGCTAATAAATAACCAATTTCTATGACCAATTGATGTCTAAGGACTTTTAGCTCAGATTTTATCTCGAGCACACGTTAATTGATAAATTTTCAAGCTAAACATACGTCCATAAGGTCATCCCCCTTACCCCCTTGTTCAGACTGCAAAGATAGTTTACACATGTTCGGAAAGATGGTTTACAGTTTTAGTAAGTTAATGTTCGAACGTGTTGATGACAAAAAAATACCTTCCATGTTTGTTTTTCAGCGTAAGGACGTACAGCTACGGGTTGTCCTGCGAAAGCTTTACCAATTCGATACCTTTTATTTTTAAAACTTATTTTTCCTTTTCTGCATACTTTCCTGACCTGATCATCCGGACCGTATTCAATAGGGGCAAGATGAGTTGGGTACGCCCTTGAGCTTATCATATACCGGCTGGATGGAATGTTCATGTCGAGAGCTTCATGAGGTCTTTCCATATTATAAACTTGCCGCCACCGGTCAAACGTATCCTGTGCGTGAGATAAATCCTCAAACCGGTTATAGCGTAGTACTTCTGCTTTCAGGGTTCCGTTAAATCGTTCATTCTTTCCTTTCCCTTGCGGACGTCCAGGCGTGGAATGAATGATGCTTATTCCCAACCGAATTAACCAAGCATTCAACCGAGTGTAGTACGGACGTCCGTCATCGAAGCGCATAGGACTCCCCCAAGGGCTTCCATTATCGCACAGAATAGCCTTTGGCAACCCATAGCGAAGAAAACAGTTTTTTAACTGAGGCTGGACCGTTTGCCTGCGCTGATTCTCACAGGCCTGTACGGCAATACTATAGCGTGAATGATCATCAACGATGGTAAGGGGGTAGCAAAGAGAATCATTACCTAACCTAAATTCTCCTTTAAAGTCCATCTGCCACAAATCATTGGGATGAGGATATTCAAAGTGTTTCCAAGGGCCTTTCCTGGATGGAGCATCTGCAGGATCCAGTTGTTGGTTACGCCGGAGAATTTCAGTGATGGTACTTGGCGCTGGAAGCCGATCGGGATCTACCTCGAGATTCCCCTTGCCTATCTCGTTAATCAACCAGCGTTTTATCTTTCGAGCGCCCCAGCTCTTGTGAGTGCGACGGACTCCTAAGACAAGACCTTCAATGTCAGACGGGGTTTGGTTTGCTGGTTGGTGAGGTCTTCGAGACCGGTTAACGAGCCCTTCTTTACCGCTTTTCTGCCAACGACGAAGCCACTTGTATCCTGTTGGCCGACTAATTCCAAATCGTTCACAGAGCTGGCTCATATTTGCATCGGGTTGGTTGGCTAAATCCACAAATTCAGTTTTCAGAGACATATTTGTTTGTTCTTTCCAGGGCATAACGGACCTTCTTTTTTAAAGAAGATCATACCCAAAAATTGAGAATTACACTTTTATCGCTGCGATAAAAGTGTAAACCATGTCTCCGAACAACTGTAAAGGATGTCTCCGGTCTGTACACCCCTTCGAAGGGGGACTTTTTGACGTCAGTTCCTTTTCTCGTATCAACGTCAATTCAGTAAAGCCCTCAATACCTCAAATGCAGCAATTTGCTCTCACCTTCACCGTCGATAGTAATGATCAGCAGATTTCCAAAATCCGACTCGTCAAACTTATCCTCAAAATGCTCCCTTCCCAGCAGCTCATTGGCAAAAAAGGGTGTGGTATTGGAGTGACCGCTCACCAATACGGTTTTGCCGAGGTTTGAATTCAGCAGGCGCTTCACCTCCTCTTCCGGTTCGTGAGGCTCATATGAAAGAATCTCCACTCCATGTTGATCGGCAATGCTGCGAACGGTTTCCCGGGTTCTGACTCTCTCCGAGGAGTAGACAGCATCAAATGAAATCCGGCTCAACATCTCGGTCAGACGTTCAGCACGGTCGTATCCCTCTTCTGAAAGGTCCGGATCGTCAGAGTTCTCCATTTTTTCAGCATGCCGGACGAGGACGAAGGTTGTAAGGTCAGACTGTGCCCGCGTTTCAGCAAAACCGCTGAACACCATGAGCAAAATGATAAGTGGAAGAAAATTCTTTAAAGTCATGGTTTGTTGATTAATAAAAGATTCACGATATATTGACACTCCAATAACATTACTTCGCGATGATTAAGATAAATAAAATATCCTATGCGCTACCTGATTATCCTGTCACTTGCTCTCATTTTTATATCCTGCACCATGGAACAGAGTGAACCCTTCGATATCCAGGGGCATCGCGGAGCACGCGGACTCATGCCCGAAAACACCATTCCCGCCATGCTTAAAGGCGTTGAGCTCGGTGTAACAACCGTAGAATTTGATGTGGTGGTCACCGCAGATGAACGGCTCCTGGTTTCACATGAGCCCTGGTTCAATCACCTGTTCAGCACAAAACCGGACGGATCTCCTGTCACGGAAGAGGAGGAAAGAAGTTTCAATATTTTTGAAATGACTTACGAAGAGACACAACAGTTTGACGTGGGGCAGCGCCAAAATCCCAATTTCCCAGAGCAGGATACAATGGAGATAACAAAGCCTCTTTTAGCTGATGCCATCCGAGCGGTTGAGGAGTATGCAGAAGAGAATGGAATCGACCCGTTGCAGTACAACATAGAAACGAAAAGTCGACCTGAGTGGTACGGTGAATACGTTCCCGGCCCTGAAAAATTTGCCTCGCTGATGCATGATGAACTGAAGGACCTTGGAGTTCTGGATCGGGTAATTATCCAGTCGTTCGATCCCTCCACCCTGATTGCATTCAGAAATCTGGACTCTGATGTTAAGTTAGCCATGCTGGTGCAGGAACAGGTACCCACCGACATGTATCTGAATATTCTTGGTTTTACACCTGATATTTGGAGCCCGGATTATCAACTCTTAAATGCTGAGCGTGTATCAGAGATTCAGTCAAAAGGAATGAAAGTCATCCCATGGACCGTAAACAGCCCGGAGCAGATGGAACAACTAGTTGAATTGGGTGTGGATGGATTAATCACCGATTACCCGGACCGTGCACAAAATCTGAATCTTGGATCGTCAGACTAAACAGTTAACGGATTTCACTCAGCACTTTTGCGATGGACGCCCAAGAGCCTTTTGCAAGATAATCAGGCTTGAGACCGTCCTCTTCAAGCATTTCAGTTAACCCAAGGCTTCCTGATACGATAGTGGTTTTTTGAAGATCCAGCTCAGGAAAAGCCGTCTTCACTCTGATATATGCTGACCGGTTGTGAAGAATCACCGTATCAACTCTCCTCGATTCTATTTCCTTTTTGTATGATTTCAGCTCTTTATCATCCAATGTGACTTCACTGCAGACGGTAAATTCTGCAACCGGCATCTCCAACTCTTTGAGCAAGCCCGGCATCTCATCCGTTTTGTTTTCAGAAGTTGGGTAGAGCGTATTGCCCTCTTTAGAGATCCGAAGCATAAACTCCAGAATATCGATCGGTTTGGCAGGTTCGCGCGGCTGAATGGCCGGTATACCATGAGCTTCCAAAAAAATCGAAGTTGGTTTATCCAGGACAATGTTCACACATTTTGTTACCTGTTCTTTTGCCTCGTTCTGTTTCATCCATTCCGCAAAAAAGCGGGCGTTTCTCAAATTACCATGTATGATGAATGAAAAATCGGAGAGCCTGTTTTTCACTTCATTCGACTCTTCATCGATCGGGCTAAATTGAAATTTTTCCAGGGGAAGATGCAGCAGATCTTGCTTTGGAACGGTATCCATTTCCAAAAATGGGGCTGCAATATCTTTGTCGGCAGTCAGTAAAATCATTGTGTTCAGTCGTATTAAAAAATGTATCCTACTCCGGCATAAATCAGTGTTGCTTCAGGAGAAATGCCGAGATCACCTCTGAGAATAAAATCAGGATTGAAAAGAGAAATTGCTCCCCCAAAACCCCATGTATGATTCCATTCATCAAAAAACCCGTTGCTGTCAAACTGAGAAAAAACCCGGCCGCTGTCCCAGAATAGCTGTCCTCCAAGTTTCAGATCATCCTCAAAAAATGAAAAGAGCCACGTTCGAGCTTCCAGTACATGTAGAATAGAACTGTCTCCCAAAAACCGGTCTAAGTGGTAACCGCGCAATCCGTATTTATCACCAAGTGAGGCTCGTTTCCAAAAAGGCGGACTCCCAAGCGTGTGCACACCGGTTATCTTTTGCGCAATCACTACATCAGGCAGAATTTCAACATAGTGGCGCAGTTCCGCATGAAGGCGGCTATATTCATACTCACTCCAGGAGAAAGCACCGCTGGTCTCAAGGCCCGCTTCATAACGGTAACCTTCTGTTGGGTTGAATTCGCTGTCACGATCTTCAGCTATGACACCAAAACCGAATGAATTCACACGATTCTTATTTTCCCCGTGAGGCATTTCTTCAGCAAACAGCGTATTACCATTTCGCTCGGCTGCATTCATCAGGGAGAACCCCAGCTCCGTGTAAATATCAAAATTACCTTCAAATCCGTAATCGGCAACCGTTTTTCGAGCACGGTATGAGATATCAAGAATCTTCTTTTCAAACATAAAATATTTGTCATCATACAACTCATCTGAAAACTCTGTTCGATTTCCGATCCCGAAATAGTGTGCCTGCCGGTACAACTCACCAATCAGTGAAATTTCACTCCTGATATCTCTGCCGAAAGAACGGGTTCGCTGATAGTTGAACTCACTCAGAATGTCTCCATTCGTAGAAAATATGGCATCCATCTTCAGGTTACTCAGAAATGGTGAAACTCCATCACCATAATTAAAACGCTGAAGAACACCGCCACCTAATAAACCCGTATCTGAACTGTAACCCAGCATAGGCACAATGGAGTAGTGTACCCCGCCTTCTGTATCTTCTTCATCGGGTACGTTCAATACTTGTGCATTCAAACTACCTGTAAACAAAATCAGTGCACAGGGTATCAGTAGTAGATATTTTAAAATTTTGTTCTCACCGGGACTGTTCAATCTATACTCCTTCTCACAAAGTTTCATTTTGTGGCCAATGGGCTGCCAGGAAATTCATAAAATCACGAGCCAAATATAAGGATGATTCTGCACTCTGTTGAATCAAAAACTACAGCTATTTCCATCGTATAGGATCCAAACGGTAAAATTTCTCCAGAAGTGTGTATAGTTTTTTATTCTCCTGCAGAAGCTTTTCCGGGCGCTCAAAAAAGAGTTCAGTTGCCACTGAGAAGAACTCTGCCGGACTCTCTGCCCCATATCGATCCAGAAATGAGTGTTTTCCGGTGAACCTCAGATCGCGGTAGGCTTTGGCTATAATCTTTGTCCAATCGTCTTCACGCAGGGTATTTCCATCCAGATCGATACCGGCCGTCAGACCGTAACGGTCATCCAGAAAATGGGAGAATTCATGATAGATCAGATTCTGACCGCTGCCCCGATTTTTTCCATAGAGTTGAGACTCAATATCACGCCACGAAAGTACAATCACTCCCGCCTGCCAGTACTCTCCTTTTCGACTTTCAAACCCCTCTTCCATAAAACCCTCTTCCGTTTCTTGATTTACCGGGGCTACGTAATCATCCGGATAGATCAAAATTGATTGAAGATCTCCATAATAATCCGCTTTCTCCTCCAAAATCAGAACCGAAGCGTAGGCTGCTACAATGATCTTTTTCTGTTCGGTCAGTGTAAGCCCACCGCAGCCTTCGTAATATTTTTCATGTAGAAGCACTTTCATTCGCTCCTGCAAAATCTCTTTGTACCTGCCGGGGAGTTTACGATAGACCGGAACTTTATTATTCAGCACACTCCTCTGCTCCTCTGTCAGAGGCCGGGATCTGATCCACTTTCTGATAAAATATCGAATCAATGGCATATAGGTTTACGGTTTGTCAATCAAGAGGATACCATAACAGAAAGCAAAATCAAATCGTGCTTCGTCAACAAAATTGAATTGGAGAGTAAATTGTAAATCTGCTACATTACCACCATACTTAAGACGGGATGAAGAAAACTTCACAAACATATCAGATCATCAGTTACAGCTTAATTGCTGAGGATATTGTTGTCAGCCCCCACGCCTACCCGTCTGTATAATTCTCCCCTTTTTTAATCTGCCTCTCTATTTAGGCAGAATTTTACTTTCCGTATAAATACCAATCAAAATCAGAATACCGACATGAGAAATAACAAGAAAAGATCGTGGGCAGAGCCCTATAAAATTAAAATGGTTGAACCGGTAAAAATGACGACTCAGAAAGAGCGTCAAAAAGCGATCAAGGATGCCGGATATAATACATTTCTATTGAGATCAGAGGATGTTTACATCGACCTGCTGACCGACAGCGGTACCTCGGCGATGAGCGACCGTCAGTGGGCAGGGATGATGCTGGGTGATGAAGCCTACGCAGGGAGCCGTAACTTCTACCATCTTGAAGATGCCGTACGGAAATATTACGGTTATAAACACATCGTGCCGACTCACCAGGGGCGTGCCGCCGAGCACATCATCTCTCAGTTAATGATTAAAGAGGGTGATTTTATACCCGGCAACATGTATTTCACAACTACCAAGCTTCACCAGGAGCTGGCCGGTGGTACATTTGTGGATGTGATTATTGATGAAGCACATGATCCGGAAAATGAGCACCCTTTTAAGGCCGACATCGACCTGAATAAACTGGAGGATTTGATTAAGGATAAGGGCGCCGACAAAATTCCGTATGTCTCCATCGCTACCACGGTAAATATGGCCGGTGGTCAGCCAATCTCACTCGGCAACCTGAAAGAGGTCCGGAAGCTGACTCAAAAATATGACATCCCGATTGTTCACGATATGACACGCGTGGCAGAAAACGCCTATTTCATTCAGCAGCGTGAACCCGGATATGAAAATAAAACCATTCAGGAGATTGTGCTGGAAATCTGCTCCCTGACGGATGCAGCAACAATGAGTTCCAAAAAAGATGCTCTGGTGAATATCGGCGGTTTTCTGGCCGTAAATGATGAGGAGCTTTTCGATAAGGCCCGCAATATGGTTGTAATTTATGAAGGACTCCATACCTACGGCGGGATGTCCGGGCGAGACATGGAGGCACTGGCCATCGGAATTTCGGAGTCGGTCGATTATGATCACATCAGGGCACGGGTCGGACAGGTTCTATATCTCGGCGAAAAACTAATCGAAATAGGAGTTCCGGTCGTAAAACCAATCGGCAGCCACGGTGTCTTCCTCGATGCGAAAAAAATTCTGCCACATTTAAGTCAGGATCAGTTGCCGGCACAGTCTCTGGCAGCGGCACTTTACCTGGATTCCGGAGTACGGGCTATGGAGCGGGGTGTTGTATCTGCCGGACGTAATCCGGAGACCGGTGAGCACAACTACCCGAAACTGGAACTCGTTCGACTAACTATTCCACGCCGGGTATACACTCAGGCGCATATGGATGTGGTAGCGGAGTCGGTAGAAGTGGTCTACCAGAATGCGAAAGAGATCAAAGGGCTGAAGTTTGTATACGAGCCTGAGTATCTGCGATTCTTCCAATCCAGATTTGAGGTTCTTTAGATCGTTATTCTCTATATAAACCTCCAAGGTTTTCGAAACCTTGGAGGTTTTTTAAAAACCGGAATATCTTTTTAATCTTTCTCTACCTTAAGCATTCCCTCTCCCTCAAGAAATACGAGTGTTTCTACGGCATGTCGCATGTGAGGAATCACAATGCTCCCGCCAACAATCAGTGCCACGTTCAGTGCATCTACAATTTCATCCTTGGTAAAGCCACTTTTAGCGCACTGCTCCAGGTGGTAGTCAATACAGTCGTTGCATCGAAGTACGGCAGAAGCAACCAGGCCAAGAAGCTCCTTCGTCTCTCCGGAAAGTGCTCCGTCGCGATAGGTGTTGCTGTCAAGATTGAAAAATCGTTTTACGCCCAGATGATTCAAATCCATAATCTTATCATTCATTACGGATCGTTTTTTACGAAATTCTTCCAGACGGTTTGTTTTTTTAGACATATTCGTTTTGATTAGAGCAAATGGTACATTGAAGTATCTTACAGCGGCAAGTTACAAATTTTCATCACGTGTTTTTCAGACCAAAATCTTACAGACATAAATTGGTGGCTATGGGCGACAGCCTGGCCCAGGGATTCAAAAACGGAGGAATCTACCGAACAGACCTCAGTTTTCCGTCAATTCTGAGTCGTGCCATGGGGGAAGATGTTCACATGGAGCTCCCCTCATTCTCAGCTCAGGCAGGTATTCCAATCAATATGGAAATTCTGATTCGCGGGCTTGAAGAAAAATTGGGAGATGAAATCAATCTTTTAAACTCCGTTCAGGCCGGACACCACGTCTATTCAACCCTTAAGCGTATCAAATCATACTGGGAAGGGCAAAGGATCTCACTGAAAAATGAAGACCAGCGGTCACCCTATCACAATCAGGCCATCTGGGGCTTTTCCATTAGTGATACCTGGCTCTTAAATGAAAAATTCTGCCGAGAGTATATTCGCAATAATAAAACCCAATATTCCGTCTTCAGTGTGCTACCGGATCAGGCGATGTATACCACTGCCCGGCTTGTACTTAATCCTGCTTTTGAGAAAAAGTACGAAAACCACAGCCAGATCGAGAACCTGTTTGAACTGAGTGACGATGGAGGAATAGAGAATTTGATTGCGTGTATTGGTCACAATAATGTTGTAGGTGCCGTAACAAAACTGAAGATTGAATTTTCGGAAGAGAGTGATTTAAATGCACCCTTCAATGCACGCAAGTGTACGGTTTTTCGTCCGGAGCATTTTGAGCAGGAACTTCGTACGCTGTACGAAAAGATTAGCAAAATGAATGTTAAAAGGGTATTTGTTCCTACCATACCGTATGTAACCATCCCTCCTGCCATTCGCGGTGTAAACAACGATTTGAGTGCCCCCCGCGACGGCTATTTCGACTACTATGCCCGTTTCTGGATCTGGGATGACGACTTCAATCCTGAAAAACATCCATACCTGACCCGGGATGATGCAATCAAGCTGGATGAAATCGTTGATCAATACAATCACACCATTAAATTGCTGGCTGACGAATTTGGATTTGTTGTA
>Ga0208075_1001030_pt1 | contig 9987 bp, 6 predicted proteins | sample HotLakmasection5_FD_184728 | JGI IMG/M metagenome (GOLD analysis project Ga0208075, IMG submission 184728) | Hypersaline microbial mat communities from Hot Lake, Washington, USA - Section #5 (SPAdes) | ecosystem: Environmental > Aquatic > Non-marine Saline and Alkaline > Hypersaline > Microbial... | reverse complement strand
CGCGTTCAATGTTGCCAACGCGCTGGCGACTATCGCGGCGGCTTCCGCGCTGGGGGTCGAGACGGCGGTCATTCAGGCTGGCATCGGCGCTGTGTCCGCGCTTTCCGGGCGCATGGAGCGCATCGACGAGGGGCAGGACTTCACCGCCATCGTCGATTTTGCTCATACGCCCAACGCGCTCAAACAGGCGCTGACCGCCGCCCGCACCGTTCTGGAGCCAGGACGACGGGTGATCGCCGTGTTTGGCAGCGCTGGCCTGCGCGATGTCGAGAAGCGCCGCCTGATGGCCGAGACTTCGGCCCGGCTGGCCGACATCACCGTGCTGACCGCCGAGGACCCGCGCACCGAATCGCTGGACGACATTCTGCAGATGATGGCCGAGGGCTGCGAGTCGCAGGGCGGCGTCGAGGGGCAGACGTTTATTCGTGTGCCGGACCGGGGCGAGGCGCTGTACCGTGCCTGCCAGATGGCGCAGCCGGGCGATATCGTGCTGGCGTGTGGCAAAGGCCACGAGCAGAGCATGTGCTTCGGCACGGTGGAGCATCCCTGGGACGACCGCGACGCGCTGCGGGCGGCTTTGCGGGGCGCTCCACTGCGCACGTTGCCCACCGCCGCGCCCTGATAACAGTGGACAGACGTCATACTCGGTTATAGGCTTTTATGGTAGAATGCGAGTAAATCGGGCCTGAGATCACACCTGAGCAGTAAAATGATGACCGATCTTGGCATTGTGATTGTCAACTGGAACACACGCGATCTTCTGAAAAAATGCCTGGAGACGGTCGTCGCCAGCCAGGGGGATTTTTCCTGCCGGGTGGTGGTGGTCGATAACGCATCCACCGATGGCAGCCCCGACATGGTGCGCCAGGACTTCCCCCAGGTGGAGCTGATCGTCAGTGACAAAAACGGCGGTTTCAGCTATGGTAACAACCTGGGCCTGCGGGCGCTGGGTTTTACGGATTCCGGGCAGATTGCGCCGGACGCGCCGCGCTACGCGCTGCTGCTGAACCCGGATACGGAACTGCTGCCGGAGTCGCTGGCGCAGATGGTCGCGTTTATGGACTCCCGGCCTGAGGTGGGGATAGCCGGTCCTCGCCTGCTGCTGCCGGATGGCAGCCTGGACCTGGCCTGCCGGCGCAGCTTCCCGACGCCGGAAGTGGCTTTTTATCACTTCTCCGGCCTGGCGCGACGTTTCCCGGACAGCCCGCGTTTCGCGCGATACAACATGACGTTCGTGGACGAACACCAGGAAACGGAAGTTGACTCGGTGGTTGGGGCGTACATGCAGGTGCGCCGCGAGGCCATCGCCGACGCTGGCCTGCTCGATGAGACGTTCTTCATGTATGGCGAAGACCTGGACTGGGCCTATCGCGTCAAAGCTGCCGGCTGGAAAGTGGTTTATTATCCTGAGGTTATTGTATGGCATATCAAGAGGGCGGCGAGCCGCAAGAGCCAGAAAGCACAGTTCGAGTTCTACCGGGCGATGCTGATCTTCTACCGCAAGCATTTCAGGACCACGACACCCCTGTGGCTGCACAGTCTGGTGCTGGTGGGACTGATGGCCAAAGGCGGACGCAGACTATGGGGAGAAATATTCCGTTCCCCGACGCCGGCTCACGGCGGTTAGTCCAAGCCAACAACGAGGCCGCGCGTTCGAATCGCATCAAAGCTCTGCTGACTGCGCCTCTGTTTCTGCTGGACGCGGCGATGCTGGTAGCCGCCTTTGTGCTGGGCTATGCCGCTCGCATTTACATTCCGGTGTTCGCCATCCCCAATGAACTACCCCCGCTGGTTGACTATATCCCAACGATGGGCCTGCAGGTGGTGGTTGTCGTGCTGGTGATCTATATCTCGCGGCTGTATCATCTGCGCCGAGCGGTGAGCCGTATCGATTTCGCCCGCGATATGCTGGGCGCCATTACCATCGGCTCGATGATCGTCTATGGTTTGCAGGAATTTCTGTTCAAAAACACGCCCTTCGAGGTCGATTATGCGCGTGGCATGTTCTTCTATGCCTGGTTCTTCGGTGTGGCGTTGGTGCTGCTGGGCCGCGAAGCGCATCGCCTGCTGGTGACGACCGTCCGCCGGCGCGGGCTGGTGCGCGATAACCTGCTGATTGTGGGCACGGGCCGTATCGCTCGCGATATCACCGAGCGTATCCAGAACCGCCCCGAACTCGGCTATAAGATCGTTGGCGTGGTCAACGGGCAGGTGAAGCCCAAAGGCCAGATGGCCGGTGTGCCGGTGCTGGGCCTGTATCACGATCTGCCGTCGATCATCGACTCTTACGGCGTGGAGCAGGTCATTATCGCCCTGCCGGATGCCAAACGCGCCGAAATTGTGGAACTGGTGACGCTGTGCCAGCGGGGCCGGGTGGATATCAAAGTCTACCCGGACATCTTCGCTTATATGGCGGGCGATCTCAACGTGGACGACCTGGGCGGGACGCCGCTGCTCACCGTGCGCGACATCTCGCTGCGTGGCTGGAAACTGAGCCTCAAGCGCGGGCTGGACTTCTCCGGCGCGCTGGTGGGTCTCATCTTCCTGTCCCCGGTGATGCTGTTTATCGCGGCGATGATCCGCATGGAATCGCGCGGGCCGGTGTTTTATACGCAGGTGCGTATGGGCCTTGACGGTCGCCCCTTTCCGGTGATCAAATTCCGCTCTATGCGTCCCGATGCTGAGGTGGGGGGACCTGGCTGGACGGTGCCCGACGACCCGCGTGTGACGCGCATCGGGCGGATGCTGCGCCGCACCGAGCTGGACGAGCTGCCGCAGCTCATCAATGTGCTGCTAGGCCAGATGAGCCTGGTTGGACCCCGGCCAGAGCGCCCGGTCTATGTGCAGCAGTTCCGCGAACAGATTCCCCGCTACATGGAACGCCACCGCGAGAAGGCCGGCATGACCGGCTGGGCGCAGGTCAACGGGCTGCGCGGCGATACGTCCATCGCCGAGCGCACCAGCTATGACCTGTGGTACGTCGAAAACTGGTCGCTGTGGCTGGATATTAAGATTATCCTGCGCACCATCTGGATGGTCATTTTCCGCCAGAATCGCAACGCTTACTGAGCCAATCAATGGACATCAAAACACTCGAAGCTGCCATGCACGCCTTTGTCGCCAGCAAGGGCTGGTACGACCCGGACTCGCCGCGCCAGCAGACGCCGCGCAATCTGGCGATTTCGCTGACGCTGGAAGCCTCGGAGGTGCTGGAGCATTTCCAGTGGGGCGAGGAAGTCACCGACCGTGAGGCGTTCGCCGGTGAACTGGCCGATGTCATGCTCTATCTGTTGCAGCTCGCCAGCATCAGCGAGGTGGACCTGGGCGAAGCCGTGATGAACAAACTAGAGCAAAACGCGGGCCGTTCGTGGGACTGATCTTTTCAGGATGTCCGCACAGGTATATAATAACCACCTGATGACGGGCAATTCAACTGCGAAGGGATAACCGCAACCTATGGCATCGCAGGCTGTCACGCCGCAGAGTGTTGATTTTTCTCGCTGGTACAACGAAATCGTCTATAAGGCGGACCTCGTCACGCTGTCCCCGGTTCGCGGCTGTTTCATCATCAAACCGTATGGCTATGAACTGTGGGAAGCGATCAAAGGCGGGCTGGATCGCCGCTTCAAGGCGACCGGTCACCAGAACGCTTACTTCCCGGTCTTCATTCCCGAAAGCTACCTCAAGCGCGAGGCCGAGCATGTCGAGGGCTTCAGCCCGGAGCTGGCGGTCGTGACCCATGCCGGTGGCAAAAAACTCGAAGAGCCGCTGGTAGTGCGTCCGACTTCGGAGACGATCATCGGCGAGGCGTTCAGCCAGTGGATTCAGTCTTACCGCGATCTGCCGCTGCTGATTAACCAGTGGGCCAATGTCGTCCGCTGGGAGATGCGCACGCGGCCTTTCCTGCGCACGACCGAATTTCTGTGGCAGGAAGGCCATACGGCTCACGCTACCGAGGCTGAAGCGGAAGAAGAAACGCTGCAGATGCTGGACATCTATGCTGATTTCGCCATCAACGACGCAGCTATCCCTGTGGTGAAGGGCCTCAAGAGCGACATCGAGAAATTCGCCGGAGCGGTGCGCACCTACACCATCGAGGCCATGATGGGCGACAAAAAGGCGCTGCAATCTGGCACCAGCCACAACCTGGGCCAGAACTTTGCCCGCGCTTTTGACATCAAGTACCTGTCGCGGGAGAATGTCGAGGAATACGCCTGGACGACATCGTGGGGCGTGAGCACGCGCATGATCGGTGCGGTTGTCATGGCGCACGGCGACGACAAGGGCCTGCGCATGCCGCCGCGCATCGCGCCGATTCAGGTGGCGGCGGTTCCTATCTACAAAAACGACGACGAGCGCGGCCCGGTGATGGAGACCATCACGAAGCTGGTGGCGGCGCTGAGAGCAGCAGGCTACCGGGTGCATCTCGACGACCGCGACGACAGCCCCGGCTTCAAGTTCAACGACTGGGAGATGCGCGGCGTGCCCGTGCGCCTGGAAGTGGGGCCGAAGGACGTGCAGAAGGGCAGCGCGGTGCTGGCCCGGCGCGACATCCCCGGCAGAGACGGCAAACAGTTCGTCGATCAGGGCGCGGTCCCGGCGGCGGTCGGCGATCTGCTGGAAGCGGTGCACAATAACATGCTGCAAAGCGCCGCCGATTTCCGCGATGCCAACACGTTTGATGTCAGCAGCTATGACGAGCTGCGCGGTGTCATCGAGCGCGGCGGCTGGGCACGCGGCTGGTGGTCCGGTTCTGACGACGATGAGCGCCGCGTCAAAGAAGAGACGGGTGCGACTTTGCGCTGCTTCCCGCTGGATCAACCCGGCGGCAGTGGTCGCTGTGTGTATACCGGGCAACCGGCGCAGCGCATCGCCATATTTGGCAAAGCCTATTAGACGCGCGCAGTCACGCTGCCTGTGCTTTTTTGGGTAATGGGGTTGCAGAAAGGTTGCGCCCCTGTCAGCATGAAACAATATGCCCGATGTGCCATCCATAAGGGTGCATTTGAGGTGTATATTCTGGTTTGTGCATTTCCCACGACGCCGGGGAATCTCCGTAAGATTTCTTAGTATTTGGTAAAACATAAGCCAATTACCCGGTCTGACCGTCTGTTGATCGGTTGAATTGATGTAGAATAGAAATCGACTTTGTGTACGAAGTGCTAACGTCAAGGGAGGAGAGGCTGCCAGCACGCGCCCCAAAAAGGCCGGTTGCGGCTCTTAGAGACTGATCTACCTACTTTCCCCCATGTCATGCGTTAGTACCGAATTGGTTAAATAGCCGCCTATGGGGCGGATTATCTGCCGGGTGTAACCGGCGGGCGAATTCTTAGGATTACGTTTAATGGCTGCTTATCTGGTAGTAGATGTTGACGACTTACTGCTGCATTTTCGAAGTCGTGGTGTTGCAGTAGATCTACAGGAACTGGCGGTTGGCCTGCGCGGTGGCGCGGCGCTGGCGGCTGGACTGGCAAGTGCGGACCGGCTGCGGGCGATCGCGGTGGCTGGTTGGGAAGCGCAGCGTGCCCAGAGCAAGATTGACCCGGAGTATGTCTTCAGGGCTGCTGGTTACGATACGTTCAACATGCCACATCGCGAGGCGCTGGCCGACGCGCTGATTATCCACTATTTTTCGTATGATCCCGAACCCATCGACGAGCTGATCCTGGCGACCACCAGCCAGGACCTGCTGCCGCTGGTGCGCCGTGTCAAGACCACGCGCAATGCGCGCATTCGCATGTGGGGGTCAGAGGACGTGCTGCAGGGCACCGAGTTTGCGTCCGAAGTGGTGTTCCAGCCGCTGGAGTCGCTGCTGGGCCTGCAGACGAAAAACGTGGCGGTCTATATCGACTTTGAGAACATCGCCATCAGCCTCAACGAACAGGGGTTTGTGGTCAACCTGGACCATCTCATCGACCGTTTTGTGACCCAGGCCAAAGCTTACGGCCAGGTGGTGAAGATTGCCGCCTATGCGCCCTGGGGACAGCGCGGCACGCTGCCGCCGCTGGTCGACTCCAACGGACGCGAGATCGCCGACGAAGCGCCCAGCCGTCTGATGCTGGCCAACATCGACCCGGTGTTTAACCTGCCCGGCAAAAACAGCGCCGATATCCGCATCGCCCGCGATGTAATGACCGACGCCAGCCACGCCGACGCCGCCGATGTGTACATCATCGCCAGCGGCGACCGCGACTTTAACGATGTGCTCAACACGCTGGTCAAGCAGAATCTGAGTGTGGTGTTGTGGGGTGTGCGGGGCAGCACCAGCCGCCTGCTGGAAAACAACCCGCGTATCACGGTGGAGTACATCGACGATTTCACCAACCTGCAAACGCACCAGTCGCTGAGTACGGTGACGTTCAAAGATGAGGGCGCGGCCAACTTCACGCCGTCGCAGTGGACCAGTGTCATCGTGCAGTTCGACCGGCTGGCCCGCGAAATGGAGACCGATACCCTTTCCATCAAACGGGTGATCGAGCAACTCCAGGACGTGGGTGCGGTCGTCTCGCGGCCACGCGGCGAAGACCTGGTTTCGCAGGCCATCTCGCTGGGTATTCTTAAGCCCATTTCAACCAGTGGCTATATTGTACTCAACGAGCAGCATCCGATTGTCGAGAAGACGTTGCTCATTCGCGATCGCATCGTGCGGCGTGTGGAAAACACGCTGACCGTGCGCGGCTGGGAGTACGTCAACTACGGCTTTCTGCTCAAAGGGCTGGCGATGGATCGCGAACTGGAACGGCCTGGCTGTAACACCGACGACCAGTGGCGCTCGCACTGGATCGATGCACTGGTGCGCGAGCGCGTACTGGAGCGCCAACTGGTGCCGCATCGTCACAACCCGGATGACCTGGTGCCGGTTATCAAGCTGTGCGGTGATTATCCCATCGGCGCTTACAGCAATGATTATCCCATAGAGGAATCGACGCCGTCGTGGGAGGGCGTTTCGCTGGAAGAACTGGAACAGGCCGAACCCGATACCGCCGATATGGTGCGGCGCATCGTCGTCAGTATTGAGCAGTTCACCAGCTTCCGCAATTTCGCCTGGTGTCCGCTGGGCAGCCTGCATCGCCGGCTGCGCCCCTTCGACAGTGGCATGTCGTTCCAGCGGGCGGTCGAATATCTGGTCGAAAATGACACGGCCATCGTCCAGGAGTACAGCAACCCGCAAAGCAGCTACAATACCAAAGGCATCTCGCTCAATGCCAGCACCGAGATCGCCAGCTACATCCTGGCGGAGCGCGATGCATTTATCATCCTGCTGCTGCATCTGTACGAGAACAATATGCTCATCTCTGAGCAGAACGTGCGCGCGGTGGATCCGGAGACGGACTGGGACCTGCCGTTGTGGTTCTCTATCATGGAGACGGAGAACGTACTCAACGCACTGCCGGGGCGTTCAGGCCAGTTCAGCCTGTTCCGCACGCATCACACCGTCAACCAGGTGGCCGGCAGCGAGGTTGATGCCGCCGACGAATAACGCGCCATTGGCAGGGCATAGGCTGTTTGCTATAATGCAAACGTTTGTTTTGACCGACGGGCTTATCTGTCCAGCCCGTTTGGTGACTGATGGAGATTGAGGTCGGCAGATATGACGCTGAATAACGATAGAAAAGAAGCATTGATTCAAAAGTTCGCGCGGCACGAAAAGGACACCGGTTCGCCGGAGGTGCAGATCGCAATCCTGACCGAGCGAATTCGCTACCTGACTGAGCACCTCAAGACACACAAACACGACCAGCATTCGCGGCGCGGGCTGCTGAAGCTGGTGGGTCAACGTCGGCGTCACCTGCGCTACATCAGCCGCAAGGACCCCGAAGCTTATCGCCAACTGCTTGGGGAACTGGGGCTGCGTCGCTAGTGACGGGATTTGGCTGTCCTTCGGCAAGCGTTGTAGCAGGTTCATTGTGTCACACAATGAAGTCTGCTGCTGCTGAAGGACAACAACCTGACTCCACTGGAGATCGTTCGATTTACGCACGTCCGGTTAAGCAGGAATTGGGGTTTGGGGTTAAGCCAGACCGGTTTAACAGCAAATACCAGTGCCTGGTTACCGGGCGTGTCTTCGTTTATTGAGGAGACATAACCAATGATTGGTGACGAGACTAGAACTGTAAGGCAGTTCACCACCGAGGTCGGCGGCGAAATGCTGACCATCGAGACCGGCAAGCTGGCCGAACAGGCCGGCGGCGCGGTGACTGTGCGCCTGGGCGATACCATGATCTTCGCTACGGCGACGATGAGTAAAAATGTCCGCGAGGGGCTGGACTTCTTCCCGCTTTCGGTGGATTACGAAGAGAAACTGTACGCCGCCGGGCGCATCCCCGGCAGCTTCTTCCGTCGTGAGGGCCGCCCCAACGAGCAGGCGATCCTCATCTCGCGTGTGATCGACCGCACGCTGCGCCCGCTGTTCCCGGATAATATGCGCAACGAAGTCCAGATCATCCTGCTTTCGTTCAGCCACGACCAGGAGCATCAGGTCGATATGCTGGGTATCATCGCCGCCAGCACGGCGCTGATGATCTCCGACGTGCCCTGGGACGGCCCGGTGGCCGGTGTGCGCATTGGGATGATCGACGGCGAAATGGTGATTAACCCCACTCACTCACAGATGGAAAACAGCGTCCTGGACCTGCGCGTTTCTGGCACGGCAGACGCCATCAACATGGTTGAGTGTGGCGCGGTCGAGGTAGACGAGGACACCATGCTGGAAGCGCTGGACCTGGCGCATCGCACCATTCAGCCCATCATCGAACTGCAAAGGCAGATCCGCGCCGAGGTCGGCAAAGAGAAATCGGAATACGTCATCGCCCAGCACGACCCCGAACTGGCGACGGAAGTCGCCGACAAAGTGCGCGACCGCGTGCGCCAGATCATCGCCGAGCAGACCGACCGCACCGGGCGCAACGAAGCCATCGACGCCCTGCGCGAAGAACTGCTGGCCGAATATGAGGCCCGCAACGCCGCCGCCGAGACGGATGAGGCCAAGATCTCGCTCAAACTGGTGCGCGAAGCCCTCAACGACGTCGTTAAGGAAGAGGTGCGCCGCCGCATCGTCGAGGATGGTGTGCGCCCCGATGGCCGCGACTATGTGACGATCCGCCCGCTGTCGGCTGAGGTGAACCTGATTCCGCGTGTGCATGGCTCTGGCCTGTTTCAGCGTGGCCAGACCCAGGTGCTCACGGTGGCGACTCTGGGCACGCCGCGTGACGTTCAGGAACTGGACAGCCTGAGTCCGGAAGATGCCAAACGTTACCTGCATCACTACAACTTCCCGCCCTACAGCACGGGCGAGGCATATCCCCTGCGTGGAACCAAGCGCCGCGAGGTGGGGCATGGCGCGCTGGCTGAAACGGCGCTGCGCAGCATGATTCCGCCGGAGGACGAGTTCCCTTACACCATTCGACTGGTGAGCGAGGTCATGAGTTCCAACGGCAGTACCTCGATGGCGAGCGTGTGCGGCAGTACGCTGGCGCTGATGGATGCTGGCGTGCCTATCATCCGTCCGGTGGCTGGTATCGCGATGGGTCTCATCAAAGAGGGCGAGCGTGTCGCCGTGCTGACCGACATCCAGGGTCTGGAAGATCACCTGGGCGATATGGATTTCAAGGTAGCCGGTACGTCGAAGGGTATCACCGCGCTGCAGATGGACATCAAAATCACCGGCGTCTCGCGCGAGGTGATGCAGCAGGCGCTGGCACAGGCCCGCGACGCCCGTATGCAGATTCTGGACGTGATACTGGCGACCATCCCCGAACCGCGCGCTGAACTCAACGACTATGCCCCGCGTATGACGACGCTCAAGATCGGCGCGGCCAAGATCGGCGCGGTGATCGGGCCGGGTGGTAAGGTCGTGCGCGGCATCCAGGAGCGCACCGGCGTCAAGATCGACATCGAGGACGACGGCACCATCTTCATCGCCGGTGTGGACGGCCCCTCGGTCGCCATCGCCGTCGAGGAGATCCGCCGCCTGACCGAAGAGGCCGA
>Ga0208075_1001029_pt1 | contig 9999 bp, 8 predicted proteins | sample HotLakmasection5_FD_184728 | JGI IMG/M metagenome (GOLD analysis project Ga0208075, IMG submission 184728) | Hypersaline microbial mat communities from Hot Lake, Washington, USA - Section #5 (SPAdes) | ecosystem: Environmental > Aquatic > Non-marine Saline and Alkaline > Hypersaline > Microbial... | reverse complement strand
CCCGCCGGTGCTGGTGCTGGACGAGCCGGGCAACGGCCTCGATCCCCAGGGCATCCGCTGGCTGAGAGGGCTGCTCCGTCAGCGAGCAGCGGAGGGCAACACGGTGTTCGTCTCGAGCCACCTCCTCGCGGAGGTGGAGCAGCTGGCCGACGAGCTGATCGTGCTCGACCACGGTCGGCTCGTGACGGCCGGTGCGATGTCCGCGCTCCAGACCGTCGGCACCGTCGTGCGCACCCCGACACCGGGGCCGCTGACCACGCTCCTGCACGAAGCCGGTGCCACCGTCAAGCTCCGCACCGACGGCTCCCTACTCGTCGGCACCGTGCCGATCGACCGGATCGGGGACATCGTCCACGCACACCGGGTGCTGGTCCACGAGCTGTCCCCGCAGTCGGGCTCGCTCGAGGAGCTGTTCATGGGCTGGACGCACCGTGCGGACCAACCATCCACGACGAACATCGAAGGCGAGGTGGTGCCGGTATGACCTGGCTGCGACTCCTGAAGGCCGAAGGCCGCAAGCTCGCCACCACACGGTTGCTGTGGGGCTTCCTCGCCGCGCTGGTGCTGTTCAGCATCATCGTCGCCGTCGCGGTGGTGCTCGGCTCCGCCACCGACGACGCGGTCGGCTTCGTCGACACCTCGCAGGCCCAGCGGTCACTGCTGGCCTTCGGGACCAACGCGATGATCTTCGGCGGCCTGTTCGGCGCCACCGCGGTGGCACGTGAGTACACCCACGGCACCATCGTGCCGACCTCCCTGCTGTCACCGGTGCGCTACCGGGTGCAGCTCGCGCAGCTCGTGGCGGTCCTGCTGGCCGGCGGCCTGCTCGGCGCGACCGGTGGTGGCCTCACCATCGGCGCCGGCGCGGCGTCCCTGCCCATGGTGGACCAGCACCTGCTGCTCACCGGCGGCGCGGTCGCGCGACTGGTGGCCGTGGCCGGGCTCGCCGGAGCCACCGGCGCCGTCCTCGGGGCCGGCTTCGGCTCGCTCCTGCGCAACACCGGCGGGGCGGTCACGGCGGTGGTGCTGCTGCTGCTGGTCGGCCCACCGCTCGTCGGGCAGCTCCTCGTCAACGTCGCCCCCTGGGTACCAAGCACACTGATCGGCGTGCTCGCCGGGGTCGCCGATGGGCACGCGATCATCGTGGCCCTACTCGCCCTGCTGGCCTGGGGTGTGCTGCCGGCTGCCCTCGGCGTGGCGGCGGTCGAGCGACGTGACGTGATCTGAGCCGGGTCAGCAGGAGGCGCCGGATCCCGGCGCCTCCTGCCGTTCGCAGGTCCGTTCTGTCTAATCGTCTTGGCGGCTGCCAAGGAGTCGGCGCTGGACCCAGGTCCTGATGGTCCGATACGAGGGCCTGAGCCTGCGGCTCGAGTGGAGCCCTGTGTTCGTGATCCAGCTCCTGATGGGAGCCGGCCTGGTGGTCATGTACGGGTTCTTCTTCGAGGAGCTCGGGCCCAGCCAGATCGTCTACCTCGTGAGCGGCGCCCCGGCGCTGGCGCTGATCCCGGTCGGCTTCGTGATCGTGCCCGCGGCTATCGCCGACCAACGCTCCCTCGGAACCTTCGACTTCACCTGATCGCTGCCCGTACCGCGCAGCGCCACCGCACTCGCGAACCTGACGGTGGCGACCACCGCGGCGCTGCCGGCGGTCGTCGCCGCCATACTCGTCGCCAGCTGGCGCTCCCCTTCAACACATGGCCGCCACGATCCGTGCCGGACTCACCGACGGTCCGGACACCGGGCTGCCAGGGTCCTACGCCGGCCTCGCGACCTGGACGGTCGTCTCCTGGCTCATTGCGGCTGCGATCGTCGGCCGTCGGCGGTAGCGACAGCCTGGCAGATCCAGCGGCTCGAGGTACCCACCTGAGTAGCGCCTGTCCCCTATCGTTTCCGGTGGTGTTCCAATCGGACGTAGCGGTTCACTTGCTTGGCGAATCGGCGTTCGTGGGTCCGACGTTCGTGTTCATCGGCACGCCGTGCCCCTGCGATGACCTCACTTCGCAGCTCGCGGTAGGCCACGATCCGCTCCGCACTCAACTCACCGTCCTCGACGGCGAGGGTGACGGCACAGCCCGGCTCGTCATCGTGCGTGCAGTCGCTGAACCGGCACCGTGCACCCAGGTCGTGGATGTCGGCGAACGTGGCCTCGATCGACGCTTCGTCACCAGCCAGGCCGATGCTGCGGATCCCCGGCGAGTCGATCACGACGCCACCGCCAGGAAGCAGGTGCAGCTGACGGCTGGTGGTGGTGTGCCGGCCCTTGCTGTCACCGTCCCGGACGCGGCCGACCCCGGCAACGCCCCGCTCGGACAGGGCATTCACCAACTGGGACTTGCCCGCGCCGGACTCACCCACCAGGACGGAGGTGACGTGCACCATGCGTGCACGCAGCTCGTCGAGGCCCACACCGGTCGTCGACGACGTGATCACGACGTCAAGCCAGGGATGGTCGGCAGCGACGCGGACCCCGATCCGGTCGACATCATCAGCCAGGTCCGCCTTGGTGAGCACCAGGAGCGGACTGGCACCGGCATCGAGTGCCAACGCCTCACCACGCCGGATCCGACCCGGCTTGACCGGCCGATCCAGTCCCATGACGAGCAGGACGAGATCCACATTGGCGGCCAGCAGCTGCTCCCCGTCTCCGCCCGTCGCCCGCCGCCGCAGTACCGAGGTGCGATCGAGCACCGCGACCACCTGCTCGCCACTGATGGCAAGCCAGTCCCCCACGGCAACCGGCGGCACCCCCCGCCGAAGGGCGACACGGCGATCCCCCGTCGCCGTCCGCACCTGCAGCGCCACGCCATCGTGACGCACCACCCGGCCAGGCTCCGAGTCGGACCCGAAGTCGGCGAACAGCGCCTGCCAACGAGGCGAGAACCCGACAGCAACCAAGTCGTTCACGATCCCTCGATACTACCTGCGCGAACCGCTTCGCCCTCGCGGTCAACGGCGGTGCTGCTCGTCCGCTCGTCGTCAGATGGCGCCGGCCTGGACCGCAACATGGACCGCATGGATCAACGTGAAGCCAACGACGACGAGGGCGTAGGCCGTGGTGATGACGTCGCCGTCAGCGAGGTCCCGGGCTGCGGCCGCGAAGCGTTCAAGACGGCCCCGTCGACGTGCTGACGTCGAATGGATACCCGAGTGGACGCGCCTGCACCGCGCCGGTCACAGGAGGACACCACCGACGCGAACGACCCCCGTTTCCTGTCACATCTTCCTGTCAAGACGACAGCTACTGGCAGAATCTGGGGTCGTACGGGGGTGGGGCGTAGAGGATTCGAACCTCTGACCTCTTGCGTGTCGAGCAGCGATGCAGGGTCCAGCCACGTCCACCCCGGTCCACGAACCCGACCCTGATCAGGGGCGATGCTCCACCGACGTCCAGCACGGTTCAGCCCGATCCGGACGAGTTGGCTGTCAACCGAGCTGTCACCGTCCACGGCGAGCATGGCTCTCGTCGGCGCCGATGGTCTCCGCGTCCCCTACGCCGGTTAGCTGAAAGCTGCCCACGGATCGACCAGATCCAGGCCGAGCCCGGCGAAGTCGGACGTGTTGCGTGTCGCGAGCGTCGCGCCACACGCGACGCAGATCGCCGCGATCATCCCGTCCTCGACCGCCAGCAGATCGGTGCACCATCCCGCCGAGCGTCGTTCACTGACGGCGCCACGGGTCGATGGTGTCGAGCCCGTCGAACCGGGTGAAGTCCTTGGCGTTGCGGGTGACCAGCGTCATTCCATGGACCAGGGCGGTCGCACCGATCAGCGCATCGCGAAAGGGCGCCGGATCGGGAACGTGGAGCGCCGCGGCACGTCGGGCGACCGCCGCATCGACGACGAGGACACGCCGGTCGAACGCTGCCGCAACGCTGTCATCGAGCCACCTACGGAGCACGGCTCCCTTGGGTGGATCAGCACGCTCGGCGAGCAGCACCCCGTGCTCGAGCTCGTGGATGGTGATCGACGACAGGAACAGCTGACCGGACGGGACCTCGGACGCCCAGGCGCTGAGACCGCGATCCGCCTTGCCGGAGCGCACCTTGCGCAGCTCGGAGACGACGTTGGTGTCCAACACGTACATCAGCCGAACTCTGCCGGGCGCGCGCGCTCGTCGGAGATCGGGAGCACCAGCTCGACGTCCTCGACCCCTGCAGGCTCGGCAAGGCGGTCCAGGACATGGTCGGCGCCCAGCAACCGCTCGTACTCAGCGTAGGACAACAGGACGTGGGCAGGACGGCCGCGATCCGTGATGTAGACCGGACCGTGCGCAGCGGCCTTCTTCGCGCCGCTGGTGTCCTGGTTGAACTCCCTACTACTGAACTTGGTCACCACACCCAGACCCTCCATGTAGGCACGTTGCTACCTTACGTTCGGCTCGCTGGCCTCGCAAGGTCACCAGCTGGGCGGCCGAGGTACGGACCCGCCCCTGCCCAGCCGCGGGGACAGGTCACCCGGAACGAGAGGACCGGCCGCGAACGGCCGGTCCCATGGGTGGGGCGTAGAGGATTCGAACCTCTGACCTCTGGCGTGTCGAGCAAGGCGAAACGGTCCACGGCCATCCATCACGAGCCAGGGAAACCGTGCCTGACCTGCACAGGCATTCCAGGCTCGTCCCAGGACCACTGGCCGCGGCCAGGCCCGTTCGGCCTGCGTTTCCTGTCAATCCTCCTGTCAACCCGGCGGCAGGGACACCGAACACGCTCCCGTTGGCAGCTCCCCGCTCGAAACCGTTCGATCGCTCGCTCACGATGTCAGGGGGCACAAGTCAGCTTCGCAGCCGACACCACCTCTGAACGCGCACTGAGTGTGGAGGTCCTCCCACGAACGCGGTCCTGCGGGCTGCACCACAGCCGACGCGTTCAGACGACGGGTGGCGAACAGCTGCGGGCACCGGGCATCGCGCCATGACTCCTCCTGGGGCACCAGGGCTGGGAGCTTCCATGGGATCCATGTGGATCCTTGATGGCCGGCACGATCACTGCGACCTGTCACGGAACACCGACGCGCGACGCTCCGAGCACGTGCCGCAGGTAGCTTGACGGGATGAAGTTCCGGGTTCTCGGGCCGGTCGAGGTCGCTGTCGGGCAGGCGCGGCTCGCCCTGGGCAGCTCCCGGCAGCGCACGATCCTGGCTGTGCTGCTGTGCGCCGGTGAGGTGGTGCCCTCCGGTCGGCTCGTCGAGGCGGTGTGGGGCTCGCGCCCGCCCGCGTCGGCCCCCACGACGTTGCGCAGCCACATCTCACAGCTGCGCCGGAGGCTCGAGGGGGTCGAGTCGGGCGGCGGCTCGGTGATCGTCACTGCCGCCGGCGGGTACGGACTCGAGCTCGGCGGCCACGACCTGGACGCCGCCCGCTTCGAGGACCTAGCGCGACGGGCCGGCACGGTGCTGGGTGAGGATCCTGCGAGCGCGGAGGTGCTGTTGGACGAAGCGCTGAGCTGCTGGCGGGGCCGTGCGTTCGGCGAGCTCGCCGACCATTCGATGGTGCGCGCCGAGGCGGTGCGCCTCGAGCGGCTGCGGGCGACCGCAGCGGCCGATCGCATCGATGCGCGGCTCGCCCTGGGGGGGCACCGAGGGGTGCTCGGCGAGCTCGAGGCCACCGTTCTGACCGAGCCTCTCGATGAGCGCACCCATGGCCAGCTGATGCTCGCCCTGTATCGCACCGGGCGCCAGGCCGACGCGCTCGCTGTCTACGAGGCGCTCCGGACACGGCTGGCCGAGGACCTCGGCGTCGACCCGTCACCGGATCTGCAGCGATTGCACGGGCAGCTGCTCCGTCAGGAGATCGGGGACAGCGGCGAGCATGCTCCGACCGTCACGTCCGCGGCCGGCCATGCGCCACCGCCGGCATCGGCGTCGAGCGCGACGGTCGCGACCGGGACCTCCCGGCAACCGCCGGGAGACCAGGTCGAACTGTTCGGTCGTGCGGAAGCCATCGCGGAGGTGGCGGAGCTGGCGGTCGCTCATCAGCTGGTGACGGTCACCGGGCCCGGTGGGGTGGGCAAGTCGCGGCTGGCGGAGCGGGTGGGTCGCGACGTCGCCGACCGGTTCGAGGACGGGGTCGTCGTCTGCGGGCTGTCGGCGGTGCGGGATCCGGACAGTGTGGCGTCGGCGGTGGTGGCGGCACTGGGGATAGAGCAGGCCGGTACACGCGATCCACAGGGCGGGCTCGCGGCGGCCATCGGCCACCGGCGGGTGCTGCTGCTGCTCGACAACTGCGAGCATCTGCTGGCCTCGGTCGCGGATCTGGTGGAGTCGCTGGTGCGTGCGTGTCCCCGCCTGGGGGTACTGGCCACCTCCCGCGAGCCACTGCGCCTGCCGGGCGAGCGGGTGTGGCAGCTTGCGCCCCTGGCCGTGCCACGTCCGCACGCCGATCCGGCGGAGATCCTCGGGACTGCCGCCGGGGCACTGTTCGTCGCCCGCGCCGAGGCCGCCGACCCGTCGTTCGTGCTGACCGGGGAGACCGCAGGTCCGGTCGCCGAGCTGTGCCGGCGGCTGGATGGCCTGCCGCTGGCGATCGAGCTCGCGGCTGCGCGCGTCCGAGCACTCTCCCCCACCGAGCTGGCGGCCCGACTCGACCAGCGGTTCTCGCTGCTGTCGGCAGGCCCGGGCAGCGCCTCGGGCCGCCACCGCACGCTGGAGGCGGTGGTCGCCTGGTCCCACGATCTGCTCGACGACGCCCAGAGGCGACTGTTCGACCGGCTGTCGGTGTTCGCCGGATCGTTCTCCCTGGAGGCCGCCGAGCAGGTCTGCGGTGGACCGCCGCTGACACCCTCGGACGTGGCCGGGCTGCTGGCGGATCTGGTCGACCGTTCCATGGTGACCGTCGACCGCGTCGGCACGGGCACGCGCTACCGGCTGCTGGACACGTTGCGGGACTACGGGGCTCGACGGCTGACCGGCACGCAGGAGGAGGCGTGCCGGTGTGCACACGCGACCTACCACGTGGCGCTGGTCGAGGAGCTCGGCCCCCGACTACGCGGCCCACACGAGTGCGTCGCGGTGGCGAGCGTCGTGGCGGCGCTCGACGATCTACGCATCGCCCACGACCGGCTGGTGACCGAGGGCCACGTGGAGGATGCGCTGCGCCTGCCCGCCGCTCTGCATGAGTACGTGCTGTTGCGACTGCGCACCGAGGTCTTCGATTGGGCGGAGCGGGCGGTGACGATCCCGGGCGCGGACGCTGCTGCCACCTACCCGGCGGCACTGGCGACCGCGGCACTGGGTGCAGCCAACGGTGGCGAACTCGACCGGGCGCGCGGATGGGCCGAGGACGCCCTAGAGCGGGGCGAGGGCCTCGCGACCCTGCGCGCCCTGGCGACCCTGTCAGCCGTCGCGCTCTACGAGGGCCACGTCGACGAGGTCCTGACGCTCGGCGACCGTCTGGCAACCCTCGCCGGCACCGGGGGCGAGCCCTACTACCTCGCCCTGTCCCACCTCGACCCGGCGCTCGCACTGCACTACCGCGGCGAGCAGGAACGAGCAGCTGCGCACGCCACCGCACTGGAGGAGGCCGCAACGGCAGCGGCCAGCCCCACCGTGCGGGCGTGGGCCCACTACGTCCGCGGCGAGCTGACCATGGACACCGACCCCGCCCTCGCTCGTCGGCACCTCCTGACCGCGGTCGAGATCGCCCGCGAGGCCGACAGCCGTCTGCCCGAGGGGGTTGCCCTGGTATCGCTGGCATCGGTCTGTGCCCGCTCCGGCGAGTGCCGCCAGGCCCTGGAGCACTTCCGCGAGGCGGTGCGGCTGTGGCGCCGGCTCGGTGACCACACGCACCAGCTGACGACCGTGCGCAACCTCGTCGACCTGCTCGTCGAGGTCCGTGCAGACGAGGACGCCGCGCTCCTCCACGGCGCGGTCGCGACCGGCACACCCCCGAGCTTCGGCGCCGAGGCCCACCGGCTCGAACGGGCCCGAACCGTGTTCGAGGAGCGTCTCGGCGCCGAGACGACGGCCGAGCTGACACACCACGGCCAGCGTCTGGGGCCCGATCGGCTCCCTGAGGTAGCGCTGAGCGCGCTGGACCGCCTGCTCGGAGCCTGACCCCGATCGGGGGCGGCAGCGCGACGTCGCCGGTGCCGGAGCGACCTGATCCGCACGCCCGTGCACGGGCGCCTCCACGCGGGCGCAACGTCACCACAACCACCACGGCGCACCGTGCGTGGTGACCGAGATGCCGCCCACCCGTACGGCCCAGGGCGGCAGACCACACCGAGCGGAACAGGAGTCGCAGGATGGAGATCGATCAGGCACGACTGGAGGAGTTCCTGGCTGCGTTCACCGCAGATGCCGCCGCCGCCCAGTCGGCGGTGTGCGCCTACGTCGGCGACGCGTTGGGGCTGTACACGGCGATGGCCGGCGCTGGGCCACTCACCACCGACGAGGTGGCACGCCGCACCGACACCGATGAGCGCTACGTCCGCGAGTGGTTGTCGAACCAGGCGGCCGGCGGCTACGTGGCCTACGACCCCGAGGCGGACACCTTCGAGCTGCCGCCGGAGCAGGCCAGCGTGCTCGCCGACCCGCACAGCCCCGTCCACCTACCGGGTGTGTTCGAGATCACCGGGGCCATGTGGGCCAGCGCCGACCGGCTCGTCGACGCCTTCCGCACGGGCGAGGGCGTGGGGTGGGAGGAGCACGACCAGCGCCTGTACCGCGGCGTCGAGCGCCTCTTCGGTCCGATGTACCGCTCGCAACTCGTCGACGAGTGGATCCCGGCACTCGACGGGGTCGAGGAACGGCTGCGCGACGGTGCGCGGGTGGCCGACGTCGGCTGCGGACACGGCGTCTCGACGATCGCGATGGCCCACGCCTACCCGGACTCGAGCTTCGTCGGTCTGGACTATCACGCACCGTCGATCGCAGCAGCCTCGAAGGCGGCCGCCGAGGCCCGCGTCGGCAACCGGGTCGCCTTCGAGATCGCCGAGGCCGATGCCCTGCCCGACGGCGAGTTCGACCTGGTGGCCATGTTCGACTGCCTCCACGACATGGGCGACCCGGTCGCCGCGGCCACCAACGTGCGCGAGCGGCTGACCGCCGACGGGACGCTGCTGCTGGTCGAGCCCATGGCCGGCGACGGCCTCGCGGACAACCTGCACCCCATCGGGCGGATGGCCTACGCGGTCTCCACCGCGGTGTGCACACCAGCGTCGCTGGCCCAGGATGGCGCCCGCGCTCTGGGTGCCCAGGCCGGCCAGGCACGGCTGACCGACGTGCTCAACGAGGCCGGCTTCTCGCACGTGCGCCGCGCGGCGTCCACGCCGTTCAACCTCATCCTCGAGGTCCGGCCCTGAGCGGGACCGATGGGACGCAGACCGGCGTGCTGGGCGAGGGCATCGCGGGTCTGACCACGGAGCTTCATGTCCGCGCCCACGACCCCGCCCCCGACGGTGTCGAGCGACCCACCTCGATGACATGCCCACGGAGGACAGCATGCACCTCGACGACTACCGACGTTACGACCTCACCGACCTCGCCGGCCTGCTCAAGAGTGGCGAGGTGGCCGCAGACGAGGTCCACGAGGCCGCACGCACCGCGATCGAGCAGGTCGATGGCGACCTCAACGCCGTCGCCGACGGCCCCTGGCCCTCACCTCTCCCCTACGCCCCCGACGGCCCCTTCGCAGGAGCGCCCTTCGTCGTCAAGGACCTCGCGTGCCACCCGCGCGACGTGCCCATGCGGCTCGGCAGCCGCCTGACCGGCGCAGGCCTGACCGCGCCGCACGACACCCACCTGATGGCCCGCTTCCGCGAAGCGGGTCTGGCAACCCTCGCTCTGGCCACAACACCGGAGCTGGGCATCAGCCCGAGCACCGAGGCACTGGTCTACGGCCCCACCCGCAACCCCTGGGACCTCGCCTGCAGCCCTGGCGGCTCGAGCGGTGGCAGCAGCGCGCTGGTGGCCGCACGAGCGGTGCCGGCGGCCCACGCCAACGACAGCGCCGGCTCCATCCGCATCCCCGCAGCGGCCTGCGGACTGGTGGGCCTCAAGCCCAGCC
>Ga0208075_1001028_pt1 | contig 10000 bp, 8 predicted proteins | sample HotLakmasection5_FD_184728 | JGI IMG/M metagenome (GOLD analysis project Ga0208075, IMG submission 184728) | Hypersaline microbial mat communities from Hot Lake, Washington, USA - Section #5 (SPAdes) | ecosystem: Environmental > Aquatic > Non-marine Saline and Alkaline > Hypersaline > Microbial... | reverse complement strand
TGTTTTCCGATAATTTATTGCGGGTTTCGGCGGCTGAAAAAACACAAAATCCGCAAGCTCCGCATGTGTTTTGAATTCCGGCGATGTTCCCCCCTGTTGTTCCGACGTTAAAAAATTGGATAAAATGGGATAAAATGTCCGGTTTTTGTCCATCGCCGGAATATAGACGTGTTAGGAGTTTAAACCTGATAGCAAAATTTCGCCCGGACATTTCCGGACAAAACTGGTAAAGAATGTCCAATTTTTGGTAATTTTTTCGCTGAACAGTCAATTCGTGTTCCGACGCCAAAGCCCGCTGTAAAGAGACACTTAAATTGAGCTAAAGTGACATGGAATTTGAGCCAAAATTGTTAGTTACAGGGAATTTACAGGGAAATTTACAAAAATTATGCCTTTGTTTAATTTTTTTATGCAGGTGTAGTATGGCTTTTACCCCTAAATTCCCTAAAAAATTATCAGGGAATTGTTTTTGAGGAACAGGGATAATTTTTAGATTATTTAGCAAGAATTATTAAATTTCTTTAGTTTTAGATATATTCAAATCATCCATAGCATAGGATATAAGCTCTTCAAACATAAAATATTCCGCTTTATCAGCCAACTTGTGTAAATTAATAAACTCATCCGTAATTGATTCAATGTATTCAGGATTTTTGGATAATAACTCTTTAAACTGTTCCAAAATTGAATCAACACTGTCTATAAGACTGTCTTCGTAATAACCGTATTCATTAGAAAATTTTATTGAGTTTTCTACATAGGCAATAATAAGGTGTAAAGTTCCAATTATATCATTTGTAGCTTTTTTGTAATTGTTTATAAGTTCTTGTGCTACTTCTAATTGGGGGTCTTGAGGTTCTTCTGTATTAGGGAAGAAAGCCTGAAATATTTTTCTCCTGTATTCTCTAAACATTTTTTGTCTATTTTCAACATCAAGTCTTGCAGATAAAAACATTTTATTTCCCGCTGAAGCATCAAATAAATCTTTAACAAGAGTCATTAAATTGTCTTTTTCATAATTTATTAAAGCAGTCTTTATATCAGACCATTTTGCTTCATTATGTTTTTGAGTAGCTTTTGTCATAACAAAACCTCATAATTAAATTTCTTTCCAATTCTTTATAACTTTAGAAAATTCCTGTTGAAAAGCAGGTTTGTTTTTATTTTTGCACTTGATATTTCTTGCAAATTCATTCCATTTTTCAGGGGCTTTAAGGATATTTTCATAAGTATTCTTAATCTTTACAGCTATTTTTACCTGTGCTGCATACTGTTTTCTGTCTTTTGCTGAATCTAGGTCTCCAAGATAATCAATGTAAAATTTTACAATTTCTTTTGGGTACATAGTTTCCAGCTTTTCAGCAGCCTTAAACGATACAGTATTAGTGTCAGGGGTATAGCGTTTATAGCGTGTATCTACGCCACTTAAAAGTAAATTTAAAACTTTTTCGTATTCCTGTCTTTCCAGTAAAATCCTTATTTTTTCATTGTCTGAAATTTTATCTACAGCAACTAAAAATTTAGGTTCAAAATGTTTCCATTCATCTTCACTGCAAATCTCTTTAAATAAGGAACATTTCCACTGTTAATTTCAGAGGAAATAACAGGATTTGATTCAATAATTGCATTAACCTGTTCTATTTGTGATTGATTTAGAGTTTTGAAATTAATTTCAACTGTATAATTGCCGTAATTTCCCTCTATTTCAGCAGAAACTTCATTATTGTTAATATCCAGTTCTTCTACATTGCTAGACCATGCATACTCTTGTCCTCGATGAAGCCTGCCTTCGTCAATGTCAGTTTTTTCAAGCGCTTGTATCCATTTATATTGAAGCGATTTGTTGGGAATCATAATTTTTCTTTAATAACCTTAAGAAAGAGTTTTCCGTATCGTTCCAGTTTACTCTTTCCAACTCCTGAAATCTGCCCCATTTCAGGTAGGTTTTTGGGCATTGCAATTATCATATCAATTAATGTACTGTCATGAAAAATGACGTAAGGAGGCACGTTTTGTTCTTTTGCAATGGATAACCTTAATTCCCTTAATTTCTGGAACAGCGTTTCAGCTTCAGGATTAGTAAATGAAGTACGTTTGCGAGCTTCTGTTTTCCTGGATTTAGACGGTTTTTCCTTGATTGTTTCTTTACGCAGGAATATTTTTTCCTGCCCACGAAGTATTTTATTTGAGCTGGCAGTTAGCTTAAGTGCGCCAAATGCTTCCAAATCAACATTAACAAGTCCTGATGCTATGATTTGCCTGAAAATAGATTTCCATTGGAATTTAGAATATTCCTGACCTATTCCAAAAGTGCTTAATTTATTATGATTAAACCTTTTTATCTTCTCATCTTCCTTGCCGGTAAGAATATTTATAATATGGGTTGCTCCAAATCTTTGCTCTGTCCTGTAAATACAGGATAATGCCTTTTGAATCGCAACTGTGCCGTCAAATCCAGTTACAGGTTCAAGACATGTATCACAGTTATTGCAATTTTTATTAATTTTTTCTCCGAAATATTCAAGCAATACCAGTCTTCTACAATTCATAGTTTCCGCATAACCAATGAGGCTATCGAGTTTTTGATGTTCAATTCTTTTATGCGCATCATCAGCTTCAGATTTATAAATAAAGCCTCTTAATTTAACTATGTCTTCAGCACCATAAACCATCCAGGCATCAGACGGCAATCCATCACGTCCTGCCCTGCCTGTTTCCTGATAATACGCTTCAACGCTTTTGGGTAAATCCATATGAGCAACAAACCTGACATCCGGTTTATCAATCCCCATTCCAAATGCGATTGTAGCAACCATAATTACTCCATCGTTTTTAATAAAGTAATCTTGATTACGTTTTCTGACATCTGCATTAAGCCCTGCGTGATAGGGCCACACATCATAACCCTGATTTTTAATACAATCAGCTATTTGTTCGACTTTATTTCTTGATATGCAATAAACAATTCCTGAATCACCTTTATGTTCTGTTTCAATAAAGCTAAGAAGCTGCTTTTTCTCATTATCTTTTGGCATAACCCTGTATCGGATATTGGGTCTGTCAAAACTGGAGCTGAATACCCGACCGTTTTCAAGTCTTAAATGTTTAATAATGTCCTGTCTGGTCAGCTCATCTGCTGTTGCAGTAAGTGCAATGCGGGGAATGTTTGGAAAAATATCTTTAAGTTTAGCAAATTCAGTATATTCCGGTCTAAAATCATGCCCCCATTGAGAAACACAGTGTGCTTCATCAATTGCGAAAAGAGTAAGTTTACATTTCGTTAATAAATTTAAAAATTTTTCTGTATTTAATCTTTCAGGAGAAACATAAACTATATCAAGCTCTCCTTCCTGCATTAATTCTTCAATATACTCAGCTTCCTCGCATGAAAGTGTGGAATTTAAAACAGACGCCTTTATTCCAAGCTGTTTCAAGGCTGCAACCTGATCCTGCATCAGTGCGATAAGCGGTGAAATCACAATAACAAGTCCATTCATACATAAAGCCGGTATCTGGTAGCAAAGCGATTTACCTCCGCCGGTGGGCATTAATATTAGGGCATCTTTACCATTAATGACGTGTTCAATGATTTCTGCCTGCTGGCCTCGGAAAGATTTATAGCCGAATATTGATTGTAGGATATCAAGTGGATTTTGTTGTATTATAACTGCCAAAAGAATTTACCGTGTGCTTTAACCAGATTTTATTATATCAGAGAGATAAAAATGAGTGATTCTATAATAATTACTGCTACCTTGTTTCTCGGAAGGGGGTTTTTGTTGAACTGTTGTATTTGCTATTTTAATGCCTTTATTTGATTAATATTTCTAATTCTTTATCAATTTCAAGCCCATCAATAATTTTATTAGCAGTTTCTGATGCTTTTTTAATTCCCTTTTTAATACTAAAATAGTCTTCAAGTTCTCCTTTTGATAAAAAATAAACTCCTTTTTTGTTGAATTCATTTAAGATTTTTTCTGGAATATTTTCTTTATCGGGATTTTTTAAAGTATCTAAACGCTCTTTTTTAGAGGCGCCTATTAAATTGATGAATTCCGAATATTCTGCCCCTAATTCACTTACACTTAAAACATCATTTTTTATTTTTGATTCTAAAAAAGCATCTAAATCTAAAATAAATTTTGCATTTATATTTAAATTTTTACAGAGTTTGTAATAGTAATATATTTCTTCTTTACCACCAGCAGTTAAGAAAAAAGAACCTTTAATATTCAATTTTTTTAAAATAGCAGAAAAAATAATTTTATCTGTTATACCTTCAACAAAAACAGGATTTGAAGTAAATAAAAATTGCTTATCTGCTCTTAATAAAAAATTATTTATATCGCTATCAGTTTTATGGATATCTAAAACAAATGGAAATTTATTTTTGTCTTTAAAATAAAGTAGCACATCTTCTTTATTTATAGATTCAATAATAAAAGTAGAGTGAGTTGCAATAAAAAAGACTTTTTTGCTTTTATCTTTATTAAAATCACCAGCTTGAGAGCGAATTTCTTGCATTAAATGTAATTGCAAACTTGGATGTAAGTTTAATTCAGGTTCATCAATAATTAAAATATCAATTGTCTCATCATAAATGTACGTTAATAAAATAATTAATTGCTTTATACCTAAACTTTCCCATTTAACTGGCGAAAATTTTTTATTTTCATTTATGTTTGTAATATCTAGCCCCAAATAAGGTAATTCAGAACTGGTGAAGGTACTTTCCCAAAAAGAAATCTCTTTACAAAAAAATTTTAATAAAAAATTATTTACTTTATTCTTTAATTTCTTGTTACTATTTAATTTTTCAAAAACTTCTAAATAATTACCTTCATTGTGGTTAAAAGAAACTCCTCTGGTTGAATTTTTGCAAAAACTTATGAGATCTATCTTTAAATTATTTTTTTGAACATCGTCTAATTTATTCTTAAAATATTTTTCTGTTTCTAATTTTTCTATAAAATTATTTGCATATTTTGCCAATGAATCTGAATAAAAGCAACTTTGTGCAGTTAATGACCTTCTAAAGTCCAAGAATTTTAGATTATATTCGGATTCCATTGAAATATGTTCTAGAAATCTACTTTTGCCCGTTGCATTAGGACCAACCAAATAGTTAATAAAACCCCAGTCGGCTTTATCAAAAGCTTCTTGCTTCCAAAAATCAGCATCTATTCCAATTGAAATATCCAGATTAATCATTGTTATACCTTAATAACATTTTATCTGTTTATCTTCATAATTTCTAATTTTAATTGTACAAAAAACATATACAAAGCCAGAATCTGACAATAATATACGTCAAGGGTAAAAGAAAAAGAAGAAAATATAATATTCTTTAATCATTTTTGATTTCATATCCTAACAATTTATAGCCCTTTAACCTGCGTTCATACATTCTTGCAAGCATTGAAACCTGTGAATCCACATAGTCATAAATTAAAACTTCTTTTTTAGTGTGGTGAACTCTATGCAATCGCCCGGCATATTGAGCTAAAGTTCCCTTCCAGGAAATTGGCATTGTTAAAAACAAGGTATTTAAACGTGCTTCGTCAAACCCCTCTCCTAAATATTTGCCGGTTGCAATTATCAGGAGTTCTTCATTTTCAGGAATTTCTTTGAGTTTTAATATGGCCTGTTTTCTTGCTTTATTGCCGACCCCGCCGGTTAATATGACTAAATTTTGTGTAACGTCCTTAAAATAATTAGCAAAACTGTCGATATGTTCCCTTCGCTCAGTAAGAACAACACAAGCTCTTTTTTCCTTTAAAGCATTACAGATATCATCAAAAATTTGTTTATTTCTTGTATCATCTTGAATTAAGGAGGCATAAATCTTGTTAATGGTTATATCCTGTTCTTCCGGCAAGTAAAAATCCGTATATTTCGGCAAAACAAAATGATTAAACGGCAATTGCTTGTTTTGTGTTTTGGGATTAACTTTATGAACAATCGGGCCGCACTGCATAATAATTATAGGCTGATGCCCATCTTTTCGCTCTACTGTTGCACTCATACCAAGAACATACTTTCCTCTAAACTTTTTAGCAACCTGCTCAAAGCTAAAAGCGGCCAGATGATGACATTCATCTACAATTAATTGACCGTATTCAGCTAAAATTTCATCTAAATTTTCCTTTTTAACAAGGCTTTGGATAATGGCAACATCAATTTGCCCGGTTGGCTTAAATTTTCCTGAACCAATTTGTCCAATTTTTATTTTTTCTGTATTTAAAAATATTTTTAATTTTTCAACCCACTGTTCTGCAAGCTGTTTACGGTGAACTAAAATCAGTGTGCTAACTTTACGAGCTGCAATTATATTTGAAGCTACCACAGTTTTTCCAAAAGCGGTTGGCGCAGATAATATACCAATATCTTGTTTTAAAATATTTTTGACAGCCTCTTTCTGATCTTTCTTTAATTTGCCCATAAATGAAGTTTTTATAGCAATTCCAGTCTTACTTTCATCCTGTATCTCAACTGATATATTAAGATTAATCAGAAACTCTTGTATATCTTTTAGGCAACCTCTTGGCAATGCAATATATTTAGTAAGGATTTCAGAGCAGGAAATAATCTTTGGTTTATTATATGTTGAAAGTCGCATTGCCTGTGCTTTATAAAATTCGGGATTTTGAAATGCCGCGAAACGCAATATTCGGTTCATTAATTTAGGGGGCAAATCCTCTTTGGATATATAAATCTGGTTGCTTAAAATTATTTTTATATCAGATGGCAGTTGTATATTTTTAAAATCTTCTTTTACCTGCAAGGGAAGCTGCCATGGTTTTTCCTGATCTTCATCCATAAATGAAGTTTTAAGATTTACATCAAAATAATCTTTAAGTACCTCACTAACCTGTAATGCAGTCATTTTTTTAATGGAAGACAAAAAATCCCATTGATCAGAGTATGGAGTAAAATTTTCATCAACAAAAACACTATTCCCCTGTTGGCGTGCTTTATGTTGAAGCGGTAATGCAATTAAATTTCCATAACCGCCTTTTGGCATAGTATCTTGGTTTGGAAATAACCTGTCATACGAGTTAAAACCAATTTCAGGATGCTTTTCCATAGTCATAGTTAGTAAAAATGAACCTAATCTTCTTGTATCAAAAGCAGCGATAGATTTTTCGAAGAAAATCCATACATGAGCGCCATTACCGGAGCGTGATATTTCTGTATAAGCTGGCACTGCGAATTCATTGCAAGTCTGCATAAAAAATGTGACATCTTTTTGCCAGCTTGACTTATCAAAATCTACAGCTAAAAAATGACAGGTTTCATCAAGAAGAAGCGGATATATTCCAATCACAAAATCCTGTCTTTTTCCATAAAACAGCGGTTCTTTAGGGTCTTGCCCCTGTAAATGGTTTTTAATAACCTCGTCAGTTATTGACAATAACAGTTCTTTGTTCTTTTTTGCAGGAGAATAACCGGATTTATTTGTTCTTGAATTTTCCCATCTTCTGGCATAAATATCTTCCCTGCCTTTAAAAAGGCTGCGAAATAATTTTATTTTTTCATCCGGCGTCATTTTATCTGAAGAAATATTTTGACAAGCATCAATTTTTTTAAGATTTTCCAGTTCCTGAGTAAGTTTTTCTTTCTCATATTCCAATTCTTTCAGCCTTAAAAGAATTTCCTGCTTTCTTTTTTCTTTCATTATCCAATTTTTTCTATATTCTTTCATAAAAATTAATTACTTTTTTCACGGGGATTTTTCTATTTTCGAAGCTTCCATAATACCATTGGATGATTTTTAATCCTGTTAATTATACTTTCATCTTCAAATAGCAATTCCGGCTCGTATTTTTTGGCTTTAAAAAGTTGTATAAATTCATTTTCATTTGGGTCAAGGCTTAGTAATTCGCTTATAAATTCTTTAACCCGCATTTTTGAAACGTCCAGATCAAATTTTTCATTGCGATTCAACATAGGAAGCAAGGTTTGCTTTATTTTTCTCCATGTTAAATTGTCAATTACTGACAAATCAAAATTAGTTTCATATTCTTTACTGCCGCTAACTGTAAAATAAAAAATAACACATTTTTTTAATTCAGAAAATTCACTATTATCAAAAATACCAAAACGAATCATGTTATCTATATCATACAAATCTCTCGCAGCAGTCCTGTTAATAAGTGCGTTTATTTTACTTCCAAATATTTCTTTAGGAGCCAGTGACCTTACCTGGAAACTTTTTTCCAAAATATTTGTTTTAACCAGTATTTCAACAGCCGGGAAAATGTGCGCTCTCATTGAATAATTTATTTCAACCTTGATATTATCCCTATTGCCGGCTGAATTAATATACCAAAACACCCAAGAATCCATAGAGTGAGGATTTTTACCTTTTTCTGTATTAAGCGAATAACCCTGAGTTTGTAAAAATGTTACTAAATCTTTGTTTATATTTTTACGATATTCCAGCATTTCTTCTCTTGAAACCGGCTTGCAAAAGTCAAAATCAATATCTACAGAGAGTCTTGGCATATTAAATACAAGAAGATTTATAGCTGTACCGCCTTTTAAAGCAAGACACTCTTTAAGCAAAGGATTTTGATTGACATATTCCAGAATATCTGTTAATCGATAAACCTTTTCAAGGTTATCCCTTATAAATCCGGTTTCTTTAGCTCTTTTATCAAAATAATTTTTGTCATATTTATACAAACTCTTCTCCTCCCTGTTCCATAAATTCAAACAGGCTTTTGTTTACAAAGAGTCGCCATTTTGAATCATATATCAGGTTTTTATCCTCTTTTTCGTCAAGATAGCGTTTACTCTTTTTTATTTTATTATGACAATAATCTATAAAGCTATCAGGCAGTTTAAGTTCTTTCTTAAAATGCTCCATAATATAGCCGGCTTTCTGGTAAAGAAACTGAATATCATAAAGTTCTAAATATTTTATCAGTTTTTCAGAATCCAGATAAGTTATCAGCCTCAAACTTTGAAGAAATTCTTCCAATCCTCCAGCTTTATCAGGGTCTTTTAAACAATCTATGACAGTCCTTTCCAGATTAGTAACCTGTACACCTCGATTAGTGTTATAAATTTCAACCCCTTCTGTTATTTTTGAAGCAGTATATTGATATTTTATTCCATTAAATTCAAAAGGCTTAAAAACAGAGCCTGAAGAAACATAGACCTCAAAAAAAAGTTGATTTGTCAGCCCGTGAAATTCCAGGGCGCTATGGTGTGATATATAAGCATCTTTTGTAATACTGCTGCCTATTTTGAATTTATCAGCAACAGGAACTTTGTCTTCAAAATTATTACAAACATAAAGGTTTTTTTTGATGCTTGACACCAAGCCTTTTTTAATAAGTGCCTTTACTGCGGAAGCGGCACTGTTTCTATTACCATACATTTTATCGACATCATTTATGGTAAACACACCAAGTTGCAATAATTTTTCATATGTTTTAATATTCATCACCATTTAGTTTAATTTTATTATATTCATGTTTAATTATAAACTTTTTGGGCTTAAATTTAAACCATTAATTTATAATCAGTTTATTTTCTTCATAATAATGTGTCAAATTAAACATAATTGATACTTTTTTAAACCTCTTAATATTTTTACCAATAACGTATCATTATGTAATTTTGCATTATTTCGACCCTTCAGATCATTTTTAATCCAAGCCCGATTTTAAATCTCTTAAAATCGCTCGTATCAAATATGCACTTCTGTTTTTCAGAAATATCCTAAAATTTGAATATATCCTTTTTTTACGATTTGAAGAAAAAAATCTCCGCAGATATTTTGGGCATAAAATTGGTTTAATTTAACCATTATATTTAAAGTTATACTTTATTTTTAACACTTTTTTTAAACTTTTTCAGGATTTCTCAAATTATTTATAAACATTATTAAAAGACCACTGCACAACTCATTGTTTTGCTTAAATATTCTTAATTTCATTGCAATTTGAAAAATTTTATCTTGCTTTTTCGAGATATTTTTCTAAAATCA
>Ga0208075_1001024_pt1 | contig 10060 bp, 6 predicted proteins | sample HotLakmasection5_FD_184728 | JGI IMG/M metagenome (GOLD analysis project Ga0208075, IMG submission 184728) | Hypersaline microbial mat communities from Hot Lake, Washington, USA - Section #5 (SPAdes) | ecosystem: Environmental > Aquatic > Non-marine Saline and Alkaline > Hypersaline > Microbial... | reverse complement strand
TCTCTGATATGCTGGAGAGTGATTTTCAAAAATCTCAAGAAGTCACTATTGAAGAGGTAAATTCCTACTCCTTACCCTTTGAAGTTGTTGCAGGGGCCGCCAGACTTTTTTCACCTATCTTATAGGACAGCAGTTAGTCTGCGATCAAGAAAGTTGCGCCACCAGTTCACCATAGGTCGCTCAGAGTTCCACCACAGTGCTGTATCCCTGCTAAGCAGATCCCGCGGAATCTGTGCGCAACGGTGTTCAAGCTCATTACTTGGTCCCGGCAGTAGCTCGGGCATTAACCACTGCAACAACCCTTTACGGGTAAAAGCCCACTCTTCATCATAGGGATAGACCTTACCATCAGCGTAGACCATCCGAGTTTCACCCGAGGGCTCTGTCAGCCGGTACCAGTTGTAGGGGTTCGTATCAAGCTGCCAGACTCCTTCAAGCTCAAAGCGATTAACTAGTTCGGCTATCTGTTGCACATCGGACTCTTCTAGCTCACCAGAGAGTATCAGATCAGCAGCGCAGCGGGCATTTTCAGGGAGCCGCTCCTGTTCAATAAATCGGTATGGGGGCCCAGAGCGGTCATAGTCGACGATTTTTAAATGTGGGACTCCGTACTCAGTTAGTACCTGTTGCCGCTCGATAGTTTGATACATTGCCTTAAAGGCGTTGTGTGGATTCTCGCTATCAACTCTTGGGATTTTGATCACAGTTCCAGCGGGATCTCTTCGGTAGAAGACAGTGCGCTTTGTACCTTGAGCAATATCAGGATCAATAGAAAAGCGAACATTGCCCACGGCTAGAACTCCCTGTTCACGATTAATCTGCACATCTTTAATTGCCTCTCTTGCGTCAAAGAGCGAAAAGCTAGCCAAAGACGCGCGCTTAGCAGGTGCATCCGGTTTACGGGCGACAATTGTAAGGTGGGTCGGAGGAAATGGGATTTTTTGAAGTATTCCGTGGCGATCCGGCTGATGGAGCGAGACCTGCCCCTCTAATCTATTCTGAATTATCCACTCATTATGCTCAACATGAAGGCTGATGTCGCAAAATCCTGTGTCTTCTAATAGGTGATGGGCCTGTGCCGCGGTCCACGGTCCATACTTTTCATGAATCTCGTTTTGGTAATTGCGCCGGTAGTCCTTGCGCATATAGAACTCATAGGCCCATTCTGGCGCAACCTTTATGAACTCCCTACCCTCTACGGATTCAATGACATAATCAAAGGCTGCGCCTCCACCAAAATCGCGGTGAAATTTCTTAAATAGTTCTAAAGTAGAGAGCTGCTCGACTTCGGAGAGTAGCTCCTTGTCTGAACTTGAAGGTTGCCTGCGGTCATCGTCAGGTAGATACAGATAGACTGGCTCGGCGCCATCCGGTATAACCATATCTCGGATAACAAGAACTCCTCCCGGTTTTAATTCGCGAAATGTAACCTCCATTGCACGCTGCAATCCAGTGCGCCCCTCAAAGGATAGAATTTCATGTATACAGGTAGAGCTGCAGGTAGCATCAAGAGAGTTGTCAGGGAAAAGCTGCTCACACGCGTTGCCATACACCGGATGCATTAACATGCGATCACGCTCAGCTACTTCAAGTAACTCGTGTGAAAGATCCAGACCGTAGACCCGTGCTCTGCTAAAGTGGTGAGCTAAAATCTCGGTTACCCTGCCCGTGCCCGATCCAATATCTTTAAGCGAACCACCTTCAGGAACTTCAAGATGTGGTATTATGGCATGGGCCTTAAAGAGATCGGGCGCGTTTAGGGAACTCTGGTAGAGAGATTGATCCCTACCAATATTGGCATCCTTGAAAGACACCTGCCGCGGGATATTATGAGCTTGTATTCTAGGTCCCTCTACCATGGGTCACAGGGTAGCTAATAATAGTGGGCTAGTCGAAAAAATCTGGGTAGCTTTACCTACCCAGGGGACATAGGCCAATTACTAGGAGCTTCCTTCATCACCAACTGATCGCGGTGGGGCCCCACTCCCAGGCCCACAACTTGGGTTTGAGCGATTTTTTCAATGTCCTCCACAAGACTTTTAAGCCCATCTGGAAAATCTTGATAGTTTTGGAGCGTATCTAACGCTAGCTCAAAGGCTGGATACTCCTTTATCACAGGCTCACCAGATTGATCATAGTGAGTAACCACTGGAATCTTTTTGCCCGGGGTTTTATAGAAGTCTACCAGGCAATCACACTTAGTAAGAAATAGAGAATCTATTCCGTTAGCTAATACAGCCGCCTTTAACTGCGCAAGGTCTAACATGCCAATGCGTCTAGGTCTTCCAGATCCCGTACCATATTCACCACTGTACATCCGAAGGGCCTTTCCAAGATCAAGGGGATCACCGGTAGCAACCAGGTAATCTGGATCGTAATGGCTCTTTTCAAAGTCTCTTGTATGATCCTTTCCTGAATTCTTAGTACAATAATCATAAGAAGTAGGTCCACCCAGCTCGCTAGGAAACGGCCCCCTTCCAACCCGTGACATGATTAGCTTTATGATTCCAAAAGCATGTCTATGAAATGCCGGTGGGACATCTCCTCCAGCATATGCTGAACTGACAGAAGTGCCACTACTTGTAACATACGGAACATCACCATGAACCACATCGAGCATATAAGACTGAGCACCCTCAAAAAGAACCCTATCACCCCCAATAACGCGCTCAACCAGGTAATTTGAAGATGGCGCAACATATTGTCGGAGAATACTAAAGTTTTCCTCTAAACCTTCAAGAAGTATTTTTCCTGCCGAATAAAACTCACCTGCCTCACCCTTAATCCTTTCTAAATGTTGTCGGGCTAACTTTGTAACTGCTTTGGGGCTATCGATAATATCAATCATCCTGACGTTGCACACCAGGCCGTGTATAAATCTATATGCACGATCTCCATATGCTGGACCAATCCCGTTGCCTGTAGTTCCGATTTCATCCCCAAACAACCGATCTAAGACCACATGATGAGGTAAAACTAGAGTAGCATGAGGACTAATAACTAATCTGTCATCCAGGGTGTAGCCACTAGCTTTTATAGTATTAATTTCATTTACAAGGCTATCAGCGGAGACAACACACCCACTACCAATATAGAGAGTGGTATTAGGATATTCTACTGCTGAGGGGATTTGTCGCAAAGCCAGCACTCCCCTATCAGTTACTACTGTATGGCCGGCATTTACCCCACCATTAAACCTTGCTACAATCTCATAGTTTGGTGCAATCGTATCGATGATTTTTGCTTTGCCTTCATCTCCATATTGCAAACCTATCAAAACGTCACAATAACCGCTTGGCATACGTCACCTATAATTATCTGTTATGTCTTAAAGACTATGCGATACGGTTATGCAGTCAAGCTATTTTTAAAGTTTAAAGAATCGGCTTTCCATTATCTTTCGGTATCATTTGCTGGGAATGATTCTGGCAAAAACAAGCTTCTTCTGACAATGTCTCAGGGGCCCCTGATTTTCTAAAAATAATCAGCAACGAAAAGCAAAATCCACCGATTAGTAGACATGAAAGCAATTAGAGATCTGATGGTATCCGAACGACCAAGAGAAAAGCTCGGCTCCTATGGGGCCAGCGCTCTTAGAGACGAGGAGCTGCTCGCCATCATACTTGGCAGTGGCTCGCGCTCAGCGGGAGTGCACACCGTTGCAAAGCGGGTGCTGGCTGTGGTCAATCAGCACAACGGCGAGCTTAGCTTAGCTGATCTGATGGCAGTACCCGGGATGGGTCGTGCAAAGTCTACTCTTATTTTGGCAGCAGTTGAGTTTGCCAGACGGCGGATCAGGCCGCGGGGTGTTCGAATCTCTCAAGCAAAGGATATTATCCCGCTTGTTTCGCACTGGGCCAGACGAGAGCAGGAGCACTTTATTACCATCACCCTAAATGGAGCTCACGAGGTCATTGAAACCAGGGTAGTTACAGTTGGGCTGGTTAACTCCTCACAGATCCACCCGCGAGAGGTCTTTGCCACGGCTATTTCTGATAGAGCCTGCGCAATTATAGCGGCCCACAACCACCCGTCGGGCAACCTTACCCCAAGCGATGCTGATAAAAAGGTCACCAGAACCCTTAGTGAGGCTGGCAAATTATTAGGGATTACCCTGCTCGATCATGTGATCTTTTCAGAGGGTGGGATTTATAGCTTTCAGGAGAGTGGTTTACTCTAGGGTCTCAGGGTGTTATTCATCAAAATTTGCTTAGTCTTCAAAAAGACTTAAAATACCTACAGTTAACACGAGTGTTTAATCTAGTGGTATTATTATGACAGCTCACGCAAATACAGAGAGGAACGTTGGTCCAGAAAGAGGCCCCGTCTCCGTGCAAGATTTATTGTCCGGCGAAGAGATACTCGATCTATTTAGAGCCGTAGCAGCTGGAACAGCCGAGCAACACCTTGCCGAAAATAAGGACCGTTATGAAGAGCTTGATCCTGAAGTTAGAGACGGTGTTAGTACCCTCTTAGCCGACTTTAAAAAGGAGTCTAAACTCATTCACTCTATGGTTGAACGAATTGTAGAACTACTAGACAACGGTGATGTTTTAGAAGTACTAGCGCAACATGAGTTGCCGTCATTTCGGTTGGACGAGCTAAAAAGGCAAATTGTTGAGATTGATGCAAAGAATGGCACAGGTTTCTCAAAAGAGAGAGCCGACAAAAGAAAGGCCCTTGTTGAACAGATCGAGGAGCTAGAGAAAAAAGGTACTCAAACAGAGCAAGAACCCACCACTCCTACCACCGCACTTGCTCAAAATATAGAGGAAAGAAGGGCAGAACTAAAAGCAGGCGCCCTACTAGAGAAGTTCTGCAGTAAGCTCTTTGATAGAGGGTGTGAGCTTTCAAAGACCAAGTTGACTGAAGTTAAAGGGCGTCTTCAGTCACAGAAGGCTGCCGAAAAAGATTCAGGCCTTGTAGCATTGATTGATAGAAATAGAGAGGTGTCCTTTCTCGCAAACAATCTTACCACCATACGGGGCAAGCTGAATTCCTTAGAAATTTAGGGCGGATTTTCCACCGTATTGCTTTGAGGCCAGCACTATATTAGTGTAATCAGGTATTTGACTGATTTTTAAAGCACTTTTCGATGAAAACCGAAAACCCCCAGGTTAATTTTCCCGAGCGAGAAAAAAAGGTGTTGGCTTTTTGGCGAAAGCACAAGACTTTTGAGGCTTCACTTGAGCTCCGTAAGGGTGCAAAGCCCTACATGTTTTACGATGGGCCACCCTTTGCTACCGGCACTCCTCACTACGGCCACCTCTTGCCAGGCACTATTAAAGATATAATCCCCCGCTACCAGACCATGAAGGGACGTTACGTTGAGCGACGGTTTGGTTGGGATACGCACGGGCTGCCGATTGAGATGTTAACCGAGCAAGAGTTGGGGATCTCCGGCAGAAAGGAGATTCTCGAGTTTGGGATCGATAAGTTTAACGAAGCATGCCGCTCCGGTGTGATGCGTTACGTTGATGAGTGGCGCGAGACGATTGGTCGTTCTGGCCGCTGGATTGATTTTGATAACGATTACAAAACCATGGATCTCTCATTCATGGATTCGGTTTGGTGGGTCTTTAAACAGCTCTGGGATAAGGGCCGAATATATGAGGGCGCAAGAGTTGTGCCCTTTAGCTGGCGGCTCTCTACCCCACTCTCTAACTTTGAGGCGAGCTCAAACTATAAGACTGTGCAAGATCCGGCTGTAACGGTCCGGCTAAAACTTCATGGTGATCCCAATCGATCTATTCTGGTCTGGACCACCACCCCCTGGACCTTACCTTCTAATCTGGCAGCGTGTGTTGGCGCAGATCTCGATTACGTTGAGGTTGAAACAGAAAAATATGGTCAAAAAGAGCGGGTGATTCTGGCTCAAGCCAGGCTGGAGGCTTATTTTTCAAAGCCAGCAGAATATAAAGTTATCGGTCAATTTAAAGGAAGTGGGCTTGCTGGCATGGAGTACACTCCCCTCTTTGACTTCTACCAATCACTTAGAAGTGAAGGTGCTTTTAAAGTAGTGCTTGATGATTATGTTTCAACCGAAGATGGAACCGGTATCGTACATCAATCCCCTGCCCACGGTGAGGATGATTACAGAATTGGACAGGCAAACAACTTACCACTAGTCGACCCGGTAGATAATCAGGGCAACTTTACAGATGAGGCCGCGCCGTTTGCCGGAAAGAATATTAAAGAGGCAGATAAGGATATAATTCAAAATTTAAAAGAGCGAGGCTTATTGGTAAAGCACGACACTCTTAGCCACTCTTATCCATTTTGTGATCGGTCTGATACCCCACTTATCTACAAGGCGATCTCTGCCTGGTACGTTAAGGTGGAAGATATGCGCGATCGTATGTTGGCCCACAACAATACCATTCACTGGGTACCAGAACATATTAAAGAGGGGCGTTTTGGCAACTGGCTTGCTGCGGCTAGGGATTGGAATATCTCACGCAACCGCTACTGGGGAAATCCCCTACCTATCTGGCGGTGTGATAAAACAGGAGAGTGCGAGTGTCTGGGATCTTCACGTGAGCTCGAAGAGAAAACTGGACAAAAGGTAACAGATCTTCATAAGCACTTTGTTGATGAGCTTACCTGGCCCTCCCCCTTTGCAGAGGGTGGCACCATGAGGCGGATTCCAGAGGTGCTTGATTGCTGGTTTGAGTCCGGGTCGATGCCGTATGCTCAATTAAATTATCCTTTTAGCAATAAAGAGTTATTTGAGCAGAGCTTTCCGGCAGATTTTATCGGTGAGGGACTCGATCAAACCAGAGGGTGGTTTTATACCTTGTTGGTGCTCTCTACTGCCCTCTTTGATAAGGCGCCGGTTAAAAATGTGATCGTAAACGGAATGATTCTTGCCGAAGACGGCAAGAAGATGTCAAAGCGGTTGAAGAACTACCCTGATCCAACCTACATAATGGATGAGTATGGGGCTGATGCTTTAAGACTTTACATGATCTCAAGTGCAGTGGTGCGGGGTGAGAGTTTAAAGCTCTCTGAGACCGGAGTTAAAGATATAGTTCGCACGATATTAATTCCCTACTGGAACGTTTACTCGTTTTTTACGACCTATGCCAATATCGATGGCTACAAGCGGGGAGCGAGTGTAAAACTAAACAATATCCTTGATCGCTGGATTATCTCACGGTTGCAAACCCTGCTGGGTGGTATCGAAAAAGAGATGGCAGACTACCGCTTGTATGCGGTAATACCCCTGCTTTTAGAGTTTCTTGACGATCTGACTAACTGGTATCTACGCCGCTCAAGGAGGAGATTTTGGTCTGAGGATAAAGCTGATAAACAAGCTGGCTACAATACGATGTACGAGGTCTTAATGGGCTTTTCTAAAGCCCTTGCCCCATTTTTACCATTTGTTACCGAAGAGATCTATCGCAACCTTGCAACCCTTGAAAGTGACCTACCCGAGAGTGTTCATCTCTGTGATTACCCGGAAGCTGACAACTCTCTACGTGACGTTGAGCTTGAAGAAGCAATGAGTCTGATCCAACTTGCAGTCCGGCTGGGACGCACCCTTAGAGCAAGAGAGAATCTCCGCACCAGGCAACCGCTGCAATCTCTCACTGTAGTCACAAAGGATGCAAGGGCTGCTGATATTTTATCTAAATATGGCGACCATATAAGAGAGGAACTAAATGTAAAGCAGGTCCTCTTTTCCTCTGAAGAACAAGACTTAGTAGAGATTACTATCAAACCGGACTTTCCAAAGTTGGGGCCTATTTTTGGCAAGGAGATGAAGCAGTGCGCGGCTGAACTTGCTAAACTTGACGGTGAGCAAATTCAAGCACTTGAGCATGGCAAAACCATTAGTATTCTGGGCAGAGAGCTTAGCTCTGAACATGTAGAGCTAAGACGAGAGGCAAAATCGGGAACGCCGATTGAAACGGCCCGCGGAGTCACAGTCTTCTTTGATACTGAACTAAGCCAGGAGCTTTTAGATGAGGGGCTGGCCCGAGAATTTGTAAACCGTATCCAGCGGATGAGAAAAGAGGCTGAATTTGAGATTGCGGACCGTATTGCTATCCATTACCTTCCCAGTAAGAAAGTTAGTAAGGCAGTAACGGCATTTGGCGACTACATCCAGAGCGAGACGCTTGCAGTTAAGATGGTGCTCGAATCAGCAGAGCCTGCTGGTGAGTTTGTCCAGGAACAGGCGATCGAGGGAGACAAAGTAAAAATTGCTATTTCTCGAGTTTGCCCTTAGCCGGGCCTTTGTCCTTTTTGCTTTTCTCGTGATACTCTCAGCCCCACTAAGTGCAATGACTCCACCACTTTACTAGCTATTAAGTGTTTACAGAATTAAACCAAATACAGAAGTTAATCCCATGAAAACTGTTTCTTTAAGTCTTCTTTTAGTGCTAGCGCTGGCATCATGCAAGGCTCCTGCTGGTGGTCCTCCCGAAGGTGACTGGGCTATGCGAAGTGTGCTTTACCAAATTGAAGGTCAGGAAGTCGTAGATGATATTGAGGTTGTTGGTACTCTTTATGCCAACGAATCAGTAGAGCTCCGTAGCGAGGTAAGTGGAAGAATGGAAAAGATCCACTTTGAAGAGGGAGAGCAGGTTAAAAAAGGAGAGCTCCTCTTTGAGGTTGACGCAACCAAACTTTTAGCAGATGTAAATCAGAGCAAAGCTAATTTTAACCTGGCTAAGGCCGATCTGGACCGCAGTCAGGATCTTTTCAAAAAGCGAACTATTTCAAGCCAGGAGTTCGACCAGGCTAAGGCTGAATTTCAGGCCCGGGAAGCAGAGCTGGCTCGGTTAAGTCAACTTTTAAGAGAAGCTCGGGTAGAGGCTCCGTTTGATGGTTTCTTAGGATCGCGTAGAATAAGTCCGGGGCAATATATCTCTGTTGGTGATTCAGTTACCTCACTGGTGTCGGCAGACCCGATTAAGTTGGAATTTGAAGTGCCCGAGCGGTATCTGGCCCGTCTTGCAGTTGGTCAAACAGTTAATGTTACAGTCGCCCCCTTCCCCGGAAAGACATTTAAAGCTGAAGTCTATTTTATCAGTCCCCAAATTGATATTGATTCCAGAACCGCGCAGGTTAAAGCACTGATTGACAACCCCGATGCACGTTTAAGACCGGGGATGTTTGCTAACTTAAAATTAGTACTAGATGTGCGCGCAGATGCGGTAGTTATCCCGCAGTCTGCAATTATGTACAGCCAGGAGGGTCAGATAGTCTACCTTGTTACACCTGAGTACCGGGTAAAGAGCCAGGAGATCCAAGCTGGCAAGGTGCTTTCAGGCCGAGTTGAGATTCTCTCAGGCCTCTCTATCGGGGATGTAATTGTAATTGAAGGGATGCAAAAGTTAAGTGATGGCTCGCTGGTTGAGGCTGCGCCAGATTCCAATATTTCAGATCAAAGCTATTTCTCGGAGGGCGCATGACCCTCTCAGAGATCTGCATTCAAAGACCAGTTCTTACCAGCATGCTAAGTCTGGCTCTGGTGGTTTTCGGGCTGGTAGCGTTAGAGCGGTTACCGGTAAGAGAGCTACCCGATATCGATCCTCCGATTGTTAACGTTACCACGATCTATCCCGGAGCCAATGCCCGCATCGTTGAGGCTGAACTAACTGAAAAATTAGAAGAAGTCATAAACGGTGTTGAAGGCATCAAAGAGATGACCAGTGAAAGCCGGGAGCAACTTAGCAGTATTACTGTTGAGTTTGATCTATCGCGCGACATAGATCTTGCAGCACAAGATGTTAGAGATAGAGTTTCAAGAGTACGCGGAGATCTACCCGATGATGCAGAAGATCCAATAGTTGCAAAACAGGATTCAAATGCGCGCCCAATGTTGTGGGTAGCGTTATTTAGTAACCGGCTAAATCCGCAAGACCTTAGTGCGCTTGCAGATCGATACATGAAGGAGGCCTTACAAACGGTCTCTGGTGTTAGCTCTATAATAATAGGGGGTGAAAAACGGTTTGCAATTCGGATTCGGCTTGATTCTGAAAAAATGGCGGCTCACGGCGTAACAGTGCTTGATATTGAGCGGGTGCTAAGAGCCGAGAACGTTGAATTA
>Ga0208075_1001022_pt1 | contig 10094 bp, 6 predicted proteins | sample HotLakmasection5_FD_184728 | JGI IMG/M metagenome (GOLD analysis project Ga0208075, IMG submission 184728) | Hypersaline microbial mat communities from Hot Lake, Washington, USA - Section #5 (SPAdes) | ecosystem: Environmental > Aquatic > Non-marine Saline and Alkaline > Hypersaline > Microbial... | reverse complement strand
GGAGCCGCGGCGGCGGCAGCCTCAGCGCGGCGAGCGGTGGCCACCGCGGCCACCTCGGCGGCCGCACGCTGCGCTTCCATCACGGCGTCCAGGACCCGCAGGCCCTCGAAGGCGTCCTTGCAGTAGAAGACCTCGCCCTCGTAGATCGCCCGAAGATCGTCCTCCACGTAGCCGCGGGTCAGCGCGGCTCCGCCGAGCAGGACGGGATACCTCGCCGCCAGACCGCGGTCGTTGAGTTCCTCGAGGTTCTCGCGCATGATCACGGTCGACTTGACCAGCAGCCCCGACATGCCGATGGCGTCGCAGTCGTGCTCCTTGGCGGCCTCGACGATCGCGTCGATCGGCTGCTTGATGCCGAGGTTGACCACGTCGTAGCCGTTGTTGCGCAGGATGATGTCCACGAGGTTCTTGCCGATGTCGTGGACGTCGCCCTTCACGGTGGCCAGCAGGACCCGGCCCTTGGTGGAGGAGCCCCCGCCGGCCGCCTCGATGTGGGGTTCGAGGTGCGCTACGGCGGTCTTCATCGTCTCCGCGGACTGCAGCACGAAGGGCAGCTGCATCTGCCCCGAGGCGAAGAGGTCACCCACCGTGGCCATCCCGGCCAGCAGGAACCGGTTGATGATCTCCAGCGGGCCGTGGGCCACGAGCGCCTCGTCGAGGTCACTGCCGATGCCGTCCTTGTCCCCGTCCACGATGCGTCGCTCGAGGCGTTCCTCGACCGGCAGCGCAGCCAGCTGCTCCGCGGTCGCTCCGGTTTCGCGCTCGCCCTCGAACAGGCGCATGAGCTCGTGCAGCGGGTCGTAGGACGCGGGACGGGGCTCGGCCGGGCCATCGGGGCGATCACGAGCCGGCACCGGGGTCCCCGCGGTCCCACGCCGGTCGTGGATCAGGTCGCTCGTGACCGCAACCTGCTCGTCGGGGATGCGGTGCAGTGGGAGGATCTTGCCGGGATGCACGATCGCAGAGTCGAGACCACGGTCCATCGCTTCCTTGAGGAACACGGAGTTCAGGACCTGCCGTGCCGCGGGGGCCAAACCGAAGGACACGTTCGACACGCCCAGGGTCGTCGCGCAACCCGGTACCGCCTGCTTGACGCGCTCGATGGCTTCCAGGGTCTCCAGGGCGTCGCGCCGCAGGTCCTCCTGGCCGGAGCCGAGCGGGAAGGTCAGGCAGTCGAAGATGAGGTCGTGTGCCTCCAGCCCGTACTCGTCGATGGCGATCCGTGCGACGCGCTCGCACACCTCGACCTTCCAGTCGGCGGTGCGGGCCTGTCCCTGCTCGTCGATCGCCAGGACGATCACGGCCGCGCCGTACCGCTTGGCCAGTGGGAGCAGTCGGTCGGCCTTGACGCGACCGTCCTCGAGGTTGACGGAGTTGATCACGGCCCGCCCCCCCAGCCGGCTGAGCGCCGCTTCGATGACCTCGGGCTCCGTCGAGTCGATCACCAGCGGCAGCGTCGACTGGGTCGCGTACCGATCGACGATCTGGATCACATCCGGCACGCCGTCGCGGCCCACGTAGTCGACGCAGACGTCGAGCACGTGGGCGCCCTCACGGGTCTGGGAACGCGCGAGCTGGACGGTGCCGTCCCAGTCCCCGGCCAGCAGCAGCTCTCGGAAGGCCTTGGAGCCGTTGGCGTTGGCACGCTCACCGATCGCCAGGAACGCGTTCTCCTGCTCGATCGGCACGGCGGCGTACAACGACGAGAGGGACGGTCTCCACTCGACCACGAAGGGTGAGTGCTCCCGCTGCTCGCGGCCGTGATCCGCAGGCGCACCGGGTGGAGGCGCGTCTACGAGGAGGTGCGTGGGATCGGTGAGCCGCCCCGCTGCGCCGAGCCGCACCGCGCCCGGTCGGTCGACCGCCCGTTGCCGCGGTCGCAGGCCACGCACGGCGTCGACGACCGCGGCCAGATGCGCGGGGGTCGTCCCGCAGCAGCCTCCGACGATGCCGACGCCCAGCTCGGTCACGAACTCCCGCTGCGCCTCGGCGAGACCTTCGGGGGTGAGCGGATAGACGGTCCGCCCGTCCTCGAGGTGGGGGATGCCCGCGTTCGGCACGACGCTGATGGGCAGTCGCGACTGCCTCGCCAGGGTGCGCACGTGCTCGCGCATGTCGGCGGGCCCGGTCGCGCAGTTCATTCCGAGCACGTCGATCGCGAGGGGGTCGAGTGCTGCGACCGCTGCGGGCGGCTCGGTGCCGAGGAGCAGGGTGTTGATGTCCTTCTCGACGGTGAACTGCACCATCAGCGGCACGCGTCGGCCGCGTTCGACGAACACATCGTTGGCAGCCGCGACCGCCGCCTTGACCTGGAGCAGATCGAAGCAGGTCTCGATCAGCAGCACGTCGCTCCCACCGTCGAGGAGCCCCCGGACCTGCCGGCGGTAGCCCTCCTCCATCACGGTGACGTCGATGTGGTCCCGGGTCTGGGTCGGGTCCTTGCCGAGCGAGAGTGTCGGCGCGCGGGTACCCGGGCCGATCGAGCCGACCACGTAGCGCGGATCGTCGGCGGTGGCGTAGGCGTCGGCGGCCCGACGTGCCACCTCGGCGGCCAGGCGGTTCAGCTCCTCGGTGTCGGCGCCGAGGCCGTACTCGTCGAGCACCCAGGGGGCACCACCGAAGGTGTCGGTCTGGACGGCCTGCACCCCGACATCGAGGAAGTCGCGATGCACGCGCTCGACGACGTCCGGACGTGTCCGCACGAGGACCTCGTTGCAGCCTTCCAGTGCGTCGCCACCGAAGTCGGCCGCGGTCAGCCCGGCGGCCTGGAGGCTGGTCCCCATGCCACCGTCGAGCACGATGACGCGTTCGCGTAACCCGTCGAGGAACGGGTGGCTGTCGAGCGGCGGAAGGGGGCCGGTGGTCACGGTGGGCGAGGGTATGCCGTGATCCGGCACCCCTACCCCAAGGTCGGGTGCCGTCGGGTGCCGTCAGGTGCCGGCGGGTGCCGTCAGGTGCGGTCGGTTGGCGGCGGGTGCCGGCGGTTGGCGGCGGGTGGCGCCGGTTGGCGTCGGGCGGTGCGATGCGGAGGTCGGCTCCGCTCGTCCGGACTGCCACGGCGTTCGTCGAGGCGTGGTCGACGAACGCCGTGGAGCGATCGCGTGGAGGCGGACGTTGCAGGACCCGGCCGGCCGGCGCAGCGAGGCCCAGCCCGCTCTGTCCGGGCCGCTGGTGCACGGCGACACCCGGGGGTCGGGCTCAGGCCGCCCGATCGAGCTCTGGCGTGGCATCGCCCGGCCGCTGGTCGATCGCATGGCGCGCTGCCCCACGCTTGCGGAGCCGATCGAGGACCCGCCGGCCGGTCGAGGCACGGGGATGCAGGAGGCGGTAGCGAACCGCCCGTTCGGCGTCCTCGACCATGCGGGCGCGGGACAGTGGGTAGTGGGTGTGGAGATCGACCATGCCGATCACCTCCAGTCAGGGTGCCCGCAGCGGATGCGGGGCCGGACGGTCGGAGTCCGCTCGGCGCCGCTGCGTACGATGGCTATCTAACCATTAGGTTCGAAGTTTGTCAAACTTCTCTATGTCGAAGTTTCGTCGGACGTCGCACCAGAGCTTCCCCGCGCGCCTGACGCTCGACCACCGACGGCTCCGCCGGTACGGTGCGTCGGTCGATACCCATCGAACGACGGCCACACGGATCGGGTGGACGATGCGGGTCAAGGATCTCCGACCAGGTGGTTCCGCCCTGACGCCGACGCTGACGGTGCGCGCGTCAGCGGCGGCCGAGCTCCTGCGCCTGATCGGGGTGCTGGTCGATGAGAGCGGCGAGTACGACGTAGGCGTGCAACGTCTCGCAGACCTACGTGGGCAGCTGCCGGCCCAGGTGCTGGAGGAGCTCCGCCAGCTCGACGGGAGGTCGGGGCTGTCCTTCCACGTGCTGTCGCTGCTCGGTGCCGACCTGCCCGATCCCGCCGGCGTCGATGAGCTCCACGCCGCACTGGAGGGAGATCCGGAGCTCGGGTGGCGGCTCCTGCTGGCACACCACGGTCACATCGATGACCAGCCCGAGATCGAACTGCTCGACGCCGTAGTCGCGGGCGACCCGGGCGCGCTGGCCGAGCTGCTCCAGCAGCTGCGCGCGCTGCCGGCCCCCCCGGAGGCCATCCCAGCTCTGCTCGACACCTCGCCGCAGGAGCACGGGAAGCACCTCGTGGCCGCGATCCGGGCCGTCCAGCCGGTGTGGGAGAGGGTCGCGGCCGAGTCGATGCATGCGATCGGACGCGACGTCCAGTACCGCCAGGCCCAACTCGATGCCGGGCGCAGCGTCGCCGAGATCGTGCTGGCGGCCACCAACGGTTACGAACTGTCCGGAGACCCGACGATCCGTCGCATCGTGCTGCTGCCGAGCTACTGGATCCGGCCCTGGTTGGTCGTGGGGCGGCGTGGGGATGCGGAGGTGCTCACCACCGTCGTGGCCGAGGAGTTCCTGATCCTGCCGCCGGAGGCGCCGTCACCGGCCCTGCTGCGCCTGGTGAAGGCCCTGGCCGACGAGAACCGGCTCACCCTGCTGCGACGGCTGACCAGCGGCCCGATCAGCCTGACCGAGGCCACCGCGGAGCTCGACGTCGCCAAGGCCACGGCACACCACCACCTCGCGATCCTGCGACAGGCCGGACTGGTCGTGATCGGCGGCGAGGGACGTGGCTCGCGGTACGCGCTCCGGCAGGACCCCCCGACGGTCACGGCCGAGGCCCTGGCGGCCTACCTCGGGCCCCACCGCACACCTACGCTCGACCCGCCAGCGACCGGGTGATGGGGCTGAGCGTCCACGGCGACAGCGCTGGTGGCCCGGCGACGACTCCCAGCAACCGAACGACAGCGCCCAGCGACCCGCTGAAGGCGCTGAGCCCACGGCCCCGACTCCCAGCAACCGAACGACAGCGCCCAGCGACCCAGGACCGGCGGAACGAGGAGCCACGAGGTGTCGGACCCCCGAGCAGGCGGCTACTCCCCCCACGACCTCGCCCGCCTCCCCGATCGTGACGACCCTTCCGACTACCGCAACGACTTCGCCCGTGACTACGACCGGCTGGTCCACACCAACGCCTTCCGACGACTCCAGGGCAAGACCGGCGTGGTCGCACCCGGGGAGGCCGACTTCTTCCGGACCCGGCTGACCCACACGATCGAGGTCGCCCAGCTCGCGCGACGTCTCGGCTGGAAGCTCGGCACCCATCCCGACCTGGTCGAGGCCGCAGCCATCATGCACGACTTCGGCCATGCCCCGTTCGGCCACGTCGGCGAGCAGGAGCTGTCAGCGGCGGTCGACGACACGGCACGCGCGTGGGGACTCGAACCGGCCGAGGTCGGCGGCTTCGAGGGCAACGCGCAGACCTTCCGGCTGGTCGGTGCCCGGCTGTACGGCTACGGCACGCAGCCGGGGCTCAACCTGACACGCGCGACGATGGACGCGGGGGTCAAGTACCCCTGGGAGCGCGGCGAGGTGAGTGACACCAAGTGGTGCTTCTACCCCACCGAGCGTGCGCTGGCGGCGTGGGTGCGCGAGGGGGTCCCCGAGGAGCGTCGGTATGCGCAGAGCTTCGAGACCCAGGTCATGGAGTGGGCCGACGACGTGAGCTACTCGGTGCACGACATCGAGGACTTCTACCTCGCCGGCTCGTTGCCGTTGGCCCTGCTCACGCAGTCGAGCGAGGCGAGGGAGCGGGTGACGACCCGGCTGGTCACCCGCCGGCACGCCCGCGGCAAGCTCGCCACCGGCCCCAGCGACGATCCCGCGCGCTACAGCGCCGCGGACCTGGCCGCCGCCTGTGAGGAGCTGTTCACCGAACCCGAGGGACCCTTCGAGGGGTTCCGCAGCCTGTCGGGGGAGTTCGACGGCTCGGTCGAGTCGCGGCAGGCGCTGCGGACCATGCGGAAGCGTCTGATCAACCGGCTGGTCCACTCGGTGTCGGCTCGGGACCCGTCGGCGCCGACCCTCCGGCACGCCAACGACCTGCTCATCCCGCGCGATGCCCGCCTCATGAACGACGTGCTGCGCGACCTGCTGTGGATCTTCGTGATCGAGCATCCCCGGATGGCCACCTACCAGCACGGCCAACGGCGCGTGGTGAGGGAGCTCTTCGAGCTGCACGCGGCGACGGTGCACCGCGGCCGCGCCGACACCTCGCTCTTCCCCCGTCACCTGCAGGCCGACCTGCAGCGGCTGCTCGACGCCACGGACCGCGCGGCGGCGGAAGCCGAGGTCCTGCGCATCGTCGCCGACCACATCGTCGCCATGACCGACGACTCGGCCGCCCGCATGCACCGACGACTCACCGGCCACGTCGCCCACGGCTTCAGCGACCTGTTCTGATCCCCTCCACGCGTCCCCTCCACGCGGGCAGCAGCGCCCAGGTCCCCGGCGAGGTGGCCGCTCAGGGCCCGCCGACCGCCGCACGCAGGTGGGCGTCGACGGCGTCGAGGAAGCGCTCACCCACGAACAACGCCGCATCGTTGTGCCCTGCACCCGGGATCTCGACGTAGCTCGCCCCGGCCCGCTGCGCCACCTCACGCGACAGCTCGGTCGGCACGATCCGATCATCCGCGCCCGCAACGACCAGGACGGGTCCGTCGTAGGCCTCGAGGTGCTCCGAGGTCGGATGCCGGTCGCGCAGCAGGGTCCGGATCGGCAGGAACGGGTAGGCGGCGCGGCCGACGTCCGCCAGGTTCGGGAAGGGCGAGCGCAGCACCACCGCCGCCGGTGCCCGTTGGGCGGCGAGCGCGGCCACCACCGCAGACCCGATGGACTCCCCGAGGTAGGCGAGGCGTTGCGCATCGACGTCGGGTCGCGCCGCGAGGTGGTCGCGGGCCGCCAGCGCGTCGGCCACCAACCCGGCCTCGGATGGTCGTCCGGGGTTCCCGCCGTAGCCGCGGTACTCGAGCAGCAGCACCGCGTGCCCGCGCTCGTTGAGCCCACGGGCCGTCGGCACGCGACCGGCCCGGTTGCCGGCGTTGCCCGGGGCCAGGAGGACGGTCGTGACGGGCTCGGCGTCGGGTGCGAGGTACCAGGCGACCAGCTCGAGACCATCCCCGGTGGTGATCCTCACCTCCTCGACGTCGGCAGGGGGCACCGGGGTCGCGCGATCCGGGAGGTAGATGAGCTCGCGCTGGAAGACCGCCGCGAGCAGGACCAGCGCGACCCAGGCGCCAACGACCGCCAGCAGCAGCCGTCCGAGGCCGCTCAGCACGCCGCTCCCTCCGGTCGGTGGCCGACGGCCGGGTGAGCGGTGGGCGCGCTCTCGGCGCGCGAGGGCCGAGGTCGGCGCCCGGCCCTGTACGTTGCCACCTCCACCGCACCGCGTCGGGTCTACTCGTTCCCATCTTCCTTGGGGCCGCCCGCACCGCGGTGCGTACAGATAGGGACGAGTTCATGCCAGAAGGTACCGTCAAGTGGTTCAACGCCGACAAGGGCTTCGGGTTCATCCAGCCCGAGGACGGAGGCGACGACCTGTTCGTGCACTTCTCCGCGATCCAGTCCGAGGGCTACAAGTCCCTGGACGACGGTCAGCGTGTCAGCTTCACCGTCGGTCAGGGCCAGAAGGGCCCCCAGGCGACCGAGGTCACCCCCCTGTGAGGTGATCGCGACACGCACCCGATCGTGAGGTTCGGACCGGTCGACGACCCGACGGACACCAGGATCGAGACGAGCCCCGCTGCACCTCGGCGGGGCTCGCCGCATGTCCGGGCGCACCCGCGCCACCGGCCGGGTCGGGTCGCCCGGATCAGCTGGACTGGGTGTAGAGGCCGTCGATCACGTCCGAGTACTTGGTGTGGATCACGTTGCGCTTGAGCTTCAGCGACGGTGTCAGCTCCTCCGACTCCGCCGTCCACTCGGCGGGCACGATCGCCCACTTGCGCACCTGCTCCACCCGGGCGAGCTCGGCGTTGCCGGCGTCGATGGCCTGCTGGATCTCTTCCAGGACCCGCGGATGCTGCGCAGCCTCCGCGACGGAGCCGAAGGTCAGCCCGTGCGACTGGGCCCAGGCGGGCAGCGCCTCGGCGTCCAGGACCACCAGGGCGGAGACGAACGGCCGCTCATCGCCGACGGCGCACAGCTGCGCGATCAGCGGCGAACGCTGCTTGATGGACTCCTCGATGTTGTTCGGTGACAGGTTCTTGCCACCGGCGGTGATGATGAGCTCCTTCTTACGCCCGACGATGCGCACGTACCCCTGATCGTCCATGGTCGCCAGGTCGCCGGTGTGCAACCAGCCGTCCTCGTCGATCGCCTCGGCGGTGGCCTCCGGCCGGTTGAGGTAGCCCGGGGTGATGATCGGGCCACGCGCCAGCAGCTCCCCGTCCTCGGCGATCTGCACCTCGATGCCGGGCAGCGGTGGGCCGACGGTGCCGATGCGGACGTGACCGGGGGTGTTGGCGGTGATGACCGCCGTCGACTCGGTCATGCCGTAGACCTCGAGGATCTCGATCCCGATGGCCTTGAAGAAGCTGAGCAGGTCGGCGCTGATCGGCGCCGCTCCCGAGAGGGCGTAGCGCAGCTCGTCGAGGCCGAGGCCGTCGCGGATCTTGGCGAACACGAGCCGGTCGAACAGGGCGTGCTGGACCCTGAGCTGCAGAGACGGTGAGCGGCCGGCGAGCTCCGCGCGGACCTTGGCGCTGCCCACCTCGACGGCCTTCAACGCCAGCGCCCGCTTGCGGTCGTTCTCGGTCTCGTGGATCTTGCCCATGATGCGGGTGTGCATCTTCTCCCACACCCGCGGCACGGCCATGAAGATGTTGGGCCGGGCCTCCTGCAGGGTCGGCAGGACCTCGGCGACGTCCTTGACGAAGTAGATCGTGCCCCCGGCCCGGATCCCGACGTAGTGGGTGGTCATGCGCTCGGCGACGTGCGCCAGCGGCAGGTAGGACACACCACGGTTGCCGGCCTGGATGTCCAGCAGGTCCATGACGACGGCGAGCTGGTAGAGCAGGTTGCGGTGGGTGATGACGACGCCCTTGGGTGGGCCGGTCGTCCCGGAGGTGTAGATCAGGGTGACCGCGTCGTCCGGGTCGACCCCACGCCAGCTGTTCTCGAGCTCGCCGTGCCCGGTCGCCAACGCCTCCTCGCCCTCGGCCAGCAGCTCGGCGTAGGTGATGGTGTCGTCGCGCCCGTCGAGGTCGGCGCCCGCCGGGTCGACGACGACCACCAGCTGGAGGGCGGGAAGCTGGTCGCGGACGGCGTCCCAGGTGGACAGGAACGCGGCGTCCTCGACGATCGCGACCTTGGCGGCGCAGTTCTCGGCGATGTAGCGGATCTGGTCGGCGGCGAGGGTGTTGTAGACCGAGACGGGGACGCCGCCGGCCATCAGCGCGCCCACGTCGGCGACCACGTGCTCAGGGCGGTTGGTCATCATCAGGGCGACGTGATCACCGTGCCGCACACCATGACGTCGCAGCGCCATCGCGACGTGGCTGGCCTCGGTGCGGTACTCACCCCACGTCCAGGTCCGGAACCCCTCGCCCTCCTTGATCACCAGGGCCGGCCGGTGCCAGTTCGCATCGCACGTGGCGGCGAACACGTCCACCAGGGTGCGACCCTCGGTGCGCGCCAGCAGTTCCTCTCGCACGGCCAACAGTTGCTCCGACACGCGGGCTCCCTCCGCTCGGGTGCGCGTAGCACAGCCGAGCGGGACGCCCAGGTCAAGCCCCCCGTGACACGGGAGAGGGGGCGCGGTCCCCGGGCCGCGGCCTCAGACGCCCAGATCCCGACGGTCGTAGGTCGCCACGGCCACCGCGAGGCTGACCAGGGCCAGCGCGACCAGGGCCAGCGCTCCCGCCAGGCCGAGCCCCTCGTTGAGGGGATCGTTCCCGAGGTACCAGGCGAAGGGCGACAACCGCTCGAGCCACTCGCCGTCGGCGAGCAGCGGCGCCAGCGCGTCGCGCAGCCGCGCCGCCCAGTCGTCGAGCGCGTCGACCTGGAACTCACCGACCCCGGAGATATCGTCGCCGAGCTCGCCCATGTCGAACGCCTCACTCGCCGCGCCGACCGCCTCCTGGTTGATCCCGGCGGAGAAGTCGATCGCCTCGATCAGCTCCGCTGCGGGACAGTACGTGAAGGGCAGCTCGATATCGGCTTGCAGCCACGCCGGTGACTC
>Ga0208075_1001019_pt1 | contig 10143 bp, 9 predicted proteins | sample HotLakmasection5_FD_184728 | JGI IMG/M metagenome (GOLD analysis project Ga0208075, IMG submission 184728) | Hypersaline microbial mat communities from Hot Lake, Washington, USA - Section #5 (SPAdes) | ecosystem: Environmental > Aquatic > Non-marine Saline and Alkaline > Hypersaline > Microbial... | reverse complement strand
CGCAGTCGCGGCTGGCCCCGCTTGCCCTCCAGCGAGTCGAGCAGCGCGGTCTCCTCGCCGCAGATGTAGGCGCCGGCGGCGCGGTGCAGGGTGAGGTCGAAGCGCCTGCCCGAGCCCATCACATCGGCGCCGAGGTAGCCCTTGTCGTAGGCCTGGGCGATCGCCTTCGAGAGCTGCCGACCGGCGTGACGGAACTCGCCGCGCAGGTAGATGTAGCCCTGGACGGAGTTGATGGCCAGGCCACCGACGATCATCCCCTCCACCAGCTGGTGCGGATCGTTCTCCATCAACGGCCGGTCCTTGAAGGTGCCCGGCTCGCCCTCGTCGGCGTTGCACACGATGTAGACCGGTTTGCCCGTGCCCTGGGCGACGAAGGACCACTTCAGGCCGGTCGGGAACCCGGCGCCACCACGGCCGCGGACCCCGGCGTCCTTGACGGCCTCGATGATCTCGCTCGGCTCCATCTCGAGGGCCTTGCGCAGGCCCTCGTACCCGCCGTGCTGCTCGTAGACCTCGATGTCGTCGACGCCCTCGATGCCATAGCGCTCGGACATCGCGATGATCGTGCCGTTGCTGGCCATGTCAGGACTCCTCGGCGTCGTCGTCGCCACCGCCGGCCGACGGCGTCGTGGCACCCTCGTCGGGGTCGAGAGGCGGCTGGTCATGGCTGGCTGGCACCGGTTCCTTGCCTCTGCCGCTGGCCCGCTCGGCGAGCTCGGCCTCGCTCCCTGCCTGGCGGTCGCCGACCTCCTCCAGCGTCTCGGCCTGCGCCTCGTCGGCGGGCTCGGCGTCGTCGATGCGGTCGTCGTCCTGTGCCGCCGCGGCCCGGCCGTTGCCGGTGGGGGCCCCGGGCAGGGGCACCAGGTCCAGCGCGGCCACCTCACGGAAGTGGGCGCCTCCGTGTCCGGCCGGGTCGCCCCCCGGGTGGGTGACCGGGATGTCGGTCTCCGAGGAGCGGTAGGACGGGGCCACCTCGGCGTTGACCTGGAGCCGCGCCGCCTCGACGAGGTGGTCCCCGAAGGTGTCCTCGATGCCGGAGAACTCGCGGTGCACCTGCCGGATGCTCGGGGGGACCTCACCGGAGCGGTTGGAGGGTGGAACGTCGGCGGCCTTGGCCCGGTCCAGCAGGTCCAGTGCCTGCTCGGTGGTGAGCGGCCCGTACATCTCGTAGTTGACCTGCACCACCGGGGCGGCGTCGCAGATGCCGAGGCACTCGGCGTGCTCGACCATCACCCCGGCCCCCTCACGGTCGATGTGTCCGCCGCAACGCTCGACGTAGGCCTCGTAGATCTCGCGTCCACCCAGCATCGCGCAGGTGGGGTTGGTGCAGACGCTGAGCAGGTAGTCACCGAAGGGCTCGCGCTTGTACATGGTGTAGAAGGTGGCGACCGCGCCCACCTCGGCCTTGGTGAGGGCGAGCAGCTCGGCGCACATCGCGATCCCGTCCTCGCTCACGTAGCCCTCCTCGCTCTGGACGAGGTGGAGCAGCGGCAGCAGCGCGGAGCGAGCCACGGGGTAGCGTGCGATGAGGTGGCTGGCCTCGTCGCGCGTCGCGTCCGAGATCGGCATCGGTGCGGGACTCCTCGGAGGGTCGGAAGGGGCGGGTGCGGTGAGCGGCGTGCGCAGCGGAGCGGGGGCTAGCGGTCGACGCCACCCATGACCGGGTCCAGCGAGGCGACGACGACGACCACGTCGGCGACCATCTGGCCGCGTGCCATGACATCAGCCGCCTGGAGGTTGACGAAGCTCGGTTCGCGCACGTGCACGCGGTAGGGCTTGTTGGTCCCGATCGAGGTGATGGCGTAGCCGAGCTCTCCGCGGGGCGACTCGACCGGCACGTAGACCTGACCGGCGGGCACCGTGAAGCCCTGGGTGGTCAGCTTGAAGTGGTTGATCAACGCCTCCATGGACTCACCCATGATGTGGCGGATGTACTCCGGGTCGTTGCCGATGCCGTCGACACCCAGCGACTGCTGGGACGGCCACGCGATGTGCTTGTCGGCGACCATGACCGGTCCGCCCGGCAGCGTGTCGAGTGCCTGACGGATGATGCGCATGGACTGGCGCATCTCCTCGATGCGGAGCAGGAACCGGGCGTAGGAGTCGGCGGCGGTCTCGGTGGGCACGTCGAACTCGTACTGCTCGTAGCCGGAGTAGGGCTGGGCCTTGCGCAGGTCGAAGGGCACCCCGGCGGCCCGCAGCAACGGACCGGTCACGCCGTAACGGGTCGCCGTGTCCGCATCGAGCGGACCGATGCCGCGGAGCCGATCGTTCCAGATCGGGTTGCGCTTGAGCAGGTCCTCGTACTCCGCGATCTTGCGCGGGAGCAGCTCCAGCAGGGCCTCGCAGCGCTCCACGAAGTCGTCGGTGACGTCCTGCGCGAGCCCGCCGGGGCGGATGTAGGCGTGGTTCATGCGCAGCCCGGACTGCGACTCGAACAGATCGAGCACGTGCTCGCGCTCGCGGAAGCCGAACACCATCATGGTGGTCGAGCCCAGCTCCATGCCCCCGGTGGCCAGCCACACCAGGTGCGAGGCGATCCGGTTGAACTCCATCAGGATCACCCGCACGGCCTGGGCCCGCTCCGGTACCTCGATGCCGAGCAGCTTCTCGACCCCGAGGCAGAAGGCGGTCTCGTTGAACAGCGGGGCCAGGTAGTCCATGCGGGTGAAGAAGGTCGTGCCCTGGACCCACGTGCGGACCTCGGCGTTCTTCTCGATACCGGTGTGCAGGTAGCCGATGATGGGGGTGAGCCGGGTGACGGTCTCGCCATCGAGGTCGAGGACCATCCGCAGCACGCCGTGGGTGGAGGGGTGCTGCGGCCCCATGTTGACCGTGATGTGGTCGTCCTCGACCGCGTCGACGACGGACTCCCAGTCCGCACCTTCGACGAACAGCTCGAGCGCGTCGTCGGACAGCTCGGCATCGGTGCCGGGGTCGATCGCCATCAGTCGATCACCTCACGCAGGTCCCGCTCGTGCGGTGGCGGGATGTACTTGTCGTTCTTGTACGCGATGTCCACACCGCCGAGGGGGTAGTCCTTGCGGTGCGGATGACCGATCCAGTCGTCGGGCATCAGGATCCGCGTCAGGTTCGGGTGGCCCTCGAACTCCACCCCGAAGAAGTCGTAGACCTCGCGCTCGTGGAAGTTGGCGGTCTCGAACACCCCCGTGACGCTCGGCACCCGCGGTGCCTCGTCGGGGGTGGCGGCGGACACACGGAACCAGTGGTTGCGCGACAGCGACCGCAGGATGTAGAGCACCTCGATGACGCCCTGTTCGCGCGAGACGCGGTACTCCGGCCACCCCGTCGTCGACGCCTGGCGCTCGATCACGTGGTCGCCGGCGGGCCAGTGCACACCGGAGAGGTCGCTGAGCAGTGCCGTGTCGAGCTCCTCGTCGTCCCGGCAGAAGGTCAGCAACGCCACGAGCTCGTCCGGCGCCACGTGGAGCGTCAGTTCACCGTAGGCCTGATCGGTCGTCACGTTCGGGAAGTGCGCCGTGACACGGGCGGCGATCGCTTCCAGCGGCAGGGCAGCCCGGGTCAGGCCGTGCGTGCGGGTCGGGACGGAGGGCCGGGTCACGCGCGAGCTCCCTGCTCCGCGAAGGTCTCCTGGCTGATCTTCTCGCGGAGCTTGAGGATGCCGTCGAGCAGCATCTCCGGACGCGGGGGGCAGCCGGGGACGTACATGTCGACCGGGACGACGTGGTCGACACCCTGCACGAGCGCGTAGTTGTTGAACATCCCGCCGGAGGTGGCGCACACGCCCATCGACAGCACCCACTTCGGGTCGGACATCTGGTCGTAGATGCGCCGCAGCACGGGGGCCATCTTGTTCGAGACCCGCCCGGCGACGATCATCAGGTCGGCCTGGCGCGGTGAGGCCCGGAAGACCTCCATCCCGAAGCGCGCCATGTCGTGCCGCGGGCCTCCGGTGGTCATCATCTCGATGGCACAGCAGGCCAGTCCGAAGGTGGCCGGCCACAGCGAGGTGGAGCGGCTGTAGTTGACGAACCGCTCGACGTTGGTCAGCAGGATGCCGTTGGGCAGCTTGCTCTCTAGTCCCACTCGAGCCCTCCACGTCCGATCTCGTAGATGAAGGCGACCCCGAGGACGCCGATGAACAGCACCATCTGGCCCAGGCCGAACCAGCCGAGCTCGCGGAACACGACCGCCCACGGATAGACGAACACGGCTTCGATGTCGAAGATCAGGAACAGCATCGCAACCATGTAGAACTTGACCGAGAAACGCGTGTTGCGGACGTCGGCCAACGGCACGTTGCCTGACTCGTAGGCCGCCAACTTGGTGGGGTTGGGCACGCGCGGGCCGACCAGACTGCTGACCACGAGCGAGCCGACGGCGAACGCCACGGCCAGTGCGAACAGCAGCAACACGGGCAGGTACTCGCTCAGCACGGGGATCGGCCTCCCTCACGGCCGGGCACGCGGCCGGGCCCGGGGTCGGAAGCGCTCGCGGTCGGGGTCGTGGTCGGGCTGCACGGGTCCCGACGCCCGACCGGGCGCCGCAGCGCCGCTGGCTCACCCGGAACGGTAGGGGTGGTCCGGCCGATGCCGCAACACGCCCCGGATGGGCGCGCAGCACGGAGCAGGAGCCGGGCCGCCATCACGCGGCCGGGGCGAGTCGCTGGAGCGTGTTGACGATCACGTCCTTGGTGTCGGCGGGCTGCCGGTCGGTCAGGTGGGCCATCAGCTTGAGCACGAGCAGCATCAACGGACGGTACGGCATCCCGTAGGTCGTGCACACGTGCATCACGGTCGGGTTGCCGACCAGTTCGGCGAACACGCGTCCGAGGGTGTAGTAGCCACCGATGCGCCGGCGCAGCTCGCGGTCGTAGCGGTCGAGATCGCTGGTGCGGCGCGTGACCAGCGCACCGTCGACGACCTCAGCGGCGAGCTGGGCCGCCTCCATCGCGTAGCTGATGCCCTCGCCGTTGAACGGGTTGACCATGCCGCCGGAGTCGCCCACCAGCAGGACCCCCCGCTGGTGCAGTGGCGTGTGGTTGAAGCCCATCGGGATCGGGCCGGTGCGGATCCGACCTTCGAGCGCGGCCGGTGTCGTCCCCCACCCCTCCGCCGCCATGCCGGTGGCCCAGGACTCGAGCAGCCGGCGGTAGTTCACGGCCTGGAACTCGCGCGAGGTCGACAGCAGCCCGAGCCCGACGTTCATCGTCCCGTCGTCGAGCGGGAACACCCAGCCGTAGCCGGACAGCAGGTTGCCGGCGGCGTCGGTCAGATCGAGGTAGGAGCTGATCCACTCGTCGTCGGACCGTGGCGAGCGGTAGTAGCCACGGGCCGCGACCGCCATCGGCCGCTCCGGCCGGCGGTGGACCCCGAGGTGCTTGGCCATCGGTCCCCCGGCCCCGTCGGCGGCGATCACGACCGGCGCCAGGACCTCGCCCTCGCGGCCGTCGGGTGTCTTCCAGGCGACCCCGGTGACCCGTGTCTGCGCCGCGTCCCGCCACAACGGGCGCGTGACCCCGTGCCCCTGCGCCAGGGTGGCGCCGCGCTCGACGGCGGTGCGGGCGATCGTCTCGTCGAACACCATCCGGGTCGAGCAGCCACCCCAGTTCGGCCAGTCCTCGAGCTCGGGCCAGGGCAGTTCCATCGTGGTGTGGCCGCCGTTGATACGCAGCCCCCGGTTGCGTTTGAAGCCGGGTGCCCGACCGTGGGCCTCCTCGACCAGACCGAGGTCCAGCAGTTCGCGGATCACCCGCGGGGTCAGCCCGTCGCCACACACCTTGTCCCGCGGGAAGGTGTCCTTCTCCAGCACGAGGACGTCACGGCCGCGCGCCGCGAGGTGGGCGGCGGCCGCGGCACCGCCGGGCCCGGCCCCGACCACCACCACGTCGGCACGCTCGCGGGGGCCGAGCTGCGCGGTGTCGGCGATGGCCATCGGTGCTCCTGGTCGTCGACGGGCGGCGGGGCGGCGCCGGCGGTCGCGTGACGCTGCCCAGGGGTTCGGGGCAGGGCGCGCCATGGGTCGCCGCCCTCCCCGCTCTCGTGAAGGCCTTCACGAGTGTACCGACGGCCCTGGTCGCTCCGGTCGGGGCGGCACCAGAGCCGAACGGCACCTTCGCTGAGGATGGCGGGGGTGCGGGCCGGTCGGCGGCGGGTCGCACCCGCGCTGCTCGCGCCCGGCGGGTGGTGCTAGCGCCGGAAGCCGCGATGCACGGCGACGATGCCGAACGCGAGATCCTTGACCAGCACCTCCTGGTAGCCGGCCTCGACGATCCAGCCCGCGATGCTCCTGCGGTCCGGCCAGGCCAGGATCGACTCGGCCAGGTACCGGTAGGCCGGTGCCGACGAGGACACGACGTGCGCCAACCGCGGCAGGGCGCCGACCAGGTAGCGCCGGTAGACGGCCCGGAAGGCCGGCGAGGTCGGGTTCGCGAACTCGCACACCACGACCCGGCCACCGGGACGCGTCACGCGCGCGAACTCGCCGAGGGCGCGGCGCGGATCGGGGACGTTGCGCAGACCGAACGAGATCGTGACCGCGTCGAAGGTGGCATCGGGGAAGGGCAGCGACTGTGCGTCGCCGTTGACCCAGGTGATGCGCTCGTGACCACGGCGCCCACCCTCGGCGAGCATGTTGTAGGACAGGTCGAGCGCCACCACGTCGGCTGCGCCCTGGCGGACGAGCTCGACCGCGACGTTGCCCGGCCCGGCTGCCACGTCCAGGACGACGCCGTCGGCCGGGCGGGCCGCCCGGGCGGTCACCCGCCGCCAGTGCGCGTCCTGCCCGAAGGACAGGGCTGCGTTCGCGAGGTCGTAACGCGGGGCGACCCGGTCGAACATGGCCTGCACGAGCGCGGCGTCCTTGCCCTCACGGCCGGCCGCGGGCAGGGCTGCGGCGTCGGAGCGGGCGTGTGGTGCCGCGGTGGCGGTGCGGGTGTGGGCCACGTCGGGCTCCCGGTCCGGGCTCAACACCGGCAGCGGACGTGCCGATGCAGGGGGGGATGTGTCCGGCGAGGCTACCGCCGTGTCCCCCAGCAGCAGGAGCACACCGTGTCCCGAGTCCACTGTCTCGAGTGTGGCAACCAGGTCGTCGTCGATCCACGCGGCCTGTGCCCCGAGGGTCACGAGGTCGGTTCCAGCGGCGCCCGCATCGAGCACGCCATGGGGCACGAGATCGCGCACCCCGACGAGCCCGAACCGTGGGTCTACAGCGTCGAGGCCGACGAGGTGACGGTCCCCCCACGGCCTCCCGCGGTGGGGACGGTGCCGGAGACCCCGAACGGTCGGAGCCCCGGCAGTGGTAGCCGACACGCCTCCGGCTACGGTGGCCGCGCCAGCGCGGACCACGGCGTCGCCCCGACGCGAGAAGCCCGGCCGATGCCGGCACCGGGGCTCGCCGACGACCCCGCCGAGGAGGAGGCCAGCGACACCGAGTCGCTGCTGCGCGAGCTGCACTCCCTGGCCGCGCTCGACGAGGTGCTCGCCGACCCGGGTCGGCAGGTGGGCAACGGCCGCGGTGCGCCCCCGTCCTCCACCTCCGCGGCCGCGCCGCCGCCACCTCCCAAGGACGCGACACCGATGCGGCCACAGCAGGCCACGCCACCCGCCTCACCCCGGGACGCGACACCACCGGCGGCACCGGAGGCGGCGACGCCGCGCCCGACCCGCGGGGATCCGTCGGCGATCGCCGACGCCTTCGCGGAGCTCAGCGCGCTCGACGTCCCGGCGCGTTCGATCGGTCGCAGCACCGGGTCCACACCCGGCCCTTCCGCGACGCCGACATCGCAGGACAGCCAGCAGCCGTCCGCGACCCCGCCCCTGCCGAACGGGCACCGCGACCACGCCGACACGCCCACACCGCCGGCCGAGGGCGGGTTGTCGGCGCTGTTCAGCGAGGGGCCGCTGTTCGGCGAGGGTGACGAGCCTGACCCCGGCGCGGGCCGTGGGCCGGCCGGGACCCTGGAAAGCGGTGGCGCCGGGAGCGACGTTGCACCGGAACGGGAGTACGAGGCGACGCTCCACGTGGTCCCGACCCCGGGACGCAACGGCCTGGCGGGACGGGCGAACGGACAGCACCCGGCGGGTGGGACGCCGCCCCCGCCGGTTGCCGACCTCGGCCCCGGGCTGGTCGAGGGCGACGTCGCGGCGACCAACGGCCACCGGGTGCCGGCACCCGACCTCGGATCCGGACCCGATCTGAGCAGCTTCACGGCCAAGGGTGGGCCGGGGAGCCGGCGGGCCCGGCGGCGACGGCTGGCGCGCTGACGGGGGCCGACGCGGCTCCGGTCCGGTTCCTCCCCTAGCCTGCCGGGGTGCGGCAGTCTCGCGCTGCCGTCGCCTGGCGTCCCCGATGGCGCGCGGCATCGAACGACCCCTGCAGGTCGTGTCCCTACCTGGCTGGAGCCGATGAGCGTCCCCCACTCCGACGACGTACGGGCTGTACCCGCGAGCACACCGCGGGCCGTCCGGGCGGACGGCGGATCGGACGGCTCCGGGGCCAGCGGGGCGCACGGTGAAGCCGTCGGCTCGGGGGCGAGCGGGGCGGCTGCCGACGACGACGTCCGGGACACCAGCTCCGACGTCCAGGACACCAGCCTCGACGCCCCGGATGCCGCCCTTGCCGCAGCTGCCGCCGAGGACGAGGTGGCGCCCTACGACCTCGAGGGGCTCCTGGCCGCCACCGGGGCCACGGAGGCGCTGCTGGCGGCCGTGGAGCGCACCGGGCTCCTGGCACCCCACCACATCGACGAGGGTGGGACGCCGCGCTACTCCGATGCCGACGTCGCCGCGGTGCGGGCCGGCATGACGCTCCTGGACGCGGGTCTGCCGCTCGGCGAGCTGCTCGACCTGGCACGGCGCACTGACCTGGCCATCCAGCAGATCGCCGACCATGCGATCGAGGCGTTCCTGCGGTTCGTGCGCGACCCGGTGCGCGGCACCGCCTCCTCCGACGAGGAGGCGGCCGACCGGCTCGTCACGGCCTACGAGGAGATGCTGCCCGCGACCGAACGCCTCGTCGCGCACCACCTGCGCCGCCGACTGCTGACGCGGGCCGCCGAGCGCGTCGCCGTCGAGCTCCGCGAGGAGCGCGCCGACGGGGGCGGCCACGACGATCTCCGGCCCGGCGTGCACGAGGAGCCCGGGAGCGGCGGACCGCCGTGAGCCTGACCGTCCGCTCGGTCGCCATCACCGACGACCGCCACCTGCTCGACCTGCTCCCCCACGTACCGGACGCGCTCGCGTGGGTCCGTGACGGCCAGGGGCTCGTGGCCTGGGGCGTCGCCGCCCGCATCGAAGCCGGCCGCGGCTCCGAACGTTTCGTCCGCGCGCACGCGGCCCTTCGGGACCTGGCCGCCGACAGCCGGGTGGTGGACGAGGTCGAGGTACCAGGGTCGGGGCTGATCGGGGTGGGCTCGTTCACCTTCGACGCGAACAGCGACGGTTCGGTGGTGGTCGTGCCACGCACGGTCATCGGCCGACGTGGCGACGTGACATGGCGCACGGACCTCACCCCGTCGGACGCCGCGCCGGTGCCCGAACCCGCCGCCTCGACACCGCCGCTCGCACCCGGGGTCCGGCCCCGCTACGCCGGGTCGTCGCTCCCCGACGTGCACTGGCTGGAGGCGGTCGCCCGCGCCATCGAGCGGATCGCGGCCGGGGAGGCGGACAAGGTCGTCCTCGCCCGGGACCATGCGGTCTGGTCGCACGAGCCCTTCGACGCCGTCGACCTGGCCAGGCGTCTGACCGCACGGTTCCCTCGCTGCCACACCTTCATCGTCGAGGGGCTCGTCGGCGCGACCCCGGAGCTGCTGCTGTCCCGCGCGGGCTCCTCGGTGGTGTCGCGCGTGCTCGCGGGCACGACGGGCCGCAGCGCCGACGAGGTGGAGGACGCCGAGCTCGGGGCCGCACTGCTGTCCTCCGCGAAGGACCTGGCGGAACACCGGTTCGCGGCCGACTCCGTCCGCGACGTGCTCGCACCCCGGTGCGCGGATCTCGTGGGCGACCCGAGCCCACGCCTGCTGCGGCTCGACAACGTGCAGCACCTGGCCACCACGTTCACCGGCCACCTCGATGACCCCGCCCCCTCGGCGCTGGAACTCGTCGGAGAGCTGCACCCCACCGCCGCGGTGGGCGGCACTCCCAGGCCGGCGGCGCTCGCGAT
>Ga0208075_1001008_pt1 | contig 10259 bp, 7 predicted proteins | sample HotLakmasection5_FD_184728 | JGI IMG/M metagenome (GOLD analysis project Ga0208075, IMG submission 184728) | Hypersaline microbial mat communities from Hot Lake, Washington, USA - Section #5 (SPAdes) | ecosystem: Environmental > Aquatic > Non-marine Saline and Alkaline > Hypersaline > Microbial... | reverse complement strand
TGGACCGAGAGTAGGGATGAAGAACTACGCATAGTGGTAGCCCCAGGGGATCTCACCAGAATAGAGGAGATAGAGATCACTGGTAACGTACAAACGGACCAAGATGTAATATTAGCTCAACTGGGATTTGCTGCAGATGATCCCTGGAGCCTTAACAAAATTGACCAAGCTAGGAGAAGTTTACTTCAACTTGGGTTGTTTCAACGGGTAGAGATTGAGGAGAAGGCTGGTAGCAACCCACTTTCAAAGCAACTTATACTCAGAGTGGATGAAAAGCCATTACAGACTTTGGAAGTTGGCGCTGGCCTTAATTCTGAGTTTGGCCTACACGCATTTGGAGAGGCAACAGATCGAGAATTTTTTAAAGATGGACGTGCTTTAAGTTTTAGATTTGACGGGTATTTCGATGAGACAAGTCAAGAAGTTACCCGTGGTTCTGCAGGTTTTCGATTCCTTCACCCCAACCTGTTTAAAACTAAAAATACCTATGCGACTGATCTAAGGTATGAAAAGTTTGACCTCTCATCACGCGAATTTAATCTTGATAGAGCTTCATTTGCTCACTCCGTATACAGATCACTCGACAACGGTATTACCTACTCTCTTGGATATACATTCATGAGAGATGATTTGAGTAACGTAACCCCCGGAGCAATCTTGACACCCCTTGATACGGGGATTGTTAATCTAGGTTTTCTATCTGGTTCAATTTCATATGATCGCCGAGACGACCCCTTGGTACCCAGAAAGGGATTCTTTCTTAGTAGTAATTATCAACTTTCCTCTAAGGCTCTGGGCTCCGATGCTGATTTCCTTGGAGTCGGAGGAAGATTATCCTGGACTGTCCCCTTTTCATTAGGGGAATATGACTTTGCGTTGGCTAATAACAGCCGGGGGGCTCTGGCCTGGACCTTTCGCAACACCGATCAGGTTCCTATTACTCAACGGTACTATTTAGGAGGGAGAACCACAGTCCGAGGATTTCGTGAAGACTCGCTTGGCCCAGAGGGCCCTGACTCTGCCATCATTGGAGGTGATTTACTCCTCCAGAATAACCTGGAATTTAGACACTTTCTAAGTCAAAATTTTTCGACTCATATATTCTATGATACCGGTTCAGTGTTCCTCCGCGATCGAGATGTCGATCTAGATGATCTTAGACACAGTGCCGGGGTAGGTTTGAGATACCTCTCTCCGATTGGACCTATAGGCTTTGACGTTGGTGCACCTCTTGATGAGAGAGATGGTGAGCCCTCCATGAGATTTCATTTTGTAATTGGTTCGGTTTTTTAAAACTTTTCTTGGTTCTTAGATTTAAGCTCTATCGATTCATTGTGACTCGTTTTTTCAAGCTCCCACAACTTTGCATACTTTAGAAAAGCCCCATAAGCCTCTATTGTGGCTACCTGAAATCCTGCTAGTCCCTCACGAATACCGAGTTTCAAAAAATAGAACTTGGAAAACCTTATTAGCGGTCTCAAAATAATCTTTGTTGCAGACGATCTAACACCTCTAGAGTGCATCATTTCTGCTGTCCTACTTGAAAAAACATTGTGAGTGTTAACAAGCTCAGTAAAGTCGCTAAAACTATAATGGTAAATATAGCCTTTTATTTTTGCCTTCCGCCCAGTAACTATAGCCTTTTCATGCGGGTCGACTCCGCCCCAGACAGCTTTCTGTTTTCTAAAAAATCGCATACGGTACTCTGGATGCCAGCCTCCCTTATCCCACCACCGATTAAGAAAATAGACCAATCTACAAAGAAAAAAGCCATCAACCTCAGTGCCTTTTTCTAAAATATTTAAAATCTTATTTCTAGCATCTGCCGACAACTCCTCATCCGCATCTAAATTTAGTATCCAGTCATATCTACATTCCTTAAGTGCAAACTGCTTTTGTCGGCGGTGACCTGGCCAATCTTTCTCTATTATTCTAACCCGGGGAAACTGTCTACAGATATCAAGCGTCTTATCTGTGCTACCGCTATCTACTACCAACACTTCATCACACCAGTCGATTGAACGTATACATCTCTCTATTGAAAGCTCTTCATTTTTGCAAATAAGGAAGGCTGAGACTTTCTCGCGTGTATTTACATTGATTTCACCACCCAGAAATTGTTTCATCACCATTTCTGGTGAAGATTGAATTCCAGATCGAATAACAGAGAGTGAGGTATTAAAAGGCGCCCATCTTGATCGGGCCATTGAACGTTTTTCAGGATAAAGAGCGACTCCAGGGAGTTTGAACACTGAAGCAAGATGCGTAATTCCGGTTGAGGGGCCTATATATCCGCTAACAACACTAAATAACCCCAAAATCTCAGAGATGCTTAAATCGCTAAAGACTTGTGCTCTCGGATTTTCTCTAACAAAATCTCCAAATGTGCTTTTTAAATCACTCTCGACTGGACCCAATAGAAATGCTGGAGATAGCCCCTGTTTTATCATTAGACTAGCAAGCGAAAGCCAACTATCTATCGGCCAGCTCTCTGCAGACACACTCTTACCAGGCATTAGCACGACTGTCTTAGATTTAACCGTAGTCTTGACCTCAATCTCTCGGAAATCTGAAGGCTCTAGAGAGCAGCTCAATGTGCTATGGCGTAAAGTTTCATCCAACATCGAGATAAACTGCCAATTATATTCGGCCTCATTTAGTATCGCCTTTGATCTTCTGACGCCGCGTGTTTGAGTATACAACGCTGAGAACAGGCGGCCGTTGTTCCCTATGCGACGGGGCACCCGGCTCCTAGAATAGTGCCAGGCAGCCGGAAATTTTGCCATCAAATCGACAACGGCATCAAAACGATCTGCTGGAATTGGCTGACCAAACTCAAATACATGATCAACAAAGGCTATATTTTTAACAAGCTCAGAGGTATAGCTTGAAACATCCATTGATATGTCATAGCCAGGTCGCTCGGATGCCAACTGCTTTACGGCGTGTAGCGCAAGTATGACATCACCTATTTTATCAGGACGGGAAATTAGAACTCTCACGAATATATTCTCTGTCAGTTTTAAGGACGTTAGAAGGTTACCATCAGGATTAAGTTTGGCAAGAAGGTCTCTATGGTGGGAGAAGAAACTAAAATCCCTAGAAAACTGCTAATCGGTAGGCCTTAGCCATCAATAGATAGTGAGTCAGGGGTGTGCATTGAGCGATTTGAGAGACTAAGAGGCTATTCTATTTAGCTTACGCCCAATTTTTTGCTCTCCTAATCCTTCAGAAAATTGCAACATAGCAAGGACTACCGACCCTGTTAGCACTCTCGTAGGCTGACCCAACCTATCTACTATCAGAAGATATGGAGAGGAACCGTGGATTAATCTATCGAGAATATCGCCTAAATGAGCGGAATCTGGCTCAAGTGATATGTTGCGTGATAAGCACGAGGCTACTCTGAGCCCTGCCGCACCACGACCACCGCTCCGTATCAGCTCTTGCACCTTTCTTCTATCAAGTACTCCGTGTATGGAGTCACGGGAGTCACACACCAGGCCATATTCAAACCCCTGTTGTGCCAAAACACCACAGGCATGCGCAATCGGCTCTTCGGGTGAGATCGTGATAATTGAATTAGGAAAGAGTTGTGAAACTGGCCTATACAACAAACAACTTGATTGATCAGAGAACGCTCTCTCTGATTCAAGCAAACTCTTATGAACGAATAGCTGCTCTCGTTGATCCATGATAACGCACTCTTTAGGTTGGTCTGCAAGCAACCATGTGTAAGCATTTATATTTCAAGGAACAGTGCAGAGCGTCTTGAAGATTAGCTCCAGCTAAGATCAATATCAATCAAATTCGTAATCGTTAGAATATGCCATAAGTTAGAACGATATTTTACATAAATTATCTCTAATATTCAATAACTTAGTCTCTGTCTGATTTTTTTTGTAGCCTCAGGTCGAAAACGCGCATCTTAAATCTTAAGAAGGTTAGAAGACTTTTTAAATGGAAAACCCGTTTAGAGACGCAACTGCTCAGACAAAAGCTATTCTTTCTGTCTTGCAGTGCCAAAGCAAAAAAGGATTTGGTCATGGCACAACTGATATATGTTTGTGACGGAGACATGGGGGAAGTGCAAGCTTCCGCGATTAAGCAACTAGAGAGCCGATATCCGGCGATGGTTATGATTGAAGCGGGAAGTCCGATTTCTTCCGACTTGATCGACTTGAGTGCTGCCGAAACAATCTTAGTTCAGGCCGCCGCAAACCTCTCTGCCTCTCAGATTGACCACTTTATTAAAAGCACCACTGTCGTAAGCCCTAGTGAAGTAGCCGTAGCAGATTATATCGCTGCTCCACTTTGCATCACTTTTCCCGATCTCGAGGTAAGCGATCTGGTTACATGGATGAGCTCACAAACCGCCTGGCCGATTGGCGCTGTCCGATGCGGTTCGGAGGTGATAAAAGCTGTCTTGCCATTGGTCGAGGGGTGTTCATCTCGGGCGATTCTCGCGGCTACCATAGTTCACACAATCGCAAATCACCACGAGCTGATAAGATCAGAAGCTCAAATTGAAATCGATTCTGCTGGGCAAAAGGCTCTTTCCTTAAACTCAAAGGATCTCTCACAATTATTAAGATTTACACTTGAGAATATTAACATAGAAGAGCTCTTTCCTACTCATCCATGGGAGAAATTTACAGAGGAGAGCGCCGCGGCGTGTTATCATACTCTTGCTGCACTATTTTTTAAATTAGAAGATACACAGACAGCAGCAGAGTGCATTCAGTTTAGTGAGGGGTTGGAAGATAGTCCCAGAGCACTGGCCCTAAAAGGTTTAATCGCCTACCAACAGGGAGAAACCCTGGCCGCTGTCGCAAATATGGTTAGCAGCCTGCAGGAGTATGAGAGAAGAAAAAAACAGTCAAGCGAACACTATATCTCATTTGCGCCAAAGAACCTCGAAGTAGTCAACGAAAACTTACAGTCAGGCTTGAGCGCACTCAACAAGAGAGATAACAACTTAGCAGTTGGTCATTTTGCTAAAGCGGTCTTTGAGTTCGACAACTTCTTTGAGCAGTACGGAATCTCTTTGGCCGAAAGAGCAAATTCGTAAGTAGACAACTCCCAACTAAAGCGGCTGAGACATTTAGCTCTTGTAGGCAACCACAAAAGCAATCCAGGTATCAAAATCTGCATCAGCCCGATCTAGTCTCTCGTATTCGTCTTCACCGTCTTTGTTCTCGGTCTCCCAATACACAACTATCTTCTTAAACCCTGCTTCCTGTAGCGCTTCCTTAACTTCTGGGATAGTCCAAACTCTCCAATCATATACGAAGGCATCTTTATATGTCTGACCTTTTGCAGTTCGAAAATTTATCGCGTAAAGGCCATTTCTTGAAATTGGATCGAAATCCTTATGTTGCCAGGTATATTTTAACCACGGCTTTCCCTTTTTGCCGTCCCTATATACGGAGCGGGATTCTTTAAATGGAACCTCTTCAAATCCAGGACCACCCACCATCTCCAAAACAAATCCCCCCTTCTTCTTTAAGCCGGCATATGCAGCCTTAAAATACTCAACCAGGGCTCTTCGGTCTTTGAGTGAATAAAAGGAAAAATTACAAACGACATTTAGATCAACTTTGGGAGACTTTACATCCCGCACATCGGCCAATTTTAATTTAAGAGCTTTCTTTTGACGGGGAGATAGTTTGGAGAGGTTATGTTTTCTACCGAACTCAAGTGGTGAGGAATCAAAATCAATTCCCAGGGCAGTTCTCTTTGTGCCGCGCTTGACCCAATTAGCGCAAAGAGAAAACGTCCCACAAAAGTCCTCTCTTAGAGAGTTCGGCATCACCCCATATTCATCACGATACACCTCTTCAAATAGGTCTAACTGAGCCTCGGGATCCTGGACGGAGGCCTCATAGTACTGATACCTTTGCTTTTCAGATAGTGCCTTCATCTCAACCTCTTAAATACAGTTAACGCTCTTCTTGATTTCGAGAAAGAACCTTACAAGAAATCTCTCATTTGGCAAGCCCAGAGTAACCATGCTCAAGATTATGATCTAAGAGATCCACACGCGATTGGCTCGACGAAAGGGTTCTTTTAGGGTAAAAACTATGCATCTTTGGGCTCACTGCCCGATAAGGGTTATTTGACAATGGATCGAAGAATTGCAGGCTTTCTTTTCTGGTGCTCAATATCATTGTCAATGATCTCTCTGTGCACTCCGTACTTGAGATTCTGGGCACCCACATCCGATCTATCAATAGAGTCGAGCTTCCTATTTCTATTTAGCACAGCCCTAATGGGCCTCTCGCTTATACTGGCCCGCTTTAATTTTGAGAAACTGCTAGATAAAGAAAGTTTGCTCGGAGCCTTGCTGCCACTTGTGATTCTATTTCTCTCAGATTGGCTCGGACGAAGATATATCCTGTATGTAGGATACACCGCTCGAGGCGAGATAATTCTTCTGTCACTATTTTTTTATTTCTTGTTACTCTATCGAGCTCAGAATCTAATCAAACTCTTACTTTGTCTCTGTCCCATCATCTTATTAAGTTGCTTTCTGATATCGACCGAAGGACACCTCTTGATGTCAGACGATCACCCAACCTTTATGTATCGCCTGACCATGCTAAAGGAGAATTTTCCAAATATTCCCTTTTATGGAACTCTTTGGAACGGAGGTACAGATGAGAGAGACTTTTTTGCAACCGGTGCACTAAATGTATTTCTTTTATTTTCTCCTTTAATTTACTCGTTTCCGATTACATCTATCTATAATCTCATTATCACTCTGCTCCTGTTCGTATTCTTTCCATTTTCGGTCTTTCTGGCAGCAAGACTCCAAAAATTTGATCATTTGAGTGCACTATTAGCGAGTGTTTTAGCAATCTCTGCAAGCTTTACATGGTATCGTTGGGCACTCCAGTACGGCACGCTTGGGTTTGTAACTTCCTGTTCTCTAATGCCGTTAAATATTGCTCTTGCCGCCCGATATTTTCAATCAGAGAGCATTCAAAGACCAATAATATGGCTTTTCGCTACTCTGGCTTCATTTTCGCTAATGTTACTGTGGACTCCCTCAGGGTTGGTCTTTATCCCTGTTATCCTACTGGGCTTATGTTATCTCCGTAATCTTCTACGTCACCGCTCTTTTATTGTACTCGCTCTACTGATGGTATGCATACACCTACCGTGGATAGGTCTTTTCTGGTCGGTCTCAAAGGTGAACACCTTCCTAACACCAGAGACGATTCCACAGTCGCTGGTAATAGTAGATGATGATAAGTATGAAGAGGAGAGGGTCTCAATTCCAAAGGCAAAGATTGAGATTGATCTTGATTATGCTACAGAGATCCTTAGAAAGGCTGCTAGCTCGTCAAACTTCCTGCTCTTTTTATTAACCTTGCCGGGATTGATCTTATTTCGTCCGCATCTTAGCAAAATCTATTTATCTCTTTTGCTGTGGCTTCCACTGCTCGCCTGCGTTATAGGCCCCCTCAAACCACAACTTGAATTAGAACGCATGCTTGTTGTCATGGCTGTCATCGCGGCCTTACCAGCTGCAAAGGGACTAGGCTCCCTGTATCACACTACAAGAAATAAATTGGGTTATTTAGTATTAGCAATCACCTTCGGCTTTTTAATCACCGGTATATTTGGAGCAGCATCAACTGTTCGTGGCAGAAACTTTATTCCATTGTACTACCAGCAGGACTACGTCTTTGAGCTGGTAAGAGACCTACCCGAGCTCAGCCGAGGTGGTCGACTTTTATTCTCCGGATTCGTGTTACATGAACTCAACCAGGGTCATATCGCTCCTCTAGCGAGCTGGAGCGGTGTCCCGATGATTGCCTCAAGTCAGGTCCATAACCTTTGGTACTACAAGCAGGTATTCCCCATGGAAGTTATTGATGGTGGAGAAAGTGCAAGGGAGGAGTATCTTGACATCTTCAACGTAAGCTTAGTTGCCGCACATGAACCTTACTGGATTAAAAAGTTTCGTAAAGATAGTAGGTACACCAGTATCAAGAAATATGGAAAGTTCTGGATTTTTGCTCGAGACAATTTTCCTGAAAGCTACATCTATTCTGGTCAGGCTAATATTACCGCTATTAAAAACTCCTCGATTGAGTTGAAGGCTATGAGCCCTAAGATCGTGCTACGGTATCGCTATTTCCCATGGCTTACTTCCAATCTCTGCAGCATCCGTCCATATCGAGCTTCTTTTGATGTTGAGTTAATAGAACTAAGGAACTGCCCCGTTGGAAGTGATGTAAAAATCCAGTCTGTTTCTCCCTTAACGAGACTTAAATTGGAGAGTGCGGTTGAGTAAGCTTCAAGAATTTAAAAACATTCTTATTTACCTGATTGTATCGGCTATTGGTGCAACGGCCGTTGTAGTATTTCTGCCTGATTCGGTAATCTTTAGAGAGCTTGGCGTAGGACATCCAGCGTTACCCAATTCGTGGTTTCATATTGCACACACCATGCACAATGCTTTTTTTACGTGGAGTTTGCCATTCGGCATTGGTAGTTTATTTTTTACCTCAATTAATCTTCAAGATTTGCTACTGTTTATAAAGGCATCCTATCTTGCACTCTTGTGGTTTGGCTCCCTCCTGGTTATCAGAAATTTTAATCTTGGATCAAATTCAAAGGCTATTTATTTAGCTATTATTCCAGTCCTACTGATTATTTTTTGGCACGGGCTGGATCTAACCATTCTGGCGACCCTATCTGTGACTCCTCTTATAGTAATCTTTCTACAGAGGCCTTTGGGGTTACTTAGCTCGATTTTAATCGCTCTCCTGTTGGGATGCATTACCTTTGAAATAGCCAATCAACTGGCTCCCCTCTCTGTTTTTTTTGCGCTCCTTGGGTATGCTGCTCTGCGCGATCTCTCTAATAACTCTCAACCAGTGGCACTAAAATTATACTTACTACTGTTGCCCATTATCTTTGGATTAATAATAGCGCCCTTGCCTATCTGGCCTGGCTATCCAGCAGATGCCCTACTTATTAGCTCAACAGGCTTAACGGGACATATTCACCCCTACTTTGCGCCTTCTTTTCCCTTGCCTATATTAGAAAGGGAGCTGCTAAAGTCTGTATTTTTTATTCCATCGCTGATATTTGCCGCTCTGGGTTTCTTACTTTATCTCGTTTCATCTCTGCAAAATAATTCTCAGAGAGTCGGAATACTCTTAGGCACACTTATGCTACTTGTAGCTCTAGCTACGATTTCAGAGGAAACCCTGGCTCAAATCTCTCCAATCCTCTCACTTATTCGAGTGATTCCTCACCTGTTTTATTTTTCTCTTGAGCCTCTCTTTTTTGCTGCCGCTATTTTTCTATCACTTTTATTTTTGTTAGCTAGAGGGCAAATCAAGAGCTTCACGGTCTGTGCAGTGGTATTTTGCCTGGGCCAGATTTTTCATTCACCCCAAAAAATTGAGAGCAACTTCTTTCTCTTCAAGCATGACGTTATCTCATATTTTCAATCGACGGATCTCCGTACCAGACAGAGAATAGCCTCTCCCTCTCTGGCTACTTTGCAAGAACAAGGCCCCTGGCCCCTTAATAAAATCGATAGAGTGCGGCAAGCTTATTTTTACTTCGACGGTCCGTCAGGCTTTAATCTCTTAGCCTCGGATCAGGTGGATTTTGCACCACTCTCAAATGCAACTGACGGGGATCTCACCACTCGCTGGGCTATCTCAGGAGGCCAGAAAGGAGGAGAGTGGCTGTCGATTGAGTTTCCAGACGAGCAGATAGTATCCGGGATAGAACTTTTGCTCGGACCTTTTTTTACAGATTACCCACGAGGGTTAGAATTTTACAATCTTCCCTCCTGCCAAAAGCCTGCAACAAATCAAGACACCCCGTTTCTTCGAGTAGCTCCATGGCAAGGTCCGCTTAAGACAACCCCTTTGGGATATTTTTATCACGGCGAACTAAATCAGGTAGAAATTCTCTTTCCCGAGGATATTCAAACAAGGTGCCTGCATATCGTTCAAAGAGGAGAGAGTAGATTTGATTGGTCAATAACAGAGATCGGATTTGCAAAAATCAGAGATTAACATATTCCTTTTTTTAGTTATGGAACCCATGAATAAGCCCTAAGCCTTCAGCCTTAGGAGGGGCCCGCTGACGATTACGCCGAGGTTGGACGTCAGACGTAAACCGTCCACGGCTACCGGTTTACGCGACTTGGCTCACATTAAATGTTACCGAAAAGGTAATTTGAACCTGTTTATATAGGTCGTTGGCTCATAATTCATGTTACC
>Ga0208075_1001006_pt1 | contig 10273 bp, 10 predicted proteins | sample HotLakmasection5_FD_184728 | JGI IMG/M metagenome (GOLD analysis project Ga0208075, IMG submission 184728) | Hypersaline microbial mat communities from Hot Lake, Washington, USA - Section #5 (SPAdes) | ecosystem: Environmental > Aquatic > Non-marine Saline and Alkaline > Hypersaline > Microbial... | reverse complement strand
GTCATCACTGCTACCACCACTCTGTCGTTCTATCAAATGAATACAGAAGCCTGCCGGAAACACGATAATCATATCTCCACCGAGTTCTTCAACACTCAGTACATAAATTACGCTTGGGCTATTTATCTGATGTATAAACTCAGTTGTGGATATCTGATCAATTCCCTGAAGATGTACATCCACCTTTTTTCGAAGTGCGCTGCTAAATACTCGACTCAAGCTCCTTGCGAGCACGTCGTGTAGCGTTCGTAAAGTTCGCATGATCTCTTTACTGAACAGCTTGGGATGCCGAAAATCGTAGGGCTCGACATATTTTACGGATCCGGTATTTCTTCCGGAAGAGTTAGGACTCATAGAGTGATTTACATTCGGTTCACAATTCTACTGCATTACATATTTAGAGTAATACAAATTGCGTACCGAACGCTCGCCAAAAGTACTGTCGACTATACCGGCAAGTTCTCTCCGTAAATTTTCTCTTTCTTCAAATGTGACCAGCTGATTTACCGTACGGGAGGAAAGCGACTCGTTCATGTGATGCTTAATCTGCTGTTTATATTTTTCAAAACGCGGTATAAAGCTTTCATTTGGGAATTCTACACTAATTTCCACGACTAGAAAACGCTGCCCATTCGTTCCGGAAGGGTTTACAATCAGCTCTTCCATCTGATGAATAACAGTTTCTTCTTCAGAAAAATCGTTCACATAGCTGTAGATATCTTCGTAATTACTGTCAACAATCTTATAGGCTACCAGCGCCTGGCTCAAAATTATTAATACAATCAGGAAATATTTTCCTACCCTAAGAAAATTTAAACCTTTGCGACCTGTTAATTCCTTCTTTTCACTTTTTTCTTCTTCAGCCATTCTACTTTTCCTCTATATCGTTTCTTCAAACTGAGATAAATCCGGCAGCTCTTGAATCAGTGAGTCCAGATTAACTGTATTCATTAAAAGTTCGTATCGAACATAGATTTCTACCCGTCTATTCTGTCGCCGTCCTGCTGCCGTTTCGTTGGTTGTTACCGGCCGGTACTCTCCATAGCTTGTGGCAATAAATTTCGTTGGTTCCAGTCCTGAGCTCTCCTGCACAAACTGTATAGTTGTAACTGCCCTCGCAGCTCCCAAATGCCAGTTACTTCTAAATCTTTCATTTGAAATAGGCACATTGTCTGTATGTCCCTGAGATTCAGTCTCACCCACCTCCTCATCTAATACACCGGCAACTTCTTCCAAAACCATCTCAGCAGTTCGTAAGAGCCTGTCTGAACCGCTGTTAAAGGTCAGTGAATCGCTTAATGTAATCTTAACTCCTTCTGGAATGGGTGTTATTTCTGCCTGTTCGCTTAAGCCGTGTTTTTCCAAAAAATCTTCCACAACTTTCCAACGCTCCATAACTTCAACCCGGTACTCTTCTTTAGACTGTTGACTCATTAAAGAGCTTTGATCTATAACTCCAACTGAGTTTTGAAAATAGGATATAAAGTTATCGAACGTGGATTGGTCAATCCCCGGAGTAAGTACATACAGCAAAATGAAGAAGACCATAAGTAAAGTTACCAGGTCGCTGTATGTGGTTAACCAGTTTCCAGAATCTCTTTTAGATCGTCCCATCCGTTATTCTGTTGTTCAATCCAAAGTTTATAGAACTTCTCATCACGCTCCTTACTGATACGCATATTCTCGTGATACTTCACATATTCAGCCCGATCATGTGGGTCAACATGTATCAGCATTTTCTTCTCCATTATTCTTGGATTCTCACCGTCTATCATGGATAAAATTCCGGTCCTGAACATCTCTTTCCGGTTATTATCCAGTTCACTTAAATACTCCAGTTTCCCCGCCAAGGGTACTAAAAGCATATTTGCCAACACTGTTCCATAAAGCGTTGTTAAAAGGGCAACTGATAAGCCTGCCCCTAACTGTTCCGGGTCTTGAATATTCTGAAGCATGAGAACCATGCCAATTACGGTACCTATCATTCCAAATGCCGGAGCATAGTTAGACATAGACATCATAACATTTACCGACACTTCCGTCTGGCGTTCACTGCTCTTTATTTCATCTCTCAGAATACTGTCCAGACTCTCTTTTTTGAACCCGTCTACCGCCAGTTGCAAAGCGTTTTTTAAAAATTGGTTTTCAACGTGCTTTATGTCGCTATCCAGAACCAACAGTCCTTCAGTTCTTACCCGTCTGCTAAAGAGGCTTAAAAGTTCCATATCTGTTCTTAAATCCACCTCCTGAGATCCCATCATTCTGGTAATGGTTTGAAAACTATCCTTGATATTCTCCAAGCTATAGTTAATCATTGTTGCCGCCACCACCCCTCCTGTAACAATGAAAAAGGATGCAAGACTTACGAACGTAACCAAGCTGCCTTGAGATACAATGGCGAAAATAATTAAGCCCGTGCCTAGTAAAAATCCTAATATGGTTGAACGATCTAACATATCAGATTTATCGACTGACTGGGAGCAGACTTAAATCTTTTGTGAAAGATATTTTCAATTATTTGAAATCACACTTACCGGAAATCCTTTATATAAAAAGCGCTCCAACACGATGAGTAACATTTGCAGTAACTCATGTATCGGAACGCTATAAGGATGTAAATTTATATCAACTTTAACTAACTATTATCGCTTCAGGTTTACCGCTTCCATCAACATCTCATCGGAAGTACTGATCACTCTTGCATTAGATTGGTAGGCTCGCTGAGAGGTGATCATTTCCGTAAATTCTTTTGCAAGATCTACATTAGAACCCTCAAGAGTTCCGGAGTTGATATCCGTTTCAGCAAACGTGTCGGCAGTATTGACAAACACCTCACCGGCTGCGGATGTTGCGCGGAAAAGTCCTCCACCCACCATCTCCAGGCCATTTTCATTTTGAACGCGTCCCAGTGAAAGCTGTGCCAATACCATGTTGTTTCCGTTATCATAGATACCCTGAACCCGGCCGTCGCCGTCAATGCTCATATCCACCAGTTCTCCCTGAGTATAGCCGTCCTGGTTAATAACTTTTGCTGAATTGGATCCGGCAAACTGTGTAAACTTCGTTCCCTCAGACGAATCTCCGAGACTTAAAGAGAATGACGCTGTGTTCACGCCTTCACCGGGTTCAAAGGTGATATCGATCTCATCATCTGATGCAAGCTGCCCCAGTTCGTCAAACTGGATTGTTCCCGAAGCACCGCTAGTAATTTCCTCACCATCCACAAATTTGGCGCTATACTCCCACTCATTGGAAGAGGTTTGCGTAAATTCTAGAACCAGGGAATGGGCATGTCCAAGATCATCATAAACCGTTGTGCTCATTGTTCTTGAGCTAGTTTCACCTGCCTGATTTACCTGGAAACCGGGTAGATTCAGCGAACCTGTGCCTGATACGTTCGTCCCTGTGATCTGAAGATCGCTGTCGCCCATCTGTGAGGAGCGTAGAACCAGCAGCCCATCTACCATTGCAAGCTGTCCTTCGTCACCGCCGCTGTTCAGATCCGCATTGAACGCATTGATCATGTCATCAAGGGTATCTCCGGCAGCATATGTATAACTGATGGTACTCGCGGTCCCATCATTCAGGGTTACGTCAAAATCGATCACGTCTCCTGCTGCAAGATCTGTCATTGTTTGGTCCAAATCATTGATCTCTGTCCCTAATGTGGCTATACTTCCGCCGGAAGTAAATCCGCTCTGCGACTGAACAACCTGTGAGGTACTTGTGGCAGCATTCAGATTACCGGCCAGGGTAACGAAATCCGTTTGCTTGGGCGGCAGCACATTTTCAAAATCAACACGAATATTTTCAGTCGTTCCGCCGCCTAAAATATTTCCTGTACCATCGGCATTATATCCCTGTACAAAACGGCCGCCCTGATCCACCAGGTATCCGTCCTTATTGAAAACAAAGTTTCCTGCCCGGGTCATCAGGTTCTGGGAACCGTCATTCACCATAAAGTAGCCATCGCCTTCTATGGCAAGATCTGTAGTTTTCCCCGTACTCTGCAGAGCTCCCTGGCTGAAATCACGGTCAATTGAAGCGACCCTCACACCGAGCCCAACCTGGTTGTTAAGCTGTGGTGATGACTCTCCGCCACCCGAACGTCCCAGCCTCTGATTCATCATTTCTGCAAAGGAAACCCTGGATGACTTAAATCCGGATGTCTCCACATTTGCGATATTATTACCGATTGTATCCATTTTGGTTTGAAATGCCCTCAAACCGCTAACACCGGAATTAAGTGATCGTATTAATGACATAATTTACTCCTTGTTTTTTTTGACGTTTATATTGTTACGCCGAGGTTGTCTCCCGACAATCCAGTTGTGATTAAGATTTGTTTGATTTATTACTAACTTCTTCCACATTCCCGATCGATACATCCACACCGTTTATGTTCAGAAACACCCCGTTACCGGTGTACCGGACTTTTCCGGCCTCACCTTCAACATATGTCAGTGCCTCCACACGCGAACCTTCGTTGGAAGCCTTGATCTCAACAGTATAGTTGCCATCGGCCATCCGGTCTCCAGCGCTGTTCTTGCCGTCCCATGTCCACTGATTTTCTCCTCCTGGCAACCCTGGCAGGGTTTCCCTGCGAATCTCTGATCCATTCTCACTTCGAATAATAATTTCAACTTCCGAGGCCGAATTATTCAGTTTGAACTGAATATCAGATTGCCCTCCCGGAGCCAGGTAGACTTCACTGCTTAGTGCTTTTACATGTTTTCCCGTCATCGAGGCCGCCATGGAGTTTGTCAGGCTGGAGCTCATCAGTTCCTGACTCTCCTGAAGTGTGGAAAGCCCGCTGTTTACACTGATCAGCTGCTCCACAGAGTTGAACTGTGCCAGCTGAGCGGCAAACTCTTTACTGTCGAGCGGATTGATGGGATCCTGATTTCTCATTTGAGCAACAAGAAGCTGTAGAAATTCCTGCTGTCCCATTTCGCTGTTGCTCGTTTTATCCTTTTCATTGAAGGCTTGTGATGTTTGAGAAAGAATATTGTTAATTTCCATAGCTGATGATATTTAAGCCGTCCATTCCATTTGATTATATCCGAAACTTCTTACCGTTCTTCCAGCCGTTTGGCCCTCTATCATTTTACCGCCCACTTCAGTCGAAGAGGCATTATACCCACGGTTTAAAGTTTTTTGCCCTTGCATGGATTCGAACCAATCTGATGAATTATCCTCATCCTGTTGGTTGAACTCGAGATCCACTTCTATGTCAAACTCTTTTTGAAGATGGGTTTTGATTTCCTGCTGGTTCAATTGAAGCAGTTTTGTCAATTCACTGTTGGTTGATCCCAATTTAAGATGAAGAACTCCTTCGGTTTGACGAACTGAGATTTGTACATTCTTCCCGTTCTCCAAAGAAAATGTATGTTTCTGCCATGTTTCAGCTGTATTGCCACTTCCGTTCGACTTTTGAACGCTTTCAGCGATTCCATTCAGCAGCTGTTGTCGGATAGTTGTATTCAAGATTGGGATATGGCTCAAACGTGATAACCCAAAAAGTAAACTATTTGATTTCTTATCATCCAAACTTTCGCTTCCCTCATATCCTAAACGGTTCCAAAAAAGAATCGACTCTTCTGAACTATTTTCACCAGAGGATATATCAAGATTTTCGAAGTCTTGACCACCAGAAAACGGTGACAGCGACTTTGAAGAAACTTTTTCTGAAGTATCCATCTTTCTTGTTTGATCTGCGAATGAGGTATTATTTAAAATTCGTTCAGACGTCTTTTTCACTTTTTCTTCCCTGAGCCTGTCAATATTTACATTCTTCGAGTTAATTGCCGCTCCAGCCAATCCTGTCTCAGTCACACCGTTACTGCCACTCTGCAAAATTTGCCCAATTGAAATATTCCGGGATTCTTCTGAGCTAGTATCTGCATCTGGAGCCTGAGTAATTCTTCCCCCCTTCTCCCCGTTTTCAGAAGAAATTAACTGCTCTGCACCACGATTTCGAGCTGTATCATTTAGTTGAACCGGTTGCCTTTGGTCTTGCAGCGCTGTTCGTTCTTCAATTGGAGATTTACTGCTTTTGCTGTCCGACACCAATTTATTTTCTGATGTAACTGAATTTTCTAAAACGTTACCAAGCCCATCGGGGTTTATTCCGTTGGATAAACCTGCTATTCTATTGTTTATGGATTCATTTTTCTGAATAATCGATGGGTCTGATTTACCACTTTCTGTACTTGCGGCAGATTCAGTTAGGTTTTGTTTACCCTCCACATTTTCGTTTAATGGCTGAGAATTAACGGGTTTTTCACTTTGCAGATCTGACGTTTTTCCTTTTAATTCAACCGTTTCTTCGTTCATGTCTGTAGAGTTCACTTCTCTCTCAGAAACCGTTTTTTGACCAGATTCCTCAACTATTTTTTTCTTGTTTTCAGCATCATTTCCGACTGAGTTTTGCTTAACAGTCTCTTCATTTAATGTTTCAGTATTGGAAATAGTGGATTCGTCAGCAGAGTTCTCGAGAGATTGATCAGTTACTTCTGTTAAAGTACCTTCTTCAGTTTCATCTGAGACCTCTAGATCGTTTGCTAATTTATTTTCCGCGCCTTCGCTATTTTCATCAATATTAGCTGATTCGCCTTCGGCCTCATCCTTCTTTAGGCTATTTGTGAGGGTCGAAAGTGTAAGTAATGGTTTTGTTTCACTCTCGTTTTCACTTTCATTTTCACTCTCTCCAGAGTTCATGCCAAAATGAAGATTCTTTCCACTCTCGTCTTCATCTGCCTGCAAAGCCTTTAGTATAGTGCCAAAAATCCCATTTGAAGCTTCATCATTTTTCTGACCTTTCACGGATTGAAAATTTTCAGGAAGCTTGCCCTGCATAATCATATTTGGACTTATCATAACATAATTGTTTGCATGAGCTCGGCAGCTCGTTCCGGTTTTAATGCTCTTAAAAGTTTTTCACGCTGTATACTTCCCCCGCCTTGATACAGTCTCACCAACTGATCTTTATTCATTTGATCCACAATCGGTGCCATCTCTTCTTCATCAAGGTTTAAAAAACTTTTAATTCGCTCTGAGAAATCCTCGTCAAAACCAACTACTTCAGTATTATTTTCTGAAAGTGAAGCTTGGGTCGCAGTTGAAGAACGGCCTTTAATAGAATCCTGGATCGAAGCCATCAACACATTCAAACTGTCATTCACCTGTTTCAGAGAGTCAATTTGCCGATTTAGTTTCTCTTCACGTTCTAAATACTCCTGCATCTGATACGCCATGTTGTCGAATTCCTTGCTTAAGTCGGTTTCATCCAGGTTTACGTTTTTTGAAAAGGCCAATGGTTCTTCCTCAGCCTGACGGTTTATAACCTCCTCGTAGGACTCTGTATTAATTTTCGGATAGAGAAAGTAGAATATGACCAAAAATATGGGCAGCAAACTTACCAATACGGCCCCGATGATCAGCTTCTTCTTATCCATAATCATCGCCCAAAACTTTGTGTTGCAATTTCATCCATTGTCTTCTGCTCGTACCTGTTCAACTCCTTTTTAAAGAGGCGCTCCTCTCCTTCTTTAAGTTTCATAAGAATATGTTTGTTTTTGTGTGCTTGGGCTAGTTTCTCCCGCTCTTTCCCAATTCGCTTTTCAGCTTCATCCGCTTTTACATTCAGTTGCTTCATTGCTTGGTGAGCTTCCTGAAGATGAACGCTGTATACTTTTACATTATGTAAATTAGCAGCCTGTTCAGTCTGACCTGTTTCCAAAAAGTCATGAAGCTTTTGATTAACATTTTGCTTTATCTGTTCAATCTCCTCCTTTTTCATCACCTCTTCGGCAAGACGCAGTTTCTGCATTTTTTCCTGATGTTTTCTGACTTTCAATACCGGTTCCAAAGAAAACTTAAACTTCATGGCTTATACATCCTGGTTAATTCTCAACAATTTTTCGAAGATGACTCCAGAGATCTTTACTGAAATCAGTTTCGTTTAAATCCTGTATCAAAAATGATTCCAAATTTGGATATTTTTTTATGGCGTCATCAATTTTAGGATTGGATCCTTTCACATATGCTCCAATATTGATCAGCTCTTCCGCTTCACGATATGTTGCAAGAATTTCTCTAGCCCTCATCGCTATCTTACGCTGATCTTCTGTCACAATATTTGGCATTACACGTGAAATACTTTCAAGAATATCAATAGCCGGATAGTGATTTTTGTGTGCTAATCGCCTTGAAAGGACAATATGTCCATCTAAAATGGATCTGACAGCATCTGCAATTGGTTCATTCATATCATCGTTATCTACCAATACAGTATACAATCCGGTAATGCTTCCGGAACTGGTTTTACCCGGGCGTTCAAGAAGTTTTGGAAGAATAGCAAACACACTTGGTGTATACCCCTTTGTAGTCGGAGGCTCACCTGATGCCAAACCAATTTCTCTTTGAGCCATTGCAACACGGGTTACAGAATCCATCATCAGAAGGACATTTTTTCCGTGATCGCGGAAATATTCTGCAATTGCCGTTGCAATATAGGCACCTTTTACGCGGCTCATAGCAGCCATATCAGATGTTACGGCCACTACTACAGATTTTTTTCTGCCTTCATCATCCAATGTCTCTTCAACAAACTCCTGAACTTCCCTGCCACGTTCACCGATAAGGGCAATCACGTTTACATCAGCTGATGAATGTTTGGCAATCATTCCCATCAAAACACTCTTACCTACACCTGAGCCTGCAAAAAGACCAATCCTCTGCCCCTGCCCCACTGTATTCAAGGCATCCAAGGCACGGATACCGGTATGCATTACACTGTCAATCCTCTCCCTCATCAACGGAGAAGGAGGATCATTTTGAATCGGCTGATATTCACTTCTATATATTTTCCCCTTATGATCGATGGGTACTCCATTTTCATCCACAACCCTTCCCAACATGGCAGAACCAACAGGTACAGTCATCGACTGCCCCATACTTTCCACCAAGCAACCGGCTCTCATTCCTGCCACACGATCAAAGGGCATCAATAGTGTAATTTCTTCCCGTATTCCTACAACTTCCGCCTGAACCAAAGTATTAATTGTGGTATGGATTCCGTATACCTCACCCACCGATGCATTCAGACCGGTACACTCAATAATTGTCCCCACAATAGATGCAACTTTGCCGTATTGTTTATGCCTAAAATTAACACTCTTCAGCTCTTGCCTAATATAGTTGTAGTGGTTTTTTAAGGATGGATTTGCTACTCGTTCCATGAAGGCAGATTTAATGCGTCCTTGAAATCCTGAAGCTGCAGCTTAAAATCTTTTACCACTTTTTCCCTTTTTGTCTCAAGTTTAAACTCTCCCGGGTTCAACTCATTTTCCACTTTGAGGTGAACTGTAAATCTATCTCTATACTCCTCAACCAAACTTTCAACCATTTCATAATCAGATTCCGAAACGTTGATCGTAGCCTTACTCTCATCATAGAACTTCTGCAATAGTGCATGAAGCTCTTCAGTTAATCGATTCCTCAGAGTTTGACTCTCAACAGGCAGCTTCAAAATCTCCTCAGCAATTTCAAAAGAAAGATTCAGAATACCCGGTTCCAGAAGTGTTTGAACCTCCTTCCACTCTTGGTGCGCTTTATTAAATATCTCTTTTAGTCCCGAAAGCTTCTTTTCGATTTCAGCTTCTGCATCATGTTTTCCGGATAACTTTCCTTTTTGAAAACCTTTTTCAAAAGCTTCAACCTCCATTTTTCGAAGACGTGCCTGCCATCGTTTCTCCTGTTCAACAAGTTTATCTTCAAGCTCTTTTTTCTGCTCCCGAATCTTCTCTGATTCATCAACTGGGGTCGATTCGTCAAAAATCATATTATAATTCAGTCTGGAGACAGACTCCTTTTGCCATGACACTTCATCCTGATCCAGAAATCGTTTACTCATAATAATCTGCTATTCTACGATTTCTTCTTCACCCATTTTACGGGTCGTAATTTGTCCTTCTTCCTCAAGCTGCTTAATCTTGCGAATCACTTTTTGCTGAGCTTCTTTAACATCTTTCAGTGGAACTGGGCCAAGTGCTTCAATATCCTCTTCCAGCATGGCCGCAGCCCGGTTCGACATGTTCTTGAAGAATTTTTTAGATAGGCCTTCACCAACTCCTTTCAATGCCATCACGAGGTCAGATTTTTCCAATTCATTTATAATCAGCTGAACCGTTCGATCATCAAAGTGAAGAATATCTTCAAACAGGAACATCTGCTCTTTAATATCGTCTGCCATCTGTGGATCACGCATCTG
>Ga0208075_1000999_pt1 | contig 10349 bp, 9 predicted proteins | sample HotLakmasection5_FD_184728 | JGI IMG/M metagenome (GOLD analysis project Ga0208075, IMG submission 184728) | Hypersaline microbial mat communities from Hot Lake, Washington, USA - Section #5 (SPAdes) | ecosystem: Environmental > Aquatic > Non-marine Saline and Alkaline > Hypersaline > Microbial... | reverse complement strand
GTAGGCTACCGTTGTAACGGAAAATAGATACTCCTTAATATGTTCGTGAAAGAGTGCACCTAAAACAAAGGCCGGAAGACACGCCACCAATAATTTCAAGATCCCAGTAGTACCGGAAAATCCACCCTCTTTGTTAAAATCAAGTAACCCCAAGAAACGGTTCCAGTACAGAACTACTACCGCCAGAATCGCTCCTAACTGGATAAAGATATCAAAGGTGGCAGCGTAATCAGCATCAAACCCAATTGCCTGACCCGCAATGATTAAGTGTCCAGTGCTAGAAACCGGAATAAACTCGGTTAAGCCCTCAACTAGCCCTAAGATAAAAGACTTCTGCAGATCGTTAAAATTTTCCATTGCACAGGACTCTAACTAAACGTCTGCCACATATAAACCCCATAAGTAGCTATCAGGGCCAATCCTGCAAAGCGCCCCATATTTCTGTGAAAAATCATTAAGAACCATACAGCCAGACAGGCCAACCCCATAAAGAGCATATCAAAGTGCAATACTGCCAAATCTACTCTAAGAGGTTGGATGATTGCAGCAGGTCCAAGTACCCCCAACACATTAAAGATATTGCTCCCTACTGCATTCCCAACCGCCAGATCCGGCTCACCTTTTACAGCAGCAACGGCTGTGGTTGCAAGCTCTGGTAGGGAGGTGCCCACAGCTACCAGGCTTACCGCAATAACAAACTCAGAGATACCCCAGGCTCGGGCGATAATGCTTCCGTGCTCTACAATTAAATCTGAACCGAAACTCAAACCCACTATACCAATTAAAATAAATAAGGTGCATTTCCATACTGAGTCGACTTTAGGCTGTTCAACTTCTATCACCATCTCTTCAACGGAGAGTTTACCAGACTGAATCAATACATATTGCAATAGGAGGTAAAGCAAAATCCCTACTGTTAGTATTATTCCCTGCCATCTAGAGATTATAAGATCGCTTGAAAACCATACCATTAGCCAGCAGGCAATCAACATGATCGGCATCTCTCTCTTAATCACAGAGTTAGAGATGTGAACTGGAAGTATGCATGCCGCAATTCCGATAATCATTAATATGTTAAAGAGATTGCTGCCGACTATATTACCAACTGCAATATCAGCTGAGCCTCTTAGAGCAGCTGTCACTGAAACAAAAAGCTCCGGAGCAGAAGTACCAAACGCTACGATTGTAAGGCCGATGACCAGGGGAGAGATTCCAAACCGTCCCGCTAAAGCTCTCGCTCCCCGCACAAGAACATCTGCTCCTACCAGTAGAAGCAGTAAGCCAAGGGTCAACAACAAGAAATCAAGGATCATTCTAACTCCAAAATTAGGTCCTATAAATCAATTTTATCTATACGCTGCTTATAGCACTTTAAGTGGAGCTAACGACAGATAGCATTAGAGATCAATCTTTCTATCCGCTCTGGTTTGATGGTAACGTTGATACCTCCAGATCGTACTTAGCTTTAGCTTCAGTGAAAAGAGTGCTAAAATTATCGATATGGCCTTAAACTCTAAATTAGTGCCAGGGTAAAAGCATATGGAACTAAAAAGACCATTTGAAAGCATTCCAACTCCACCAGAAAAATACCAGAGTGTGCCAGCAGGGCAAGACCCTCTGGCAATAGACGAGGTAGACTATATTGAGATTTACTGCGGTAATGCCAGACAGGCCGCTTTCTTTTACGCACAGGCATTTGGATTTGCAGTAGACTTTTATAGAGGGCCAGAAACGGGTTGCCCGGATAAGGCTTCCTATGTTCTTAGACAAAACAAAACTACTCTAATCTTGACCTCTCCCTTACATCCCGATTCAGAAATCGCCAAGGAAATTGCGCTGCGTGGTGACACAGTCCACTCTATCGCCCTAAGGGTCCCTTATTGTGATCAATTTTATCACACTGCAACCACTAACGGAGCTCAAAGCTCGAGTGCTCCGTGTGTACTAAAAGACAAGACTGGTGAAGTTCGATATGCCGCGATTAAAACCTATGGCAACACCATCCATGAACTAATCCAACGTGATAAATATTCAGGCGCCTTTCTTCCTGGATTTGCGGCTGCTGATGAGATTCTTACTCTGCCAAAGAACGCGATTGCAGATGATCTTATCCGAGTTGATCACGTAGTTGGCAATGTTGAGCTTGGCAAAATGGACCATTGGGTAGACTTCTATTCGAAGGCCTTAGGATTTACCCAGATGACTCATTTTAGTGATGAGGATATCTCAACTGAGTACTCGGCATTAATGAGCAAGGTAATGCGGAGCGGCAACAACAAAATTAAGTTTCCAATTAATGAACCTGCTAGCGGTCGTCGAAAGTCGCAGATCGAGGAATTCCTTGATTTTCATAGAGGGCCCGGAGTTCAACACATAGCACTGCTAACTGGAGATATTATTAAGACCGTAAGGCGACTGCGCGACCGTGGAGTACAATTTCTTCAGGTTCCAAAGACTTACTACGATACAGTGCGCGATCGAGTTGGAAAGATCGATGAAGATTTTGATGCCTTAGCAGAGCTTGGAATCTTAGTAGATAGGGATGATGATGGATATTTACTACAGCTCTTTACCCGTCCTGTTCAGGATCGCCCTACCCTCTTTTTTGAGATAATTCAACGTAGAGGATCCCAGGGGTTTGGGGCAGGTAACTTTAAAGCCCTATTTGAAGCAATTGAAAGAGAGCAGGAGCGAAGAGGAAATCTCTAGCTAGTTGTGTTTTTACTTAACACTTATCTCGAATTATAAGTCATGATTATTGCAAGTCGAAAAAAAGAGGGCCAGTTAGATGGAGAGTTGCTACTTGTACGAGACAACTACCATACGGCAACGCCGATTAGCGAGTATCCCACGGTGTTGTACGCCTTAGAGAATTGGTCCAGCTCGGATTACTTATTGCAAAAGGAGTGGGAGCGGTTGTGTGCCGGTAAGTGCAGTCAAGAAATGGATCTCGAAGTTTCAACGCTTATTGCTCCCCTACCGCGTAGCTATTGCTTTCTAGATGGAAGTGCATTTCTTGAACATATAAAACTTGTGCGAAGAGCACGCGGGGCTGAAATGCCTGAAGATTACACTAAGACACCCCTTATGTATCAGGGGATAAGCGATCATTTCCTGGCACCAGATGAGGAAATCCCCTGGTTTGGTGCAGAGTTAGGACTTGATTTTGAGGCTGAGGTAGCGGTTATTTGTGACAGAGTGCCGATGTCAGTCAATTCAAAAGAGAGTCTAAAACACATCAAATTAGTAGGATTGCTAAACGATATCAGTTTAAGAGAGCTGATCCCACGAGAAGTAGGCACCGGATTTGGTTTTATTCAGAGCAAACCCGCCAGCTCTCTCTCTCCTTTTCTGGTGACCCCAGAATTTCTTGGGGGTGATTTTATTGCTGGCCGACTCAATCTTGATATATCTATCTCTTTAAATGACATGCCGTTTGGTGCACCCTCTGCAAGCGAGATGCATTTTTCCTTTGCTGATCTAATAGCGCACGCAGCTCGCACTAGAACACTGCCTGCTGGCACTGTGATTGGTAGTGGTACGGTTTCTAATAGCAATCCTGACAAGGGGTGTGGCTGTATCGCTGAAAAGCGTACTCGCGAGATACTGACTCTTGGCAAAGCCCAGCAAAGGTATCTCGAACCGGGCGATAAGGTTAGAATTGAAGCGAAAAGGGATGGCTTATCGCCCTTTGGAGCTATTGAGCAGCGAGTACCAAAGGAGTAATCCTCTCTTTGCAAAAGATAAAGCGCTCTTGGCGTACACCGGGACCGCGGGCATCTTGCCCGCAAATTATTTTTTTATGCGGGCAAGATGCCCGCGGTCCATACTACCTTCATTAACTTGATGCTGAGCTATATGCTCTAATCCCTCTATTCCAGATAACGGCAAGCAATAATAACATCAGTATAAGTACGGCTACGGCATGCGCTATGTTGAGTAGATCAATTTCTCCAAAGATTGCTCTTGCAGGAAATGAGGTCACCACCAGAAAAGGTAAAACTGTTACCAAAATCACATGGCTTAAACCCCTAAAAATTACCTCTGGGCGCTCTGATATATTGGATAGCGCTTCAAACAACATGTGGAATCCAAAATTAGAGTGAGTCCAGAAAATTGGAATTACCGCAAACATCCCCAGACAAACAAAGATAACCAAACCGATTAACCCTAACAGTACACAAAGAACCATCGAAGCAAGACTTAAATCACCTTGATAGTTATTTATTGCGTAAGTAAAAAACACCATTCCCACCACGACATTAATTAAGGAAGCAAGCTCAAAACTTTTAAATAGGGGGAAAAACATCGAGAAGGTAGGGCGAACGATATGGTAGTCTAGCTCCCCCTTATTAATCATGGCTGGAATCTGCCAGATGTTTCTCGCAAACATCGTCATGTAGAGCGAATCAATTATTAATGCAATTGCCAGAAATAGTAACACTTGATCTTCTCGCCATCCCCCAAGACTGGGAGTATGCAGATACAAGACCTTAAAGAACCCTATCGTTACTCCGTAGTAGACAAGATCCATAAAAAAACGGAAGAAAAAATCAAAGCGAAATTCCAGTGCTCTTGAGACTGAGAACCTCACCAGAGCAAAATACATCCTCAAATATCGCAAGATTGTTGAACCCATCATTTTAGATTCCTACCCCTGAATAACGCAAAGTCCCCCGTCTTACTGCAAACCTTGCAACAAGCAAGGTCAACAGACTCCAGCCAAACAGAGTGCTAACCACAAACAAAAAGCTAGAGATATCTCCCTGCATGATTTTTATCGGAGCAAAAATCAGTAATGGAAAGGGAGAAAAATTCAGAGCTGTCTGTAGCCAATCTGGGAACATATCTACTGGTATTAATTTACCACCAAAGAACACAATGCAGACGTTCATCATTACTGACATAGACCAGGCCTGGTCGGCCCAGAATGCTACACTCTCTACCGTAACTAACATTAGAAAATATACCCAGCTTGCAAGCACAACTACTATAAGGCCCAACAAAACTGTAAACGGTGTAACAGAACTATCGTTAGGAAAGAGATTAAATAAATACATCACAAAAAAGACCAGCAACAACTGCCCGATTGCGATAGCTGTGCGAGCAAAGAAGGTGGCAAATTTATAACTATATACAGAGAGTGGATAAATTAAATATCTGGTATAGGCGCCATCATAGATATCTCTTGCGAAAGTACCGGTGCCTGAGCCGCGAACTGCCTGGCCAATAAATGTTGCAATTACAACGTAGATAATCATCTGCTCAAAGGTATACCCTTGAATAACTCGATCTCCTGCCGCCTCAAAAACGGCTCTCCATACTATCAGCGCTACTCCAAGACTGACTAAGGAAGAAACAACCAGCTCGAACCAGAACTGAACCCTGTAAGCAAAGAGTCTTTTCAGCTCTGCAGCAAGGACTATCAAAAAATATCTATGCTCCCTCATTTTAGTTGCCATGCATTACACGTTCAATAATTGTAGAGACATCTTCTCCTTCAACATTAAGATCGCTGACATCGAACTTCGATAAGAGTGTAGCTACTGATTCTGAAAGTGCACTTTTATCGACCTGCATAGATAACTCATAGCCATCTTGCGAACGGCTCATAACAAAGGGAAGCCGAGAAAGATCGCTTTCAACACAAGGTGTGGAGAGGGAGGCCCTGATTCTGCGGGTATGGGCATAGTTATCAAGCAACTTTTGTAAAGGACCATCATAGACAAATTTGCCCTGTCTAATGACTATTACCCGCTCACACAGGCTCTGAATATCTTGCATATAATGGCTGGTAAGCAACATCATTGGTTGATAGTCCCGCTGATATCTCTTTAGAAATTCGCGGACTGCACGTTGCGCCGAGATATCAAGTCCGATTGTGGGCTCATCAAGATAGACAACTCGCGGTCTGTGCAAGAGAGCAGCAATTAACTCCATCTTCATCCGTTCTCCAAGACTAAGACGGCGCACCTGTGTTCTTAAGAGACTGGTAACATCCAAAATCTCTGCCAACTCATCTAGCCGCGACTGATACTCTTTTGACGGGATCTGATAGATCTCTTTTAACAGGAGAAAACAGTCAGCCGCTGGCAAATCCCACCATAGCTGATTTTTCTGCCCCATGATCAAAGAGATCTGCAGCTTATATTCGTTTTCACGCTTCCAAGGTTGAAACCCCAAAACTGAGACCTCCCCAGCTGTTGGATGAATTACACCAGCAAGAATTTTACTAATTGTTGTCTTCCCCGCGCCGTTAGCACCAACCAAACCTACCAGCTCGCCCGGTTCAATCCGGGCTGAAACACCATCCAAGGCTCGCACCTCCCGAAGATTGCGAGAAAAAAGTGCTTTGACCGATGATTTTAAGCCGGCTTCCTTTTGATGGACGTGAAAAATCTTAGTAAGATCTGTAAATTCAATATATGACATAAAATCTATAGTTTCGAAACTGGCGTTAAAAGACGGACGGCAGTATCAAGGTCTTTTTGCTCAATTATCAACATCAATTCAGTCCAACAACTCATCTCTTCACGCAAATTAATTCCGTGTTGGGCGAGCAAGCCATAGATATGAGCCACTACTCCCGGAACAACTTCTATCTCTTCTGGCATCAACATTGAAATCTGCACCAGCCCGGGCTGTAATCTGATTAAAGAACTACGGAATTTATCTCTTATAAACTCTGCAAAATATTCAGATGTGATAATAGTTGTAGTTAATTGCCCATCGATTAAGTTTATCTCTTCTCTTTTGCTCCTGACCTTACTTAAAAGCTCATCAAACCGTTCACTATTCCTCGCCTTATCTACCGTTGCAACTAGAACCCGGGTGCGAATCTGAATCTTTGCAGCAGAGACTACCTCTCCAATACGCGCTTCGTTTGCTTCTCTTACTCTAGCTTTAAGTTGATACCTGCGACACGCTGCCTGAACTGCGTCAATTGATTCTGTTAGTCCTAGTTGCTCACAAATCTCTCTGGCAAGGGCAGCGGTGTTAATTAGACCACGATCAAGGCAATCTCGCACACTCGGGTGGTCCAGAATATATCTCCTTGCAAGCGAGCTGGCATTCTTGTTCAAAAACGTAAATCTCCCTATTTAAGAAACCGAGACAACGAGATAAAAGTGTCCTAAATATGACATTTATGTTTTTATTTGTCCATATCGCAACATATTTTCAATAGGTTATCTTGATATTAGCCCCTATCGGTGAGATTATTAGTGGACCGTAGAAAGCGGTCCCTGGAGGAGTTTTATGAGTAAAGTAGTTCTTGCGTACAGCGGCGGTCTAGATACCTCAGTAATTTTAAAATGGCTTATTGATAGAGGTCACGAGGTAATCGCTTATGTAGCTGATGTGGGTCAGAAAGAGGATTTTGAGGCTGTTAAAACCAAGGCTCTAGCTGTTGGGGCTTCAAAAGTGTATGTGCGAGATCTACAACGTGAGTTTGTCACTGATTATATCTTTGAAGCACTTAAAGGGGCACCGCTATACGAGGGGCGCTATCTATTAGGGACCTCTCTTGCTAGACCGGTTATCGCAAAGCATCAGTCAGATATTGCCAAAGAGGAAGGCGCTCAATTTTGTTCGCACGGTGCAACTGGCAAAGGCAATGATCAGGTACGGTTCGAGCTGGCCTTCTACGCCCTTAATCCAGAGATACAAGTTATAGCTCCCTGGCGGGATCCTGAGTTTCTAGCTCAGTTTGAAGGAAGGCAACAACTTCTTGAGTATGCGGAACAACATTCAATTCCTGTAGAAGCAACTAAAAAAGCATCTTATAGTATGGATGCTAACTTGATGCACATTAGTTATGAGTCAGGAATTCTTGAAGACATCGGCTCTGCCCCCCCTGCTGAGATGTTCCGTATGACCTGTGATCCAAAGGAGGCACCAGAAGAACCTACTCAGATATCAATAGAGTTTGCTGGTGGAGTGCCGGTAGAACTTACAGTACTTAGTACCGGCAAAAAGATTACAGATCCACTTGAGCTATTTAAAACTTTAAACACGATAGCTGGAGAAAACGGGGTTGGTCGAATCGATATAGTTGAGAATAGATACGTAGGAATTAAATCGAGAGGTGTCTACGAAACTCCCGCTGGTACAGTTCTCTGGGCTGCCCACCGAGATCTTGAAACTATAACCACCGATCGTGAAGTTTTTAGATTTAAAGAGAGTCTTTTGTCTCGCTTTGCCGAGCTTATCTATAATGGCTACTGGTTTTCTCCCGAGATGGATTGCATCAGACACGCAATTAATAAGACTCAAGACTCAGTAAATGGCAAAATCACAATTGAGCTCTATAAGGGAAATGTCACTATTATGGCGCGTGAATCGCAAAACTCACTCTATGACATGAAGCTATCGAGCATGGATCAGCACGGGGGGTACGATCAACAAGATGCTGAAGGATTTATTAAGATCAATGCAGTCCGTCTTAGAAAGTATGGGCTTCTACAAGCAAGGAGCTAGTTAGTAGTGCCTCTCGGCAAGACAGTCAGGCTATGACCGAAAATTCCATAGCCTTTACTGTATGGATAACACCGTACTCTTGCTGCTCAATCCCCTGAGGAGCAATGTGCCACAGCCATGAACTTGAGCGGCTTAATGTATAACTCTGTGCTAGCTCCACCTCTGGATCTAGATACAACGCATCGTGCACCAACCAGTGAGACCTGTCCTGTTGGTAATAATTAAAGTGAGTATCAGTAATTAGCACTATCCGTTTACTTTTGGATTCACTTAGCAATCTTAAATGATCTTGTTGAAGAAGACACATACTGTTTTCCAGTGCTAATTTTAAAGGATTTTCACAACTATCGTGGTCTAACTCGATACCCCAATATTTTAAAATGAGTAAAAAAACACGATCGCGCCAGTATAGCGGAATCTGGCTTAGAAGATTAAGCGAGATCATCAGATCAGAAGAGTTAAGTAACACTCCCTTTTGAATGGAAAGCCTATCTAAAAACTCAGAGAGTAAAGTTAAGTTTTTCTCTGACTTATTGTGTCTAAGGAAGGCCACCAGCTGCTCAGACCAACTTTGCAGAACCCCGGTTATTTCTACACAATTTACAGATAGTTTTTTAAGGTAACGCAGGTAAGCAATTCGTGTTTGCACAATTGCACCGGGATCACCGTCGTATAGTGAAACTCTGCTGGATAGAGAGAGCAACTGTTTAAGTGGCACATCGAATAATCTGCCCGATCCTAGCACGGTGATGCGCCCGCCCCAATCAGCCGAGACACACAGCTCCTTTACTGCTGCTATTTGAAAGTTCTTGGAGTTATCAAGGTGCCCACGCCAGTAAGACCGACACCGAGCATGTCGGGCTGAAATTCCAAGCCCCATATCAATAAAATCACTAGAGGCTGGATAGAGCGCTTTAAGTGAGTGGTAAAGTAGATAAGACATTTAGTAGAATTCTACTCAACCACCACTCAAACCACTACCGTTAACCTTTAGAAAGGTACTGACAACGCCGCAAAAGCAAGCAATTGCGCAATTCCTCAATGGGCTCCAAAACAAATGACCAATTTTAGAGATTAATTCACAAAAAAATAGATCTCCTAGACCCAAAGATGAGCCAAATCTCCCAAAAACACCCCATCACAACAAACCACGCACAGTAATTTCAGCTACTTAAATTCACCCAGACTCTCAGAGAATCTGCGGAAGGGGGACAATCTGCGGAAGGGGGACAAGGGGCGCCTTGCTAGAACTCATATCCGAAAAATGAAACATCAAGGTGATAAATCGACATATCAACTACTATGGCATCTACCAACCTTCATAGAGTATCAGCAACTTTCGAGTCGCTGACCCCCACGGTTAAACAAGCGGCCAGCTCCAATGCGTCAGCTCCGACCATGCCAACCGCTACACCGAGGATTTCAATCTATGATTTAATAGATGTCGAACAAATAGTTAATTGGGCTCAGGAACAATGCGACAAGCACGACTCTTGCTCAGAATTGCCAACACTAGTGCCAGGATCCACAAACCCAGAGAACTCCCATGGCAGAATTGGCGAATTTCGTGCTCACTTTTCAAGAGAGGGGGTAGAGATTGAAATAAAAGAGCCGAATCCTGGGCCAGAGCATAAACTTTCTATTGAGCTTAAAATTCAAGACCCTCGCACCGTGGTTTACTCTCTAGTTCAACAGGCTGAGTCCAGAAGATTATCCGGCCCCGAATGGAAGCTAATTCAAGAAAATCCTCTATATCTGGAAATTGTACTTGATCTGATACTACCGCATCTTTCATGGGCCCCACAAAAACTACTAAAGAGTTATCCAAAGCGCACCGCAGAACTCTTAATGCAGGATGTTCGGATTGCAGT
>Ga0208075_1000997_pt1 | contig 10358 bp, 9 predicted proteins | sample HotLakmasection5_FD_184728 | JGI IMG/M metagenome (GOLD analysis project Ga0208075, IMG submission 184728) | Hypersaline microbial mat communities from Hot Lake, Washington, USA - Section #5 (SPAdes) | ecosystem: Environmental > Aquatic > Non-marine Saline and Alkaline > Hypersaline > Microbial... | reverse complement strand
CATCTGATGCCGCTAAGTCCGCGAGAAACCGAAATTCTGCGCTCAGTGACGAGTGGCCTGAGCAACAAAGAAATCGCCGTTGAGCTGGGAATCAGCCAGCAGACGGTAAAAAATCATATGACATCGATTTTGCGCAAGCTTAACGTGGATGATCGGACACAGGCCGCCGTCGCAGCTATTCGACACGGCTGGGTGCAGATCAAAGACACCAGACGTTAGCGATTTTCTGTCATCAGAACCAGACCGGATAGGATAACAGACAATGGACATCGTAAGAGACGACGCCCAACTGGACCCCAAAGAAGAGTTGTTACAGATCATCAGCGAGCGCTTATCGACCATCAAGCGCAAACGGGGCGAGATCAAATCGCAGATCGACCAGACGGAACTCATGGTCAACCGCGAGCAGCAGCGCAACTCTGACCTGGCCGCTGACCTGCAAACCATCCAGGCCAACCTGGACAGCCTGCCCCGAGAGGACATCCGCGACCGGTATAACGAAGCGCTGGACGCCCGTTTTCGGCTGGCGACCATGCGCGGCCAGTTGGAGAAATTCCAGAGCCATTACGATTATCTGGAACAGGAAGCCGTCTTGCTCAACCAGATTCTGAGCAAGTTCAAAGGCGTCGAGATGGTCATGGACGAGGAAGATGTCATCCAGAGCGACAACCGGGCCGCCGTCAACATTGTGCGCGTCGTCCAGGCCCAGGAAGAAGAGCGCCAGCGGTTGGCCCGGCAGATGCACGATGGTCCGGCGCAGTCGCTGACCAACTTTATTCTCCAGGCCGAAATCTGCTACCGGCTGTTCGACCGCGACCCCAAGCGCGCCGCCGAAGAACTGGACAACCTCAAGACATCGGCCAGTTCCACATTCCAGAAGGTGCGCGACTTTATCTTCGACCTGCGCCCGATGATGCTCGACGACCTGGGTCTGGTGCCCACTGTGCGCCGTTATGCCGACTCCTACCGGGAAAAGACCGATATCATCGTCAAGCTGGATATTAACGGCGAGGAACGCCGGCTGGAGACACACCGCGAGGTGATGATCTTCCGCTGTGTGCAGGAGCTGATGGGCCACGCCCGCGACTACGCCAGCGCCAGCGAGGTGCAGGTCCATCTGGATATGAACGGCGAGAGGATCAAAATCGGTGTCAGGGACAACGGACGCGGCTTCGACGCCGAGGCAGTCTTCGGCGACGAGGGCCACCGCGACGCCCGCGCGCAGGGCCTGGTCACGCTGCGCGAGAAGTTCGAGCTGGTGGGCGGCACGCTGTCTATCAACAGCAACGAAAACGAAGGCACGCAGGTCCGCGTGGAGATTCCATCACATTAGCTGGCTCGGTTAATGTTACGGAACTCGGTTAACTTTTCGTAACCATTGAGAAAATTCAGGGACAATTTACGGAAATTACCTTAACATAAATTCAGAAGTAACTGCTCCGGGGTTGATCGGGGCATGTCAACAGTTCTGAAACCTCGTCATCTCGGAGGAGGCTCATGCAGGGTCGTACACGAATTCTCATTCTGATTTTGCTGATTGTGATTATCGGCGCGGTTGCAGCGGTGCTGTTGCTCGGCAACGGCGACAACGACGGTGACAGCCCATCGGGGGCGGTCTTTGAGTCGGGCGATGGCGACGCGCCAGCAGCTACAGAGGCTCCCGCCGAGACGCCGCTGCCCACCCAGGAGCTGGTCGATATCATCGTTTCGGTGCAGAACATCTCGCGCGGGTCGCTGATTCCACCGGACGCGGTGCGGTTCCAGCCCTGGCCGCTGGACGCGGTGCCCTTCAATGTGGTCACCAGCATGGACGATGTGGTCGGCAAACGCGCCCGCACCGATATTTACGTGGAGCAGCCGGTCCTCACTTCGTATGTGGTGGATGACCTCGCCAGCCTGGCGGCGGTCGGCTCTGACGCTTCGGCTATCATCCCCAGTGGCCTGGTGGGTATCGCCATGCCGATTGATGTCTATACGTCGGTGGCTTACGCCATCCAGCCCGGTGACCGGGTTGACATTATCATTTCGATGCTTTTCATCGAACTCGACGAAGCATTCCAGAGTGCCCAGCCTAACAGCATTAACCTGGTCAACACCAATATTGACGAAGGCGGCGTGTCCCTGACGACCGGCGCCGATGTCGAAGGCCGCTTCGAGACACTGCGCGTGCCACTGTCGGCGCTGGACCCCAACACCCTGACGACACGCAGCGTACCCGTTGACTGGCCGGTGCTGGTGCGCCCGTCAGAGGAGCCAAGGCCACGCCTGGTGACCCAGCGCACCGTACAGGACTCGCTGGTGCTGTATGTCGGCGAATGGCCATCAGATGGCCGGTTGTTCGGCCCGGTAGCCACGCCCACTCCGGTGGAAGAGGTCGCGCCACCGCCGGCCCAGCAGCAGCAGGGTGGCGACGCACCGCCGCAACCTACGGATGTACCGGATCGCCCGGATATCGTGACGCTGGCGGTGACACCACAGGAGGCCGTTATCCTCAACTGGATTATGGAAGCTGGCATACCATTTGTCTTTACACTACGCGCCGCTTCGGATACATCGCGCGTGCCGACCGACCCGGTAACGCTGGACTACATCATGAACGATTACAACATCACGGTACCGGTCAAACGGGCGTTTTCCATCGAGCCGGCTATCCGCAGCATCCGCCAGATCATGCGTGAGACAGAGACAACACAGCAACCATAACAGACCATTTGTAAAACACGGGCAGCCCATACATGTTAAGGACCGTTAGATGAGTGGTAGATCGCTAAAATCGTCGCCGGACAATAACTCGAAAAACGAGATTACCATCCTGCTGGTAGATGACATCCCGGAAACACGGGAAAACATCAAGAAGCTGCTGGCCTTCGAGCAGGACCTGAAGGTTATCGGCTCGGCGGGGACCGGACGCGAAGGCGTGGAGATGGCACGGCAGCTCAAGCCTGATGTCATCATCATGGACATCAACATGCCCGACATGGACGGTCTGCAAGCCACGTCACTGGTCAACAAGACGGTGCCCACCAGCGCTGTCATCATCATGTCGGTACAGAACGACGCCGACTATATGCGGCGCGCCATGCTGGCCGGGGCCAGGGACTTTCTGACGAAGCCCATCAACATGGATGAGCTGTACAACACTATTCGCACGGTCTATCGTAATCACGAGGCCATTCGGCGGCAGTACACAGCGATGGAAAACAACCAGCCGCTGGACCTGCCGGGCCGCGAGAAAACCAAAGCCAGCGGCGAGCGCGCTGGTCACATCATCACGGTATATAGCCCGCAGGGCGGCGTTGGCACCACCAGCGTCGCCATCAATCTGGCGTCTGGCCTGATGGGCGAAAACGTCCGGGTGCTGCTGGTGGACGCCGACCTGCAATTTGGCGATGTCGCCGCATTCCTCAACCTGAAAGCCACCAGCAGCATCGCCAACCTGGCCGAAGATGTCAACGACCTGGACCTTGATCTGGTCGAACACATCATCATGACGCACGACAGCGGCCTGAAGGTGCTGGCCGCGCCGGTCGATCCTGAAGAAGCCGAGGCGCTGCGCGAAACGCCAGCCGCCACCGCGACCATCGTCGAACGCATCGCCGAGCGTTACGATTTTGTCATTGTCGATACCGGTTGCTCAATGAACGAAGTCAACCTCAACCTGTTCGATCGTTCCAGCAAGATTGTGCTGGTTGGTTCGCCGACACTCATTTCGGTAAAGAATCTGCGTCTGGTACTGGACCTGTTCAACCGTATGGAGTACGGCGCTGGCCGCGTGCCACTCGTCCTCAATCGCATGGTTGACGACAAAAAGGGCAAATCGGGGACGTTCGCGGTCGACAAGATCGAGGGCTACCTGCGCCACAAGGTGCTGGCGACCATCCCGGCGGTGGAAGAACGCCTGATGCTGAATGCCATCAATCGCGGTATACCGATCATCGCGGCGGATCGAGACCAGAGCAAGGCACCTATCAGACAATTCCTGGAGACGGCGGAGTTGGTCCGACGAGAGTTCATGGGCAAGGGTGAAAGCAGCGAAGAAGACGGCGATGCGCGCAAACGCTCCGGCCTGGCCAGTTTCCTGAGCCGGTAGCCTGCGCCAGCACCAGTCGCATGAAAAAACGGAGTCAGTCACATGTCATTACTCAGCCGTATTGATAGAAGTGGTAAAAGCGGTGGCGGCAACCAGAATCAGCAGCGCGGCGGCCAGCGCACGCAGGAAAACGCCAGACCCGCCGAAGACGATAACCGGTCGGCAGCGGCACGGCGCGTCAAAGCGCCAGATGCCAGCAACAGCAGCGGTGGTTACATGGACCTCAAGGTTCGTGTACAGCACAAGCTGCTGGCCGAGATCGACCAGAAGAACATCGACACCAGCCGCAAAGACGAAGTGCGGCGCCACATCGAAGAGTTGTTTAACACCATCCTGGCCGAGGAGAGTATGGTCCTCTCCCGAACCGAGCGCCAGCGCCTGTTCGACGCGATCGTGGCTGAAATCCTGGGCTTCGGTCCCATCGAGCCACTGCTCAACGACGACAGCATCAGCGAGATCATGGTCAACGGTCCCAAGTCGATCTTTGTGGAGCGCAAGGGTAATCTGACGCGCACACCGATCACTTTCGACGATGACGAACATGTGCTGCGCATCATCGACCGCATCGTGGCCCCGCTGGGGCGGCGTGTGGACGAGAGTTCGCCGCTGGTGGACGCCCGCCTGCCGGATGGTTCGCGTGTGAACGTCGTCATCCGACCCATCGCGCTCAATGGCCCCACCATCACGATCCGTAAGTTTGCCCGTGACCCGCTGGGCGTACAGGACCTCATTCGCTTCGGGTCGATGACAGTGGAAATCGCCGACTTTTTGCGGGCATGCGTGATTGGCCGCCTGAACATGGTGGTTGCCGGGGGTACCGGCTCCGGTAAAACGACGCTGCTCAACGTGCTGTCGAGCTTCATCCCTAACGACGAGCGCATCATCACGGTGGAGAACGCCGCCGAGCTTCAGCTCCAGCAGGAACACGTCGTCACGCTGGAGAGCCGCCCGGCCAACATCGAAGGCGCGGGCGCAATCGACATCCAGGACCTGGTTGTTAACTGTCTGCGTATGCGCCCGGAACGCATCATCGTTGGTGAGTGTCGTTCTGGCGAGGCGCTGGACATGCTCCAGGCCATGAACACCGGCCATGACGGTTCACTGACAACGCTGCACGCCAACAGCCCGCGCGACTCGGTGTCGCGTCTTGAGGTGATGTGCCTGATGGCCGGCGTGGAACTGCCTGTGCGCGCTATCCGCGAGCAGATTGCATCGGCCATTGACGTGATCTGCCAGCAGTCGCGCCTGCGCGATGGTTCGCGCAAAATCATGTACATCACCGAAGTGCAGGGCATGGAAGGCGAGATGATTACCATGTCTGACATCTTCGAGTTCGAGCAGACCGGCTACGAAGGCGGCAAGATCATCGGGCGCATTCGCCCCAGCGGCATCCGGCCCAAGTTCATCGACCAGATCGAAGACGCGGGTATTCACCTGCCGCCATCGACATTCGGTGTCGGCGCACGCCGTTAAGTCCGGCATCCGGCGGCGCTGCCGGCCTGTGTAATGGAAACAGGGTTCTACAGATGACCACACTACAACTCTTGATTATGGGGGGAGCCGGGCTGGTGGCGTTTTTCATCATCGTCATCGGCGTGATCGGCGCGCGGGCAGAAAACAACCTGATCGAAGAACGATTGGGGCGCGGTTCTGCTGGCGAGGATTACCGGGCCATGCTGGACCTGGACGAGGAAGACGATCTACAGGAGCCGGTGGCCAAAAACCGCGCCCTGGACGCCCTCAACAACGTCCTTGAGGACCGAAGTTTCGGCAAAAAGTGGCGAGTGCAGCTCGCGCGCGCCAACCTCAAGCTGACGGTGGGAGAGTTTGCGGTGCTGCATGTCCTCGCCATGATGGGCGCCTTCGTCGCCGGTTACTTCGTCGTGTTTCGCGGTGACCTGATCTTCTCGATTGTGATGGCCTTTGTGGGGTTCTTCCTGCCGCGTATTTACGTCTCGCGCGTCATCAGCAAGCGCCTCATCGACTTCGAGACGCAGCTACCGGATACGCTGGGCCTGTGGGTCAACGCGCTGCGTTCCGGTTACAGCGTCATGCAGTCTATGGAAGCCGTCGCCAAAGACGCGCCAGAACCTACCCGGACCGAGTTTCGCCGGGTGGTGCAGGAAGTCCAGTTAGGCATTGATATGTCTGACGCGCTGGCCCACCTGCTGGAACGCGTCGAAAGCGCGGACCTGGACCTGGTGGTGACAGCCGTCAACATTCAGCGTGAGGTCGGCGGTAACTTGGCCGAGATTCTGGAAGTCATCAGCGGCACCATCCGGGAGCGCATCAAGCTCAAGGGCGAGATTCGCGTGCTGACATCGCAGGGGCGCATCACCGGCTATCTGATCAGTTTTCTGCCGATTGCGCTGGCGATCTTCCTCAACATGGTCAATCCTGGTTACGTGGGACAGCTATTCGAGAATCGCATGTGTGGCTGGCCGATGCTGGGCGCGGGTCTGGCGCTCATCGGTATGGGCACAGCTATCATTCAGAAAATCATCGACATCGAGATTTAGCGCCAGTATCGGTGCTTACTGAGAATTACAAGGTAAGGGGTGGCCTATGGACCCTATTCTGATCGCCGTCATTGTTCTGGGTGTTATGGCACTCATTGGCGGCCTGCTGTACGTGGGCCTGAGCGATAATAACGACCACGACCCATTGCAGGAACGTCTGGCGCAGTACGGCGAGCGCGAGCTGCCGGAATCGCTGCAGGAGATCGAGCTGGAGATTGGCTTCAAGGATCGTGTTCTGGTGCCGCTGGTGCGCAACATCGCCGGCATCACCACCCGCATGACGCCCCAGAAGCAGCTCGCACAGACCCGGCGCAAACTCGAACTGGCGGGCAGCACCAGCGACCCAGGTACGTTTTACGCCACGCGCATCGCTATGACGCTGGTATTTGGCGGCGCCGGGGCCATGCTGGGCTTTATGGTCATGGAAGAGACCATGATGATGGGCCTGGCCTATACTGGTGGCGGCGCGCTGCTGGGTTTCATCTTCCCGATGATGTCGCTCAACAGCAAAATCAGGAAACGCCAGGAGAGTATCGTCAAGGCGCTGCCGGACGCGCTCGACCTGCTGGTGATCTGCGTCGAAGCCGGTCTGGGCTTCGACATGGCGATGGGCAAGGTCTACGAGAAGTGGGACAACGAGCTGGCGCTGGCCTTTGGGCGCGTGCTGCGCGAGATTCAGTTGGGCAAGCTGCGCCGCGAGGCGCTCAAGGACATGGCCGACCGCATGGACGTGCCCGACGTCAACGCCTTTACCGCCGCTATTATCCAGGCGGACCAGCTCGGCGTGAGTATGTCGAAAATCCTGCGTGTGCAATCCGACCAGATGCGCACCAAGCGCCGCCAGCGCGCCCAGGAGAAAGCGCAGCAGGCCCCGGTTAAGATGATGATCCCGATGGTGCTGCTCATCTTCCCGTCGATCTGGATCGTGCTGCTGGGTCCGGCGCTGCTGACCATCATGGACGTGGGCGTGTTCTAAAGCCCGCGCTTAAACCATCTACATAGCGGCCATCACGCGCTCAACTGGAGCGGTGAAACGATGACGACTGAACTACCCTCTGAAGCCCAGCCCATACGGTCCGGGCTTCGTGCGTCTCTGGCGCGACTGCTCAACGACAGTCTGGACCTGATCTTCCCGCCGCGCTGTGCCAACTGTGGCCGCGTGGATGCCACCTGGTGCGATCACTGCGCGCAGGCGCTGGCCGATCTTCCGCTGGATGTGCGACTTTCCTGCGTGGAGCCGCTGGCCGGTATCGCTTCGACCGGCATTCACGAGGGCCTGCTTCGCAGCGCGGTCCACGTCCTGAAGTATGAGAATCTGCCGCAGCTTGCCAGCCCGCTGGGGGCACGCCTGGCGGCTGTTATTCGCAAGCAGCCCTGGACAATCGACCGGGTGGTGCCGGTTCCATTACATTTTTCCCGATTGGCACTCCGGCGTTATAATCAGGCTAACCTGATTGCTGGCGAGCTGGCGGCCCGCTGCGGACTGCCCTGCGCGCCACAGTCTCTGCAGCGCGAGCGAGACACGCGCGTGCAGGTCGGGTTATCCAGGCAGGAACGCCTGGATAACGTCGCAGGCGCCTTCACCGCCAATCCTGCCCAGGTTGAGGGACTCAATCTGCTGGTGGTGGACGACGTATACACGACGGGCGCGACGCTGGCGGCCTGCGCCCAGGCTGCCCTCAACGCGGGAGCGCGAAGCGTATATGCATTGACGGTGACCACGGCGCGACCTGATCTTGTACTATAGCTTTAGGCTGGTTTTACAGAAGGAGCAAGCCTCATGGATGTGAGTATAAACGGACAGGATATCAAGATTACCGAGGCACTCGAGGAATATGCCCAGAGGAAACTCGACAAACTGGATCGCTATATGCCGAACATCACCGATTTGCGCCTCGACCTGTCGCGCCAGCATACCCGGCGTGGCGACAACCTGACCATCGCGCAGATCACGCTGCGCCACCGGCGCGGGGCCATCCTGCGCGCCGAAGAAAAGATCAACGGCGAAGATAATGAAGCCATCCAGGCCGCCATTACCGCCGCTGTCGATAAGATGTATCGTCGTATCCAGCGCTTTAAGGGCAAGAAACAGGACAACCGCCGGGGCCGCGAGAAGTACTTCGCCACACCGGAAGAACTGACCCTGGCCGAAGAACTCCCGGAACTGGATTATGAGGCCATCGCCGAGGAGTACAATGACGATTACTACGAAGAAGAAATGGCGATTGTCCGCCGCAAGCTGATCGAAATCGAAGCGATGACCGAACTGGAAGCCATCGAACAGATGGAACTGCTGGGACACGGCTTCTTTATGTTCAAGAATCGGGATTCGGGCGCGATCAACGTGCTGTATCGCCGTGAAAACGGCGGTTACGGCGTGCTGGTGCCGGAAAACAACGGCTGATCGCGCGGCGGGTTATCATGTGGGGGCGAGGGTTGGTGACTCTCGCCCCCGGCGATTCTTTGTTCATGTGCCTGCTGAGTCGCGCCACAGGCCGCGCAGAATGACATACTTGCGGAACTCGTACCAGGCCATCAACAGGCTGAGGCGAAGCCCGTGCCAGCCATCCTGGTAACCTTTGAGCGTCAGCCAGCGCCAGCGGAAATGGCGCAGCGGTTGCAGGATGTAATTCCGGGGTTTGGGGCGGATCCCCTGCTCGAACATGATCTGCGCTTCATAGGCGGTATATACGCGCTGCTTGGCCAGGAACTGCGCCATGTGCTGGTAGTTATGATGGACCAGCGGATTCTCCAGTGTGCCCAGCGGACCGTCGAGCAGAACCACCTCATGGACCTTGCGCGTCGGGTCGTAACGGGCAGCGCCGACTCTGAGCAGGCGCGTCTGGTAATCAGGATGCCAGCCCGCGCCCAGCGTCAGTTTGCCGAAGATATAATTGTGACGCGGCACTTGCCAGCCGGCATAACCCGGCTTCTCTATGACTACGCGAATTTCATCCGCCAGCGGCGCTGGGATGCGCTCGTCGGCATCGACAAACAGCACCCAGTCGGCCCGGTCACCGACGGCATCCAGGGCGGCGTTGCGCTGGCTGGCGTAATCGGCGAAGGCGTGCTGGATTACTTCCGCGCCGCGCTCACGGGCCAGCGTCACTGTGTCGTCGGTGCTGAACGAATCAAACACCAGCACCCAATCGGCGAACTGTACCGAGTCGATGCAGTCCTGGATGTGCCGGGCCTCGTTATACGTCAGGATGACCGCCGCCAGCCGGGTCATGAGCGTGCCAGCCCTTCTACCTGCCGGTAAGCGTCGATAAGCGCCTGGCGGTCGTCTGCCGACAGCGAAGCATCAGCCTGTACGCGGGCGATCTGTCTCCGCATCCCGGCGACGACCAACCAGCGCGCCGCCGCCAGTTTCCAGCGCGAATAATAGCGCTGGTACAGCAGCAGGCGGCTGCGCCACAGATTGACCACGCTCTGCGGGCGGACCTGGGACGTGCTCTGCCCGGCCAGGTGGACAACATGCGCCGCCGGTACACAGGCGATGTCCCAGCCAGCACGGTGGATACGCCAGGCCCAGTCGATTTCCTCGCAGTACATGAAGAACGCCTCGTCGAACAGGCCAGTCTGCTGGATGACCTCGCGCTTGAGCATCATGGTCGCGCCCAGCGTGAAATCGACGCGGAACGGCTGGCCGCTGTCGTAGCAGGCGCGCGGGTAGCGCCCGTTGAAGCGCCCTTCGATCCAGCGGCCCGGCGTCGGGAAGAACTCTGCCCACAACTGGCGCAGACCGG
>Ga0208075_1000988_pt1 | contig 10384 bp, 7 predicted proteins | sample HotLakmasection5_FD_184728 | JGI IMG/M metagenome (GOLD analysis project Ga0208075, IMG submission 184728) | Hypersaline microbial mat communities from Hot Lake, Washington, USA - Section #5 (SPAdes) | ecosystem: Environmental > Aquatic > Non-marine Saline and Alkaline > Hypersaline > Microbial... | reverse complement strand
CGCCGCCGACACGGCCGCCATCGTGGCGGCGGCGGACGCCCACCTGACCGCCTGGGTCCGCGAGCGCCCCGAACAGTGGCTCTGGCTCAGCCAGCGGCTCTCGGGGCGGGGTGGTGGTGGGGTTTGATGCGACTGGACCCTATGCTCACTTTTCGAGAAATGGCATCCAATAAAACTGTGTAGGCGAGCGCCCTCGCGCAGCACAGGGTCTACCGCAGGTACAATGCCTGCAGCCCGGCGGTCCGCCGAGCCCTCGCGTACGGCTCACGAGCCGCAGCACATATGGCCATGCCGCCACCGCGATCAGCACGCACACCGGCATCAGCACCATGACCAGCGCCAGCCAAACGACCGCACGGCCGTTAGCGGCATTCACGTTATCGATCGCGCGGACCACGACGGTCGACGCGGAAGCTGGGCGGGCAGACCAGCCGACAATCTACCGGTGCGCTGCCGGTGTCGCAACGCAAAAGTGCAAGGGGGGTGTCAAGAGCAGGTCATCTGGCTGCGCGATCCAGCTCGCAAGTTGGCCGATCCTGGAACGGTTCGAGGGGGCGGCCTGAAATTTATTCTGCGGCTATAGCGAAACCTTGCGAAACACAAAGATGCTCCACAACCGATGCCATGACGGGCGGGCAGACGCCGTTGCCGAGGAGGCGGATGCGGTCGCGGCGGGAGCCGAACGGCAGCGTGTATTGGCGATCCATCGAAACGCGGTCAAAACCCATTCCTCTCATCAGTTCAGGGGGCTGCAGCATCCTAAGCATCGGTTCATTGCCGTGCCACGTCACGAGGCCGAAGCGGTCGAGAGTTGTCAGCGTACGCAGAGGCCGACTGAGCGGCTGCCATCCTCCACTGCCGTCGCTCCCATAGTATACGACCAGGAACGGGCATCCTCTGCCGAGGCTCGCAATGGCCCGCCTGGCCCGATCAAGCGTTGCCGCAGCACGACCGGGCCGGAACAGCGGACTTGACGGATATCCCGCCTCCCAATCAATGACCTGCTCTGCCGGCACCGGCGTCGAGAACAGGGGCGGGTCCAACCGGCTTGGCCGGCAGTCCCGGCCGCAGAGAATAAAAAGCCGGCGCCGCGTTTGCGGCACGCCGAAGTCTGCCGAATCAATCACCTGAACGGATGCCTTATAGCCGAGGTTCGTCATGTCGCCGAGCAGGCGGTTGAATCCTTGCCAGTTCCGCATGCTGACGACGTTCTCAATGACCGTCCAGCGCGGCCCGAAGTGGCGCATGAAGTTGAGCACGAACCGCGCGGTCAGGCGGCTTTGTTCTTCGCGCGGCCGCCCGCCTCGGGCGCAGGTGTGGCTGGTGCATTCCGGCGAAGCCAGAAGCAGGTCGATCTGGCCAAGATCGCTGAAATCCCGAGGATCGGTGTCCTCCGACAGCCTGCGCACATGGCCCTGTGCAAGAGGGAAGTTCGCTTGAAAGGTCTTCACCGCGAGCGGGCAGACGTCTATGCCGCCGGCAATAACGGATCCCGATGCTTGCGCACCCCAGCTGCTGCCGCCGCCGCCGCAAAACAGGTCGAGCACACGAATGGCCATCGGATTTTGTCATCAAGCGGAACCGATCGATTCACTATAGATCGTGGTGCAGCGTCGGTCCACGCCTCATTCGCTCTGGTGTTGCTGATCAGCGCGCCGGGTCCGTGCCTGCTGGATTCTCTCGACGCATCGGGCCGGATCCCGTTCGAGTTGATGTTCCCAGATTCGAACAACGATCCAGCCAAGCCGCCGCAGCTTCTTGTGGTTGCGCCGGTCCCGATCACGCGTGGCCTGAATCTTCTTTTCCCATTTTTCTGACAGCTTGTGGCGCCATTGCGGGAAGCGCCAACCGTGCCAGAAATCCCCGTCCACGAAGATCGCAATGCGCTCATCGCGAAGAGCGAAATCCGGCCTTCCAGGAAGATCGCGGCAATGGGTTTCCCATTGGCAGCCCAGCTCCTCCATGGCCTTGGCAAGACGGAGTTCGGGTCCGGTGTCGCGGCCCCGGATTCGCGACATGACTGCCGACCGGGTGGCTGCCGACATGATGTCGCCGCGATGGGCTCGTGGGCGGGTGCCTGTCTCGGCCATGATCCGGCTTGTGCGTTCTGATCCTGAAAGTTGACGAACTGTTCAGCAAATCGGATAGTATGGAGCAGCCTCTTCAGCATTTGGTGCCGGAAAGTGCGTGCCGGAACATGGTTGAGAATCCAGCAAAGCCGTCCCTGGGCCTGAACGGTGTTGATCTTCCGCCGGTGGCGCCGCTCCTCATGCAGGCGCTGCGGGCCGTGGGATATACGGCACCGGCAGCCCTGGCGGACCTAGTGGACAACAGCATAGCCGCTGGTGCGACCGGCGTCGCTGTCCGATTTGCCGCGACGCCCGAACCGTTCGTCGCCGTGATCGACGACGGCCGGGGCATGGACGAGAACGCTCTTGTTGCCGCCATGCGATTTGGCAGCCGGGATCCTCGCGAAATCCGCGACGGGCTTGACCTTGGTCGGTTCGGCCTTGGGCTCAAGACAGCTTCGCTGTCGCAATGCCGGCGCCTTACGGTCGCTTCCCTCTGCGAAGGCAACCTTTCGGTGGCAGTTTGGGACCTCGATACCTGTGACATACGCCGGAGCTGGTGGCTTGAGCGTCCTGGACCGGATGCCGTGCTTCCGGAGGTGTTGCGCATGCTGGAAGACAATCTGCAGGGGACTGCCGTCGTCTGGGAGAAGCTCGACCGCATCATTCCGCCCGTTTCAGCCGACCCGCAGAAGCAGCTTGATGTCGTGATGGAGGGCGCGCTCAATCATCTTGCACTCGCTTTCCACAGGTTCCTGGCGGGTGACGTGGAAGGGGCGTTCCGGATGGAGGTCAACGGACGGGACGTGCCTGTGCTCGATCCATTTCTCAACGGCCATCCCAGAGGGCAGGGGCTTCACAGCGAAACAATCTGGCTCGAAGGCAAGCCGGTCACTGTTACTCCGTACGTCCTGCCGTTTCCGTCGAGGCTCCGTCAAGCTGATCTCGAACGGGCGGGCGGGCGAGAAAGCCTCAAGACGGCGCATGGCTTCTACATCTATCGCGGGGGACGGCTGGTCGTCCCGGGTGGATGGTTTCGTATCGTACCTGCCGACGAATTGATCCGGCTGGCGCGGATTCGCGTCGAGGTTCCGGTGGACCTCGATCACATCTGGAAGGTCGACGTCAGGAAGACCACCGCAGAACCACCGCCGTCACTGAAGCCACATCTCAAGCGAGTCGTGGGTGATGTCACGAAACGGGCGCGGCGTGTCTATACGCACCGCGGCACGCGCGCGGATCCGGATCGCATATCGGTGTGGAGCCGCATCGAGCATCGTGACGGCGCTGCCAGCTGGCAGATTAATCGTGACCACCCTTTCGTCGTCGCCCTGCTGCAGGCGTCAAATGGCCGAAACGACATCGAGAGCCTATTGAGGCTTGTCGAGAACGCGCTGCCGCTCCACGACATCCATGTTCATCTCGGCAACGACCTGCCGATCGCTGATCCGGCTGACGAGACAGATGCGGATCTGGAATCGCTGGCGCGTCGGATCCTTGAAGCCCTGTCTGAAGACCAGACGCAGCGCACCCGTCTTCTTGAGCGCCTTCATCTCATAGACCCTTTCAGCCGTCATCCTGACGTCAGCAGGGCTATTGCAGAAAGGCTTCGATAACCATGATGCAGACCGCAGAGGACCTCGCGAAGACAGCGGCGTCCGCGCTGACGCTGGAGCCTCCCCCGACAGAGGATCAGATCGATGATGTTCTTGAGAAGCTTTCGTATGCCTTCGGGTTGAGCGACCATCTGCGGGAAGAGGCCCGCAAAATCCTGCATGCCAGATTTCGTATCAGGATGGAACTTGGCCAGACGCTGCTGTCCGACGACGGCCACGTGCCCTGGCTTGCCAAGCGGAAGGCGGACATCGATCCTTTCTTCTGGGCCCGCTACAAGGAAATGCTGTCTCTTAATGGATGGTCTCCGTTTGTGATTGCAACGCTGGATCAGGCAACCGATGAGCTGCTTGATCTCCTGGGAGACCCGGTATCTCCAGGCGAGTGGAAGCGAAGGGGGTTGGTTGTCGGAGATGTCCAATCCGGGAAGACGGCGTCCTATGCCGCGCTGATCTGCAAGGCGGCGGATGCCGGCTACCAGATGGTCATTCTCCTGACCGGCATGCTGGAGAATGTTCGCAGACAGACACAGCAACGACTCGACGCGGCATTTGTAGGTCTTGACAGTCGCGACTACCTGGCCAGAGGCCAGCTTCGGCGAAAGGCTCATGTGGGCGTCGGCCTGATCGACGGCCGCCGTGACGGGATGGTGCTCACTTCGCGGGACAGCGACTTCAGGACGGCGACGGCGTCAGGCCTGAACTTCTCTCTTGATGCCCTTCGGGAACCGGTTCTTGTTGTCACCAAGAAGAACAAGGCTGTCCTGCAGCGGCTGGCAGGCTGGCTCCGTGCCAAAAACGCGGATCGTGAAGGGAGAATTGATGTTCCCCTTCTCCTGATCGACGACGAGGCCGACAACGCATCGATCAATACCCGCAGGGACCAGAGTGAGACGACGGCAATCAACAAAGGCATCCGTGACCTGCTGCGCCTGTTCCGGCGCTCCAGCTATGTCGGCTTCACTGCCACACCGTTTGCCAACATCTTCATAGACCCGGCATCAAACGACGAAATGATCGGTGACGATTTGTTCCCGGAGTCTTTCATTCACGTTCTCGAACCGCCCGACAACTATGTCGGAATGAACGAGCTGTTCGGCGGCACGGACCCCGAGGCGGAGAGTGCTGCGGACGCAGAGGGAGCGCTTTCCGAAGTGGTCCTTCGCTCGACCGAGGATGAAGACTCCTGGCTGCCGGCCGCACACAAGAAGGACGCCGAGGTGGAAGGGCTTCCCGAAAGCTTGAAGGAAGCCATCCGGACCTTTCTTGTTGCCACCACCATCCGCGACCTGCGGGCGGCGGACGGCGTGCCCGGCAGGGGTGGCGGCATCCACCGATCAATGCTTGTAAACGTTTCGCGGTTCACGGACGTACAGAATCGCGTGGCCGCCGCAATCAGCATTGAACTCGAAGAGATCCGCCGGGCCGTCCGTTTGCACGGCGGGCTGCCTCCCGCCGCCGCGGCGTCGCAAAGCGGGCATGTCGCGGCGCTGCAGCGCACGTTCGAGACCGAATTCTCGGCTGACAGCATGGATTGGCCACGCGTCCTCAAGGCGCTGCATGAGGCAATGGCACCCGTTGTCGTCCGGGCGGTGAACCAGGGCACGGGAGCAGCCAGCCTTGATTATTCACCCTACGAGGAACCGCCGGGTCTGCGAGTTATCGCCGTTGGCGGCAACAGCCTGTCGCGCGGCCTGACCCTCGAAGGGTTGTCCACCAGCTACTTTCTCCGAAACTCGAAGACCTACGACACGTTGCTGCAAATGGGGCGCTGGTTTGGCTATCGAGACGGATATGGCGACCTGTGCCGGGTATGGCTCACGGCCGAGGCTGAAGGCTGGTACCGCCACATCACGGATGCGACGGGAGAGTTGAAACGCGATTTTGCACGTATGAAGCGGCGGCAGGCGACCCCTCGCGAGTTCGGCCTGCGGGTGCGGACGCATCCCGACACGTTGCTCATCACGGCGCGCAACAAGATGGCGACCGGGGTTGATGTCGTCGGCGAGGTGCGCGACATCTCGCTACGGGGTAGAGGAATCGAATCAAGTCGCCTATATGCGGACGAACGGCGAAATCGTGAAAACCTTGCCCTAGTGGATCGATTCATAATGCGGCTCGCCGGCAGCAGCAGTCGCCAGGCCGAATCGCCGCATCGCGGCGCTTATGTTTGGGTAGGAGTTCCAGCGGAAGATGTTGCTGACTTCCTTGACGATTTTCTTGTTCACCCACGCAATCATGATTTTCAGGCTGACAGCATTGCAGAATTCCTTCGGTCGCCCAAGAATACCCCTCACGAGCATGTCGACCGATGGACAATCGCTTTTATGAACGATGGCGAAGGGGATCCATTTACGCTTCCATCGCTGCTCGACCTCAATTTCAGAGCTAAGAAGAGGCAGATTGATATCGACCGCTCAATCAATTCTATCCTTGTCTCGGGCAGGAAAGCAAGAGTGGGAAGTCGTCCCGACTTGAAGCATGGGCTGACGTCTGAACAATTGAGCAGACTTTATTTTGAAAGTGGTCAGAAGAAGTCCGAAATACATGAGGATCAATACCGGGAAATTTTTGAAAACCCTTTGATGATTTTCTACATGATTCAGGGTGTTGATCGGCGAAAACAGCTCTATAAGGAAGGCCTGCTGTTGCCCGCTCTGGCTCTGCACTTTCCAGGAATCAAGGACGATAGCGTGCCGAAAAGGTACATAAAGTACCGCTTGAACAAGGTGGCGCAAGCAGAAGCATTCTCTATCGACATTGATGACGACGATCTTGCGGGCGATCCCGATGAACCGGATTGAAAATATTTGGCAATCACTTCGCTCAAACAGCCCCGGCCCTCTGGTCCGCCGGATCGACGAGACGCATCCACTGGACATCTATGCCGAGTACGAACATCCGGACCGGCCCGGTCTGGTCCTGGTTTGTCCGGACGAGCCGCCACGGGTGCGGGATCTGAAGGCCGTCAGGATCGATCATGGAGACCGGGCGGATGGCCGGTGGTGGTTGCGGCTCTCGCTGATGACACCGGATCTTTTCGCCGTGTTTCAAGAGCTCTGCCGCGACATTGTGACGTTCACGCGCCAGGGGATCACGCCACAGGCCGCACCGGGTGCGATCCTGGCCAGGGTCGATCGATGGCGACGGCTGCTGGAGGAGGCCCATGACGGCATGACCCCGACCGCACTGCGCGGCCTGATTGGCGAACTGCTCGTGCTTGAGGCGGACGTGCTGCCGCATTTCCGACCGGAAGTCGCCGTCAGGAGCTGGCAGGGTCCGCTCGGGGCGGCCCAGGACTTCCGACTGCCGTCCGGACGACGGATCGAGGTCAAGGTCGTGCAGCCTGACCCCGAGGCGGTACGGATCAATGGTCTTGCCCAGCTCGACGGTGAAGGCGAAGAGATTGTCTTGACCATTGTTCGCCTTGCGGATGTCCACGCGGATTCCGACAACGTGATGACGGCGTCGACCGTGATCCGGCGGCTGATCCGACGGCTCGACCCGGAACCGCTGGCCGCCAATGAATTCACCAGCCGTCTGGCCGCTGCCGGCTGGCATGAGCACCCACTGCACGAGCAGGTGGCGGTCATTCTGAAAGGCATGGACCGGTATGTCATCGAGGACCCGTTTCCGCGCCTCGTCCGGGCAAGGGTCCCCGTTGGTGTGATCGAGGCGGACTATCTCATCGCCCTGCCGCCCATGTCGGCGGGGAATCGGGCCGCAGGGGAATCAGATACATGACGAATGAGGAATTCAGGGCCGAACTCCTGGCCTCCGCGGCATCGCGTGCCGAAGCATGGTCCTGCACGTCGCGAGACGCTTTCGTTGGAGAAACACTGGAGCGCCTGCGGGAAGCGGGCGAGGTGCCGGATGCAGAGAGCTGTCCCGAGACCTTGGTCGGGCAGCGGGGCAGAAAACTGGAGATGGACGCGCTTGCATTCGACGAGGCCGACGAGTCGCTGCACCTTTTCATTGCGCTCCTGGATGGTGGTCCTGAAATGCCGCCGGCTCTCACACTCTCGGAGGCGCGGGAGCAGGGCTTCAATCGCATCCTGGCGGTTTTCGAGTCGGCACGGAGCGGGTGGCTGGCCAGAAGCATTGAGGAAAGCCGACCGCTCTGGGGCTTGGCGCGGCGCGTCGAACGCAATGCTCGACCCTCGCGTCTGCGGCTGCACATCGTCACCGACCGGCCAATCAGCGAGCGCATTCGTGAAATTCCCGCTGGCGTTGCCGATGACGAAACACAGGTTACCTACCAGATCTGGGATATTACTCGTTTAAAGAGAATACACGAGGCGTACAACGCTCGAGACGATCTTGTCGTGGACTTCAGCAGGATGCCGTCGGGTGGTCTTGAAGTCCTTCCGGCGGCCGTTGGTGATGCGGACTACGATGCCTACTTGGCTGCAATTCCTGCGGAGACGCTTGCTGACATCTTCCTGCGATACGGCAGCCGCCTTCTAGAAGGGAACGTTCGAACATTTCTTGGCCGTCGGGGCAATGTCAACAAAGGCATGGCAAGAACCATCCAGCAGCAGCCGGAGAGGTTCTTTGCCTACAACAATGGCATAGCGGCGACCGCCTCAGAGGTGACCCTCTCTCGGACCTCTGATGGTCGCCTGCTCGTCACCAGCGCCACTGACCTCCAGATTGTCAACGGTGCCCAGACGACGGCGTCGGTCGCGATGGTGCGGCGCGACGGCCGCATGTCCCTGTCCCGGGTCTTCGTGCCAATGAAGCTGTCGGTCGTCGCACCAGACATCTGCGAGGAAATCATTCCGCTCATCTCGCGCTATGCGAACAGTCAGAATACCGTGAGGCTGAGCGATTTCTTCGCAAACCACCCGTTCCACCGCAAGATCGAAGAGTGCTCACGACGCATTCTAGCACCGGCCATTGGAGGATCACAGATCCAGACGCACTGGTACTACGAGCGGGCGCGAGGTCAATATTTAAATGATCAGGCCGGGCTCACGTCGGCCAGGCGGCAGCAGTTTCAGTTGGCCAACCCCCGCAGTCAGGTCGTCACCAAGACGGACCTTGCAAAAGTTGAGAACTGCTTTGCAGGGCTGCCGGACATTGCCTGCAAGGGCGCCGAAAAGAGCTTCACAGAATTTGCCAACACCATCACGGCGCAATGGTCAAACGAGTCGCAGCGCACCGGCTATGGCGACGACTGGTTCAGGGATGCGATGGCGCGGATCATCCTGTTTCGTGCGGCAGAGCGCCTTGTAAGCGGTGCTTCGTGGTATGAGGGCGGGTACCGGGCCCAGATCGTCGCCTATACCATGGCTCGATTGGCCCGCTTGGCCGCCGATGTTTCCAAAGGCGGCACCCTTGATTTCCGTAGGATTTGGGCGGCACAGGCGCCCGGCAACATGCTGGAACGCCAAATTCTGTTGATTGGCGAGGTCATGGCTGCTGTCCTCCGGGAACCGCCACAGGCCGGCCAGAACGTCACGGAATGGGCGAAGCAGCAGGCATGCCGTAAACGTGCTCTCGAAACGCGAGTGCCCCTGGCCGCTGGATTCGAGCAGATGACCGTCACCGGCCACGAAATGCGCTCTCAGGAAAAGCAGGCGCGTACGGAAGGGAAGATTGATCGAGGCCTGGAGGCGATCAGGGAGGTTATGGAGTGTGGTCCATCATACTGGCAGTCGTTGTCCGTTTTCGCGCGCCAGCGACAGATTTTGACAATGGCGGACGAGCGCGCGCTGTATCCTGCATTGAATGGCTCGGTGCCCAGCGACCGCCAAGCCGAGACACTGGTCAGCCTGAGCAGGCGCTGCGAGGACGCCGGTTTTGCGGCAGAGCCCCTTCAATCTGCGTCTGTTTGACGCGAGGGCTCCACATGGCCCGGTGGAGAGGTCTCAAATACATCAGTCGCTTGGACCTGCTGCCTTTCTTTGTCTGAATTCTCATTCGCAAGTTTAATAAGTTCCTGATCGTGGGGCTTCTCGGGACGGCAGGCCTGGGCACTGCTGACCGCGGGTGAAAGGATCGCAATCGAAGAGCAGATGCGCGGGCGCGTGGCGAAGGAAGTCGAGAGCAGGAGAATTGGCCTGATTGCCACCATGGGGCTTGAATTCTAGGATAATCATCCTGCATACTGAACGGGTCAAGGCGGTCGAGGAATGTGCGCGATGAGGCGGAAAGCACGGGATGCGTTTCCTTCGACGGGTTTGGTCCAGTGTGATGCGCGATCTGCGGAGCTGCAGGGACGGCGGCACTGGCAGCGGCACCGCCTCGTTGGCCGTCGGGGCGCGGCGGCGGATCTGTGCAGCACGCTGTGTGCACCGATGCAGATGCTGCATATCGTCCGAAAGCGTTGGCAGATCAACGGGTTGGGCTGCAACTTGGCGGTTGCACTCATGATGCAGCAGGGACGGGCGGCGCGCCGGCCGTCGTGCCGCTCTGGCGACCTGCACGCTGCGCCGATCCGGCGTGCGGTTGGTGCAACACCCCCTGTGTATTGATGCAAATGCTGCATCCGGCCGGAAAGAGTCGGTAAGTCAACGGGTTGGGCTGCAACAGCCCGGTTGCACGCGTTGCTGGGCCGGGCGGGCGTCCGCTCCATCGCCCTCAAGGGCAGGACCGTTACTCGGGGCTCATCGGCGCCGTGCCGAAGGCGTCGTGCACGACCCGGTCGCCGGGGGCGATGCCGAGCAGGTCGGACAGGCCGCCGTTGATCTCCAGCAC
>Ga0208075_1000987_pt1 | contig 10398 bp, 9 predicted proteins | sample HotLakmasection5_FD_184728 | JGI IMG/M metagenome (GOLD analysis project Ga0208075, IMG submission 184728) | Hypersaline microbial mat communities from Hot Lake, Washington, USA - Section #5 (SPAdes) | ecosystem: Environmental > Aquatic > Non-marine Saline and Alkaline > Hypersaline > Microbial... | reverse complement strand
GCTTGACAAAATTTTAAGAAAACGTTATGTTCTTAATCTAATCAAAACATATTGAACGCATGATCTGGGTTGGCTGGCGCTGGGTGAGTCGCCAGTACGTCCGTCAAAATAACACCATTGTTGGAATAGAGCGGCTCAGATAGACAACATCTGACCGCCTGGCAGCACATGACCGACGATACAACAGACAGCCAAATCGGATTGCAGGTTAAGCCGCCGCTTCTCGCTTTCGTACATCCCGATCAGGTCGGCGCTGATCGGGGTTTTTGTTTCCCAATCTTCGCAAACCCTGGCGATGTACTTCAGCCAGGTTGAGCATATGGCGATTGCATCAGCGGCCAGAACAAGAATCGAGGAGGTGTGATCATGGAGTTCGAGATCGTGATCGATCAGATTGTGAGCGCGATCGAACAAACTGGTCAGTGGCTGGCGCCGGTTTTTGGCAATCTGGACCCTGTACTGGTTGGACGTCTGGTTCTGGTGTTGTTTCTGTGCGGCATGATTGGCCTGGAACGATCTGAACACGAGCGCGCCAGCGGTTTTCGACCCCATATTCTGGTGGGCCTGGGGGCATGTCTGATGACGATGGCCGGGGCTTACGCTCTGCCAGACAGCAACAATCTGCGTGATCCAATGCGTGTGGCCAGCTATGTGGTGTCGGGTATTGGCTTTCTGGGAGCAGGGGCCATTCTGCGGCATGGCACGACTGTACGCGGCCTGACAACCGTTGCCAGCATCTGGGGATCGGCGGGAATTGGCATCGCGACGGGTGTGGGGCTGGGCGGACTGGCCGCAGTAACCACGTTGTTTATTCTGTTTACACTGACCGCGCTGGAATGGTTCGAGGTCCGCCTGGGACGCGGTGAGGCAGCCAGTGATCTGCGGTTGCACCTTAAGGACGATCATCGTTCAGTCGGCAAGGCGCTCACCGCGCTGGACCGGTTGGGGTTGCGAGTCAAGCGCGCAACGATGCTGCCCGGTGCTGGCGAAACAGCCATTCTGCGTATCGAACTTAACCATCCGTTGAAGGCGGACGAAATGCCGCGTCTGGTCAAACAACTGTTGGTTGTCAAGTCTATCGCTCATGTCGAGGTGGCGGCGCTGGAAGTCGAAGATGCTGAGGAACTGTCGCACACGCACCGGACACCGGAGTCGAGCAGGTCGATACAACCTAATGGGCTGCGTCTGGATGACGCCATGCTGCTAAGCGATCTCAACGAGCCGGACATGAAAATCGAGGCGATTGTCCCCGAAGAAAAGTCGTCACGCCCGCGTCCGGTTCCTCCCCAACGCCGGCGCTCTAAGGACCAGAAGAACAAAAAATGACATGGCTTCTGCCAGGGGTTGATGGTGTAATGCTGCCTGTCCGCCGCCAACGCCGCCGTGCGCCTGCCAGCTAGAAAATCCCAGTACGCAATTTCTTGACAAATCAACCAATTTGTCATACGCTATCGGCAACTAATGCGTATTATCTATTGTCGCAAGCTTTTGATTATGAAGAAGAAGAGTGTTTTTGTAACCCAAAAACAGATCGCCAGCACCGCTGGTGTCTCACAGACGACCGTATCGCTTATCCTCAACAACAGCGCCGATGTCGTCATCAGTGAGACGACCCGGCAGCGGGTGTTGGCAGTTGCTGAAGAACTGGGGTATGTGCCTCAGTCCGCCGCGCAGACCCTCGTGCGCGGGCGCAGCCAGAATCTGGGCCTGGTCCTCATCAAACCCCATTACCAGGTGTTCCGTGACCCATTTATCCCCAGTGTGATGACTGGATTCAGCAATGTTGCCCGTCCACATAGGTTTCGCATGCTGGTCGAGCATATCGACGACCTCGATTATATCGATGTCATCCGCCTATTGCTCAAGGGCGGTGAAGTCGCCGGCATGGTCATCTCGAACTTTCATGACGCTGAACGTGTGATTGACTCGCTGGTTGACGAAGATTACCCGGTTGTGCTCCTGGATACGCCGCGTTCTTCCTACCTGCACGGGGTCTCGATCGATCATATCAGCGGCATTCGCTCAATCATTGACCATCTGATCGCGTTGGGCCATCGTCGTATCGCCTGCATTCCCTATGGTCCGACGGACGATGTACACCTTGGCAAGCGACTGGGCGCGTATCGTTCGACCCTCGAGGATGCCGGGCTTGAGTACGACGAGCGCCTGGTGTCTGCTGGCCGTTATGACCCCGACAGCGGCTACCAGGCCATGAAGTCCCTCCTGAATGTTTCGCCGCAACCGACGGCGGTTTTCGGCATGAATGACCTGATGGCGCTGGGCGCGATGCGCGCCATACTCGAGCACGGTCTGCGTATCCCCGAAGATGTCGCGGTTGCTGGCTATGACGACATGCGCTTTGCGGCGTTCACCACGCCGCCGCTGACGACTGTCCGCGCCCCAGAGGTCGAACTGGGACAGGTCGCCTGTGAGATGCTGATTGATCTGGTGGAAGGGCGTAAGCCTGCCATCAGACAGCTTGAACTCGACACCGAATTGATCGTCCGTGGTTCATGTGGCGCGCTGGAAAGCTGATGTGCTGAAGGATCGCGAAAAAAGGCATTTCGTAAAGTTATTCAGGTGAATGTTCAACAGGGCAAAGAGGGGAAAATAGATGGCACTTACAAAACCAAAAACAAATGGAAGTTTTCTCGATAAGATCACCAATAATGAAGCTCTGCTGGCCTACATCTTTATCCTGCCCAGCCTGATTGGTTTTATTGCATTTTACGCCGTGCCGGCTCTGCGTGCCTTCTATATCAGTTTCCAGGAATGGAATCTACTGAGCGATGCGCGCTATGTAGGGTTGGATAATTACCAGGACCTGCTCAATGACCGGCGTTTTGTCGACTCGTTACGTATTACTGTTGTCTATGTTTTGTGGAATATCCCGCTGCAAACGGTGATTGCTATTTTCATGGCGGTGGTGCTGGAGCGTTTCAGTACGGGGATTTCTACCCTGATGCGCGGCATTCTGATTCTGCCCTGGCTGATGCCTAACGTTGTGGTGGCTCTGCTGTGGCTGTGGATTCTGGACCCGTCCATCGGCATCATGAACGAGTTCCTGACCTGGATTGGTATTGGCAAACAGCCATTTATGGGATCGCCAGATCAGGCGATCCAGTCGATTGCCGGAATCAACATCTGGCGGCATGCCGGTTATAACGCCATTCTGATCTTTGCTGGTCTCAAACTGATTCCCCGATCATTATACGAAGCCGCCGCTATCGACGGCGCTAACGGTGTCCGGCAGTTTTTCTCCATTACGCTGCCGCTGCTGCGCCCGGTGCTGGTGTTTGTGCTGGTGACCTCGGTGATCGGCTCGTTCCAGGTGTTCGATACGATCGCGGTGACGACCGGCGGTGGACCCGCTGGCTCGACGCGGGTGGTTATCTACTATATCTTCGAGCAGGTGTTTGAACGACGCATCCGCATGGGAACGGCGACCGCTGCATCGGTCATCCTGTTCATGATCCTGGTCACAATCACACTCATCCAGATGCGCTTCCTGCGCTCCAAACAGTCCGATCTGGCGGATTACAGCTAGCTGCCGCCCGTTTGTTGCCATTTATCGAAGATATGTTTGAGGTGCTGTAATGGACACAATCAATTCTGCGGCTTCCAGGGAAACCGCAACCCGGACGATAAACTGGTCCCGACTGTTTGCGGGCTGGGGCTGGCGTGATATCCCGGTTCTGATCGTGCTTTTTATGCTGTTGTTCGGTGCGTTGTTCCCGTTCTGGTGGGTTGTGCGTACGGGGCTTACGTCGCCATCGTCGGTTTTCAGCCAGACATCTTCGCTGCTGCCGGTCAACACGACCACGCAGAACTTCGAGCGCGTGCTGGGGTTGGTCGATGCCAGTGAGTTGGCGCGCGAGAACCCGAATATTTCGATTGCCCAGCTCAACTTCTGGATTTACCTGCGTAATTCGTTTATCGTGTCGCTGCTTATCACCCTGGGGCAGACGACTTTCAGCACACTGGCGGCTTATGCCTTTGCCCGCCTGAAGTTTCCTTTTCGAGATCAGATATTCTTCATCTACCTCACCGGATTGATGGTGCCAGGGATTGTGCTGTTCATCCCGAACTTTGTGCTTGTTCGCGAACTGGGCTGGATTGGCACGTACCAGGGGATTGTCGCGCCGTTCTTCCTGATGACGCCATTTGCCGTCTTCTTTATGCGCCAGTTCTTCCTTAGCCTGAACAGAGACCTGGAAGAAGCGGCCACACTGGATGGCGCGACCAAGTTTGGCATTTTCTGGCGAGTGGCGCTGCCGCTTATCCAGGGGCCGGTGCTGACGCTGGCCATACTCACCTTTATCCAGAGCTGGAACGAGTACCTGTGGCCGCTGCTGGTGGGCCGCAGCGAGGACGTTCGTGTGCTGACGGTGGCTTTGGGTATTTTCCGCGAGCAGACACCACAGGGTGCGCCGGACTGGGCCGGTTTGATGGCAGGGACGGCCATTGCGATTATCCCCGGCCTGATGATCTTTATCTTTTTCGGTCGTAAAGTGGTGGATTCAATTCAGTTCTCCGGTTTCAAGTAAACCGGGCCAACCACACAGAGAACACGAGCTTGCTGAGCATAATACAGCGTTTGTCAGTCTATTGAACGAAGTAATAAAGAAGGAGAACCTTGAAATGAGCCGGTTTTTACGTGTAACAACACTGCTGCTGACCTGCCTGATGCTGGTTGCCGCGCTGGGCGTGGTTCAGGCGCAGGATACGACTATTCGCTATATGCTTTGGGATACGAATCAGTTGCCGGCCTACCAGGAATGCGCCGACCTCTTTACCGAGCGCAACCCTGAGATCAGCATTGAGATCGAGCAGCTTGGCTGGAGCGACTATTGGACAGCCATCCAGAGTGGCTTCATCACGGGTGACGTCCCGGATGTGTTCACCAACCATCTGGCCAAGTATCCTGAATTCGTTGAGTTGGGCCAGTTGGTCGATATTCAGCCGCTGGTCGAGCGTGATGGTGTGGCGACTGACATCTACTATCCTGGACTGGCGGAACTGTGGACCCGCGATGACGCCCGCTACGGCCTGCCCAAAGACTGGGATACCGTAGCCGTGGTCTACAATGTGGAGATGCTGGAAGCCGCTGGTGTGGACCCGGCTATCATGGATGAGTGGGACTGGAATCCGGAAGATGGTGGTATGTTTGAGCAGGTCGTGGCCCAGTTGACGCTGGACGCCAACGGCAACAACGGCCTCAGCCCGGATTTTGACAAGGATAACGTCGTTCAGTACGGCTTTGCCAATAGCTGGGACGACGCCCAGGGCTACGGCCAGACCGAGTTCAGCATGTTTGCGGTTTCGACTGGCTGGCAGTTCAATAACGGCATCTGGGGCGACGAGTACTACTATGACGACCCGCGCTTTATCGAGACCATCCAGTGGATGGTTGACCTGTGGCTGGAGAAGGGCTACGCTACTCCGTTCGAGGATCAATCTGGCCTGGGGCGTTTTGCCCTGTTCCAGGCTGAACAGGCCGCGCTCGCTATTGATGGCTCGTGGATGATCGGTAGCTACCTGAGCAGCGAGTTCCCGGTTGGCTTTGGTCGCCTTCCGATTGGCCCTGAAGGCCGCCGCAGCATGTTCAACGGTCTGGCCGACTCGATCTGGGTGGGCAGCGATCATATCGACGAGTCCTGGGAATGGGTGAAGTTCCTGGGGTCCGCCGACTGCCAGAACATCGTTGGTGAGTCGGGCGTGGTCTTCCCGGCCATCCCGGAAGCGGTTGAACTGGTGCTTGAGGTGCGTGAAGAGCAGGGCGTAGATGTTTCCGCTTTCACCCTTCAGGCTGAAGAAGAAGACGGGACTTTCCTGTTCCCAATCACCGACTACGCCGGTGAAATCTCGACCATCATGGACGAGACGATGGACTCCATCGGTCTGGGTGTCGTCGACGCTGCCACTGCGCTCCCTGCCGCTAACACTGAGGTCAACGACCTCTTCCGTTAACCCACTATAGTTTTGCTCAGCAGTTTGTGTCATGCTTAAAATCGTGCCGCCCTTCACACGGGCGGCACGATCACAATGAATGGTGTACAGCTTAATCAGGAACATCAATAAGGAAGGCCAACATGCCAAAGATCGCCTTTATCGGTGCAGGCAGCACCGTATTCGCCAAAAATCTCATGGGCGACATTCTCAGCTTCCCTGAGTTGGCTGGGAGCACCATCGCCCTGATGGACATCGATCCGGAGCGTTTGGAGACATCGCAGGCGGTCGCCCATCGCATCAATGACAAGCTGGGTGCTGGCGCTGTCATCGAAGCCACCACCGATCGCCGCGCTGCCCTCACGGGGGCCGATTACGTCATCTGTATGATCCAGGTGGGCGGTTATAATCCGGCTACAATTATCGACTTTGAAATCCCACGCAAGTATGGCCTGCGCCAGACCATCGCCGATACGCTGGGTATTGGCGGCATTATGCGCGGCCTGCGCACCATCCCGGTGCTGCTGGAAATCACCCGTGACATGGAAGAATTGTGTCCGGATGCGCTTTTTCTGAATTATGTCAACCCGATGGCGATCAACCAGTGGGCACTCAGCCGGGGAACAAGCGTGCGCACCGTCGGCCTGTGTCACAGTGTGCCGGGCACAGCTCATGAACTATCACGCGATATTGGCGTGCCTTACGAGGACATCAATTATCTGGTGGCCGGCATCAATCACATGGCCTTCTACCTGAAGTTCGAGAACAAACATACCGGCGAGGACCTCTACCCACTGATTCACAGGGTCTACGATGAAGGCCGGGTGCCCGCCTGGAATCGAGTGCGTTATGAGATGTTCAAGCGGCTGGGCTACTTCGTCACCGAGAGCAGCGAACACTTCAGCGAGTATGTGCCCTGGTTTATCAAGCGCGACCGCCCCGACCTCATCGAGCAGTTTAACATCCCAATTGAGGAATACATCCAGCGCTGCGAGACGCAGATTAAAGGCTGGGAGCTGATGGAAACCGCCCAGGCCAACAATCAGATGCTGGACGAGGCGGCCATCCGCAGCGCGCTCGAAGGCTACAGTCCAATGCCCAACATCAAAGAGGGCATGATCCGGGGGATGCTCAACTTCGACAAAATCGAGCGCAGCGTGGAATACGGATCGCTCATCATTCACAGTATGGAGACTGGCACATCGCGCACCGTCTACGGCAACGTACCCAACACCGGCGTGATTACCAACCTGCCCGATGGGTGCAGCATCGAAGTGCCGTGCCTGGTGGATGCCAACGGCGTGCAGCCCACAATGATCGGCGCGCTGCCTGTCCATCTGGCTGCGCTCATGCAGACCAACATCAACGTGCAGGCGCTGACCGTCGAGGCGGCGCTGACCGGCAAGCGGGAGCATGTTTACCATGCCGCCATGCTCGACCCGCACACCGCCGCCGAGCTGTCGCTCGATCAGATCTGGTCGCTGGTCGATGAGCTGATCGAAGCGCATGGGGAATATCTGCCGCAGTTTAACGGCGTGCGCGCCTGATTGATCTCAGCGCCACCTGCAAGCAAAAATGACACAAATCCCCGCCTTGATGCGGGGATTTGTCTTTGAAATGCTCCGCTGGTGTAGGGCAGATAGAAATAATACAGGCTGCCTGGTTGTTTCATCCACATAATCATAGGCCGGCGTTGCAGCTAATCAGCCTGAACATAGCCCCAGGATTTTATTGACTGTGTTCCAGTTGCGTCCTGTGGCGACGCAACCCAGCTTACGCTCGATGAAGCCGTTATCCAGTTTCGAGCGGCCCATGCCCTCTGGATAGAAGATGTAAAGCTCCTGTCCGCTGCTGTGGATAACCTCTGGCCCGTTGTGAGTCGCTTGCAGTGTCGCCAGCGATTCGTCATCCGGTTCGCTTTGCAGAAAGGTAACCAGGATTTTGCCCGGCTCGGCCAACTGCTCGGCGGAGAACGGATGCCGCGCCACGACCATTCGCCACTCGTCGGCGCTGCGCATGATGATTTTTGACTCGAAGCCGAACTGCTTGCGAATACTCGCCTCAATCTGCTGGCCGATCGGATCGGTGTCGGCGTTCGCGCCCTTGAATACGACGTTGCCGCTTTGCAGCAGGGTCTTTACGTCGGTAAACCCCAGCGATTCGTACAGCGCCTTAAGTTCGGCCATCTTGATCTTCTTGTTGCCGCCAACGTTGATTCCGCGTAGTAATGATACCCGTGTTGTCATCAGGTTAAGCCGCCTTTGTGTGTATCGAATTTGCTCAGAACCAGCGCCGCCGCCGGTCCAGGAACCGGTGACTGTTGGCGAGCTGGTCCATATAGCGCGCAACAGCCGCCGGAGACAGGTCCAGCTTCCAGGCGGGCGCGCCGTCGACGTAGGGCAGGCGGTCGCCGATGCGCACGCCCTGATGGAACATCGTCAGGTAGACGTGCGCCAGTGAATATCCATGATAGGCCAGCAGCGTGGCCTCGCTGTCGAGAAAGTGGTTCAGGTCGGTGCGGGTGGCGCGCACCCGCTCGACAACGGCCTCTGGCAGCGCGATGGCTTCCAACTCGTCCTTCGCGTCCGACCGCTGCAGTTCGCGCAGGTGACTGGCAACAACGTCGATTGAAATCATGATGCCCACACTCAGGCCGCCACGAATACGTTCGATGAAGCGATCCTTGCGTGTACGTCGTGTCTGCTCCTGCAAGATGTCGCTGATGCGCCCCAGAATGCCCACCATGCGATACACCGGCACGAAGCGTCGCCCGGCCCAGTTCCATTCGAGCAGTTCGGGTGAGGCGTCGCTAACCACCAGGAACTCAGGCTGTTTCAGCCCGTCTGGGCGTGGGCGCTGGTTGGCGTTCAGATACCAGTCCAGACCGGTGTTATCATAGACACCGCCGTCCATAAACCAAAGCGACGTATCATTGGCGAAGTTGATTGCCAGCGGCAAATGCGCTGCCGAGGCCGTCACAGCGTCGGCGACCCGCACCGCGCGAGTGCGGTCGGCAGGGGCGGTGAAGTAGCCTTTGTCGTCGCCGAAGTAACCGCGTGCGATTCGGAATCCCTGCGCGGAGGCCAGGTTAGTCGTGTTGAACACCATATCGAGGTCATCGGGCAGGTCGTGCGTGGTCAGTTGTTTGTTGCCGTAGAACCAGCGATCAAACAGCTTCGACCACAGGATGCTCCAGGTGAAGTTGGGCCACAGCAGCAGCGGTGTGGTGAGCAGGCACAATACCAGCCAGCGATTGCGAAAGTTGGCCGAGGTCACCCACTCGATGAAGGGGTTATAAACCTCGTCCATAAAGGAATCCAGCGAGAAATCGTTTTCGCGTAGCACATCCCACCTGAGCGCCAGATAGGCGGCGATGATACTGCCGCCGGACACGCTGGAGATCGCGCCGACGTTACCGAGCTGGCCTGTCTCGGCCAGGTAGCGCAACACGCCCAGATGATACAGGGAGGCCCGAAAGCCCCCGCCCGATAGACACAGACCGATGGATTTTTCCGGGAAAGTTTTCATGGGGTATCCTCTACCCGCTTGCGAGAATTTACTATAGCAAATATATTACCCAACATTATATAGGAAGATGAGGTAAGTCCCAAATATCCGGCGGCTGAAAGGGGAGCAGGTCTCTCTACGACCTGGCAGTAACATACTGTAAAATGGTCGCTGATCGTGAACTATGAATGGTCATCAGATAGCGTGGAATAATGCGTATTGCGTTTTTCTCCGGCGGTCCCTTGGGGACCGATTGGCTGAAGTTACTGTCCGGCCTGGCGCTGGCTGGCTTTGTGCTGGGGTTGGCGCTGGCACTCATCTACGCACCGACCAACACCGTGCAGGGTGAGGTTCAGCGTATTTTCTATCTGCATCTGGCGGCGTTCGTCGGTGCGTTTGTCGGCTTCATCAGCGCGGCAATTGGTGGCGTCGCCTATCTGCGTACACGGCGAATTGCATGGGATATGTTTGCTCAGGCTGGCGTTGAGGTGGGGCTGCTGCTGGCGCTCATCAACGTGCTGACCGGCGCCATCTATGCCCGCCCGATCATCAATAGCTGGTGGACCTGGGACCCCAAGCTGACCGCCGTCACCATTATGATGCTGACGTACACCGCATACCTGATGCTGCGCAACGGTGTCGAAAGCCCGGAGCGCCGCCGTCTGTTCGCGGCAGTTTACAGCATCATCGCCTTTGTGACCGTGATCAATACCTTTATGGCCATCCGGCTGCGCCCGGATACGCTGCACGAAGTGATGTTTGCGCCCAGTTCGGCGCTGTTCCGTATGCCGGCACGCATGCAGTTGGCGTTGTTTGGCAACATGCTGATATGGGGCGGGCTGATCGCCCCGGCGCTGATCGGCTGGCGTTTCCGGTTGGAGCGTGTTCATCTGGCCAACGAACGCCTGCGCTTCAGGTTGCTGGATGGAGAGCGCCGCTGAT
>Ga0208075_1000984_pt1 | contig 10407 bp, 8 predicted proteins | sample HotLakmasection5_FD_184728 | JGI IMG/M metagenome (GOLD analysis project Ga0208075, IMG submission 184728) | Hypersaline microbial mat communities from Hot Lake, Washington, USA - Section #5 (SPAdes) | ecosystem: Environmental > Aquatic > Non-marine Saline and Alkaline > Hypersaline > Microbial... | reverse complement strand
CCCTGCCATAATTCCTATTGACCCATCTTCTTGTGAAACTCTAGTTGATAGAGGATTTAAAGATTCAGACTTGAATTACCGTAGAAAAGTTTTGGAAGCTTTAGAGGATGAATTTGATGCATGGAAATCAATTTCTAATGATGTTCCTGATGCACAAAAGGCTTTGATAGAATCTCTTTCTAGAACTACGATTAAGGATAGCACTACAAATTGTGGTGATGTTGAATTTGGTCAAAATCGCGTAGAAAGTGAAGATGGAGATTTTGATCACGAAGATGATGATAGAGATGTCATTTGCGACTTAAATGACAATACAAGTGATTATTGTTATAAGGGTAGAGTAGAAGATTTGTTGATTGATGAAAAGTATGTTTCTTTAATTGAATATGTAAAGTGCAATCCATGTCATTTAAGTTTTGGAGATGGAACATATTATATGTTGCCAAATGGTACAAAATTTGACAAACTAGATTTGATGATTACTTCTACACTACACAAAATGTTAAAAGACTGGAAGGTTAATGGCGCCGCCTATCAGTTATATTATTCTAATAGACGTGGCATTAACAAATTGATGGATGCGTTTTTAAGCCCAGCAATAACGGATAGACGTTCATTAAACATAATGCTTCCATTTTCACATTTCCCAGGCCATAGATTTCCTATTTGGGGATTTATAGAATCTGATTTTACGCATCCTGAATATTATGCAAAACCATGGGATGATGCTTATTCAAGTCTTTATTCTCCATGCAAAGGATTTAATCAAATAGAAGAGAATCCTTTAAATGCTGAAATTGTGCCGGCCACTGGAGAAAATGAAGAATTAGTGTTTGACACAGTACCACTAACATATTTAGGCAATGGTTTAATAAACGATATTTCTTCATATGGAACACATGATTCTAGAGATTATCAAGTAACTCATTCTATATACTCTACTGCAGATGTTGGGCCAACCAACGGTAGTGGTGACCAGATCGTACAATTAGATGGAACTGTTCATACTACAGCAGATGCGATTGTTCAAAACAAACTATTTGAGTCATGGAATGATGAATGCAATACTGATTATGTTGATGGATACCCAGCAGAAGCTGGCATATTCACATTTGACCCCGATGAGTATGGATTTAATAATTATAATGATATAGATGGAGAATTTGTTCTTGGACTTCCTAGCACAGAATTTGGTAGTTCTGGTGGAACTACAGTCAATGCTTTGTTTAGGTGGGGGTCTGGCATCATATGCTCTAATTTAGTTCCACCTGATATTGATGATGTGGCTATTTCTGGAGATAATTTATCTGGTAATGATGTCGATGCTGGTGTGATAAGTCCAGAAGAAGAATCTCAATTAGTATATGGAGTTTCTGCTGGCGATAACGACGTTGTTGCCGTTGCGTCAATAGCCAGCACTAATAATGCTTCTGCTTTTATTTCTAGCCAACTTCCATCTGTCATATCAGCTGGTACGTCAGGGTCGTTTACTGTAAGTATTCAACCTGGTGTTGGGCCATTTACTGTTGTAGTGTCAGTTACAATTGGTGGAGTAGCAGTTTATCAATTTACGATTTCTGGTACTGGAGCTACTACTGCGCAATTGCTGATAGATTCTTTAACTTCAGCCGCAGGTGGTAATGTCCCAACTGGTTTGTGGATTCCGGGTGAACAAACATACAGCGACAATGCAGAAACACCGGCTGGCGACGCAGACGGTGTGTACCAGCTGAGCGACCTAACCGGTAACGGTAATCACTTTTTACAAACAACTGAGGCAAACCAGCCAACTCTAGACGTGGACGGATACAACGGAGTACCGTGCTTAGTGTTTGATAGAGGGGATGGCACCGACACAAGTAATTGGTTGAGTTGTGTGAACGACCTGTCCAGTGTATACGCCGCTAATTCACACTCAATTGCCGTACTAGGTAATTTTGATCATGCGGTCAGAGACAGCGTTAATACCTACTTGAATGATGCAATAGTGGGAAACAGTCACGGTCTATCTTTTGGTAGTAATCGACCCTATCTAACTCAAAGAAACAACTCGTTCGATCCTCTCTACGCCGTTGCTGGAAACTCGGGAGGTACCGCCAGTTTGGATATAGAAGACTACCAAGGTGTAGATTCCGTGTACGGCATGATACACAACTCTGTTGCTGGGTATTACCCATTTGCTGATAAAGAGAGTGGTTCACCAACTGGTAGTGGTTCTACAAACCTTACCAACAATTTGATGCTCATGAGGCACACCTATGCAACCGGAGGCAAGATTGCCGCAGCGGCTACGTGGAATGTGACACTAACAGAGGAACAACACTTTGCTGTGGTAGACGTATTGCGAGCATATGCAGGTATCTCCCCGGTGGCAGATCCTGTTTAAAAGTAAATAAACAAACCGGTTTTGATTGGAGAAATAATGAAATATTTAACCGCTTTAGTATTAAGCTGTGCTTTAATGTTTGTTGCAGTTGGATGCTCTGCTTTGGATAAAAGAGCTACTATGAAGAATTTTCAAATGACAGTCAAAGAAACTACCGAGAACGATATGTTCTGGGATGAATCTGATGCTGCGGATTCTCTCAAAGCTGCTGCTAAAATCCGTAATGCAGAACATCGCACACTTGCCGAAGAAATGGCTCGTGAAGCTGGCAATGAAGAAGACGATATTGAGAAGGCCAAGTCTGGCATTCCAGTAATTCAATAAGGGGAAATAATGTCTGACGAAGTGGTAGAACCAAATGATTCAGAAAGCGTCGAGACAGAGGTTGTCGAGCCTGAATTCTTAAATTTATCAAAAGAGCAATTAGACGCTATTCTTGCAAAGCTTCTTGAAACTAGTAAAGAAACACTTAGAATGGCATTAGAGTCGTTTAAGGGAGATGGCGAAGCAGCTCTTGATAAAGGAAAACAATTCGCTAAGGCTGCAGAAGCTTTAACTGTCGATTTGGTCAAGCGTAAAATTACACAAGAAGAATATAAAGATGCTATGGAAAACATTGCATTGGCAATGGATGCATTTTTGGTTTCAGAAGGTTATGCTAAATCAAGAAAGTATCTTACTATAGCAGTTGATGTGCTCAAAAATATGGTGAGCATGGTCATTTCTGCACTTGTATAATGCCTGAACATATTGACGAAGAAATCCACCCACGTTTAATAGAAACGTGGAAACAGTTTGACGAAAAGGTTCGTACGTTGGATGTCCAATACGACACTACAGCCGATGAACCTTTACGTCAGGCCTTTGCTTTGCCATTTAATACAAAAGAAGACAAGGCTGTTTGGAAAGGCATTGCTGATTTTATGTATGAAACTGATAATATTAAAGATGGTAGTGTGTTGTTAAAGGTAGACCCTGGTTATAAAAAGAATGAGGTGTTGTTTTCATTTACAGTTGCGACAATTAATGACAATAGATTTTCCAATGTGGATAATAATCTTCAAGAAAGATTTATTAGCGCTTTTAAAAGTCAGCCGCATATTACACTTAATGTTAAGCCAACAAACAAGCAGAATGTAAATTTAGACGATGCTCCAGACACTGGAAGGCTCCCTGAAGAAGATAATATTCATAAAATGCCAGTAGAAATAAAAGACAAATTTAATAAGTTTATTATGCAGGACGAAAATATGTTAAAAGCCTGTCGTGATATGTTAAGTCAATGTGATTCTGAAATTGCTAATACAATTGAAGATATGTTAAAAAACAAAGAAAATTTTATGCTTGACTTGCGGGGCTTTCTTGAGAATATGTAAGGAATAAGATGAAAAAATCATTGATGGACATCTTGACAAAGTCTGCGAAAGGCGAAATTGAATTTATAATTCGTGACAAGAATGGCAATGTTTTGTCTCGTCGCAGAGAGCCGAATATTGTTAAAATCTTTGCCAAGGAAATGTTAGCACATAGGCTTGGGTATTCTCAAATCTGGAATCCAAATGCCAATAGTGGTGAGGGTGCTTGGGAATCTAGTGGTATTGATCCAACAGAAGAATTTGCGGCAAAGTATATTCTACTTGGTGCTTCATTTGATGAAAATGGTGTTCCACTTGAATTTAATGATGATCGCTTTTATTCTGTAGATTCTGTAACTAATTCTTTTATTCCAATTTCTCTAACACCTGGCGCTGAATATGATGGTGATTTAATCAACCCAATACCATTGCTTGAACCGGACACTCCTCTTAAGAGAATTGAAGATATTTCCTTTGAAAGTTCCTATCAACCGTCTGGAACCCCATTATTGCAGGATGACGTTAGAGCTATGAATAATGTAGCTGTATACGAGACTGTTGTTAGAACTGATGAATATAATGGATTTGGCACTACTGATAGTGATTATTTTACTTTAACAGAAGTAGCGCTAGCTGGTGGTAGAATTTTTGATTCTATAGGTGCTTGTAATTGCACTCCAAGAACTTTATTTTTAGAAGGTGTTGCTGCTGGAACCGATTCAAGTTCAAATTCTGAGCGTGCATTAATTTGTTCTGCGTCAGGAGGCGATGTGATATCAATTGACGGTGCCGAAACAGATGTTGATTTAATTTCTGAAGGCGATCAAATTAAAATTACAACATCATCCTCTGTATTAGATGGAACAGATTTAGACAATTTAGATCAAGTTTCTTCGTACTATTTAGTAATAAGCAAACAAGTAGGTGGTAGGGATGTACAGCTTGATAGGGCAGTTGTTGATGCCAATGGTGATGCGATTGTTGGGGATGTTGGTGTTTTTAGAGACACATTAAGAATATTTTCTCACAGGGTACTTCAAACACCTATTAGGAAGAGCAGCGATATTGAATTGGTAATTAGATGGAGAATTATCTTTAACTAATTATTCTAACAAAGATAATAAACAGGATAGAATATGCCAACTATTGACCCAAACTTAGTTCCAACAGTACAGCCAGGATCGTTGTTTTCAACGTTTACTGCAACTGGTAGTTCGTTAAATATTAGATGGTTAACAGCTACTGATCCTGTATACTTCGAAGTTACTAATAGACCTATTGCTGATGTTGCTGTAAGGCAACTTATTATGGCTAAAGCCCTTGATGCTTTACAAGTAAGACTTGGCCATCAAAATGCTTTTCCTTATGTAATTCAACCACAAATCGATCTTGGTTCCAGTACTGTTGATGTGCCATTGTCTATTATATGGGACTTGCATGTTTCACTTGCGAAGAAATGGGAATGGGTTAGATTAGCTAAAATTAAAAGAATAAGCGGGAGTAATCCTGGCACAGGCGACGAATATACTGGCGATTTAAGATTTATATTTACTGGACAAGAATCTGGTTCTAGCACAGAGACAGCTATATTTATGGCTGACTATATGATTGATAGTGCTTTAAATTTTCAAATCAAACAGGTAGATGTTGTTACAACACTTGAAGAGTCAGTTGCAATTGGTAGCGGTGAATCTGAAACTATTGCTGGCCATGTTATTTTTAGAACTCTTGATGTAACAGACGAAACAGTTCAAACATTCTTAGATGCTGTGGCACCTCCTCCAGTTACAACTACAGATTCTGAGGGCAATTTTGTAACGCCTGCAGAATATGAAATAGCAGACAATATTGCTGGCGGTTCTGCTATTGCTAATGATTTTTCAACTGTGTCTTTTTCTCACGGCACAGGCATGCTTACAGCTAGTGCTATAAATAACATTCCATCATTGGATTCTGATTTAAACACATGGTTGAATACTTTTAATTATCCATTTAGAGATGATGCAACTTTAACTTCCAGCACTCCTGCTGGTGTGACAATTCCACAAGGATTGTTTAAAGAATTTAAATTGATTGCCCCAAATGGGGATAGACCAACCGATAACAATTCTGGTGATTATTTTCCAGTGTGGATTAGTAGAATCTCTAGAGATGATGTTAACGCTGATCAAGCGACATTGTATTTCTCTACGTTCAATACTAGCGATTCGCCATCAACAACAGCAATAGAATTTGCGAGTTTAGTCTTAGAACGAGATTCTTCTCCTGGCGACATTGTTTCAATCGATCCATATGATGATTTATTCCCATTAATCGATAAAGATGTTGATTCTACGCTATCAGCGCAATTTAGGCAAGGTTTTGGTCAAGGTCACGTTAGACTTAGCAGTCTGTGGGGTCTAACTGATGGAGAAGTTTCAGATTTCTTCGATTCAATGATTCCATTTGCTGGTGACACTGTTGACTTTACGTTTACGATGACAGCTACTGCTGTTAGTTCGTTTGGTCTTTCTAGAGTTCCACATACCATACCAACAACTGGAGAATCAGAAGCACTTTCTGGTTCAACTAGTAGCTTAGAATCGCCAATCTATCCCAGCGCCGATAATAGATATGTGGTAGAAGCAGATCAAGGTCTTGGTGACCAAGTTGATTTTCACGATCCAGACACTGGACTTGCTGAAGCTATCCGTGAACATGCATCAATTGGTCAATATGGCAAAACTGGTGCATTAGCTCATAGAATAGTTTATTTAGAAGTTGATACATCTCAAGGTGATTTAGATTATGATAGAGATATTTTGCCAAGATTACAAATTTTGTTTGGTAGAGATCCTGGATTTGGCGATTTTTGGCATAATGGCACAACATTAAACTTCTTTAACGGAAATGATTGGCAAACACTAGGCTAAAATGGCATTTGTCGATGAAAACCCAAACCTTTCAAATCTTCCGAACCGTCCATTTGATGGGCAGATATTTATAGATTATTATGGTGTTGAGTGGATTTACACCGCTAATACTAATAGTTGGCGCAACAATGGCAAAAAATCCTCAATACCAGTAGCATCTGACAATGAAGCTGGTTTGTTAGATAAATCCATCAAAGAAGTTATAGATAGTGTTGCGGACCGTGGTGGTGGATTCGGTTTAATAGTTAAACCATTTTTATCGGCTGTTCCGCTAAATGTTAAACCATTGTTTCAAGATAAAATTTTTAGAAAAACCAAAACAGAATCTGGCACAACTGTTTATGGTGAGAAACCATATAATGAAGACTCTGATGGTCAGTATAATTTATATGTTGAAAATAAAATGGCTGGTCTTGTTTTAAGACTAAAAACCGGCACACTAAAAGGAAGACAATTTTTAGTATTTGGCAACACAGAAGGCAAAATATTTGTTGATGGTGATTTAACAAGCGTAAAAGTTGGTGATATATTTGAATTATATGACCCAATTGAATTAAACCCATCTGGAGTATTAACTGGGGATATTGAAGTTGTTTCTGATTCGTTGGATATTAGTTGCGTTTCGGAAAACAAAGAAGGTGATTTAGATAAAGATCAAAATTGTAAGCCTTCTGATGAAGTCAAACCATCTGGACTTCAATTTAAAATTAAAGATAAATTTCTTAATGCTTTATGTGTTGAAATTCCTGGCTGTAAAGGCCCAAAAGGTAATAAGGGCGATAAAGGAAAATCAGGAAAAGACGGCACTGGAGATGGTCCACAGGGCGAACCTGGGGATAATGGAGATGATGCTTTATTTTCTGCTAAATTTAGTGGTATTAAAGTTATAGAAACAGATGATATATCAGATACTGCTGTAGTTGCGTTAGAGCCAGACCCTGACCTTGGAAAACTTTATGTTGTAAAAGCTAAAATTAAAGCTCCAATATCCGGCACTCCGGCAGATCAGGTTATAGCTTCTGCTATAAGTAGAAGTGTTACTTTCGAAGAAGAATTTTTCTTTAAAATTAACAAACCATCTCTTGACCCAATTGAAGCTGATGGGCAAATTGGCATTCCAGCATCAACTGCAGAAGGTGCTAACTGCTTTATAAAAAGTGATTTTGAAAATGATGTTGTTATTATGGTATGTCCTGATGGAGGTGCCAATGAAGGAGAAGCTCAAGCCGGAATTAGATGGTTAAGTGATTATTTACTTGAAATATCACAATATTATCGTGATAAATTATTTGAAGCTATAGAACAATGGGATCAAGAAGCTAAAGAGTTTATTACAACTAAAGATCAAGAAGCTAGGCAAGTTATATGCTCACTAGCACAACAACTAGCTGAATGTGAATGGGAGCTTCCTTTAGAATATTGTATTACCTTATCAAGAGGAAATTGCTCAACATCTGAAGAATCAACATCGTCTTTTCCGCTTGCTGGAGCAATTTTTGGCGATGATAATTATCCTCCTGAATCTAATCCACAAATTCAATTAGTTTCGCAGGCATATGTGCTTGGTGGAGAAGGAAAACAATTTCCTGAAACTCCAGTTGTTGTTAGAATGGATGGGAAAAATTCTTCTGGTTTAGAAGTAGACGTAAAGGGTGAAATAACTGACCCTAATGTCACACAGGATTTACCTGTTGGTGATTATTTGCTGGTTTGGGATTCTGGCTCAATTAGAGATTATGACTATCCACACCTTGGAAGTTTTGTTGGTGGATGGTTAGCTGGACCAAATTCTGTTGGTATTGCACCATATGGTGTAAAAGTTAAAATCAGACAATCAGATGGTACTGAGAACACACAAAATTTTCCAGTTCCAGATATTTTACGGGATACTAAAATTAAAAAAACTGGCCCACTTGGGGCTTACTGTGTTAAAATCCCACCTAATGCTAATAATTTTGGAATAGCAGAATATTTTTGTAGCATTAGACCATTTGCGTCCGATCCGTCTCCAACATGGATTGAAGGAGCGTTTGATGGATATTGGGACCCAGGTGACAATACAAAATTCGATGGAACTAATCAAGTTCCACCGCCAGGAACACAGGGCCCTGCTTATACACAACAGCGTTCTCAGTTTGATGCTTCTGAAGTAGAAGAAGCTTATCGTAAAGCCCCTTTAGATAAAAAATCAATATCTTTCACAGTTGATGAAACTGGTGGAAGAATCTATTTGCAATGTCCAATACTTGGTAGTGGTAGAGACCCACAATTTGCAAACCGTGAGCAAAGTAAAGACAAATGTATTAGTGGAGACAATGTTATTAAGTTTAGACTTTATAGAATTGTCAATGCTGTAACTAATATCACGGTTAACTAATGGCTACCAATAAAAATTATAATATTAGAGCGAATGGGCTAAATGCAATAATTCGTAAAATAGCTCAAGAAGAAATCGAAGCTTCCAATCTAGATGGAGGTGGCGATGGCGATAATGGCGGTGGAGGTGGGTCAGAATTTATGGCTGATGATATCACACAGGAAGCTTTAACTGCTGAAAATATTAGTGGCACTGATACAATATTGACTGATACATTGTCTATTCCGCCAAAAGATGCTGATGGTGTAGCATTCTATCTGAATGGACAATTACAAGCACAAGGATCTGGCGCTGATTATGAGCTTGTTGGCAACTTAACGCAGATTAGATGGTTAGCTGGCTCTGGCACTGCTGTTGATATGGAAGAAAGTGACACAATTTTAGTGGTATATGAAATATATACATAACAAATATAGAATAGGAGATACTTATGCCACAAATTAAAGGTAAACAAATTGCAGACGCAACAATCACAGAAGACCAAATAGCGTCTTCGTCATTTGGTGATGGTATTGTTGGTGGCTCTGGTACTACTATAGAAGTTGATATTGAGGCTGCTGGTTCTGGCACTGGTGGTCTTGTTTTTGATTCTGGTGAGTTAAGAGTAAATGTTGGTAATGGATTAGAGCTAACAGCATCTGGCGTGGAAGTAGATGTTAAGGCGAATTCCGGATTAAATTTTGATACTGGAGAACTCACTCTTGATCTTGGTAATGGCATAACAACTGACGGTGGCAGTCTTGTTGTGGAACCAGATTCAACTACTGGAGGAGATACTGCTCCTGTTACTGTTGGAGCTGATGGTGTAGGTGTTGATGTTACATCACTAGATGGTGACCATCTTGATATCGACTTTACCCCATCTAACTATACTCCTGCAGATACACCATCTGAAGCTGCTGATGCTGATGATTTAGCTGCCCACTTATATGGTATCGACCAAGCACTAGGTGCTTCTGTTGATACTGCTATAATGACTTCCGATGATCACGAATTAACGCCCGCTGCGTCTTCTGGTTCTGACGATTTTGACACAACATTATCAATAACTGGAACACCGCTTGGGATGGTAGAAGTGTTTGTAAATGGTGTTGCTTACATTCTTGGTGATGGCGTAAAGACTAAAGATTTTTATTTCACTGGCGATGCTGGTTCAACAGCCAGAGCAATATCGGCCATTGTTGCAACAGATGAACTTTATTTTAACCCAACTGTTGCTGGTTTTGATTTAGAAACCTCTGATAGAATCAGCTTAGTCTACGAGACATAAGATGCTACATAGAGGACAAATTTATAGCTCTGGCGAGGCCAGCGAGCCATTAATCGCAACTCTTGATTATACTGTTGTCGAGAATACAGAGGACTACATACACCCAG
>Ga0208075_1000981_pt1 | contig 10428 bp, 8 predicted proteins | sample HotLakmasection5_FD_184728 | JGI IMG/M metagenome (GOLD analysis project Ga0208075, IMG submission 184728) | Hypersaline microbial mat communities from Hot Lake, Washington, USA - Section #5 (SPAdes) | ecosystem: Environmental > Aquatic > Non-marine Saline and Alkaline > Hypersaline > Microbial... | reverse complement strand
CCGAGACGCTCCGGCCACCAGCCAGTCACCGCCAAAGTACAGGCCCACCAGGCCCACCGCCAGACCAATAAGAGAGAGTATCATCTGTCCTCAGCTTTGGAGTACATCAAGCGCCATGAAGTAAAACGGCGCGCTCGGTAATGGCGCGCCCACTCCTATTCTACTAAAAAACAGGGCTGTTCATAAGTGGCTGCAGAAGCCAGGTTTTAACACTTAATTTTGTGACTATATTACTAATTGAAACCTTTATCATGGCGGGTTACAATCAAACCATCGTGAATAGTCAGCCAGCCGGACTTAATTTAACAGGCAAAACTCATTCATTCCGTCCAGATGCCGGCCTGCGCCTTTCGTTCGAGGCGGTATTGCCTTATGGTGATGGAACCAATCGCTTACCTGCCTAATGGCAACAACACCGATATCCCAGTCCACGATTTTGTGGCGGAGCGTCGGGAGTTAAACGCCTCTCTGGCTGGAATCGCGCGCCATCGCATCACCATCGTCAGCGCCCCACCGGGCTATGGTAAAACGACCGCCGTCGCCCACTTTGTCCGCCAGCTTCAGTTTCCGGTCGCCTGGCACAGCATCCAGGAACGCGAACGCGACCTTTCTGCCTTGTTTCTGCACAGCCTGCAGGCGCTGGAGTTCATCGCGCCGGGAATTTCGACGACCACTGCCGGCCTGAACGCACCCGATGAGTGCGCGCATTATACAGCCGATTATCTAAGCGAAAAAGTTGGCCAGCACGTCGTTTATGTGATCGACGACGTGCATCTGATCTCAGCCTCGCCCCAGGCCGAACGCTGGCTGCGCGCACTGGTACGTTATCTGCCGGCCACCTGCCATCTGGTGTTGATTAGCCGCACGCTACCCGATCTGCCTCTGGCCGAACTCATCGCCAGAGGTGACGTGCTGGCCATTGGCCAGGACCAGTTAAAGTTCACCACCGACGACGCCCGCACTTTTGCCGCGCGCATGGGCGCTAACCTGTCCGATGACAAAATCCAGGAGCGTATTCACCAACTGGAAGGCTGGCCGGCTGGTGTGGCGATCACCATGCGCCCGCTGCCTGCCGACTTTCAGATCGGCTTTTTGCGCGGCGGCGAAGGCCCGGAAGCCCTGTTTGATGCCCTGGCCGGCCAGTTGCTCAACTCGCTGCCGCCCGCGCTCAGCGATTTTCTGCTTACGGCTTCGGTGGTGTCGCAGGTCACGCCCGATGTCTGCCAGAATGTCCTCAACCTGCCGCAAAGCACCACTGTTATCAGTGAGGTGGTCCGGCGCAATTTGTTCGCCTCGCAGATTTCCGGTGGACTGATGCTGCACCGGCTGTTCCGCAGTTTTCTGCAGCAGCGCCTCAAAGACACCGACCCGGAGCGTTATATCCAACTGCACAATCACGCTGGAGACTGGTATCGCGCCCAGAACCAGGACGACGAGGCGTTCCAGCACTATATCATTGCCGGTTGTATCGATAAGGCGTTGAGCATTGTTGAGCGCACGCACCGCGCCTACTTCCAGCAGGGCAACGTGGAGATGCTGCTGCGTTGGCGCAGTATCCTGAATGGCAGTGCTGCGCAGGTGCCGCAGTTCATTTATACGTGCGCCATGATCCTTACCGATCGCTATCTTTATGGCGATGCCCTGCGTGAACTTCGGCTGGCTGAGACGGGTTTTGAAGCACGGAATGACCGTGTCTGGGTATCTGAAGTACGGCTCCAACGGGCGATGATCCACATCTGGCAGAGCGAATACAATGTCGCCCTGGATGAGGCACTGCCAATTTCCGGCGACTCGTCCCTGCCCGATGTCATTGTCGGGCGTGCCCGCCATCTGCTGGCACTGGTCGATCTGGCCACGGGCCGGCTCAGGACAGCCATCCAACACCTGGAAACGATCCTGCCTGTTTTCGAACGCACCAACGACAATTTCTACGTCTCTCAGTTGCTACAGGATCTGGCGCGGGCCTATACAACAGCCGGCCAACTGGACGAAGCCAGCCATTGTCTGCAGCGGCTGGTTGCCATCCGGCGTACGCTGGGCCAGCCGAACGCGCTGGCACTGGCGCTAAATAATCTGGGCGATCATTACCATCAGATCGGTGATTATGAACTGGCCCTGCGCACACTTGAAGAAGGGCTGGAAGTCGTCAGCGAGACCAACAACCAGCGCGCCGAGAGCTATCTTCGCTGGACGATGGGCGATCTCCAGCGCGACCTGGGCAACGACGATGCCGCTGATCTGCTGTATAACAGCGCTTTCCAGAGCAGTGTCGCCGAGCCGTCGCTGCGCCAGTCCGTCAGGCTCAGTATGGCAACGCATGACCGCTGGCGTGGCGATTTCCAGCGCGCCCTGCGTTTTACCCGTCAGGTCATTGACAGCTTTTCCACCGATCAGGGACCGCAGCCGTCGACGGTGCTGCTGGCGCGCGCTGCTGCCCGCGCGCTGAGTGCCATGCTGCATTACGATACCAGCGCGCTCGATGAACTGGATGAACTGCTGCGCGGCCTGTCTGACCGTTCAGCGGCGTCGGAATACGTGCAGATTGCGGTGCTGGCCGCCAATATCGCTTTGCTCGGTGGCGATGAAGATCGTGCCCGGCGTTATCTGCGCGAATGCGCCGCCTCGTGTGAACTGGGCATCGGGCGCAACACAGTCGCCGTCGAGATCGCCAACACGCCCCATCTGCGTGCCTTCGTCGAGCAGATTGGCGAGTTTCGTGCGCTGCAAACGGCGGTTCAGCGTTTGCTGTCTGCCCGGCAGATGTTCACGACGTCATCATGGCGCGACGCCGCCGAGGCTCCCGACTCGACTTACAGCCTGCGCGTGTACGTCCTCGGTGACGAAACTATCGAACGGGATGGTCGCCCGGTATCAACAACGGAATGGCGTTCCAGCCGGGCTAAAGAGTTCTTTCTTTATCTGCTGTTTGAAGGGCCGAGCAAGCGCGAGCATATATCACTCATGTTCTGGCCGGATAGTTCCACCGAGCGTGTACGGTCGAACTTCCACACCACGCTGTATCGCGCCCGCCGCGCTCTGGGGGAAAATGTCATCCTGTACGACGATGATGTTTATCGCATCAACCCCGCTGTGAATATCTGGTGCGATGCGCTTGTGTTCAGTCGTTACGTTCAGCAGGCGCAGATGCTCTCACATTATGACGTGCGCGCCGAAGACCTGTACCGCAAAGCGATTGAATACTACAAAGGCGAGTTCCTGTCATCGCTGGATGCCGATTGGATCATCCCTCACCGGGAAACCCGCTACGAGATGTACATCAGCGCGCTGATTGGCGCCGGACACTGTGCCCACACCCGCCGCGATTATGGCGAGGCCGTGACTATGTTCAAACAGGCGCTCAAGGTTGACCCCTATCGTGAGGAAGCCTACCGCGCGCTGTTCAGCTCTTATGCGGCTCGCGGCGAGCTGTCTCACGTCGTTAAGCATTATCATGCCATGCGGGACATCTTCAAATCTGAGCTGGGCATTCCCCCCTCGCCAGAGACTCACGCCCACGTCAAACAACTCACCCAGCAGATTTCATAGCCGCTAGCGCCGATTCTTCCCTCAATTCAGCCCAATTCTGAAATTCGTCCAACCAATTTTGCTCCTGGTAAGCAGTTTGTTGCACCCCCTGTGTCAGACTGACAACATCTGACGAAAGCAACTATCAAACAGGAGAGACAATCATGTTCGCCCAGACAATCAACCTGCTGCCGTTTGTGACTCTGAATAAGCGTGTTCTGCTCGTGCTGGCCATTCTGGCGATCGTCGCGCTGACTCTGGCGCTCTTCGTGCTGTCACCCGAAGTGGCCCTGGCCGGTCCCGCGCCTTCCTCCAGCGCCTGTGCTGCCTGCAACACCTAATTGAGCCTGTGTTCATTGGTGATATTTGTTGAAGGAGTGCATGATGAATCACAGACATTTCGGTGAGATGGTCCTTGATACCAACGCCTGGACGGGCCAGCCCGGGTTCAACGGGTCCGATGAATACAAGACGTTCGTCTGCAACAAGGACGAGAGCAGCCGCCTGAATCACCTGCTGGGGATGGCCCTGCTGGACGCAGACATTCGCCATCGCCTGGTGGAAGCACGCGATGAGACACTGTTGACGTCGTTCGGTCTATCAGAATCGACGAAGAAGTGGATTATCACCATGCGGGCCAATACCCTGGCCGATATTGCCAGCGAAGTGGCCGCCTACTATCAGATGACGGCCTGAGTAACGGCACATGTGCCTTATGGATAGGTGTTCCGCCCATGAGAATTCAACATCATACTCCGGATGGTACCAATATGAAGGCTAGGCGCGGCATGCTATCCAACACGATCTCTGTCGAAGTTGATGTGTCTGTGCTGAGAATGCTGCGACTGGGTGATACCGACAATATTCTCATCGACCGCATTGACCTCATTCAAAAGTACTACGAGATACTGCTCCTGCGGCTGGCTGCCGATGACCAGCAGGGTGTCAGGGTCCATGTGAGACCGCACCTGCTGCTGCCGGATGGCACCGACCGCTGCCTGACATATCTCAAAAATGGAGCCGAAGTGATTATGTGGCAGGTCGATCAAGCGACCATCCCGGCTTCGCTGCCCAACCTGACGATTGTACGCACAAAGCGCACCAACACCGTGATGCGGGAAGGTTTCCTGGCTATCAAAACACCGAACTCTTATCGTGTGCTGGCGGTGTGGCGCGATATGAATAACGAAACCAAAGGGGTGTTGGTTACCAACCCCCATGCCGCTGAAGATGTCGTTACCCGCCTGGATGCCATCATACAGTCACCAGCCCGGTAAAGACATCTTCAGCAAAGAAGTTGGCGCTGCCGCTCTCAGCTACCAGGGCCGGACTCCAGCGGATACTCGGCGAAGAATGTGGTTCCCTGTTCTTTTGTCGAGACGAATGAGACGGTCCCGTTCAGATATTTCTCGCTTAACAGCCGCATACTGTACGTGCCCAGCCCGCGCCCGGCCCCTTTGGTCGAAAATGACCGCTGGAAGACCTGTAACTGGACTTTCCTCGGCATGATGGCCGGATTATGGACGAAGAAACGGGCATGAGTCGTGTTGTGGTCGCAGCCGACCGTCACGGTCGTGCCGTTGTCGCTGGCTTCCAGGGCGTTCTTGAGCATGTTGCCCACAACGCGTCCCAGAAGCGGCTCGTCGGTGACCAACTGCGCCGCCTGATTGCCCCGGACGGCGATATGCCGCCCGTCACTTACCGGGTGATTGCGATAATGTTCGGCCAGTTCCTCGACAAATGCCTGCGTGTCGATTGGCTGGAAGCGGATTTGTAGTTCGCCGTTTTCAGCGCGCATCAGGTCTCGCTGGGCGATAATCTCATTGATAAGGCGATCCGTGACGCTGTTTAGGTCGGCGCTCACGCTCTCGACAGTATCCGGTTCCATTTCCAGCATCTGCGCATAAGTCGAGACGATACCCGCTGTGTTCAGAATGTCGTGAAAGAAGATGCGCTCCAGGGCTTTACGCCGCTGCTCGTCGCGAGTGTCGCGCACCGTGAAGATCACGAAACGTCGATCCTCAATGCGCAGGGGTCGCGCCCACACCCGCAGATTCAGCCCGTCGCCGGCCTGCTGTACAATGCGACATTCCTGCGTTTCCGCTTTTCCATCCAATCCCGCCAAAATCGCCTTCACCGCGCCGCACTGACGGCAGTATTCGGTTGTGCCGCAACTGTTGACACCCTCGCTGGTATGCTCGCAGCCGAGCAGCTCACCGGGTCGCTTGCCCAGGATGTGCTCCGGTTCGTCGTTCAATAGTTTGACAAACGCTTCATTGGCCAGTACCACCTGGCGCAGCGTGTCGATAAGGACGGTCCGCATCTGAAGCGTCACAAACAGTCCCAGCAGGACGATCACACCCAGCACAATCCCCATCACTTTCACTCGGATGCTGGCCGCTCCGGCAATATACCAGAAGCGCCGAAATGGTCGTGATTGCAGGAAAGTGTTCATAAGATCAGGTTCGTACCCATCAGAAACTACAGAATGAGCAATGTTAGCGGCGAAATCGGCGTCGTGCCAGCACCCCGGCAGCGAGAAAATGGTCGGGATTTTTCTTCGCTATCTGCCAGTCGAATGGGTACAATATTTGCTGACCTGACAATTTGCCTTCCAACCGATAAACTGGAAGTGCGAATGCCATTTGCTGCTGATATATACCGTTCGTTTTCCCGGTTGTTTACTGGCTGGTGTCTCTCCAGGATGCCAGATAAAGTCAGGAGGGAAGCTTCAAGATTTCTTAACACAGCTCCATTACAATCCCTTCGTCGTATATGTTTTCCTTCGGGAGGAAGGCCAACATGAGAAAATTCTTCGTACTTGCCCTGGTAGTTGTATTTGCTTTGACGGCTGTGTCGATGGTTGCGGCGCAGGACGATCTGGGTTCTGAAGAGAATCCTATCCAGGTCTATTTTGTCCCCTCGGTAGAGGCTCAGGTCATCGTTGAAGGCGGCGAAGTGATGGCGGATGCGCTCAATGAAGCGACTGGCCTGAACTTCGAGGTATTTGTGCCGACTTCCTACGCGGCAGCTATCGAGGCCATGTGCGCCGCCCCGGAAAGCTCGATGGGCTTCATTCCGGCGGCTGGTTACGTGATCGCCAATAACCGCTGTGGCGTGGAAGTTGAACTGGCCGCCGTCCGTCGTGGCTGGCAGGTCTACTGGACCCAGTACGTGGTTCGTCGTGACAGCGATATCCAGGTTTTTGGTGACCTGGAAGGCCGTACCTGGGCTTACCCGGATGCCGGCTCCACGTCCGGTTTCGTGCTGCCTTCGGTCGAGCTGGCTGATGCTGGTATCACCGCTGGCGAACAGGTCGAGGCTGGTGGTCACACCCAGGCGATCCTGGCCGTGCTGAACGGCGAAGCTGACTTTGCGACAACTTACTTCAGTCCGCCGGCGATGGTTGGCGCGCCCTGGAACATCGGCGACTCTCCCGAACCGTATGATCTGAACATCGATGAGAGCTATGTCGGTGAAGATGGCGAGCTGTATGTTGGCGATATCATGATCCTGGACGCTCGCCGCAACGTGCGCGAGACGGCTCCGGATGTCATCGACCAGCTCAAGATCCTGCGCCTGAGCGCCCCCATCCCTAACGACACAATGAGCTTCAGCCCGGACTTCCCCGAGGAACTGCGCGCCCAGGTGACTCAGGCGATTGTCGATTTCTCGCAGACGGAAGCCTGGAACGAGTCGATCGGTAACGAGGACTTCTACGGCTGGACTTCGGTTGTGTCGATTGACGACAGCACCTACGACATCATTCGCCTGGCCTTCGAGTTGGGCGGCCTGAGCGAAGAGGATGTTTTTGGCGATTAGTGCTGCGGCACTGCCTATAGTACAATACGATACCGGGGCAGGGGCATTCCCTGCCCCGGTGTTATATCTCCGGAGCTTGTCATGCTTATCATTGAAAACCTAACCAAAGTCTATCCCAACGGCTTTAAGGCGCTGGATAACGTCAGCATCGAAGTCCCCGATGGCCAGTTCGTCGCGCTCATCGGCCTGAGTGGGTCGGGTAAATCGACGCTGCTGCGTTGTATCAACCGTCTCATCGAGCCAACCGAAGGCCGCATCCTGTGGAATGGCGTAGATATTACTCGCGCCAGCGATGAAGAAGTGCGCCAGATCCGCCGCCGCATCGGCATGATTTTCCAGCAGTTCAATCTGGTCAAGCGGTCCAAAGTCATCACCAATGTGCTGTCGGGGCGTCTCGGATATATCAACCCGGTTTACAGCTTCATCAATTATTTCCCGCCCAAAGACAAACAGGATGCCCTCGCCAGCCTGGCGCGAGTTGGCATTCAGGACCAGGCCTATAAAAAAGCCAGTGCCCTCAGTGGCGGTCAGCAGCAGCGAGTCGGCATCGCCCGCGCACTGATGCAGAATCCGGAACTCATGCTGGCCGACGAGCCGGTTTCCAGCCTGGACCCGGCCACCTCGCACAGCGTCATGAAATACCTGGACGACCTCAACAAGAATGACGGCATCACCATTCTTTGCAGCCTGCACTTCCTCAGTCTGGCACGTGCCTATGCTGACCGTGTGATCGCGCTCAAGGATGGCATTGTCGAGTTCGACGGATTGCCCGGTGAGATTGACAACCAGCGCTTCAAAGAGATTTATGGCGAAGACGCGATCGAAGTCGGCGTCTCGTAGCACAAAGGGCTAGGGGGACTTACATGTTTAACAACAATTCGCCGCGAACTTCGCGCGAGGCGCTGCGCACGCTGGTGCTGGTTCTGGTGACCGTCATCGCTTTCATGATCTATTCTTATGGCTGGGAAGTGACCGATATCAACCTCAGCACACCCCAGCAGGAAACACGCCAGACTAACGTCGGCAACGCGCTGCGCGAACTGCTCTCGCCGCGTATCTTTGAGCAGGATCGGGAGGTGTTCGACTATGGCGAGAATTTTGTCATCGGCTGCGATTATGACTCTGCCGACCAACAGCAGGTAGACGATGGTGGCCCTTTTATTCTGGTAGAGCCGCGCTGCGGTGTCCCTGGCGATCTCATCACCATCGAGGGCCGCAATCTGTCGCCCAGCGCGGCTGCTCGTATCCGCTGGGTGCCAGTCGAAGGCCAGGCACGCCCTCGTGAGGACATCACCAGTGGCCGTGAAGAATTGATCGTCTCCCGTGACGGCGCCTTTTCGGCCATCATCGAAGTGCCGCGTATCAGCGGCAGTGAGGGCCAGACGCACGTCGTCCAGCTTCGTGTCGCCGTCCCAGATGGCCCCATTCGTTTTAGTGATACTACCAACGAAGTCATCCGCCGCATGGTGGAGACGATTTTCATGGCGCTGCTCGCTACATCGATTGCTATCCCCATTGCGTTTGTCCTCAGTTTCCTGGCCGCGCACAATCTGATGAAGCCAGTCCGTCTCACACTGGGCAGCATGCTGGTGAGCTTTATTGCGCTGCCGGTTGGCTGGTGGCTGGGGGCGACTCTGTTGGGCGACCTGGGCCGCTTCGGCGTCGAAGTAGGGCGCGGCGATATCGCGCTGGCGCTGGGTGGCTTCCTGATCCCTGTCGCGGCTGTTGTTCTCGGCGGGCTGGCAATTCGCTGGATGTCGGCGCGTCTGGTGTTCCCGGTTGGTAGCTGGCAGGCCGAGGCGGTCGGTATCGCCCGGCAGATTGTTGTCATTGTGCTGCTGATTTTCGTCGCGGGCGCCATTGGTGGCCTGGGTATCCTGGGCGGTGACCAGTTCCGAAGCCTGGGCGATACCATTCGCCCGGAAGGCGACGGTAATGCGCTGCTGTGGTTGCAGCGCGCCCTGGCCGACGGCATCGGCGGTGTCGGTCAGCTGATCGGCATCCTGGGCGAGATGGTCGAGCTGTTCATCGGTGGAGTGGCCGGGTTGGTGGGCGCGTTCACGCTCTCTGGCATCCTCACCTCGACGACTCGCAAACCGCTGCTGCATCTGCCATATAGACCCAGCGTGGTCGTTGGTGGCGTGCTGGGTGCCATCAGCGGCGGGTTACTGCTGGCTGGCGTTGCCGAAATCGGTCGCGGGGCGGCCCTGCTGGGCCTGCTGGTACCCTTCACGACAGCGCTGCTGGGTGGCCAGATCATGGTCATGATCCTGCGGCGTGTTTTCCATATCCGGCGGCGGGCTGGTGGCAGCCGTACCAACACCGATGTCTTCGCCAGTGGACTGCTGTTTATCGTCAGTGCGGTGGTGATTTTCATCCTGACGTTCGATGTGCTGCAGATTGGCCGGGCTATCATCGATGGCACGCTGCCGCCCGATACCACCATTAACCTGCTCGCCTTCGACATGTCGCTGTATGTGTTTGACGCGGTACTGTTTGGTGCGGTGCTGGGGGGGATTGCCGGGGCGCTGGCGACATCTAACGCCACCTTCCCGGTAGGCAGCGTGATGTACAACGTCGCCCGCACCCTGATGAACACCACGCGCTCGATCGAGCCGCTGATTATGGGTCTGGTGTTTGTGATCTGGGTGGGTATCGGCCCGTTTGCTGGCGTCATGGCGCTGACGCTGCACTCCATCGCGTCGCTGGGCAAGCTCTACTCGGAGCAGATCGAAAACATCGACGAAGGCCCCATCGAGGCGCTGCTGGCGACCGGCGCTAACCGCCTGCAGACCATCGTCTACGCTGTCGTCCCGCAGATCATCCCGCCCTATATCGCCTTCACCATGTACCGCTGGGATATCAACGTGCGCATGTCCACGATCATCGGCTTTGTCGGTGGGGGCGGTATCGGCCTACTGCTCAACCAGCAGATCAATCTGCTGCGTTACCGCGATGCTGGCGTGGCCGTCCTGGCGATTGCTATCGTCGTGTCCATCCTGGACTACGCCAGCGCCTCAATCCGAGAGCAGCTGACGCGCTAGGATCGGCTCGCTTTTTCTGTTTTGCGCCAGCGGGGCG
>Ga0208075_1000980_pt1 | contig 10452 bp, 6 predicted proteins | sample HotLakmasection5_FD_184728 | JGI IMG/M metagenome (GOLD analysis project Ga0208075, IMG submission 184728) | Hypersaline microbial mat communities from Hot Lake, Washington, USA - Section #5 (SPAdes) | ecosystem: Environmental > Aquatic > Non-marine Saline and Alkaline > Hypersaline > Microbial... | reverse complement strand
AGGACAATGGAGCTTGGAAAGTAGAGCTTAATATTCATCCGGGGCAATAAAAAAAGGGAGTTTTTAAGATGTCATCATTGTGTGTGATAGGCGCCCAGTGGGGCGACGAGGGCAAGGGTAAGTTAGTTGATTATCTAACGTCGAACGCTGATGTAGTCGCCCGTTTTCAAGGTGGTAATAATGCCGGGCATACTCTGGTGGTAGATGGAGTTACAACCAAGTTACATCTAGTACCTTCTGGAATTCTCCGTCCAAATTTAAAATGTTGTATCGGGGCTGGAGTTGTTGTGAACCCTGTAGTGCTAAAGCAGGAGCTTGATGGCCTGTCAAAAGTCGGTGTTAATATCTCGAATGAAAGATTAATAATAGATCGTGATGCTCATCTGATTTTACGCTACCACGAACTGGTTGATGTGGCGCGAGAGCAGAAAAAGGGAAAGAATAAGATCGGAACGACGGGACGTGGAATCGGTCCAGCATACGAAGATCGTGCTAGTAGATCGGGGGTTCGCTTTGCCGAGCTTTTCCACCTAGAGAGTCTTGAGGCAAAGGTTAGATCCAACGTCGAAGAGAAGAATCTCTATTTAAAACATGTACTCGGTTCTGATGAGCAACTGGAGTTTTCTGAGGTCTGGGATGTAATTACAGAGAGTGCCAGAATATTTTTGCCCTATATCGGTAATGTAAGTCAGGTCATCGATATAGCGATTAGGGCTGACATGCGGGTAGTTTTTGAGGGAGCCCAGGGGACCTTGTTAGATCAAGTTCACGGCACTCTCCCTTTTGTAACAAGCTCAAGCACTCTATCTGGTGCAGCACTTACTGGTTGTGGAGTGGGTCCTAAGCATATTCAACATGTGCTTGGAGTTGCCAAGGCTTATACTACCAGAGTGGGAGAAGGTCCATTTCCAACGGAACTTCATGATCAGACTGGAGATGCTTTAAGAGAGAAGGGCAAAGAGTTCGGAACTACTACCGGGCGGCCCAGACGGTGTGGGTGGTTTGATGGTTTAGCGATAAGACGAGCAGTCAGGCTAAATGGAATTGATTCTCTGACCATTACAAAGCTTGACGTATTGTCAGGGTTAGAAAAGTTGAAAATCTGTATCAATTACCATTTTGAAGGGAAAAAACTCGATGATGTACCGTCGTTAAGTGGAGAGCTTGAATCAGTTGAGCCAGAGTATATAGAGTTACCTGGATGGCAAGATGATATTAGTGGCGTGCGCAAGTGGCACCACCTTCCAGCAGAGGCTAGATTTTATCTCAGCACACTTTCTGAGATAGCAGGATGTCCTATTTCTGTAGTCAGCGTTGGACCAGAGAGAGAGTCCACCCTGTTTTCTAGTGGCGCAAGTTTTGTTAAGAACTTTTTGGTCAAAACATCAATAGATTAGGCGATTACTAATGGATTCGAATCTCTTGCCCGTCAGCCAGTATAAGTTATCACTACCGATTTTGGTTGTTGATGATGAGCCCAGTATTAGAAAAGCCTTAGAAGAGGTCTTAGCTGATGAGGGCTATACATGTTTATTTGCAGCAAATGGAACTGAGGCGATTGAACTTATCAAACTCGCTAGCCCAGCTCTGGTCTTACTTGATATCTGGATGCCCGGCTTAGATGGTTTAGAGACTTTAAAGAACATTCAGCAGCTAGATCCTGAGCTGCCAGTAATTATGATGAGTGGACATGCTACAATCGCTACCGCTGTTCAGGCTACTAAAATGGGAGCGAGAGAATTTATTGAGAAACCATTAGATCTAGATGCCACTATTGAGGCCATCAGGAAAGTTGTCAGACCACAAGGGATCGGTGAGACTTCACAATCTACTGACGAAGCAGTGCTCGAGGGGACTATAGTTGAGACGGGGCTCCGGCTCGGAGCTGAAGCTATTAAATCTAAGATGAGACCGGTGGTTTTCAATCAACAACTTATGCGGGGAAGTGAGTTTACACAGAAGACACTTGCCAATAGTGCCATTCTTTACGGGCAGGGATTACATTCTGGCAAAAAGAGTGGGCTAGTACTTGAACCACTCCCAAAAGACTCCGGAATACATTTTGTTGGAGTTTCTGAGACAACCGTGGTACCAGCTCATGTTGATTTTGTTCAATCAACTGGCTTTGCTACCAGTTTGCGGTTAGAGGGCACCCAGGTTGCAACCATCGAACACCTGCTCTCTGCTTTACATACCTACGGAATTAGCAATTTATTGATTAAGTGCAATGGCGAGGTTCCAGTCTTTGATGGCTCCTCGTTAGAATTTTGTAATCTGATTGAGGAAATAGGAGTAGAAGAGCAGGGCGGAGGGTGGTATGCAATAGCGATAGGTGAGACTTTGAAACATGGAGATGGCCAAGAGTTCATCCAGATTCAGCCGTATGCAGGCTTTATTGTCGATTACACCTTGAGCTATCCTGAGCCGCTTGGCAGACAGAACTTCACCTTTCAGTTAGGTGATGTAGCCGAATACAAGAAGCAAATCGCCCCTGCTCGAACCTTTGGGTTCGTAAAAGACATTGATTACCTACAAAAACAAGGTTTAGCACAGGGGGGCAGGTTTGATAACTTCGTGCTTTACGGTGAGGAAGGGGCAATTAACTCTGAATTGCGTTTCAAGGATGAGGCAGTTCGTCACAAAATTCTTGATTTAATTGGTGATCTTTATCTCCTTGGAAGGCCGATAGAGGGGAAAGTTACTGCTTCGATGACCGGTCACTCCGATAATATCTCTTTATTAAAACTTATTCAGCAGGCAATAAAGAGCCACCCTTAGAGGCTTTGATTTAGGCAAATAGTCCAAAATTTTCTCGATCAAACTGAGTTCCTATCACTCCGGGATAGGCCGACTGGTAGGGATCAATACCCAGGTGGAATTCTAAAATATCTGCAAAGATTGCCCTTGAGTCAAATTCAATTGGCCAACTACGGTGATTTTGTGCCTGATCTAAAGTAAGTATTGTGCCATAGGGTGAGTGTTGCGTGTGTTGGCCCCCTCTAACCTTACCTCCAAGGGTCAGCATCGGAAACCCCTTTCCATGGTCGGTGCCTGCGCCATTACCCCTGATCTGTCTACCAAATTCGGTATTAGTGTTTATTACAACATCATCAAAAAGATCCATTGCCACCAGATCATCGCAGAAAGTTCGCAAGACCCCTCCAAGGGTGTGCATTAAGCCACTGCACCTGTCTTCCCATCCTCCATGCACATCAAAGCCACCGATGCCAACAACAAATATAATTGGCTGATCTGATTCTTCAACTTTCATTCTAAGCAGGGTACTTGCAATATTACGCATGCGTTGAGCAAAGCGATTATAACTTCCAGATCCAGTCGTATAGTTGTCGTACTCTGGAGTTGGATAAGTCGAAATAGTTTCTTGAACATCTGCAATTACTGGAAATAAATTCTTAAAGGCAGTGCGATATTTTTCTTCAGAGGGAGATACCTCTCTGTTTGGTTGAACATGAGAGAGTCTCTCTAATACATTTGCTACATAATTAGTGTTCGAACTACCACCCTGGGCAGATGCAAAATTGGATCCTGCTAAATTGAAAGATTCTAGGGTATTAAAAACTCTTGGTGGATGCGCAGTGCACTTGCTACTTTTACAATTGAAATTTACATCTTTGGTATCCAGGAAGCCCATAAGTTCTAGCTCTGGAACATTGTCATATACTCGTGAAACCCATCCTTTTGTTCCCGTATCCTCTAAGACGCCACCAAGTGCCATTCTTAGTTGCTGGGCTTCATGCGATCCACTCGGATTGACATGTGATGCATTTGCACAATTCATGGTTACTCGTAAATTTGGCACATAAGGAGCCAGAGTTGCTAGCTGTGGATGTAGGGCAATTGGAACATTGTAGGCTTCAAGATTAAAATCAGTTGGTATAATCAGACCTCCTCGCCTGTCACTGAGAGTAGAGTATAGTGTCGGATCTGTTGGACAAGAAAAAAGTGTATTGTCGAGCCCCCCTAATAATTCAACAATAACCAGGGCCTTCATTTTCTTTTTGCCCGGATCAACCTCATCAGCAAAAAGTGGATTCCTGGTGCTTAAACAGCTAAGACCAGCTAGTCCAAGCGAGCTCATTTGAAGAAATTTACGACGAGAGAGGTTAGATGCTTTCCACATATCGGTTCCTAATGAATATTACTTTGTGCCAGGCTAGATACAATTGCGGTTAGGCCAGCAAGTTTCTCCTCCATAAAGGCATCGTCTGCCGGATTCCACTCTGTTGGTTGAGGAGCACCTGAAATCCAATCGTGAGTAAGGTACTCATAGAGGATGTCGTGCTCTTGTTGATCTAACTTTAGTGAGAATGTCTTTTTAAAATAATAAATTACATCTTCAGGCTGTATAGTTTCCTCAGCGCCAGAGGGTGACATAAATTGTTGTAGCTGTTTAAATCTTGTTATCACCCCTAAATCTTCTCGTGGCTGAATAAATTTATTATGAGAGGAGATAAACGAAATCATACTAACTGTACGGGATAGTAAGTTTGCACTGGTTAGCCACGCCCCAGATCCATCTTTTCCATCATCTTCACCGCAGTAGTCATATCCAAAGACATCTGGAAAATCGAGTAGTGCCTCTCCAGCAAAGGAAAGATCCTCCTGGATTGCATTAAAGAACTTCTGCTGGCATCTCTGGTGATTATGGCAGACTCCGCCAATGGCGCTCTTTATACTAGCTAGAGATAGCTGTAGGCCGTTGATAGTTTTAGCGAACGATTGAAATGGACTTGAAACACAATTTCGTTCTGCGGCTCTTTTCGAAAACATCGCCTCCGATCTGGCAATTTTCATCAGAAGTTTATGGAGATCAAAACCTTGATCTTTAAAATAGAATGCAAGTTCTTCTACTATCTCATCAGAGGGCTCAGGATAGACCAACATACTAAAAACTTTTTTAGCAATATAACGGGCAACTCCTGGATGATTATCAAATAGATGATCAGTAAATTCCGCCGGAGTCAGAGAAGCATCTTCTAAAGCTAGAGCGGGATACTGTTGAGAAAACTGCGTAAAGATTGATTGAGGGTTTTGGCTATGTCTAGAAGTATTAAAACGCATTAGACCTTTCCAGATCGGCGGAGAGGGATCCTCGTGTATTCCTGACATAAAACTGGTGGCTGCTACCACATCATCAATATCACTATAGTTTTTCATTCCAGAGATTGGATCCTCGATTCCCAATGTATAGATCTCCATAAACTCTCGTGCGAAGTTCTCATTAGGAGTGGAAGGAGTGTTACTTTGATTATCCAACCAAAAATTAGAAAGGGAGTTGCAAATCATTCCCTGTCCCTCTCCAAGGGTACCAATGCCATAATTCTCAGAACAGCCAGAAGGAGTCTTTCCTCGGATCAATTCTCTAAAATTTCCAAGAGAATAGCGGTTAAGATGGTTTAGGTAGTCTCCAACCCACAGCTCCTCTGCTCCAGTAATAGTAGAACCAGCAGTACCAAAGTGTGTCATCAAAAAATGTAGCATCGTACCAGCAGTAGGTTGAAGGTAACGCGATCTAAAAAGGGTGTATCCACCTGTCTGCGGAAATCCCCAGAAATAGCGCGAAAGACCTGCATGGAAACTTCTTGCGCTCACAGAGAGAAAACGTTCGATTCCCTCATTAATCTCGTGATGCGACAAAAATTGCTCCTCCTCGGAATATAGTGGGATTAACGTGCCAGCTGGAGGTGCCTCAGGAGATCCGATATCAGGCATATCTATAATAAATGGGTCTTGTTGTGAGGCAACTGGAAATTTAAATTCTTGATCACGCAAGGCTGCAAGCTCTTTGGCAGTGCTCTCTGGAAGCCACTCTTTATTAAGTAGCCGCTCAGTAATAAAGTCGCTCAAAGAGAGAGTTGATCCCTCTCCACTTAATAGCTCAGCTGAGTTTAGGCTGAGCTTCCATATTAGATGTCGCCGTTCGTTAGCTGAGATATATTCACGGTAAGGTGAAAGAGATTCCGGGTTGCCACGAAAGTCTTCTCCCTGGACTACCTGCAATGAGACAAGCGAAGTTTCCCCACAGAAATCATGACTGAGATTGCAACTGCGATATTCGAAGGTATCAGTTCCGAGTGAGTATTTTGTCTCTAAATTAACGTGTTCAGCTTCAACCCCTACAATACTGGAATGTTGCGGAGGTGTGGTGATTGAGATTGTCGACGCCCCATCGCAAGAGTTATTAATTGAGAGTTCCAATCTATGGTTCTCTCCATCTGGGAGCTCAAAGGACTGATCTTGGGAGCTAATTGAACAAGGTGTCAGTGCCACATTTTCTTCTTCCAGACAGGTCCAATTTCCATCCGTTAAGGTAATACATTTTCGCAGAGCGATCTCTGAGTTAACTGTTTGGTCGGATTGTATAGTGAGGGTTGTTCCTGCTAGATGCACGTTTGCCCCTGGGGCACCCGATAAGACCTCATAGAAAACCTCTCCCTGGCAGCTAGCAGAGTTTGATAGTGATTTCGTTCTCAATCTACCCGGTACAAATGAGATTGAAGCTGGCAGATCGTTATCAAGACAGCTGCTAAGTTCTCCTGGAGGACCCATTAAATTAGAACACCTTTGGGCTAAGTCTGGTATTTCTCTGACTCTGGCTAAACGATTCTGGAGCCTTTCAAGTCTCCGGTTTAATCTTCTTGCTCCTGGCCTGCTAGCTAATCGCTGGGAGAGTCTTTCAATTTTTCGAATTAGACGATTCCTCTTGCGGGTTTTGGTTCGTATGTCTTTACGGGTTATTTTGCTTACTACCGCAATAGACTCTCCTCTTCTATTTTCCCTGTATCTTCTTACACGAACCAGGGTATAACGGGACCTTCTTGGGAGCCAGCTGCAGGCATAGGGGGTGTCTAGCTCTACTATTCGCTCGGTTGGAATTCTTTTATTTAGTTTTTTCTGAGCAAACCCATCACTTAGTGGTAAAAATAGAATTAAACAAATTGCGAGAACTGAGAATCGTAACATCTTAAGGCATTGACTTCTTTTTATAAATTAACCGTTTCCACTGATTAACCTGTAAAACAGCAAGATTAGGGCCAGCGCTCTCTATGGCCAAAAGGTCAATGTTACCAATTTGGGTGGGAATCTGGCTGGTGTTTAGGGTGCAAATCAGTGTGTTTTGGCTTTGGCAGCCATTTAGGTCAATAATTTTAGTTGAAACAGTGGGTTAGTGCCTTTTACCTCGGTTTTAAACGGTGCTATCTTGCTTTAAGCTAATTTTAGAATGAGGACACGATGAGATCAACGAGTGAGGATCACGCCCATAAGCAAAGTGAGGATACTCCAGATATTCGAGAGTTAATGGCACGTATTCGGGAACGGGTGCGGGCTGAGGTTGAAATAGGTCGCGATAAGGGAATCCAGTTTAAGCCGCACGATGCTAAATTCTCCAAACCAGAGACTAGAAAGGCAGGGGAGCTACTTCACTCTGAGGATTTAAGGTACTTAAACGCCAATTATGGATATAGCCGCTCTCTTGACCTCTCAAGGATTACTTCACACCGCAAGGGAATTCTTGGCAAGATTATTGTTAAAGTTAAAGTTAAGCTTGTCTCTGTTTTATGGGATGGCTTGTTACGAGACTACTTTGAATCAGAAAAGAATTTTCACGGTTCTCTAGTACGGTTTCTTAACGATGCAAGTAAATATGTTGATGCGCGTGATGCGTCCAATTTTTGGGAATTAATATCTAAAGTTGATGTAGATGTAACTCGCGCACTGGACAGGATTGAGCGAATCCACGACGAACAGATGGCAACTCTAAGAGCTACAGAGAAAGGGTTAACGGAGACTTTTTATCAATCTCTAAGAGAGATTAGAGACTCACTTTCAAAGTTAAAGGCGGAGCTTGAGCAACAAAGTGGTCGCTTAAATACCACGGAATCTGTCTCTGATGGATTAGAGCGAATTGTGGGATCGCTCTCCTACAGGGTTAAGTCTGAGTCTGGGCAAGAAGATGGCGATTCAGGCTCTCCCCCCGTGATAGAGAAAGACTATTCCTATCTCTTGCTTGAAAACCGTTTTCGGGGTGATGAGCACCAGATAAAAGAACGTCTCTCTTTTTATCCAGAATACTTCCAGGGAGCGGTAAAACCCATCTTGGAGATTGGCTCAGGTCGGGGTGAACTCTTAGAGCTTTTTAAAGAAAATTCAATTCCTGCTATTGGAGTCGACCTTGATTCTGCAATGGTAGAGCGCGCCAGAGAAAAAAATCTAAATGCAGAATGCGGAGATGGTATCTCTTATCTTGAGAGTCAAGCGGAGCAATCTCTGGGAGGAGTAATTGCAATTCAGGTAGTCGAGCATTTGGAGCAATCTCAGTTACGCAAATTAATTGAGTTGTGTTCCAGTAGGGTAGTGCCGGGAGGGCCAATTATTTTTGAGACCATCAATCCACGCTCGTTAATGGCGCTCTCCTCAAACTATTTTCGGGACCCGACCCATGTCTGGCCGCTTCATCCAGATACTTTGGAGTTTACTATGAACCTATTAGGTCTTACTGATTGTCAGATTCGCTTTCTTTCGCCGGTGCCAGAGTCGGCACTATTAAAAACTCTCGAGGTAGAGAGCTTTATGACTCCTCGTTGGAGTAGTACAGTTCAAACTCTAAATTCCAATGTTAATAGACTAAACGAACTACTTTTTGGTTATCAGGACTATTGTGTTATCGCCCGTGCGCCAGGGTTAAGGGGATAGCAGATGGCAACTATCTTAATTCTAGGTGTAAAGGTTCCTTTTACCTCGGGCGGTCAGGATGTCCTGGTGCAAACTCTGAAAAAAGAGTTAGTAAAACGAGGTCACAGAGTTGACTTGCTAGAGCTCCCGTTTTCCGTATTTCCCAAGGAGAGTTTCTTAGAACAGGCTGCCATTTGGCGCTCATATGAGTTAGAGAAGTTTGGCGGCGAAAAAGTTGATCTGGTTATTGCCACTAAGTTTCCCAGTTACTACGCCCACCACCCCAAAAAGAGCCTCTGGCTTGTTCATCAACACCGTCCACTTTACGATCTCTACGGCTCTCGTTACTCCGATATTTCAGATGATCCAAGAGATGAAATGTTAAGACGGATGTTGGTAGATGGAGATAGGCGTGTAATCGGAGAGAGCAGCTATGTCTCGGGAATTTCAAAGAATGTAGTAGATCGTCTTAATCGGTACTTAGGAATAGCGGCAGAAGTTTTATATCCTCCTCTGCCACAAGGCGACAACTACTACCGTGCTGAACCGCAAGATTACATTTTATCTGTCGGCAGGCTGTGCTCAATTAAGAGAGTGGATCTGATGATAAAGGCGCTGCCCTTTATTCATCAATTTGTAAAGTTAAAGGTAGTTGGTGTTCCTGATGAGTCAGGAGTGCTTGATTATTATCAAAATGAGATAGCTAAACATCACCTTGAAGATAGAGTAGAGTTTCTGGGAAGAGTTGAAGATAAAGAGCTTTTAAGACTCTATGCTGAGAGTCTTGCTGTTTATTATGCGCCACACGATGAGGACTATGGTTATGTAACACTTGAGGCAATGGCAGCGGGTAAACCTGTTATCGCTGCGAAAGACAGTGGGGGAGTATTAGAATTTGTTGAACATGAGCATACTGGATTAGTTTTGGATCCAAATTCTGAGAGCATCGGATTAGGTATTAATAGACTGGTAGAAGATAAAGAATTTGCAAGTGAGCTTGGGCTTAAAGGGAAGAAATTTGTCGATAGCTCAGGTCTTGCATGCCAGGGGTGGGATTCTGTTATTGCTGGACTTCTCTCCCCACTTAACCCCAGGGAATTAAGTCGGAGCAGTGAAAGTCAAACTTCTAAACCCAACTCTTCCTCTGCTGTAGGTAATTTACATGACTAAGAATCCTACCTTGAGGGTAGCCTGGTTTTCTCCAGTTTCAGATAAGTTTACTGACGGGACATCACTCTGTGCCTACACAACCGATCTGCTTTTTGACAAAATTTCAAAAGAGTTCGATTTAACCTTATTTACTGACCAGCTAATAGAAAACTCTTCTCGAAAAGTCAGGCACCCCCTGGATGCTTTTAGAGCGCACCGAGAAACCCCCTTTGATATCTTTTTCTATCAACTAGATAGCCATCCGCTCTCAAGAGTATATCGTCAATTTCTGGGATTAGAGCCGGGGATTGTTTGGTTTCATCAGGTAATGTTAGCTGATTATGGTCCAGAACCAATCTTGAACAGCCCCTGGAGTGATACGGTAAAAAAGTTTTCTGCACCCCAACGGTACGATTGGGCAAGCAGGGGCAAGGAGTATAACCAGGGAGATCACTTTACTAAAAGAGAAAATGCACTTGCGCTACTCGGTCTATACTCACAGGAGCGTGATTTAACGGTAGTGCACAGTCGCAAGGCTAAGGGCCTTGTTGCCGACTTTTCTACCACACTTCCAAAGCGTATCTGGCAACCGGTACCGGTTGATGAGGC
>Ga0208075_1000976_pt1 | contig 10508 bp, 10 predicted proteins | sample HotLakmasection5_FD_184728 | JGI IMG/M metagenome (GOLD analysis project Ga0208075, IMG submission 184728) | Hypersaline microbial mat communities from Hot Lake, Washington, USA - Section #5 (SPAdes) | ecosystem: Environmental > Aquatic > Non-marine Saline and Alkaline > Hypersaline > Microbial... | reverse complement strand
AAAAACAGCTCCTCAAACTTCCCTTAGCCGCACAAAGAGGCTGCGCAATCGCAAAAATGCCTTCATAGTTGATTCGAAAGAAATTAAGCAAAAAAGAGTGCTACTAATTGACGATGTTATGAGCACAGGAGCTACTGCCCATGGCGCTACTAGAGCGATCCTTTCAGCTGGAGCTAAGACGGTAACCTTTTTTTGTATTGCAAAAAATGTTGAGGGTTAGGTGGGAGGTTGAGTGTTAGGTGGGACCGCGGGCATCTTGCCCGCATCAAAGATTTTTCTAACTAATGAGAACTGTGTACTTGCGGGCAAGATGCCCGCGGTCCCAGTGCCCATCACCAAGGACTGACAGCGAAGATCCTACCTTAGCGAGCCAAAGGATGACTCCTAGAGCGATCTCTGATAGAAGCATTCTATGAATCATTTAAAGCAAGATCCCTTTGAGCACTTAATGCAGATTATGGCTAGATTACGAGACCCGGAATCTGGTTGTCCGTGGGATCGGGAGCAAACCCATCACAGTATTATTCCAAACTTACTTGAAGAGACCTATGAGGTAATCGATGCCATTGAGCAAGGCCCAGCTGAGTTAAAGGATGAGCTAGGTGATCTCTTACTACAAATTGCTCTTCACGCTCAGATGACTGCCGAGAAAGAACAGTTTACCCTTGAGGATATAGCAGTTGCACTAAATCAAAAGCTAATTGATCGTCACCCCCATGTCTTTGGAGATAAGAAGGCAGATACACCACAAGAGGCTATTAGTAGGTGGGAAGCTGTAAAAGAAACCCAGTATAGCGATAGAAAGAGTTTAATGGATGGAATACCAAATTCTTTTACTGCGCTAATGCGCTCTGAAAAAATTGGTAAACGAGCTGCGAAAATTGCCTTTGACTGGCCTGAGCAAGAAGAGATCGTAGCTAAAGTTAAAGAGGAGTTGTCAGAGCTTCTTTTAGAGCTAGAACAAAAAGATAATTCTAAAAAGGTCCAGGAAGAATTTGGAGATCTAGTTTTTACCCTGGTCCAACTTGCAAGAAAACTGGGGTTTTCGGCAGAGGTCGCTGTAGAGCAGGCAAATCAGAAATTTTTACGTCGCTTTAGCCATATGGAGGACAACTCTAAAAAACCTCTTAAAGAGCTCTCAAGAGCCGAGCTAGAACTTCAGTGGCAAAAAGCAAAGAGGGACGTGCCTCCGCGTTAAATTCAAAAGCGAATCTGGCATCCCTGCCCCCTACAAAATAAGCTAAATTGTTCCGTTCTTAGTTTGCCGGGTAAAAAGAGATCCTCCAACACAGAATTTTGAACAACTAGCTTTAATCTACCACTCTCAATTAATCTCTTAAAATAGGTAGTGTACGGAGTTGAGGGAGATTCAAAGATAAATATACCGGGCGATCTGTCATGTCTTAAAATAGTGGCTAGCCGTCTACTAAGGTGCCTTGATTGATGATAGTGCTCTATTGAGTTTAGCTCAGGGGCAACAAAGAAACCGAGTAACCCTGCTCTACCCGTCTCTGAATCTAAGAAGTTAATAATAACTGAGGGTGGAAGAAATTCACCAAGGATTCGTGATTGTAGTAGTTCAAATTTAGCACTTAGAAATAGACAGTACCGTTGCTCGTTATAACTTGCCTCAAAAGCAACAATATACTGTGGCCCCATAAAAGCGAGATCGTTACAACTTGCCAATTGATCTAAATCTTGGGCTAAAAATACAACGTCGCTGTTAGTATCAACCTTGTTTCCCAGCTTAGATTTAGGAATTTCAATTTGATAGCTGTGTGCTAGCTCATCTTTAGGTTCTATGCTTCTTAATTGCCAGAGTGGAGCTAAATAGTACGCAATCATTACAAGGTGAATTAGACTAGTAACCGACAAAAAGGCCCAGCTAATAGCCCTGGCAGATCCAAAGGAGTACAGGAGTGTCGCAAGAAAAAAAAGTAGGTGCCCTGCTAGATAGAAAAGAGAGTGATTTTTATTCCATTCTAGTGGAAAACCAAAGTGGGTTAATGGAATTAGATTAAACAGAGAGAACGTTAAGAAAAGACAGATTAAGACTCGCAGTGGACTAACCTTTGTTCCAGTCCAAAACTCCCTTTTTCCACTCGTAGATAAGTCCGACACCTAGCACGACTATAAATATCATCATTGCGTTAAAGCCGTACCAACCGAGCTCTTTTAGCACGATAGCCCAGGGGTAGAGAAAAATAACTTCTATATCAAAGAGGATAAACAACATGGCTACAAGGTAGAACCGCACGTTAAACCGTTGGGTGCGCACATCTCCAACAGAAACCGAGCCACACTCAAAGGGGAGCTGCTTTGTAACAGTACGATTGCGAGGACCCAGAAAGGAGCTAAGTACGAGCATAGTCACCAGAAAGCCCGATACAAAAAAGAGCATAAATAGCAGTCCGATATAGGGGGTCATCATTGGATTATCAATCATTACTGCTCCGTAACTATTAAGCGCACCAGAGAGGATTCGAACCTCTGACCTACCGCTTAGAAGGCGGTTGCTCTATCCAGCTGAGCTACTGGTGCAGAAAACTGTCCGTCAAAACTTAGCATACCCATTGACCACTGCAAGAGACTGGAATGGCCCTTCTACTTAGAAAGAGAGCTATTTTTATTGAATTTATCAGAGTTTAAACCAATAGCCACGATTTGACTCCTTGAAAAGCGTGATGATGATCGATTTATCTCAATAATTCAATACATTAGCCCCAGATTTAGCGTTACTCCCAGACTCGATGCCGACACCCAGGCAAGGGTACTGACCACCCCCATCTAGTAAATTTTCGTAATTCTATCAGGCAGATGTGACCACTCATGGTGAAGCAACCATAACTTTAACCAAGACAAGTGTTTAGAGGACTCGAAGTGTAGGAGTACTCCGCTCACTGGTAGCTCTTTTAAAAAGTGATTTGGCTAACGCTAGCCTAAATCAGATCAAGGCAAATGGATGTGCCACTGCTTGTAACCGGAGTGTTTCAAGCTAGCACTGATTGTAACAAAAAAAATCAGTGCAGCTAAGTACCGGTTAGTTTTTAAGGTTTTAGGAAAGGCATTTAAATGAGGTTTTTAGACCTACATCCAAACCGCTCCGGTTCTCACCGTTATCAGGTGAGTCACCATTTTTATACCCAAAGTTTCAGACCAGCGCTACCGACCCACATTGGGTCGCATGGCAACGCACTTTTAATTTTTGCTCAAAGAGATAACTTTTTATTTAAAGGAAAAATATCATGAGAAGAAAACGACGCCGACCGGGATCAAAAGCAGATTCGCAAGCAACCAATGCAACTTCAGGTCGTCTGGTAGGGTGGCTGGTATCTTATTCCGAAGATGATCTTGGAACAGCACATGAAATTCGCTCTGGCAGAACATTGATCAGCAGTGGACGAATTGGTGAGAACCGAGTAATAACAGTTTCGGATAAAAGTGTATCACTACCACACTCGGCCTTAAGAGCATCTCAGAAACACCGGATTACCATCCAGGACATTTTTTCAGAGAGCGGCACATATCTGCAGAAAAGCGAGGATGACTCAGAAGTAAAATTAAATGAACCAACAGAGATTGACCACGGTGATTGGGTGCGCTTTGGTGCAGCCGAACGGTATCAGCTCTGTCTAATAGACAATCCAAAACGGTAGTATTCTTAGAGCTAGCAGGGGATGACAGCTACAGGTAAGAAAAAAAAGATATTCGACAACCGCTATGAGATTCTCTCAATTATTGGGAGAGGTTCTCGCGGTGTAGTTTATCGTGCCCGTCAGGTCAAATCCAGCGCAGAGCAAGATATCGCTCTAAAGGTACTGATCAGTAAAAAGGGCGAGAGTTCCCCTGCCGAGCTACTTAGAAAAGAAGCTCTGGCAATGATCTCGTGCCGACACAAGTACGTAATCAGGTTAGATGATTTTCACTCAATGGGAGATCTTTGCTATCTGGCTATGGAATTAGCCGAAAAGGGAGATTTGCGCCAGTACGCTAAGAACCTAAAGGGGAGAATCGGCCTTACCCAGGGCGAACTCTTTATGCTTCAAGCAGCTGAAGGGTTGGAGTTTGTGCACAGAGCAGGAATACTTCACCGTGATATCAAACCTGACAACCTCCTTGTTATTGATGATAGAAATATAAGAATTGCCGATTTTGGCGTAGCCCTCTTACCGGGCGAAGACAGCTCACTTGAAGAGCTACAAAAAGGGGTAGGCTCGCTAGATTACATGGCGCCTGAAGTTTTAGAGGGCGAGCGTTACGATAAGAGAAGTGATCTATACGCCCTTGGAATGACTTTTTATGAAATGCTCTCCGGGGTGCACCCTTTTGACGGGATCCCGCTAGCGCGACAAATTGAAGCACGGGAAGACAAAAATATTCCGCATCTAAAAGAGCTCCTTCCAAAAGCACCAGATAGACTTTGCAGTGCAATTATGCAGGCAATCTCGTTTAATCCTGGCTCGCGCTTTAACACGAGCCTTGAGCTAATTGAGCGGCTTCTTGGCAAAAGCTCTGAGAAGACTAAACCATCACAAGAATCAAAACAGAGTAGTGAAAATCAGGCTAATACGGCAGAAACAAAAGCTGTAAACAAGCCTGTGTTGCGATCTAAGATCTCTTCTCCTGATACTAAGAAAGAGCAACCAAAAGGACTTCAAAATAAGCAAGATGGTGCATCAAAGCGAGACGAGCAGACAAAAGAGCAGCAAGACTCTAAGGCTCAATCGTCTAAACCTTCTCCTGGAAGGTTGCGATTAAAGCAAAAGCAAGCTCAACCTGCACCGTACAAGGAGTCCGTAGAAAAGCCACCTGCAAATAAAGATCAGAGCCAGGACACCAGAACTCCTAAACAGGAGCCTAAATTAAAACTAAAACCAAAGTCAGCTGATTCTGAACAAAAACCAAAGCAGGAAAGCCAAAGACAAAATGGGCAGGATTCAAGTAGCACTAAACAAGAGCCACCCAAGCCAACACCTAAACCCCCAGAGGCAAAAGAACGCTCAGACAACAATATAAAGACCACTAAAGAGAGAGAACCAACACCAGACTCTAAAGAATCAAAACCACGCCAGCATGAAGCTCGTCAGGACAAAAAAGATGTTGGCAACCAGATGAAGCAGATGGTCGAGCGGCACCTTGAAGAGAGCAAGAAATCTTCAAGAGATTCAGTCTCGGCAAAAGATAAAGAGCGCGACCAGGGTACAGAATCAGATAGACAGGTAAGTAGCAAAAAAGCCGAAGTAGATAGGAGCTCGGATCGAAAAGCAGAGGGTGATTCATCTAGTAATGGCTCAACAAAAAAGAAGAGTTTACTCTTAGAAACTCCTGCCAAGAGCCCTTCTCCCCTGCCGAAGATAGCTGCTATTGCAGTACTGGCTGCTGCTGGATACTTCTACTTTTATTATGGCTCTTCTGAGCCAGCGCCTGATCAACCTGTACCATCAAGTACTCAAAGTGTTCAAGATCAACCTCAACACGTTCTACCACCAGTAGCCAATGAGGCATTAAATTGGCCTTTTCTACCAACGGGACTGTATGTGGGAAGTGTAGATAATATTATTCCAGGAGAGCGCATTGCTTTAAGTTTCTTTTCACACCGCACTCAAGGTAAACTCTACCTGATGCTGGGTATTGCAGGTTGGACACCTCAGCCAATTCCACTACCAGATCCTGATAGTGGTACGTATCAGGTGCGAGTTAGTGCAAATGGTATGATACTCGATTTAAGAGCAGAAGAAGTTGAAGGGGCCTTAATTGGGGTCTATCAAAATACACTCTCTGGACAGGAAGGGGAATGGAGGGCACAACCTGTTCGATAAATTTTTAAGTGATTACTATGAAGAATAAGATTTTAAACAGCATCGTCAAATTAAGTTTTCTTTTTAGCGCCGTGCTCGGGTTTACCTTTAATCTGCAAGCAGAGGTAAATTTGATACACACAGCGCCTGGCTCACAAGATCTTGGGGATCCGGGCAGTAATCTGACACTCGAAGTGCGAGCTCAAAACCTAAAAAACACTAACGTACTATTAAAAGCTTATATCTCACGGGATAACCAACTCTTTACAGCTATAGATGTTGAACCTGATTTTAACGAGCAGTATGAACTTTTATACAAAATCCCAATTAAGTCGCCAAACGCTACACTCTGGTACCGTTTTGTTCTTGAAGCAGGCGACCAACAGCTAGCAAGTAAGAGTTATTCCGTAAAAAGGGAGTGCCTTCCAGATGGAGTGGTCGTGCCAGCGGATATCTCTTCTAATCTCTCTAATTTAAATCCAGAACAGTTGGCAAACACTGCCCTTAGACTTGAACGTGAAATAATGGTCCAAGAGAGCTCGGTTGATCTGTTAGAAGAATTTAAAGAGTTTATCGATGGCTAAGATATTTAATAAAAAGTTCATTTTCGCGGTGATCGTTGGGTTAAGCCTTGCTAATTCCTTTGTGGTCAGCTCAAGCCAGGCCCAAGAGGTAAAGATTCCTGTTCCGGCTGATAAAAGCACCCATAAGGTAATTGGTATTACCTACTCTAGCTCTTTAAACTCAAGTTCAACTACAGGGCAGGTAGAGCAAGATGAACGAGGCACAAACTATGCATCTTTTAGTGTGAGCGCAATTGATCCGCTAACAGCAAATTTTACCAATACAATGTTGCTCTCTACAGAGGGAGAGACCTATTTTACTAATACTTTCCAAATAGAGTCACCACAAACTACGCCGGCAGAGCTATCACTTCCCTTATGCCAACCCTCAAGTGCGTTAGTCAGTCAGACTGTTTCAAAAAGAGCTGCATTTGAATCATTAATCGATGCGCGAGTAAGAAGACGGCAAAACGCTACAAATAGGATAGCTGAGCTTCTTACTCCCGATCTACTCGATAGACTAGATAGGTTAGAGAAAACTTTTGGTTTCCGCTATCAGGCGCCACTCTCAAAAGATACCCCTTCCCTTGAGCTAAATCACCGGGTTGATCAAATTCTGCACGCTCTACGGCAGTTCCAGTTTTATCGAGAAAAATCATAAGAGAGCTTAAACTCTCTTCCTAGCTCGGGGCGCTCGGTCGTCCATTATCGACTCGCTGACGATTACGCAGAGGTTGGACGGTAAAACGAAAACCGTCGACGGCTACCGGTTTACGTAACTACCGTAATCGTGGTCCGTCATCGTCATCGATACAAACCTAGAGAGTCCGCAGCGAGCATTTTATTGCTTAAAAAGCTTGGCTCTTAACACAGCTGCTCTGTGTTAAGATATTTCTTAGTCTGTTACTACTGCTCAATGCAAAACTCACCCAAAAGGGCTATACTCTCCCCAAATGAAACAGCAAAAAAACCTACTAGAAAAAACACTAAACAGCACCCACCACAAGTGGGTGTTGTACGATCATGAGCCGAATCAAGCCACGCTAGTAGAGCTTCTCTGTTCAAAATTGCCTGGAATAGAAAAATCAAGTTGGCCTACCAGATTAGCGCTGGGCGGAGTTAGCTTAAATGGCAAGATTATAAAGGAAGATACCCCATTAACTCCTCCCTGTTGGATAGAGTACTTTGAACCACACTACCCTCCTGAAAAGATCTCGCAGCACTTTCCACCTTTTTGTTCAGATTGGATAATTTTTCAAGATGATCATCTAATCGCTGCCTTTAAGCCTCCCGGACTACCAACTCTTGCAAATCGAGACCAACAAGAATTTAGCCTAAAGAACTATCTTGAAAAATTTCTCGGTAACAAAATTCACTTTCCCTCCAGGTTAGATACCGCTACAAGCGGAATTGTACTGGGATCACTTAATCCACAGTCTCACGATCCCGTTCAAAAACTTTTTGAAAACCGACTAATTAAGAAACACTATTTGCTTGAAGTTGAAAAAGCAGTCAATTGGAGAAGGAAGGAAGTAACTCTACCTATCGGCCGAAGTCCACTCCACCCAGTTTTGCGCAAAATAGATCACGAAGGTGGAGCAGAGGCAAGCACTACCCTTTTATCCTTTGAACATAATAAAAAGTTTCTACTAGCAATACCGCTTACAGGGCGCACCCACCAGATCCGGGTTCACACAAACGAGATAGCGGGACCAATAGTCGGCGATACATTTTATGGGGGCAAACCCGCTAAAGATCTTCACCTTTTAAGCTATAAGCTAGAATTTGTGCATCCGATTACCAACTTACTGTTATCGCTAAGTGTCCCAGAGCCGTTACTGCCAGAGTGGGTGCCAAAAGAGGTGGAGTTGCCAGAATTTATTTAAAGATCTCTACAATAGCGGTTTGAGCCATCTGCAAAGATTCTGTATAGTAGCGACCTACAGCGGTTGAGCCTCAACCGCCCTGTTTCGTTTATTTTTTGGATAGCAATCACTTATGAACACTCAAGCTCGTGACCTAATCGTTCTTGGCTCCGGACCCGGTGGATATGTAGCAGCAATTCGCGCGGCCCAACTTGGAAGAAAAGTATCTATAATCGAACGAGATGAACTAGGCGGCATCTGTCTTAACTGGGGCTGCATTCCCTCAAAGTCTCTCCTGCGCGCTGCTCAACTGTACCACGACATGAAACGAGCAGATCAGTTTGGCTTTAAAACAGATTCAATCAAAGTTGATTTTCCGCGAGTAATTGATCGGTCTCGTGAAGTAGCGGGAAAACTCTCAGGTGGTGTCAGCTACTTGATGAAAAAAAATAAGATTGAGGTTATCGCCGGTCACGGGAGTATCGATGCTGGCAACAAAATCCATGTAAAAGACTCAGCTGGCAAAAGCACTACCTATTCCTACAAAGATATAATCATTGCAACCGGTGCGAGACCCCGACCCTTTCCAGGAGCAGAGATTGATGGAGAGGTGGCTCATACTTACAGGACAGCTCTTGAGTATAAGCGATTGCCCCAAAAACTTCTGGTGGTAGGCGCTGGTGCTATCGGAGTAGAGTTTGCCTACTTTTTCCACACCCTTGGGGCTCGGGTAACACTGGTTGAGATGTTTGACCAGATTCTTCCCGTAGAAGATACAGAGATAGCTCAAGCACTCCGTAAGTTGCTTGAAAAAGAGGGCATGACGATTAAAACCGGGGCTAAAATTACTGACTTCAAACAGACTTCGAAAAATGCAAGTGCTGTGATCCAATCGGGTGATAGCGAAGAAAAATGGAGCGGTGATTGTGCCTTACTTGCAATTGGAGTGCTACCTAACACTGAAGATATTGGGCTTGAAAAAGCAGGGATAAAAACTGATCGTGGATTTATTGTAGTCGATCAGTACTTGCGCACCAACGTACCTAATCACTACGCAATTGGTGATATCGTTCCCGGCCCACAGTTAGCTCACAAGGCGAGCCATGAAGGGCTAATTGCCGCAGAGGCTGCTGCTGGAAAATCACTCCACGCAATGGACTACTCAAACATTCCAAGCTGTACTTACTGCCAACCACAGGTAGCCTCTATTGGCCTGACTGAAAGAGCAGTTAAAGAGCGTGGTTTAAAATATCGAGTTGGCAAAATGCCCTTCTCGGCTATTGGCAAGGCAATCGCCATCGGTGAGCCCGAGGGGATGATTAAGGTGATAATTGACGATGAGATCGGTGAAGTTCTAGGCGTGCACATTTTACACTCCGAGGCGACTGAATTAATTGCCGAGGCTGGAATAATCCGGTCGCACGAGGGGATCGCTGCAAGTGTACTTGAAACTATCCACCCCCATCCGACTCTTTCAGAATCAATGGCAGAGGCAATGGCGCTAGCACTTGGCAGGCCGATTAATTTTTAGTCTTGGGATATAGGAGCGCGGGCATCTTGCCCGCAAAGTATCTCTTGATGCGGGCAAGATGCCCGCGCTCCTAATGTTTTAATGAAAATGAACACAGAGGGTTAGCAAAGGAACCCACTCATTCATATGACTAACCGTCAGATCGATATAATCAGATTGGGGTTAATTGATTATCAACGGTGTAGAGAGATCCAGCTTAAAATTCAGCAGGAGCTTATTCACACCGAGCGTTTAGATGCGGTGATCCTCTGTCAGCACCCCCCTGTTATCACCATCGGCAAAAGTGGCTCAAAGCAGAATCTACTGATCTCTGAGCAGGAGCTAAAGGATCATGGCATCGAACTTTACGAGGTGGAGCGAGGAGGCGACGTCACCTTTCACGGGCCAGGTCAACTGGTGCTATATCCCCTGCTAAATCTGCACCACTTTCGCACCGATGTGCACTGGTACATGCGCCAACTTGAACAGGTAACTATCGACTTTCTTCAGCTCTATGGTATTAAAAGCACTCAGATTGATGGTAAGACCGGTGTGTGGACGCTCTCTGATGAAAATGGTAGAACTAGCCCCCATGAGCGCAAAATTGCCTCAATTGGGGTAAGAATTTCTCGTTGGAGAACCTTGCACGGACTCGCGGTAAATATCGACGATTGTAGTTACGGCTTTAAACATATAAACCCGTGCGGCTACAGTGATGTTTTGATGACTTCAGTTGCTCAAGAACTGGGATCAGCTCAACTGGCTCCAGATT
>Ga0208075_1000975_pt1 | contig 10522 bp, 10 predicted proteins | sample HotLakmasection5_FD_184728 | JGI IMG/M metagenome (GOLD analysis project Ga0208075, IMG submission 184728) | Hypersaline microbial mat communities from Hot Lake, Washington, USA - Section #5 (SPAdes) | ecosystem: Environmental > Aquatic > Non-marine Saline and Alkaline > Hypersaline > Microbial... | reverse complement strand
AGCGCAAGCTCGTCGAGAAGGCCCGCCACACGGTGCCCACGCGCCCACAACCGCCGCGGCACGCCGCCGCCGCGATCGACGGGTGACCCCCTCGCGCGGCCCCGGCGGTCTCCGGGCCGTGGGGGCGGCGGCCGCGGTCGTGGTGGCCACCCTGCTGGTCGCCATCGCCACCCCGGCCCCCGTCGGCGCCCAGAGCGACGTCCCGACGCCGAGCGTCGAGGTGACGCTCACCGACCTGACCGGGGTGCTCGGGCCCGGCAGCGTCCCCACACCCGAGGACCCGAGCGACCTACCGCCGGTCCCCGACGAGCTGCAGGTGCGGGTCCTGGTCGCCAACGACGGCGAGGCCGCGCTGTCCGCCGCGCAGCTCGTCGTCGAGGTCCACCCCGCGGCGCAGACCCGGGGACAGCTGGCCGCGGCCCTCGACGGCGACCTGCGCGGGCCCGCGCTGCACGTCCACACCCAGCCGCTGGCGGTCGAGGAACCCGTCGAGCCGGGTGCCATCGTCGGTCTCAGCGACCGCTTCCCTCCCGGTGACGTCGACTGGACCGAGGGCGAGGGCGGTGTCCACCCGATCCGGATCGCGGTGACGCTGGGGACGGACATCCTCGACGAGGTGACCACCGCGGTCGTGTGGCTCGACGAGGCGCCGTCGGACCCGCTGCTGACCACCCTGGTCTGGCCGGTCGACACGCCACCGTGGCGGGGTCCCGGCGGGAGCTACCCGAGCGCCGTCGACCGCGAGACGCGCCCGGGCGGCCGACTGGACCGGCTCATCGGGGCGGCGGAACGTTCGCCGAGGGGTGTCCCGTTGGTCCTGGCACCGGCCGCCCACCTGCTCGAGGACCTCAGCGACCGTTCCGACGGGTACGTGCGCCAGGTCCGGACCGAAGCCGGGAACCTGGAACCGCGCACGGTCGGGCCGGCCGACCCGGGTGCCACCGAAGCGACCACCCTCCTGCGCCGTCTGCGGGAGGCGGCCGCGCTGGCGCCCATCGCACCGGTGAGCTCGAGCTACGCCGACGCGGACCTGGCGGCGCTGCTGGCGGGAGACGACGTCCACGACGAGCTCGCCGCCCTCGCGGCTGCCGACGGCCGGCGACGCGTGCAGCGCCAGCTCGGCGTCGCCGTCGACGGCGCGACCCACCTGGTCGGCGGACCCATCGACGAGGCGGTGCTGGACGTGCTGCCCGGCGAGACGCTGCTGGTGCCGGCCGCGGTCGCCGAGCTGCCGGCGCTCGGTACGGATCCGGACCTGGGTCCCCCGGTCCGCACCCTGCGTGCACCCTCCGGCCGGTTGCTGACCGCGTTGATCGGTGACCCCTACCTCGCCGTCGCACTGGAGCGACCGACCGCCGCGGCCGACGCCGTGGAGGCCGGCCAACGGATCCTGGCCGAGACGGCCATGGCCCACCTGACCGCATCCGGCCCCGGGGAACAGGGACTGGTGCTGCTCCCCGAAGCGCTCTGGGACCCGCCCGGGGCGGTGGCCGAGGAGATCCTCCTCGCCCTGGACGGGGCCCCGTGGCTGCGCTTCGTGTCCCCGGCCACGCTGGCCACCGAGGCCCACCGCGGCCCCACCGCCGTCGGCCTGACCCCGCCACCGTTCGCCGCGCTGAGCCCGACGCTCGGACCGTCGCTGAGCCAGACCTGGACCGACCTCGAGGCCGTCCTCGACGCCTCGCCGCCGGACACCACCCGGCTGGACGACCGTCCGACCGAGCACCTGCGCGACGATCTGCTCCGGGCGACCTCGCGCTGGTTCCACGGCGCGCGGGAGGCCGACGCCACGGCCCTGGTGCAGGACGTCGCCCGTGTGGTCGACGAGACCTTCGGCACCGTCGAGGTCACGGCGCAGACCGTGACGCTGACCTCGGACACCGGCGAGGTCCCGGTGACCCTGGAGCGACCACGTGGCGGGCCGATCGAGGTGACGGTCAGGCTCGAATCGCAGGGACGGCTGCTGTGGCCGGAGGGCCGCACCTCCGAGGTGGTCGAGCTGTCGGAGGGTGAGAACCAGACGCTCTCGTTCGCGACGCAGGCGGTGTCCACGGGCACCTTCCCGGTCACCGTGGTGGTGACCGACCCGACCGAGGTCAGGGAGCTGACGCGGACGTCGTTGTCCGTGCGCTCAACGGCGATCTCACGTCCGGCGCTGACCGCCGTCGCGGTCCTGGTCGGGATCCTGCTGCTCCTCGGCTCCCTGCGCCGCCGCCCGGATCGCCCACGCCTAGAGGTGGTGCGCGATACTGCGTCGACGGCTCCTGCGGACCACAGGCCGTCAGGAGGCTCGGCATGAGCGTGCGGCGCGACCAGGGCGGTGGGATCGTCACGGGGTGGCTCCTGCGCCTGGTGGCCACCATGGCCGTGCTCGCCGTCGTGGTGTTCGAGATCGGCGCCGTGGTCGTGGCCTCGGTGGACGCCGACGACGCCGCCGGCGAGGTCGCACGTGCCGCCACCGTGGCCTACCGTTCGACGGGTTCGCTGGTGGAGGCGGAGACGTCGGGGCAGGCGGTCGCGGACGAGCGATCCGTGCAGCTGCGTAGCCTCGAGGAGGACGGAACGGCCTTGGTCGTGGTGGTCGAACGGTCGGCCGGGACCCTGCTGCTGCACCGCTTCGGGCCGACCGAGGACCTGGCCACCCGCTCCGCCACACGGCGTGTCGAGATCGAGGCGTAGCGGGTGGACGAGTCCGTGGATGGCGCCATCGGCGGCAACGACCCCACCTTGGCGGGGGCGTCCTCGTTCGACGCGGACCCCGGCCGGCCGAGGTCGGCGCGGTCGGCGGGTCCGGCGCCGGCATGGCCCGCGCAGTCCCACCTCGCCGGCCGCTACGCCCTGGAGGAGCCGATCGCCTCCGGCGGGGCCGCCATCGTGTGGCGCGCGTTCGACGAGAACCTGTCGCGGACGGTGGCGATCAAGCTGCTCCACCCCCATCACGCCAACGACCCGACCGTCGTCGAGCGCTTCGAGCGGGAGTCGCGGTCTGCGGCCCAGCTGAACCATCCCAACGCGGTGCGCATCTACGACACGGGCCGGGAGGACGATCTGGTCTACCTCGTGATGGAGCACGTCGACGGTCCGAGCCTGCGTGAGGTGCTCAAGACCAGGCCCGAGCTCGACCCGGTGGCCGTGGCCGCGGTCGGGGAGCAGGTCGCCTCGGCGCTGGGGGAAGCCCACGAGCACGGTCTGGTCCACCGGGACGTCAAGCCGGGCAACATCCTGATCTCCGCCGACGGGACGGTGAAGGTCACCGACTTCGGGATCGCCAAGGCCCTGTCGTCGACGGATGCGACGCTGACCCGGCCGGGGACGGTGGTCGGCACCGCCGCCTACGTCGCGCCCGAGCAACTCGAGGACGGTGACGTCGATGCCAGGGCCGACATCTACGCACTCGGGGTCGTCCTCCACGAGTGCCTGACGGGGCGGCCCGCCTTCAGCGGCGACACCCCCACCGCGACCGCAGCGATGCGGCTCACCCAGGAGCTGCTGCCGCCCCGCCAGCTGCGCGCCGACGTGCCCCGTGCCCTCGACGACGTCATCGTGCGCGCGACCCAGCGCCGGCAGGTCGACCGCTACCCCGACGGCGACGCGATGGCCGCGGCACTGGCACCGCTGGTCACGGCCAAGCCCAGCGAGATCTCCGCCGCGCTGGTCCAGCTCGACGACCAGGACCCCCCGCAGACCTTCCAGGCCATGCGCGACGAGCTGCCCTACTCCGGGCCCATGCCCGTGACCCGGCGGGAGTACGCCCGCCGGCTGGCCGCAGCCGTGCTGGGTGGGATCGTGCTCACGCTGGTCGCGGTCTTCGCCTACGACGCGCTCCAGGACGAGGACGCCGCGAACCCCGCGACCACCGCCGTCGTGCACCCCGTGGCGGAGGTCGACGTGGTCGATCCCTCCTCCCCCGGCCGCGGCGACAACCGCGAGCTGGCGCCCAACACGATCGACGGCGACCCGCAGACCACCTGGGTGACCGAACCCTACGCGGACCCCGACTTCGGTGATCGCAAGGACGGCATCGGACTGGTGTTCGACCTCGGTGAGGAGCGTGACGTCCGCGGGGTCACGCTCGAGCTGGCCCGCGGGGGCCTGACCGTCGAGCTGTACGCCAGGGACGAGCTGCCGGCCGAGGTGACGAGTCCCGGCGCCTGGGGGGTGCCGCGAGCGTCGCAGAACGACACCCTCAGCCAGCAGCCCTTCTCCTTCAACACCACCGCGCAGCGCTACTGGCTGCTGTGGATCACCGGGCTGTCGGCCGGGGCCACCGACGAGTTCACCGCCGAGGTCGCCGAGGTGCGCTTCCTCGGTCCCTCCTGAGCGGCATGGCCACCGATCCGTTCGAGGGGCAGAGCGACGAGGAGGTGCTCGCCCGCTTCGTCGACACGCAGCTGCCGGCCGGCAGCCGGGAGGCGGCCTTCCACAGCCTGGTCGATCGCTACCACCGCCGGGTCTTCGCCATCTGCTTCCAGGTGCTCAGGTCCAGCTCGGACGCCGAGGACGCCACCCAGGAGACCTTCGTCAAGCTGGCCAGGGGCGCCGGGTCCTTCCGGGGTGAGGCCCAGCTGTCGACCTGGCTGTACCGGGTGGCCCGCAACGTGTGCACCGACCACGTCCGTCACCACGCCCGCCGTCCCGCCACCCCGGTGGCCGATCCGGGCGAGCTGACCTCCGCCCCCGCGGAGCCGGACACCACCGCGGGTACCGACGAGCGATTGGCCGTCGCCGCGGCCCTCGACACCCTGGACCCGCTCTCGCGCCAGGCGCTCGTGCTGGTCGCGATCGAGGGCCTGACCTACGCCGAGGCCGCGGTCGTGACCGACCTGCCCGTCGGGACGGTCAAGAGCCGCGTGTCACGGGCCCGGGCCCGCCTGGCCACGGCGCTGGCACCGGACGGCGGCAGTGACGCCTCGGGTGCAACCCCGGACCACGACCGCACGTCCCACCACTGACCCGCCACACGGGCCACGACCGAGCACACCCCACCGACCCCGGACGGAGCCGGGACCAGGAGCAGCGTTGGACGAGATCGAGCGCCTGACCAGCTACCTCGACGGTGGTCTGGCAGCCGACGAGCGTCGCGCCCTCGAGGCCGAGCTCGCCGGCGACAGCGCGCTGCGCGCACGTCTGGAGGCGCTGCGTGCGGCAGACGCCGCGCTCGAGCAGCTGCCCGCGACCGAGCTGCCCGAGGGTGCGCGGCAGCGGCTGGACGCGCGGCTGTCCGGGGTGCTCGCCGAGGTCCTGGCCGCCGAACCGGCCGCACCCGTCCCGCTGCGGAGGGTGGCAGGTGACGCCCCGACGAGCCTCGAGGCGACGGAGATCGCGCCGGACCGGTTCACCGCTCGGCGGCGGCGGCGAGCGCTGCCGGCCCTCACCGGGGTGGCGGCCGGTCTGGTCCTGCTGGCAGGTGGCGTGATCGGCCTCGGCCAGACGGGCCTGCTGTCGGGCGGGGACGACGAGCTGGCCAGCGGCGCCACCGAGGCCGACATGAACGCCGAGTCGGCGCCGGCCCCCGAGGCCCTGCTGCCACCCGACGCCGGTGCCGCGCCCGTGGTGATCGACGAGGGGCGCACCACGACGGTGGGCGAGCTCGACGAGCTGCTGGACCGCCCGGAACTGCAGGAGCTGGCCCGCCGCTCGCTCCCGGCCGAGGACGGGGAGCTGGTGGCGGCCGAGGTCCAGCAGGAGCTGCTCGGGGACATCGACGGCGCGGACGCCGGCGGCACCGGTGCGGAGGCGGACGGCTCCGCGGCGGCCGAGGAGGAGGCCGAGGCGGAGGCACGGGACGAGGCCGACGACCAGGCCGGTGCGGAGGCGGACCGCAGCCCAGCGGCCCCGCCCGACGACGTCATCCTCACCCGTGACGGTCAGGTACTGCCGCCCGCGGATGCCGCCGACGTCCGTCGGTGCCTCACCGCGCTGCTGGAGGCCGGCACCCAGGCGATCCCGACCACCATCGAGCTCATCGAGGTCGACGGGGTCCCGGCCATCGCCTACGGCCTGGTGACCCTGGACCCCGAGACCGGCGCCTTCACCCGCAGCGAGGTCTGGACCGTCGAGCGCGACGGATGCCAGGTGGTGCGCTTCAACCAGTCCTGAACGCCGCCCCGGACCCCGGGCGTCAACGGCCGCGCACCACGATCCAACCCCCGTAGACCGCTGCCGGGTAGGCGAGGAAGACCAGCCCAGGCGGCGCGGTCGAGAGCCCCGCCACCGCCAGCGCGATCGCGACGGTGAAGCCGGCCAGCGTCAGCGCGACGGCTCGGACGAAGGGCGCGTCACGTTCGCGGCTGCCCCAGTAGACCGCCCGGGCGACCGCCCAGCCGACGGCGCCGGAGGACAGCAGGAACAGGAAGCCCCCCTGGAGCACCGGTGACAGCACCAGGCCACCGAGCACCGCAGCAGCTCCACCGATCACCACGGCGCGCACGCCGACCGAGACCCCGAGCCGGTCGCCCGACGCAGCGCGGTCGTCTCCGGCCCGGCCACGCACCCGCCGGTTCATGCTCCCGCTCAGCCGTTCCATCGCCCCGGAGGCCGGTCCGACCCGACGGCTCGTCGTCGCGTCCCGCTGACGCGCGCAGGCGGGGCACTTGTAGCCCACCGCCGCCTCCCGGGCACACCGTGGACAGATGGGCGTCTCGCAGGCGGAGCAGCGCAGGCGGGTCTGGACCGCGGGATGCTGGTGGCAGGTGGTCGGGGCCGGCATGCGGCCAGGGTACGTGAGGGAATACCGCACCCCGCCCCATCGTTAGGCTCCTGCGAACACCGCAGCGCTCCCGGTGCGGTTCCCCCTGCGCCTCTCCCGCCGAGGTCCACCGATGCCCGACACCCCACCGATCTCCCTCAGTCCGAAGGGCGCGCCCGCCCCGGCCAGCGAGCCGACGGGCAGCCCGGAGCTGGCCGACACGGTCCACGAGACCATCATCATCGGCTCCGGCCCGGCCGGTCTGACCGCGGCGATCTACGCCTCCCGCGCCAGCCTCGAACCGATCCTGATCGAAGGCGTGCTGGACGGCGGTCCGACCGGCGGCCAGCTGACGCTCACCACCGACGTGGAGAACTTCCCCGGATTCGCCGACGGGATCATGGGCCCCGAGCTGATCCAGAACATGCGGGACCAGGCGGCCAGGTTCGGGACCACGTTCGTCACCGAGGACGTCACCTCCGTCGACCTCACGGGTGAGGTCAAGGTGCTCGAGACCGCCTCGGGGCTGCGCCTGTCGACGCGCTCGCTCATCGTGGCCACCGGAGCCAAACCCCGCCGCCTCGAGGTCCCGGGCGAGGACGAGCTGTGGGGGGCCGGCGTGTCGGCCTGCGCCACCTGCGACGGCTTCTTCTTCCGCGACAAGCAGGTCATCGTCGTCGGTGGTGGCGACTCCGCCATGGAGGAGGCCACGTTCCTGACCAAGTTCGCCTCCAAGGTCACGGTCGTGCACCGCCGCGACCAGCTCAGGGCGTCGGTGATCATGCAGGAGCGCGCCTTCAAGAACGACCGGATCGAGTTCGTCTTCAACGCCACCGTCGCCGAGATCAAGGGTGAGAACGGCCTGATGAGCGGCGTGGTGCTCACCGACACCCAGACCGGTGCGCAGACCGAGCTCGCCGCCGACGGGCTGTTCCTCGCGATCGGCCACATCCCCAACACGTGGCTGTTCGACGACGTGCTCACCACCGATGCGGAGGGCTACCTCGTCGTCGACGAGCCCTCGACCGCGACCAACGTGCCCGGGGTCTTCGCCTGCGGGGACGTCATGGACCACACCTACCGCCAGGCGGTGACCGCCGCGGGGACCGGCTGTCGGGCTGCCATCGACGCCGAGCGCTACCTCGCGGGTGGACACACGGTCACCGCCGTCGAGCCCGAGGCCGAGCCGACCGTGGTCGCCAGCTGAGCCCGGCAGCGCCGCCACCGGCCACGTGCCGGCAGCGCTGTACCGTGCGTCACCAGACCATGCCGAGCCGGCCGCTCGGCGACCGCCCCGCCCACCCCGTACAGGAGCCACCGAGCATGGCAGCCACCCCCGTCACGAGCAGCGAGTGGACCGCCGAGGTCCTCGAGTCCGACAAGCCCGTCCTGGTCGACTTCTGGGCCGAGTGGTGCGGCCCTTGCAAGATGGTCTCGCCGATCGTGGACGAGATCGCCGAGGAGCGTGCCGAGGAGCTCAAGGTCGTCAAGCTCAACGTGGACGAGAACCCCGACACCGCCCGCGAGTACGGGATCATGTCGATCCCCACCCTGCTGGTCTTCAAGGGCGGGCGCCCCGACAAGCGCATCGTCGGTGCCAAGGGCAAGGCGGCCCTGCTCAAGGACCTCCGGGACTACGTCAGCTGAACCGGCAGCGCGCTTTGCACCACCTCGCCGCCCCGGCCCCGCGCCGGGGCGGCGTACGTGTGCGTGCGCCCGGTGACCGACCGCGGCGCCGAAGCGGGCAGGACGGGAGGCGGGGATGAGCATCGAGCCGGTCGAGCTGGTGGGCTACCTCGCCTCGCTGCTGATCGTGGTGAGCCTGCTGATGTCCTCGGTGCACCGACTGCGCGTCATCAACCTGATCGGGGCGGTCGTCTTCACCGTCTACGGGGTGCTGATCGGGTCGATCCCGGTCGTGCTGACCAACGGGGCCATCGTCCTGATCGACCTGTACTACCTGGCGCGGATGGCGCGGGACCGGGCGCAGGGCGACTACTTCGAGGTGGTCGCGGTGCCCACCGACTCCCCGTTGCTGGCCCGTTTCCTGGCCTTCCACGACGCCGACGCCCGCCGGTTCCAGCCCGAGTTCGACGGCCTGCGCGACGACCACCGGGCCTGGATGGTCCTGCGCAACGCCGTGGCCGTGGGCGTCGTGCTGGCACGTGTCGACGGCGAGGTGGCGACCATCGACCTCGACTACGTGGCGCCGGCCCACCGCGATCAGCGGGCGGGGACCCGCTTCTACACCACGCCAGGGCTGTTCGACCGGCATGGGGTCACCCGCCTGCGCACCGTGGCCACGGTGGATGCCCAACGCCGCTACCTCGAGGCCATGGGCTTCACCCCAACCGGCGACGCCACCCTCGAGCGTGCCGCCGCCTGAGACGCTCGTCGGGCGCAGCACCGGAGCCGGCCGGCCACGTACGCTCGCTGCGTGGAACTGATCCGGTTGGGAAGCGTCGGGCCCGAGGTCGAGGACGTCCAGCGTCGCCTCGAGACCCTGGGTCTGTCCTGCACCAGCGATCCGACGGTGTTCGACCACGAGACCGAAGCCGCCGTGCGCGCCTTCCAGCAGCAGCGGGGCCTGATCGCGGACGGGATCGTCGGGCCGGAGACGTGGCAGACGCTGGTGGGGGCCTCCTTCGCGCTCGGTGACCGGCAGCTGTACGTGAGCCGGCCGATGATGCACGGCGACGACGTACGCGAACTGCAGCGCCGCCTGAACCGGCTCGGGTTCGACTGCGGCTACGACGACGGCCTGTTCGGTCCGCAGACGGTCGCTGCGGTCCGAGACTTCCAGCTCAACGCCGGGCTACAGGTCGACGGCATCGCCGGGCTCGAGACGATCGACCACCTGCTGCGGCTGCACCGCGCCCACCAGGAGGCACCGGTCGCCGCCGTCCGGGAGCGCGAGGCGCTGCGGCACCAGCAGCGCGGCAGCATCGCCGGGGTGCGCCTGATGGTCGATCCGGGGCACAGCGTCGACGACCCCGGTTTCCGCTCGCCCGACGGCGTCGCCGAGCATGAGGTGACCTGGCGGATCGCCGCCGCGCTGGAGGGTCGGCTGGCCGCACTGGGGGCACACGTGGTGCTCAGCCGCGGTCCCCACACCACGCCGACGCCCTCCGAGCGGGCCGCCCAGGCCAACCACGAGGACGTCGAGCTGATCCTGTCCATCCACCTCAACGGGGTCGGCTCGGTCCACGGGCGTGGCGCGGCCGCGTACCACTTCGGCACCGAGGTGCAGATCTCCGACCGGGGCCGTCGGCTGGCACAGCTCGCGCTCGACCATGTCCTGGAGGCCACGGGCACGCAGGACTGTCGCGTCCACCCGTCCACGATCGCGATCCTGCGCGAGTCACGCGCCCCGGCTGCGGTCATCGAGCCGGGCTTCCTCACCCACCCCGAGGAGGGACGGAGGCTGTGCGAGCGCGCGACCCAGCAGCGCATCGCCGCCGCCCTGAGCCGCGCGGTGACCGCCTACCTGTTGGGCGGCTCGCCGTCGGCGACGAGCCCGCAGGTGTCGCGTGTGACGGCGCTGAGCACCGCCTGACGGCCGTGCACGACCGCGGCTCCCACGCCGACGGCGATCGCGCCGACCCCGAAGGCCAGCGGTGGCCCCCCGGTCTCGATCGCGAAGCCGGCGACGGCGCTGCCGAGCGCGACCCCGAACACCACGGCTGACTGCAGCCAGGACTGGGCCTCGGTCTGCGTCCCCCGGATCGCCAGGTCGTCGAGCAGCTGGAACGCGCAGATCGTCGTGGGCGCGAGGGAGACGCCGACCAGGAACAGCCCGGCGCTGAACAGCCACGGGTCGTGGACGGTCAGGGG
>Ga0208075_1000974_pt1 | contig 10530 bp, 8 predicted proteins | sample HotLakmasection5_FD_184728 | JGI IMG/M metagenome (GOLD analysis project Ga0208075, IMG submission 184728) | Hypersaline microbial mat communities from Hot Lake, Washington, USA - Section #5 (SPAdes) | ecosystem: Environmental > Aquatic > Non-marine Saline and Alkaline > Hypersaline > Microbial... | reverse complement strand
AAGGGGGGGGGGCGAGAACCACATTTATTTTGAACCTGGCGAACCTTCCATTTCAAAAAACTGGAAGGTTTGTTCTGGGGGCCGGGGGGTGCCTCTTACTTAACCGAAAGTAAGCTGTTAATCTGATTTTAGTCGTCCTTTTTAGCTACAAATCCACCTTACCACCCAGTTTCCTCGTGCTAAAAACTAAATAGATCATGTAAGCTTTACAACAACCGTAAAAAAAAAAACGGCGCGGCAAGTAAGCTACTCTTGGCGATCCACAAAAACCAGAACTGTGATATTTAGTTTATGAAACTGGTATTTTCCGATAGGACATAATTTTTTGGCCCAACCAAATCCAAAATAAATGCGGGGGTAAGATAAAATATAAATAAAAAGCGCCCCACAAAATTAATTATTAAAAAATGTTTAAAAATTGACCCTTTATTTATATTGGCCCCCCTTAATAATAAAAATTTTTTTGGGTGAACAGTAGGAATCGAACCTACACCTTCAATGCCACAAATTGAAATTCTTCCATTAAACTATGCTCACCACTTCCTCCCCCACCCACCCGCCCCACCCCACCCAAATAACTTTTTAAATTAAAATTTACGGCGATACGTTATTGGCTGTAACTTAATAGTAGGATAATCATAATTTACGGGACGCTGAAACGGGTACTCATAGGAGAAGTACTGCTCATTAACAGTTAAATCGCGCCAGATATGAAATCGCATAGTTCGATAATCATAATCAAAAAAAGAAGGAATATTTACTAATAGCCTATACTTCCTTAAACGCTTTAAAAAATAACGAAAAACAAATTTTATAAAAGTTGGCTGAATAGAAATTGTATCAAGCATAACAACAGATTTGAAGGGATTGGTTGTCTTCAAACCATTTAGTAAAACAAATCCGAGTTTTATAGCGGTATAACAAAATTTTATATTTGGAAATAAATTTAGTCTAAAAAGCATATGCACCAGCATAGAAGACAAGCCATATTTATAATGTCAAGTAGAACGGCTATATTCAATTTTATATAAAAAACGACGAACAGTAGACAGTTTTTTAAAACAATAAAAATATTGTAACTTTAGTAAATCAACTCGTTTTTGTTGAATATAATTAAAATTTTTTACTCGGGGTAACCGCTTACCCAAATCAAAATACTGAGATTTGTTAAGAAAAAATAATCGACGGGGTAAATAATTTTTCATGCGCAATAGCCTATTAAGGCACCAAGAATTTATAAGAGAAGACCTATATTTTGTCTTTATTTTATAAGAGTAGTAATTCTTAAAAAGTAAAATAAAAAGAGTAGGTAACTTGACAGGTTTTTCATCCATTAAAAGAGTTGTTGCACCAAATGTTGGTTTAACAAAACGTGGATATCGCATAAAATTTGATTTCAATTCACGTATTATATCCCTCCTCAACCCAGCCTCGAAAAAAACCAACATCTGCTTAAAGGACTTATTGAATTTTCTTTTTGAGAAAGTTACCCCCCAAACATCAGAGTTTGTAGATTTTACTACACGATTTAAAATTTTATTACTCAATGAAAGCTTATTTTTTTTCATTTTTTCGTCGACTATAAACAGACTTATGCAAATGATTTCAGCCAGTTACAATAAATTTATTGTAATCTGATAACAAATTAAATTTACCACCGGTTTTTAAATAATAATTTACCCTAGCTCTGTTAATTTTTCTGATTTTTCAATTATTTGAGGTGGTGACGGCGCGCCTCTTCATCTTGGACTTCATAGATTTTAAAACTTTTTTGTAAAAAAACCGTTTTCTGACAAGGAACGCTTTATACAGAAGTTTTTTTATATATGAAAGGAAAAAACGTTTTGAGTAAGCAGACTTTGTGTTAGAGGGCACCCAATATGACAAAAAAGAAAGGTTTATAGTTGAATCAACAATTGTAAAAGTTGGTAGAAGTTTTTGTTTAGCCTCATCAACTATTGCCAGCGTTTTTGATGGCTCCGCCCCTAAAACTCAAATCGCCGCGGGCAGAAAAGGTATGTAATTAGACCTCTTCTTTAAGTTATGCGAACGAGAAACAATTTTAAAATTAGAAATTATGCCAGAAGGTCAATTATTAAGTAAATAGTAATGTGAGCTGAGCTGCAGTTCCTTCCTAAAATATTTAGGTATTTCAAAAGCTACAAAACAAATTTTCTGATTTGAAAGTGCTAAATTGAACAGGAATCTGGCCTGATATCTAAGTGTGCTCAGGGTTAAAGCGGGATTAATTATAGAAATACCCGAATACTCACCTAATATAGCCTTTCTGAAATTTTGGTGCAACAACCGCGCTTTAAAACCTAAATGCGTATAATTAGAAATTAAAAGGTTCTTAGAATAACGTATCAATAGATTTTCGAATTTTATAATCATTTATTTTTAAAAAATTAGACAAAGCAAATAATAAAAAAGGTCAAAAAAAAAAAGTACAGAAAAGTTAAAAAACAATATAACAATAGTCAAATATAACAAGATAGTTGCAGGGGGCTTAAAAAAAACCGTAAATCTATTAGTTGGCTGCAAAATAAGTTTAATTAAACGAACATAGTAAAAAAAGGATAAAGTACTTGCTAATAGGAAAAAAACTACCCATACAAAATTTAAAACTCTCGACATCTCTATAAAAATGGAAAACTTAATCAAAAATAACGCAGCTGGGGGTAAGCCGGCATTTATAAAAGAAAAAATAGATAAAACAGTTGCGATAGGCTTATTTTGATACTTAATATTAACTAAATCAGCAATATTTCGAATAGCCAAACCAGTAGTCCAGTCTTTCAAGGAGGAAAGCAAAATCATAAAAATTAGAGAATTTATTAAGTAAACAAAGATAAAAAATAAAAAGATTATTTTGAACTCCTGGCTTATATGTCAAAAGGGTATTGAAAAAAAGGAAATATTATAAATAGAAGTATAAATAAGGAATCTTCTTACTTTTATTTGGTATAATGCGCCTAAAGCGCCAAAAAGCAGGGAGGAAATTATTAAAATTTGTATAAAAATAGATACTAATGGGCTATTAAAACTGCTCACCATGTTAAATAATGTTATTACATAAACGATTTTAGCAAAAAGGTTTAAGAAAATTAATAGCGGATAACTCATACCATCGTAAACATCTAAAACCCAATAAAAAAAAAAACCTCCGCCAATTTTAGCAACTATACTCAAAGCAGTAATAAGACAACCAAGCTGATAAACTAGGTTGCCCATTAAATTAAGGTTGTTGTAGGAAAAAAGATCCAAATCAACTATTGAAGCTACACCAGTAGAAAAATAAATTAAAAAAAATCCAAAAGCTAAAAAAATAGAACTAATAGAGCCAAAAATAAAATATTTCACAGAAGCTTCTAAAGACCTTAAAGTCCGTTGTGAAGCCACCAAATAATAAACACACAGACCAAAAATTTCTAAAAAAATGAAAATATTAACAAAAGAATAAGAATTCAACAATAAATTTAAAGTAACAAGAGAAAAGACCAAAACTATTAAAAATTCATAGCTATAAAAAACAAAACTCTGTAGCTCTGCTCATAAATATAATAAATAAATTATAAAACAGAAGGTCAAGAATAATTTTATAGAAAAAATTAAATGGGTTGAATAAATGCCAAATAGTAAACAATAGGAAGCGGGTGTAAATAAAATTAAAAAAAAATAAAAAACTGTAAAAGCCAAACAAAAAAACCAACAAAACTCCATAACATTGTACGTTAATAATTCCGGCCTTCTTTTTGTAATAATTGTTAAAAAAAGGAGGAGGCTAAGTAACGCTAATATTATAAAAATTTCAGGTAGAAATAAAAAAAAAACTACTTTAAAACTAGCCATCTTTATCCCAACAACAACGGCTCCCTTAATCAGATAAATAAAAGATTCTCTAAGTTAAAGAGAAGTAAAGAAGGTTTTAAGCCGAAAAGAATCATAAGAACAAAAAATAACGAAGCTATAATAAACTCAACCTTGTTTAAATCTGCAAATCCGCTTAATTTACTATTGTTTAAATCACCAAAGCTTACTCTATTAAAAACTCAAATAGAGTAGGCTGATGTCAAAATTATACTAAAAGTGGTCAAGAATGCCACAAAAATATTTACCTCTGTAATACCAACTAATACTAAAAATTCGCCAATAAAATTACTAGAACCGGGGAAACTTAAATTTGCTAGAATAAAAAAAAACAAAAAAATAATAAAAAGGGGCATAACCGAAACTAATCCACTATAATCCAAAATGCTCCTTGTTTTGTATCTATCGTATATAATCCCTACAAAAAAAAATAAGGCGCTAGCCACAATCCCGTGACTAAACATTATAAAAATTGAACCAGAAATACCATAAATATTTAATGAAAAAAGTCCTAATATAACAAAACCCATATGAGCTATCGAGGAATAAGCTATTAACTTCTTTAAATCAATCTGGCGCAAGGCTATTAAGGAGGCATGGTAAATACTCAACAAAGAAAGGAAGAAAACTAATGGTTGTAAATCTAATGTTATATTACTTAAAAGGGGAAACATAAAACGCAACATACCAAAAGTGCCAATCTTTAGAAGCAAGCCAGCCAATATTATTGAACCAGAGGTTGGAGCTTCGACGTGAGCCTCGGGCAATCAAGTATGTAATGGAACTAGGGGGACCTTAAAAGAAAAACCTACAAAAAATAATAGCCAAAGTATTAATTGGGTAGGTTTATCTAAGGTAGTTACCAAAAGAGTAGGTAAAAATAACGTATTAGTTTTAAAAAACAAGAATAATAACCCCAACAAAAGGAAAAAAGATCCAACTGCAGTATAAAAAAAAAATAAATAAGCCGCGTGCACCTTACGTTGTCGTGATCCCCACAACAAAATAAGTAAAAACATAGGCACTAAAGAAATTTCAAAAAAAATATAGAAAAGCAGCAAATTAATACTAGTAAAGGTGTGTAGCAAGGAAAATTGTAAAAGTCACAAAATAAGTAAATATAGGTTTGAGTTATAGGTTGGATTTTTTCAATTTACCAACAAACAAATTAAAGTTAAGAAAACCGTAAGAAAAGCAAAAACAGAAGTTAAATTATCAAGGGAAAATACGACAGGAAAGCCGGCAAGGATATAACCTAAATACCCACCACTATCCCCAAAAAAAAAGAAATTTTTTATAGATAAAAGAAAACTAAATTCAAGGTGCAGAATAAAAAACAAAAAAAAAATAGCAGAAAGGAGCAAAGAAATAAAGAACGAAAAATACCTTTTTATGTTATTTGAAATAGGGAGTAACAAGCATCCCAAATTAAAAAATAATAATGTTTCTATTGTATATCAGAGCATTTTTTTTTTAATATAATAAATTTTTTTGGGGTTAACCAAAAAGAAAGCGAAATTTTCCACCCGCTCTAAAAGATAAAATAAAGAGCTATATTTCGCGTAAAATAAGTAAAAATTTTTTTGCTCGTCGCCTAGTTTTTAAAATAAAATTTTTAAAAAAAATAGTAAAAAGTACAGTTTTTTTGTAATGTTTCCCACAACGCAATTTTTACAATTTGCGGCGAGTACTATTTACCGTTATAATAAAACTTTAAATTACACAAAAAAAATTAAAGCCTTCCCCACCAAAAATTGTACATAAAAGGGGTATATTTTATTATTCTAAAAAGTTATATGGTATAATTAGTATTGTTAACCAAACCATTACTGAAAAAAATTAGAAAACCTATTTTATGTTCTTATCTAAAACATTTGTTTGAAAATTATATGGAAGGGCCTTTCTCAATACCAAATAACAATTGATACCGGCACTTATATTTAGCTTACCGGCCTGCTGCGGGCACAACAACCGAAGCACCATAGATATACGCTTTCACATTCCTTTCGTATTAGCGAAACTTTTCCCAAATTTTCTTGTAGTTAGTAGATAGGATCCGAACTGTTTCACAACGTTCTAAACCCAACTCACGTACCATTTTAATGGGCGAACAGCCCAACCCTTGGAGCCCTCTTCGTCTCCAGGATATGATGAGTCGACATCGAGGTGCCAAACAGATTCATCGATATGGGCTCTCAAAATCTATTAGCCTGTTATCCCTTGCGTATCTTTTATCCGTTGAGCAGTAGCTTTACCATAAAAAACTACTGGATCATTAAGACCAACTTTCGTTTCTGCGCGGGCTGTAACCCTAGCAGTCAAGCAAGTAATTGCTTTTACGCTTTTGGTGAAAGTCTTTTGCAGTTCACACTTACTTACCTTTTGTACACCTCCGTTACTTTTTAGAAGGCGGCCGCCCCAGCCAAACTTACCAGTTTCCGGGTTCCAACAAAATGGATTGAAGTTAGTTTTGGGGGGGTTAAGGCTACTCTTCCACCGCTGCTTTAACAAATTTATAAATAAATGTGTCATAAGCTTCATAGCTAACTATACAGAAACACCCCAAAATCACCAGAAAAATAAAGTAAAGATGCAAAGGGTCTTTCCGTCTTACTAACAATATTTTGTATCTTCACAAAAACTTCAATTTCACCAAGAATGCACTGGAGACAGTAGAGCAGTCGTTACACCATTCATGCGGGTCGGAACTTACCCGACAAGGAATTTCGCTACCTTAAGACCGTTATAGTTACAGCCGCCGTTTACTGCTGATTATGAAATTAGCAAATACCAATAACATTTATTTCACAGCACCGGGCAGGTGTCAGACCTTATACCTCATATTTCTATTTTGCAAAGTCCTGTGTTTTTAGTAAACAGTCGCCGCTCTCTATTCTGTTACACCCAATTAAGATTTCTCAAAACAGGTACCCCTTCTCCAAAGTTACAGGGTTAATTTGCCGAGTTCCTTCAGTGCACTAAACTTGAAACCTTGGTATACTCTACCAGCCCACCTGAGTCGGTTTTTGATACGGTCCAAACAGAAACTTTATATGGTAAATCCAAATAAAAAATCTGAGCAGTTTTTTGTATTTCTAGTTACCCAAACATTAGCGATGCTCATCCCAAAAATTCGCTATACACAAAAAATATAAAGCGTTTAGCAATCACAAAAGTATGAGGATAAAATAAAAAACGAACTTGATTATTAACAAACTTACCCATCATCCATTACACTCGTGGAGGATTTAGGGGCCGGATAAACCTGCATCGATAAACGTAGCACAGGAAATCTTAGGCTTACGGTCGGGTGGATTCTCACCACACTTCACGCTACTCATGTCAGCAGTATCAAATTAATTTCTAGCAAAGTCCTTTCGGAAAATGCAAAAAGAAAAAGAAAAATATAAAAAGCTCTGCTACCAAAAATACGCGGATTTAATAAAATCCTGCGGTATTTATTTACCTAGCTTCGATCTTTAGCTTATTTCTAACATTTGTGGATGTTATTCTCTATTCATACGACTAGTGAGCTGTTACGCTTTCTTTAAAGGATGGCTGCCTCTAAGCCAACTTCCTAATTAAAAAGAAAATAAACCCTTTCTCAAACTTAGCTTGATTAAAAAAGCAATGAATCTTAGCCGAGGCTCTGGGCTGTTTCCCTCTCGACTAGTGAACCTTTGCGCCCACAGTCTGCATGCCCAATTCCAAAAAAGTTATTCACTAGGTTATTCAATTGACTTATGCCAACCAAATAGAGCTTTACAAACATTTTAAAAAATTGAACGCTTTACTTAAATAAATTTCGCAGAGAACCAGCTATCTCCGAGTTCGATTGGCATTTCACCACTAACCACAAGTCATCCCAATTTGTTGCAACAAATACGGGTTCGGCCCTTCAGCAAATAGGCTTCGCTTGCAGCCTGCTAATGGTTAGATCACCCGGTTTCGGGTCTAACAGCTTTGATTTTTCGCCCTTTTGGAGCTTTTGCTTTCACTAAGCCTTCAGTAAAAATTGTATATGGCTAACCAAAATTGTTAACTAGCTGACCCATTATGCAAAAGGTACGAAAAAGTTTTGTTTTACTATTCTTTAACTGCTAAAGTAGTATATAATTTTGAAAAGAAAATACAAAGTTTTCCCTCACGGTACTTGTGCACTATCAATCTGATTTTTGTTTTAGGGTTGGAAGATGGTGCTCCTTTTTTTTATTCAGGCCAAATTTCGCCAGTTTGGCATTACTTAAGTTATCAAAAAATATGCTAATTCGGGGGGCTATATAATCACCCTCTATGGCCAAAACTTAAACAACATATTCCCGAACCACGGGCTTTTTTTGAAAAACTACCCTGGTTTGCAGTCTCTCACCGATACAAACAAAATCTTTATTTAATTTCTTTTAACCTAGCTACTAAGATGTTTCAATTTGCCAGGCGTTTATTTTATTTAATGTTTTTACTTGGGTTTTCCCTAGAGAAATTTAAGGGGATATTTTTTGTAAAAATTTTCCCCAACTTTTCACACTTTTACGCGGCTCAAACCAATCAGTTAAACTCTTCATTACATACCCTCAATTACTTTCTAGAAAAAAAAGAAAAGAAAAAGTTTTAGAAATTTTTCCAGCGACAGGTTCCCCTACCACTACCTTGTTACGACTTCGTCCCAGTTATCAACCATGCCGTCGGGAGAATCTCAACTAAATATTTACCAAACTAAAAAAATTTAATTTAGTAATTTAAATCAGAAGAAACCAAGCTTCCCTTGAGGCACAGCCAATTTCCATGACGTGACGGGCGGTGTGTACAAAGATTGGGTAACTATTCACCGCAGCATCCTCATCTGCGATTACTAGCGATTCCTGCCTCATGACTCTAAGTTTCAAGTGTCAATCAGAACTTGGGCCGAAATTTGTGATATTTACGCAACCTTGCGGTATTGTTAATCATTGTTATTGGCCATTGTAGCACGTGTGTAGCCCACCCCATTAGGGACATACAACTTGACTTTGGCTCCTTGCACCTTACATTTAGTAAGTTTGCTCATTAGAGTGCACCTAGTTTACCGCCACCGGCGGGGCGGCTACTGGTTAGCAACTAATGAAAGAGATTGCGCCCGTTAAGGTAGTTAAACTGAACACCTCTCGGCACGGGCTTCCGACAGCCATGCAACCCTGTATAAAGCTAAAGCTTTTTCTGTAAAGAATTCAGCTAAATATGCAAGAGGTGGTAAGGTTTTTTGCGTTATATCAAATTAAACCACATGCTCCACCGCTTGGTCAACCTTCCGCCAATTACTTTGAGTTTTAACCTTGCGGTCGTAGTACCCAGGTAGAGCGCTTACGCGTTAGCTTAACCCCAAATGCAAAAGCATAAAAGATCAGCGCTCATCGGTCAGGGCGTAGACTACCAGGGTCTCTAATCCTGTTTGATACCTACGCTTTTGTGCCTCAACGTCAGTATAAGCATGCTAAGCTGCCTGCGCCGCTGATAGTCCTCCAAATATTATAAGATTTCACCCCTACACTTGGAATTCTGCTTAGCCCCACTTAACTCCAGAAATAAAGTATACTAAAAGGTTTTCGCCTGAAGCGCCTAAGATTTCAATTAGCACTATTATTACCGTCTACGCACGTTTTACACCCAGTAATTACGGGTAACACTCGCCCTCTCCGTTTCACCGCGACTGCTGGCACGAAGTTAGTCAGGACTACTTTGTTCTTTGGCCCCGAAGGGCCAAGCGTTGAACAGAAGCTCCCCCAGTATTGGTCATTATATTTACTGGGGTATATCATTTTACAGCAACCAGCCTTCATCATGATTATAAAACAGTATAACTGGATCGTACTTTCGAACGTTGTCCAAGATTCCCCACTGCAGCATCCCTCAGGAAGGCGGGTTCTTATTATTCCCGCTATGGCTGTGCGTTCTCCCAAACCAGCTACAGGTCGTAGGCTTGGTTTACCATTACTAAAACCAACTACCTGATCTGCCACAAGCCGTCCAACCACAATATAAATTTTTACTCGCGTTTATCCCCAAATCACTTAGGGATGGTTGGGTAAGTTCTTGAGTTTTAAACATCCTTATACCGCATACGCAAATAAGAAAATTTGCACATGATATGCATGTGTTAATATTTACTGAAAGCATTCACCCGGAGCCAGAATCAAACTCAAAGTTATTTTTTTATAAGAAAATGTAAACAATTTTAAATTTCTTGCTATTTTTTTATGGCCTATCAAAAGTTTTTTTTTCGGGGGGGCAGGATTCGAACCCGCGAAGCTTACGCAGAAGATTTACAGTCTCCCTCCTTTGACCACTTGGATACCCCCTTTATAAAGTGAAATGGTGTGGGTGGGGGGACTTGAACCCCCACGCTAAAAAGCACTAGTGCCTAAAACTAGCCTGTCTACCAAATTCCAGCACACCCCACAATAAAATCTCACTCTGCTTCTAAAAATCAACAAACGATTTTCAGGGTGGCGGGACTCGAACCCGCAGCAACCGCTCCCAAAGCGGTTATGTTATCCAATTACACCACACCCCCGGATTAACAACAAAAAAGTGGACGCGACAGGATTCGAACCCGTAACTCCTACGTGCAAGGTAGGCGTTTTCCCGTAACATTAAACTACGCATCTGCCCCAAAAGTGAACTCAT